>ERZ773060.26-NODE-26-length-93537-cov-563.114_pt1 | contig 93537 bp, 88 predicted proteins | sample MGYA00580628_ERZ773060 | MGnify/ENA primary metagenome ERZ773060 (study PRJEB29015, sample SAMEA2738019) | human oral metagenome | biome: human oral; feature: human-associated habitat; material: dental | place: China | collected 2045 ... | reverse complement strand
GGGACCATGCAATCCGGGACGCGACAGCCCGGACCGGGTCACGATGCGATCACGAGCGTCTCCACTCGGCGATCGACCACCGGACCCCCGACCAAGCCGACACCGGATGGAGACAACAACACAAGACAGCAGCCCGAGACCACCCATCAACCACTGCCTGAAAAACCTACATCACTCCAGGCGGGCCCGACTCACAGATCAGTGAACCACCAAAGGACGAGGCGCGGAGAAGGTCCCGGAACCCGGGATGATTGAACCCTGAATTGATTGAACCGCCCAGGGCTCCACGAAGGCAGCGAACGCACGGAAAGATCTGCCATGAGCGCCGCCAGAGGAAACACCCCCGAGAAGCCGCCGGTGGTGGGCCACTCGGATGACCGCGGAAGTTCGTAGGAATCCCGAGGGGTCGCGAGCGGTTCGGGACCATCCACCCAGCCGTCCAAGGCAGCGACCACCGGCGGACGGTCAGCAGCGCAGTGAGCACCGAGCCCGAGCACCGGACGGGAGGCGCCGGCCATTGCCGTCATGATGCCCTGCACCACCGGCGCCACCGGATGCCGCCAGCGGCATGCAGCCGGTGTCCCGAGTCGCCCGGGCCCCCGCCGGGCCGGGCGGCCGATCCGCGGCCCCGGCCAGGTTTCAACCCGACTTGAGCGCTCCCCCGGACGGGTAGCATTCCAGGCGATTGCATCGAGTCCGAAATCGGATTCAGGGAGGGACGGAGGCGCAGTGGGGAGCGAGCTCGAGGGCGCGCAGCGCAGCATCAACAGGGCGACCAAACGCATCGACGAGGCCTACGGCCGGGCTGCCCGGGCGGCGGGCCTGTCCGACAGCGCCTTCGACATCCTCTACGCCCTGCACGTGGCCGGCCAGGGCTGCTCGCAGAAGCAGCTGTGCGAGCTGTGCTTCACCGGCAAGCAGACGGTGAACTCGTCGATCAAGAAGCTCGAGGGCGAGGGCCTCGTCCGCATCGAGCACGGCACCGGGCGCGCCACCCGGATCTTCCTCACCGACGAGGGCCTCGCCCTGGCCGACGAGCACATCGCCCCGGTCGTCGCCGCCGAGCTCGCCGCGCTCGGCACCGTCCCCGCCGAGCGGCTCCCCCGGCTGCTGAGAGCGATGGGCGACTACGCCGATGCGCTCTGCGCGGCGCTCGACCGGATCGGTGGCGGGCGGGCATGAGCACCACGCACTGCGAGAGGAACATCCCCGCCGAGGAGCCCCGCACCGGCACGGTCCTCACCACCGCGCTGGGCGGACGGCGCCGCTGGGCGGTGCTGCTCGTGCTGCTCTTCGCCCAGTTCGTGCTGGCCATCGACCTGACGATCATGGACATCGCGCTGCCGGGCATCTCGACGCAGCTGCACCCGAGCTCCGAGCAGCAGCTGTGGATCGTGGACGTCTACTCCCTGGTCCTGGCCGGGCTGCTCGTGGCGGCCAGCTCCCTGTCCGACCGCATCGGCCGGAAGCGGACCTTCCTGATCGGCGCCCTGGTGTTCTGCATCGGCTCCGCACTGGTCCTGGCGGCCCGCAGCGCGCCGGGGGTCATCGGGGTGCGGGCGGTGATGGGCGTCGCAGCCGCTCTCATCATGCCGACGACGATCTCGGCGGTGCGCAACATCTTCCTGGACGCGGTGGAATGGGTGGTGGCCGTCGCGGCCTGGTCCATCGTGGGCGGCGCCGGCATGGCGGTCGGCCCCGTGCTCGGGGGATTCCTGGTGGAGCGCTTCAGCTGGCACTCGGCCTTCCTGGTGAACATCCCGCTCATGGGTCTCGTGCTCGTCGCGGGCATCGCCGTGCTGCCGGAGATCAAGGTGGTGAAGAAGGGCCCCTGGGACCCGGCCGCCGCGGTGCTCTCGTTGCTGGGCATGGTGCTGACGGTCTGGGCGCTCAAACACATCGCCGCCGGCGACGAGGCGCCGGCGCCCCGGCTGCTGCTCACCCTCGCACTCGCATTGAGCGCCGGCATCGCGCTCCTGGCGCTCTTCGTCCGCCGCTGCCTGAGGGCCGCCGAGCCCCTGCTCAAGGTGCGGCTGTTCGCCGACCGGACCTTCACCGGCGGCATCCTGGCCGCATTCGGCTCGATGTTCGCGCTGGCCTCGATGCTCTTCCTGCTCTCGCAGTGGATGCAGCTGGTGAACGGCTTCAGCCCCCTGCGCTCGGGCGTCCTGCTGCTGCCGGCGGTGCTGTCGGGCATCCTCTCCGGGGCCACGGCCCCCGCTCTGGCGCGGCTGCTGGGGGCCCGGCGGGTCATGGCCGGCGGCATCGCCGTCGCGGGGCTGGCCCTGCTGCTGCTGTTCCTGCTGCGGGGCGCCCTGGGCTATCCGCTCGTCGCGGTCGTCATGGCCCTGGTCGGCCTGGGCATGGGCTCGCTGGCGGTCGGATCGGCCGCGCTCATGGGAGCCACCCCGCCCGAGAAGGCCTCCAGCGGGGCGGCTTTCGAGGAGATCGCCTACGATCTCGGCAATGTGCTGGGGGTGGCGGTCCTCGGCTCGATCGCCTCGATCACCTACCGCCTCGGCCTGGACGCCGACTCCCTGGCCGAGGCCGGGGTGGACGCCGGGCTCGCCGCGCAGGCCTCGCAGTCCTACGCGGCCGCGGTCTCGATCGCCCGTGAGCACGGCCTCGACGAGCTGGCGAGCCGGGCCACCGCCTCCTTCAACGGCTCGGTCGTGCTGACCTCGGCCGTCGGCGGCCTCATCACGGTGATCGTCGCCGTCCTCGTGCACCGGCTCGTGCCGAGGGGGCTCGATCTGCAATCGGATGAGTGACGAGCACAGGAGCGTCCTGACGATGGACATGTCGCGACACCTGGGCCGACGCGCCCTGCTGCGCTTCACCCTGCCCTCGATCGCGATGATGATCCTCACCTCGGTCTACGGCGTCGTCGACGGGCTGTTCGTCTCGAACTGCGCCGGCACGACGGCCTTCGCGGCGGTCAACCTCATCATGCCGTTCATCATGATCCTCAGCACGCTCGGCTTCATGATGGGCTCGGGCGGCAGCGCGCTCGTCGCCCGCACGCGCGGCGAGGGCGACGACGAGCTGGCGAACCGCTACTTCTCGATGATCATCCATGCCACGCTCGCCGCCGGCATCGTGCTGGCGGTCGTCGGAGCCGTCCTCATGCGCCCCGTCGCCGAGGCGCTGGGCGCCTCCGGCGAGCTGCTGGAGTTGTGCGTCCGGTACGGCCGGATCTCGATGGTCTCCCTGCCGGCATTCATGCTGCAGTACGCCTTCCAGACCTTCGCCTCGACCGCCGGCAGGCCCCGGCTCGGACTGCGCGTGACGATCGCGGCGGGCCTGGCCAACGTCGTCCTGGACCTCCTGCTCGTCGGCGTCCTCGGTCTGGGCGTGACCGGCGCCGCCTGGGCGACCGTCGTCGCCGAACTCATCGGCGGCCTCGCCCCGCTCGTCTGGTTCGCACGGCCCAACGACAGCCTTCTGCGACTGGGCCGCCCGGCGAGGGACCCGGCCGCCCTCGGATCGGTCTGCGCGAACGGCTCGTCCGAGATGATGGCCTCGATCGCGGTGTCGGTCGTGAGCATCGTCTACAACCTGCAGTTGCTGCGGCTCATCGGCCGGGACGGCGTGGCCGCCTACGGCACGGTCATGTACGTCAGCATGGTCTTCACCGCCGTCTTCGAGGGATTCTGCATGGCTTCGGCACCGCTCATGAGCTTCCAGCACGGCGCCGCCAACGCCGTCGAGAAGCGCAGCCTCATGCGCGCCTCGCTCGTCGTCGTGACCGTCGCCGGCGCCGGGATGCTCGTCGTCTCGCAGCTCCTGGCCCGCCCGCTCGCCCTGGCCTTCGCCGGCCACGACCCGGCGCTCCTCGCCCTGACCGAGCGGGCCTTCCGCATCTTCTCGCTCTCGTTCCTGCCGATGGGCGTGGGCCTCTACGGCTCGTCGCTGTTCACCGCCCTCGGCAACGGTCTGCTCTCGGCGGCCCTGGCGGCGGTCCGCACGCTCGGGCTGGAGGTCGGCGCGGTCCTCCTGCTGCCGCCCCTGTTCGGCCCGACGGGCATCTGGTTCTCCGTCGTCGTCGCGGAGACGGCGGCGGCGCTCATCGTGGCGGCCCTCGTCAGGGGGCTCGGGCCACGGTACGGGCTCGTCGGTCGGCGGCCGCCCGAGACGGACTCCCGGCCGCCCCTCGCAGCGGCTCCCGCGCCGGCTCTCGGCTGACCGCCGAGGGCGGTGGCCCACCGCATCGGCGCCCGGCGGCGGATGCCCGCGCCATGCCCGGCGCGTCCTACTGCCGGCTGACCCAGTCGAACACGTCGGTGGTCTCCTGGCGCCCTTCCGTTCGTGCCAGCAGGTAGAAGGTGGCGTGCGCCATGGCGTCCCGGATCGGCACCACGACGCGCCCCGACGCAGGCGCGGACAGCGAGGGCGCATCGGTGACGAAGTAGGGCAGTGCCGAGGTCCGCGTCAGCTGCTCGAAGACACCACGGTCCTCCTGCACGACGAACTGCGCGTACGGCGGGTGCCGGTCGCAGCGCTCCCGCCAGAAACCGATGTCCGCCAAGAGCAGGAAGGTCTCGCCATCGAGCTCGGCGGCGCTCACCGCACTCCGACCGGCCAGGGCGTGATCGGCGGGCAGGGCGACCGCGAGATTCTCCACCATGAGCCGGGTGGATCGGACCGTCGGCAGGGGGTGGGTCCGCAGGGCGACCGCGAGGTCGATGTTCCCGGCGATGATGCCCGCCTCGACGTCCGCTTCCGCGAGCATCTGCGAGGTGAGCACCGTCTGCGGGAAGCGTTCCACGATGAGCGCGGTCAGGCGCCACAGCGGGGCCGGCGCGACCGTGCCGACGCGCAGCGCCTTGGTGCGGCGGGCCGCCTCGTCGAGGGCGTCGCGCATGAGGCGCTCGTCGCGCAGGATCTGCCGGGCATGTTCGAGTGCGATCCTACCCGCCTCGTTCATCTCGAGACGCCGGCCGACCCGATCGAACAGGGGCTGGCCGAGCTCGGTCTCAAGACGACGCAGCGAGCGGCTCAACGCCGGCTGGGAGATGTGCACCGTGCGGGCGGCTGCGCTCATGGTGCCCGCGTTCGCGATCGCATCGAGCTGCCGCAGCTGCTCCGGATCCATCGCGCCCGCCTCTCGCTCATGCATTCGGTGCATCAACGGTTCCGACATTGGCATTTTATCCGCGCCACGATCCGACGAAGACTTGTGACAAGCACCGCAGTGAATCTGGGGTGAGCACGTTTCGCGATCCGAAGGAGCGCACCATGACCGCCATCCCGTCCTTCACGATGAACAACGGCCGGACCATCCCCGCCCTGGGCTACGGCGTCTTCCTCATGACCTCCGACCAGGTGCGCGAGCATCTGCCCCAGGCGCTCGAGCTCGGCTACCGGCACATCGACACCGCCAACGCCTACTTCAACGAGGTCGCCGTCGGCGAGGTGGTGCGCGACGCCATCGCCGCCGGCGAGCTCGCGCGCGAGGATCTGTTCATCACCACCAAGCTGTTCCCGCAGTCCTACCCCTACGCTCAGGCGGTCGAGGACATCGACGCCACCCTGGCCCGGCTCGGCCTGGACTACGTGGACCTGCTGCTGTTCCACCAGCCCTACGGGGAGTACGTGTCCGGCTGGAAGGCGATGGAGGAGGCCGTGGCGGCCGGCAGGGTCCGCTCGATCGGCCTGTCCAACTTCCCGATCGCCAAGTTCCAGGAGATCCTCGACGTCGCCGAGATCATCCCGGCCGTCCACCAGGTCGAGGCGCACCCGCGCTGGAACCAGCACGAGCTCAAGGCCCGGATGTCCGAGGCGACCGGCACCGAAGTGCTGGTGGAGGCCTGGTACCCGCTCGGCCATGGCGACAAGACGCTGCTTGAGGAGCCCGTCATCGCCGCCGCCGCGCAGCGCACCGGCGCCACTCCCGCCCAGGTGATCCTCGCCTGGCATCTGGCGGAGCGGAACATCACATTCCCCAAAACCCTCAGCCCCGCCCACATGGCCGACAACCTGGCCGCCCTCGACGTCGAGCTCACCGCCGCCGAGATCGCCACGATCAACGGGATCCCGCAGCAGCCCTACTACCGGATCCCGGATGAGCCGCCCGCCTTCGTACTGACCACCAACGACTACTCCCAGCAGGCCTGAACCCGCTGGCGGGGTGGACCCGGCCCGGCTGACACGCGCCCCGACGGGGAGGGCCCGCCCCGCGGCGACGACAGCACACGGCTCGTCGGCGCAGGCGCTCCGGGGGCATGCACCATCCGGCCCCGCGGCGGCTGCACAACTCGACCCGCTCAGAGCGACCTTTCAGGAGGACCTGTGACCACAACCGTCCCCACCGTGATTCTCAACAACGGCGTCGAGATGCCGATGCTCGGCTACGACGTCCTCCAGACCCCGCCCGACGAGACCGAGCACTGCGTGGCAGAGGCCCTCGAAGTCGGCTACCGGCTCATCGACACCGCCCAGGCCTACGCCAACGAGGAAGGCGCGGGCGCCGCCGTCGCCGCCGCCGGCGTGCCCCGCGACGAGATCTTCATCACATCGAAGATCTGGGTGTCGAACATGAACCACGAGCGGGCGGCCGCCTCCATCGACGAGTCGCTGGAGAAGCTGGGCACCGACCACATCGACCTCATGCTCCTGCACCAGGCGATGAGCGACTACCCGGGGCCTACCGCGCCATGGAGGAGGCGTACCGGGCCGGGAAGCTGCGCGCCATCGGCGTCTCGAACTTCTACCCCGAGCGCCTCGTCGACGTCGCCGCCCTGGCCGAGATCCCACCGGCGGTGAACCAGGTCGAGACGCACCCCTTCCGACAGCAGGACGCCGCGCACGCCGTCATGGCCGAGCTGGGCGTCGTCCACGAGGCCTGGGCGCCCTTCGCCGAGGGGCAGAACAACATCTTCGCCGACCCGACCCTGGCCGGGATCGACGCCAAACACGGCAAGAGGCCGGGCCAAGTGGTCCTGCGAGCGCTCATGCAGAAGGACGTCGTCGTCATCCCGAAGTCGACGCACCGCGAGCGCATGGCCGAGAACTTCGACGTCTTCGACTTCGAGCTGGACGCCGAGGACACGGCCGCCTTCGCCGCCCTGGACGACGGCACCCTGCCGCGCATCTTCGACCATTACGACCCGAAGGTCGTCGGCTGGCTGGTGCGCGACCTGGTCAGGACCCAGCAGCTGGGCGGCGGCACCCTGTACTGAGCGGTGGACGAACGGGGCCGGGGCCCGACCTGCGTTGCGCCGTCAGGACCCGCGATGAAGCAGCAGGATGAAGCAGCAGAAGGTGGGAGGGAGCATGAAGAAACGTCGTCTGGGCAGCCTGGAGGTCTCCGAGACCGGGATGGGCTGCATGGGACTGTCCCACGGCTACGGACGGATCCCGCCCGAGGAGGAGTCGGCCGCGACGATCCGCGCGGCTTACGACGCCGGCTGCACCTTCTTCGACACCGCAGAGGGCTATGGAGCAGCTCTTCACGGCGCCGGGCACAACGAGAAGCTGCTCGGTGACGCCGCGCGGGGCTTCCGCGACTCGGTGACGCTGGCGACCAAGTTCCACTTCATGGGAGACGCCCCCGAGGGCACCGACGGGGTCGAGTCCTGCATCCGCGACCATCTCGCCCGGTCGCTGAAGAACCTGCGAACGGACCACGTCGATCTCTACTATCTGCACCGCGTGAACCGCAGGGTTCCGGTGCAGGCGGTTGCCGATGTCATGAGCAGGCTCATCGGCGACGGCCTCATCCGACGGCCTCATCCGGGGATGGGGCCTGTCACAAGTGGACGTGAACACGCTCGCCGCGGCGCACGCCGTCACCCCCGGTCTCGGCGGTCCAGAATCTCTACAACATGCTCGAGCGCGACTGCGAACATGAGGTCATCCTGTTCTGCCTGGAGCACGGCATCGGGGTCGTCCCCTTCTCACCGGTCGCCTCCGGCTTCCTCTCGGGCGGAGTCGACGCGGCAACGGATTTCTCGCACGCCGATGACGTGCGGAAGTTCGTGCCCCAGCTCTCCGCGCAGAACATCAGGGCGAACCAGCCCGTCCTCGAGCTGTTGGAGCGCTGCGCAATCGCGCACCGGGCGACCAAGGCGCAGATCGCGCTGGCATGGATGCTGGCGAAGTACCCGAACATCGTGCCCATCCCGGGCTCGAAGCGCAGGGAGCGCGTGCTGGAGAATCTCGGCGCATGCGACGTGGAATTCTCCGACGTGGAGTTCCGCGAGCTCGACGCCGCCTTGGATGCCATCGAGGTGCACGACCATCGCGGGCAGGTCGAGTTCGACGGCATGACCATGAGGGAATGGAACCGGTGACAGACCGGCCGTTCCATGGACAGAGCACCTTCCGGGCACAGGAGAAGGCATGAGCACAATCGTCATCACCGGTTCGTCGTCAGGTATCGGCAAGGCCACGAGCAGGATCTTCGCCGAGCGAGGATGAACGGTCGTCGCCACCATGCGACATCCCAAGGGGGAGGACGAGCTGACGGCGTTCGACAGCATTCACCTCTACCCGCTCGACGTCACCGACCCCGAGCAGATGCGGGCCACCTCCGCACGAATACTGAGGCTCATTCACAGCCTCAATGAACCAGGCCATGGCTGGAGGTTGCGACTCTCGCCGAGCCACCTGTGAACAAGCCTCATTGTCCGAGCATAACGTGGACGTCCTGTTCAACAACGCCGGCTACGGCATGAAGGCGCGATTCGAGGACATGACCGAGGAGGACATGGCCGCTTCCATCGGCACCAACGTCCTGCGCATGGTTCGCGTCACGCAGCAGTTCATACCGCACTTCAAGAAGCGACGTGCGGGTACGATCCTCACCACCACGTCGCTCGCGGGTGAGATGGGGTTGATCCTCGACGGCATCCACGCCGCGAACAAATGGGCGGTCACGGGCATGTGCGAGATGCTCCACTTCGAGCTCGCCCCCTACGGCATCCGGTGAAGACGCTCGTCCCCGGCGTGGTCAGGACCGGCTTCAAGATGGCAGGCGGAGGCGGCACGCCCGACGAGTACAAGGAGTACGCCGAGCGGCAGATCGCCTTCTCCTCGGTCCGGCCCGCCAGGGCCGGCGGGCTCAGAACACGAACTGCACGAGCAGCATGTAGACGATGGTGCCACCCGCGATGGAGACCAGCATCTGCCGCCTCCACAGGTGAGGCCCCACCGTGACAGCAATCCCGATCACCTCAGGGACCCCGTGACCGCCCGAGACGAGGGAGACGTCCTTGAGACTGTAGACCACCAGCATGCCGAAGACCGCTGCGGGCAACGCCCGGCCGAGGTAACGGACGAACTCCGGCGTCCGCCGCCCGCGGCCGAACGCGAGGAACGGCAGAAAGCGCATGGCAACAGTGCCGAGAACGCAGATACCGACGGTCCAGACCTGCTGGGCAGGACTCACAGCAGACCTCCCTCGACCTCGATCGGCCTGCGCAGAGCCATGAGCAGCACCAGGATGCAAACCATCGTGGGCACGACGAACGAATCGGCGCCGAAGACGAGCCGGCACCCCGCCGCCGCGCCGACGCCGATGAGCGCGGTCCAGTGCCTGCGCTCCTTCAGCCACTGCTCCAGGAAGATCACGACGAACATGGCTGTCATCACGAACTCGAGACCCGAGGTGTCGAAGACCACGAGTGAGCCGGCCACACCGCCGATGGTGGCGCCCGAGACCCGGTAGAAGTGGTTGAGCAGGGTGACGAAGAAGTAGAACCAGCCGCGGTCCACGCCCTCGGGGATCCGCGCCGAGTAGTTGATGGAGAAGGTCTCGTCGCACAGCCCGAAGATCAGGTAGGCCTTCTTCCAGCCCATGCCCCGGTACCGGTCGAGCATGGCGATCCCGTAGAACAGATGCCTCGCCTGCACCATGCAGGTGATGGCCATGACCTGAGCCGGTGCGAAGGGGGCGAGCAGCATCGAGACGGCGACGAATTCCAGGGAGCCGCCGAAGACGGTCAGGCTCATGAGCATCGGAACCAGAAGCCGAACCCCGACACGTTCATGTACACGCCGTAGGCGAACCCCAGGAACCAGAACCCGGCGAAGATGGGCAACGTGCAGGGGAACGCGGCCCTGAACGCCCTCGCCCCGGCTCCCGATGCCACTGGCCACTCTCCCCCGCCGCTGCGGCGCCCGCCTCCCCGGCGGGCCCGGCGGCACCCGGCATGGCAGATTACCCGTGATGCGCCAGACATGCGGCGGCGGTCCAGCCATGGGACACGGGACAGCCGCCGCGCCGAGACCATGACGCCCCGCGATCGCGATGACGAACTGCCGCCGGCCATGCCGAGGCCGCCTGCTGCGAGTGGCCCGCCGCCCAGCAGGGCGAGCCGTGCCTCGTGGCGGCCGCCCCGGCGCAGCCACGACCGTCGCCCCCAGAGCACCGACCCCGCCTCAAGCGGTTCGGGCTCGTCCTCGACCTCCTCCGCCGCTGCGCGGCGCTGCCGCTTCGTGCGGATCACGCGGTCGAGCAGACTGGTCCGGAAGGAAGGATTTGACCAAGTCTCTCCGAACCAGGGAAGACATTCTCGTCAGGAGAATGCCCCTCACCGGGCCACGTGACAGCAAGCCACTCGCCATTACGGATGACAATCGTTCCCTCGGCCCCATCAGCACCCTTTGCCATGTATCGGAAACGAGGGGAAACGCCATTGCTCGACATGATCGCACCCATTTCTTGCTGACCCCAGCGGTCAGCGCATGATTTGAAGAGATCAAATCAGACCAAGGACGGAAAATCTTGAAGGATGCCGGACGCGGGCTACGACAGACAGAAACGCGACGAAGTACGGCGACGATGCCTGTGAATCACTGAGTCCGCATGTCCTCCACTCGCCTTCGATGAGAGTCAGGATTCAGTCCATGACGTCCCCGGTGGGGATGCCGGGTCGGTCGGTGGAAGCGATCCGGCCCCATGCGGCCCTTCGACCGGCTCACGCCGAGCGACGCGGCGCAGGGAACCGCTGAGGATCGCCGGGCAGTTCCATTCGGTCCGGCACCACCGGGGAAGGGAGCAACGGGTCCGAACACAGCTCTTCATCTGGGATGTTCATGGCGGACGCAAGCAGGGTGCCGAGCCGACGAGCATCCTTCAGGCGCTCTCCCTCCTGGGCCCACGCGTCGAAGGAGATCCGGATGTTCTCATCCTTGGTGATGACGTCCAGCACCAGTCCTGCGGCCCTGTCGGCGCCGGTGCGCACGTAGCGGATGTCGGCAAGTGGAATCTGTCTTTCGATGATGCCCTGGCTGTTGACGCCGCTCTGGGACGAGAGGAAGAAGTGCTCGGGCGTGACACCGAGATACGCATTGCCGTGGATGAGATGCTCGGTGTCATTCACATCGGCGAGCGCCAGCAGCCTCGTCCCCTCCGGCAGAACGTACTGCAGGATCCGCAGCAATTCCTTCGGAGCGGTCCCGTCCTTGAACACTGCCAGGGCCGGTTGCGGCAACTCGCCGATCCGGTGGGGACGGTTGCGGAGAACCGCCACCTTTTCGGCCAGCGCTTCGGCCAGTGGTGCGATGTCGTGGCGGTCCGTACCTCGACCGGCGCCGAGCTTGAACGACCGCCTGCCGGGCAGTGCGGCCACCAGGCGGGCCCGCCGCTCGAGGGCCTCGAGCAGCTCCGCGATGCGCCCCATCGCCTCGTCGTGCTCCTGTTGGGTCGTCTCCACGAGGGAAGTCAGCAGCTGCTGATTCTCAGCGGCGTGGTCCTCGTCGTAGGCGATGGAGGCGGCTCGCAGCACCCGGAAGCGGAACCAGGAACCCTCGGCCATGAGAAGCCCATGGGCGTCGGCGATGATCTCCTCGCCGTGCCCCTGGAGATACTCATTGCGACTCCTGGCATTCGGACTGAGGGCCTTGACGTGGCCCTTCACGTAGTCGTCGAAAACATGGCGCTCCGCGCGCAGGTCGGCCTCCCTCGTCTTCACGGCACCGTAGATGTGCTGGTTGACGAAGCCCACCATCTGGGCCTCCTCCACCGCACGGACCGTGGTTTCGTACAGGCCGAGCAGGGTGTTCCAATGGTCCTGACGCAACTCCTTCAGAACCTCCTGGGTGAGTTCGAGGTTCTCATCAACCCGGCGGGAGACGGAGGCCAACTGCATCTGCAGGCTCAGGAGCGCGGCTGCGGGCCCGAGCGAGGACAGCAGGGTGGCGGCCTGCGCACTGGTCGCCGGAGCCCACCGTATGACGTGCGAGAAACCGTGGCCCTCGGTGAGGACGCCCAGGTTCCAGCCCCCTGACTGCACCGGAACCGCGGTCTTGAGCGCCTCCAGCGTCTGGGGTGCGAGCCGGACCAGCCCCTGCGCCGGCAGCGCGCCCTGGACGCCTTGGACCCCGGTATTCACCAGCCCGGCACCGATCGCGAGCCGGTCGGTCAGTCTCTTCGTCGTCTCGGTGCCCATCATGCTGAAGGGGATCAGTTCCATCTCGGACGGGGGCCTGTCCGCGAAGAGGACGGCCATGCCGGCCCCGACCTCGACCAGCGCGGTCGTCGGATCATCGCGGGACGCGGGATCGGATCGAGAAGACGCGTCGTTCGGCAGGGGCATGCGGATCCTCCTTGATCAGTCAGGGCAACGCACGACAGAGCCCCACCACTGACACGGCGGAGCCCTGAGTGGTCAGGCAGTCACTTCGACATCCTCATCGAAACCGGGGAACTGCTCAGGGTTGAGTAGGGATATCACGCACGTGCCCGATCGAGCAGGGCCCGTCGACCACGGCGGCAGGGGCTGCTCGCGCCGGCTCACCACTAGCCAGTGCCACAGCAGGCATGTGACCGCCGCGCCGATGCGGCCCATGCGGTGCCGCTCTCCACCACGACTTGCTACTATGTCAGAGATAAATTTTCAATACCTTCACACCCTTGCCACTCCCTGAAGAGTCCCGGAGGCGTGAAGCAGACCAGGAGGGGCTGCACTCATGAGGAAAAAGCTTTGTTATCTGTTGAGCGCGATCCTCGCGTTCGGCATCGTGGCACCGGGCGGGACGACGACAGCGACCGGGCTGGGCAACTCGATCCCCGCCCAGGTGCTCCAGCAGGGGGCCCCGGCCGACGATTCCGACTCGCTGTCGACGTCCCAGCCCCGCGCGGCCCTCTTCGACGCCGTGACGGTCACGGTGGACGACGAGGCGGACCTGCTGGCCGCCATCGCCGCCGCGACCGACGGCGACGCGACGACGATCAAGCTCACGGGCGACATCGCCCTGACCGGCACCGTCACGATCCCCGCCGGCAAGGTCATCACCATCACGAACGCCGACGGCGCGGCGCCGACCGTCACGGGCAGCGCCAAGCCGTTCGTCCAGGTGGCGGCCGGCGGCACGTTCACCCTCAGCGGCGACGTGACGCTGGACGGCCAGGGTCGGGAGAACAGCTTCGTCCGCACAGAGGGCTCCTTCACCCTGGACGGCGCCACCCTGCGCAATCTGCTGGCCTCCCGGCAGGGCGCCGACGACCAGAACGTGGGCGCTGTGATCGCCTCGGGCGGCGATGCCACGTTCACCATGGCGAGCGGCCTGATCACCGACACCACGATCGAACGCGATCATGGCGCGGCCGTCTACGTCCGCGACGGCGCCACCGCGACGATGAGCGGCGGCACGATCACGAACACCACGATCGACAACCAGTTCGCAGGATCGGTCCTCATCGACGGGGCAACCTTCACCATGGAGGGCGGCGAGATCTCCAACGGCGCAGCCGGGGATCAGATCCAGACCTCCGGCGGCGTACTCGTCCTGGCGGTCAACCCGAATGGGGCCGCCGCCGACAATGCCATCGAGTCCACCTTCACGATGAACGGCGGCACGATCACGAACTGCTCGGCCCCGCATGGCGGCGGCGTCTACGTCTACGGCGGCTCCGCCGGCTACCGCGACTTCTGGTCGAAGGCGCACTTCACGATGAACGGCGGCACGATCTCCAACTGCCAGGCGACGGGCCTGACCACGGCCACGGGTGAACTCTCCGACGGCGCTGGCGGCGGCGTCTACGTCGAGAGCGGCAGCGACTTCGTCATGAACGACGGCGCCATCACCGGCAACACCTCCGTCGGCGTGGGTGGCGGCGTCGCGACCTACGACACCTTCGTCGCCTACTTCCACAAGACCGCCTACGAGGACGCGCCCGGCCGCTACTACGACATCGTCTACAGCCAGTGGCCCAGCTTCTTCCCCGCCTCGTTCACCATGAACGGCGGCACGATCTCCGGCAACAGCGCCCGGATGGAGGAGACGACGCAGACGGACAGGGGCTGCGGCGGCGGCGTCTACGTGGCCTCCAGCGAGGTGCGCATCAACGCCGGAACCATCGAGAACAACACCGCCAGCAAGCAGGGCGGCGGACTCTACGTCGGCTCGGTGCCCTACACCCTGTACATCAACGACTCCCTCATCACCGACAACGAGGCCTCCGTGCTCGGCGGCGGCGTGTGGTTCTGCCCCACCGGCGAGGCCAGCATCAACGTGAACAGCGGTACCGCCCTCTACGGCAACACCGCCACCGGCGCCGGCGATGACGCCTCCATCGTGCGCTTCCCCGACAACGAGAAGAAGACGGCCGCGACAATCTCCGACCGCATGCTGGGCGGCGGCCTGGCCGACTGGCACCTGGACGGCGCGACCCTCGAAGCCGACGCCGATAACTCGGTCGGTGTGCCCGACCCGGACGTCGCCCGCTACTCCACCGACACGGCCGGCCAGACGGCGGTCTCGGGCATCACCGACGACCCGGCCTCCTACGAACTCAAGGCCACCCCGAGCGAAGAGGCCATCGAGCTCTCCTCCGGCCTCGCCACAGTGACCATCCGGAACAACTCATCCACCCGCGGCGGCGGCATCGGCTCGAACGGCAAGGTCGTGTTCGGCAACGAGCACGAATACACCGAGAGCCTCACCGTGACCAAGCACTGGGACCCGGGCCAGACCGCGCTCAGCGCACCCGAGAACGCCACGGTCTGGCTGACCATCGACGGCCACCGTGTGGAGAGCGCCGTGCTCGATGAGTCGAACGGCTGGACCCACACCTTCGAAGGCTTGCCGCTGAACTCCGGCGCCACCATCGAGGAGGACGCGCCGGAGGGCTGGACCGCGAATTACCAGCGCGAGTACAACCCGGACACCCGGGTGATCTCCATCGTCGTGACGAACGAGGCCGTCGAGGCCACGCCCGCGCCGACTCCGACACCCACCCCGATGCCCGCGCCGACTCCGACACCCACCCCGATGCCCGAGGTGACGCCGACTCCCGATGCGCCGACGACGCCTGAGGAGACGACTGCTCCGACGCCGGGAACGTCGCCCACGACGAGGCCCGCCAGGATGCCGCGAACCGGTGAGGACGCCTTCGAAGGACTGTTCGGGGCCGTGGCGCTCGTCGCCGCCTGCGCCGGCGTCCAGGCGCTGCGCAGCCACAAGCGCTCATGACCCAGGGTGACGGCCGGGTGCGGGACAGCGCCCCGCACCCGTTGGTGTCCGACTGCGGAGTGTGCGTCCTGTCCGCGGTGGCGATCCTGGTGATCGGTCTCGTCCTCGGACGCTCCCGATCGAGCGCCTCGCTGTGAGCACGGGACGCCGCGCGGCCGGAACTGTCTGTCCTTGTCGAAATCGGATACCCGGGTGATGGGCAGGGCGCCGCGCGGCCGGAGCCGTCCCCGCCCGCGCCATCGGACAGGAACGGACCGGCAGGGTCCGGGCGGGCGAGCGGCCCTCACGGGCACCAGGACGGCGACCGCCGCCACCTGGATGGATGGTGGATGGCGTGTCGGCCCGCCCTCACGAACGTTTCGGCGGCTCCTGAACGGTCCCGGCGAGGGCTCCCTCGTCCGGACGGACGAGCGGCCCCACGAGCTCGTGCGGCCGGTAGGGCTCCTCGAGGCGCGCCACCTCGTCGGCGGTGAGCCGCACGTCGAGGGCGCGCACCGCGTCGTCGACGCGGCCGGGCCGCGAGCAGCCGACGATGGGGGCGGCGACCCCCTTGGCCCAGTGCCAGGCCAGGGCGATGTCGGCCATCGGCACCCCGTGTCGGGCCGCGAGCTCGGCGACGCGGGCGACGATCGGCAGGTCGGCCTCGCGCTCGTGGTCGTACTTGCTGCGCATCGTGGCGTCAGTGGTGGCCCGGACGCTGTCCGCGTCCCAGTCCGGGCGCGCGAGGTGACCGGAGGCGAGCGGGCTGTAGGGCGTGAGCGACATGCCGTACCGGCGGCACACGGGGATCATCTCCCGCTCGTCCTCGCGGTAGAGCAGGTTGTAGTGGTTCTGCATGGACGCGAACCTCGTCCAGCCGTGCCCGTCGGCGACGACCTGCATGGTGTGCAGCTGGTAGGCGTACATCGCGCTCGCCCCGATCGCGCGGACGCGGCCGCCCCGCACCAGCGCATCGAGGGCCTCCATGGTCTCCTCGACGGGGGTGTCGTAGTCGAAGCGGTGGATGATGTAGAGGTCGAGGTGGTCGGTGCCCAGCCGCCCGAGGGTGGCGGTGATCTCCCGCTCGATGGCCCGGCGCGACAGGTGCCCCTCGTTGAAGTAGACCTTCGAGGCGAGCACCACGTCCTCGCGGTTGACGCCCAAGTTCTTCAGCGACTGCCCGATGAACTCCTCGCTCGTGCCGTGGGCGTAGACGTTCGCCGTGTCGATGAAGTTCACCCCCAGCTCGAGGGCCCTGGCGATCACCGCCTGGGTTGCGGGCTGGTCGATGACCCACTGGTGGAAGTCCGGGAAGACCCGGCCGAAACTCATGCCCCCGATGCACAGCCGCGGGATCGTGATGTCCGTGGCGCCGAGTCGCGTGTACTCCATTACTCCTCCTCGAGCCGCCCCGTTCCGCTCTCCGGCCGACGGCGCCGCGGACGCGGCACCGGCCATGTCACGCGGCCACGGTGAGATAGTCGCCGTCGTCGATGAGGAGGGCGTCGAGCACATAGTAGCCGCCGACGTGCGCGAGCCCGTATCTCTGGCAGCAGGACCCCTGGTACTCGCTGGACGAGTGGACGAGCACGACCGGATCGCCGTGCCCCTGAGCCAGGTATCCCGCCATGACGGAGTCGGGGATGTAGACCGTGTCCATCCAGACGGGTCGGCCCTCGGACCCGCCGTCGACTGTGCGCCGGTACGTGGGGCCGACGGGCTCCGCTGCCGAGCAGGAGGAGCGCCGCCCCCAGCAGAGGTCGTCGGGGAGATCCTGGGGGGCGACCTCGGTGAACTGCTCCGCGAACGACGCGGAGCTCCCCCACTGGAGCAGCGGCGTGTCCTCGTCGACGAGGGTCGTGGCCTCGCGCTTCGGATCCGAGTCCTGGGAGAGGGGGGCGTCGATCCTCAGGGCGCGGGTGACCTCGGGGAAGTAGAGGCTCTCGTCGTGAAGGACCGCGTCCCGGTCCTGCCCCCACTTCCAGGTGCCGGCATCGGCCCCGTCCTTCATCTGGTAGAGGACGCAGTGGAGCGCCAGGTTCTCCGGGTTCCCCGGTCCGGCTCCGGCGAGCAGCCGGTCGGCGCGGTCGAGCGCGCCGCGGATGTCCACGTCGCCGGGGTAGAGCAGTTCGAGATCGTTGCGACTGGCCATCGTCGCGCCGAACACCCTCTGCGGGTCGCCGCCGTCGTAGAGGTCGCTCACCATCACCTCGGACTCGTCGATGGTGTCAGCATTGGTGGAGACGGGCGCCGGCAGGTCCAGCGCATCGGCGATGCTCCGGTACGTGTCCGCGATGATCTCCGGCGCCTGGTAGCTGTCCCTGAAGGACGAGATGCCGGCGTCCACCGGGCCATCGGGCACCTTGTACATCGGCCGCTCGTGCGTCGCATAGTCGGCCTCGACGTGGAAATCGCGTCCGTCGTGGCGCGCGGTGAAGACGACCGCGTCGTCGACCGCCGTGCGGGAGGGGTCGTCGTCCATGTCGGTGCTCCCCCGGTGGCCGGTGATCTCGGGTTCGAAGCCGTACTTGTCGCGGCAGTGGTCGACGACCGCCTGCTGCGCCTGCTGCGCACGCCGGGCGTTGTAGGCGCTCATCCGCACGCGCTGCGAGCAGTGCTGCGACGTGCAGAGAGCAAGGGAGAGGAGCAGGGCGGGGAGGAGAACACCGACCAGGACGATCGCGACCACGAGGAGAGCACGCCGCCTCGACCGCCTCGCCGCCGCCATGCGTCCCCCGTTCCGAACAATGCCCCGGATGGGCAGTGAAAACTCTTCACGTTCACGGGATTTTCCGGCGGTGAGGAATGACATTCCTGACCGGGAGGCTCATTCAAAACCCTTGTCGGACCCAACCCTGACCACGATCTTTCCTTGATGACGAGTCAGCTTTGAATGCCCCTCCGGGAATCAGCCTCCCGACCGGTCCCCATGAGATCCTCGCGAGCAAATCATTTTGAACATTACTCGACAAGATTCCAGAAGTCAAACACCATGACTCGTCGGACCATGGGAATCATTCCCGGAGGTTTGCTCACAGAAGCTTGTTCACAGCACGACGGAAAGGAGTCCTGACAAGGGGGAGCGCTCGTGCGAACGACTCCTGTGAATGAGCCTCACCGCATCTGTCTCCGGGGGCACGACAAGGGACGACGCTCCTGCACGGGGTTTCCGCGAGGCTCGTCCACGGCATCCGCGGCGGACACTCCGACCGGGGACGACCATCATGATCGGGCCCCTGCGAGCAGGCCCCCGAACAGCTCTCGCAGCACCGTCGGCACCGTCGGATGAGGCTGCGGCGAGCCGGAGAGCTTCCGAGCCGCCCCGCGGACGAGCCCCCGTGATCTCGTCGGGCCGCGGACCCGTGGGGAGCCCGCCCGCGGGCTCACAGCTCCTGCCCGAGCGGGACAGCGCCCCATCACGACACGGCCGGGGCCGCGACGGCGAACCAGCAGTCCCGGCTCACAGCTCCTGCCCGAGATAGCGCCCCGTCACGCTCGCCGGGTTCGCGGCCACGTCCTCCGGCGTGCCCGCGCAGACGACGGCGCCGCCCGCCCCGCCGCCGCCGGGGCCCATGTCCACGACCCAGTCGGCGTCGGCGATCACGTCGAGGTCGTGCTCGACGACCACGACCGTCGCGCCGTTCCGCGCGAGGCCGTCGAGCACCCCGAGCAGCGTCCCCACATCGAGCGGGTGCAGGCCGATGGTCGGCTCGTCGAACACGAGGAGCGCGTCGTCCTGGCGTCTGCCGAGCTCACCGGCGAGTTTGAGCCGCTGCGCCTCGCCACCCGAGAGCGCTGGCGTGGCCTCGCCCAACGTGAGATAGCCGAGCCCCAGGTCGTGGAGCGTCCGCAGACGCGCGGTCACCGTGCGCATGCCCCGCGTCAGCACGAGCGCCTGGTCGACGGTGCAGGCCATGAGCTCGGGCAGCGAGACCGCCTCGGGGACGGCGCGCGCACGGGACCCGGGGGCGCCCGTCGCAGCGTCCTTCGCGCGCTTGACCGGTCGGCGCACCCGCCCCGCCTCCTCCGCGTAGCGCGCACCGCCGCAGTCGGGGCACGGGACGTCCACGTCGGGCAGGAACTGCACGTCGAGCGTGATGGTGCCCGTGCCGTCGCACGTCGGGCAGCGCAGGGCGCCGGTGTTGTACGAGAAGTCCCCCGCCCGGAGGCCGCGCGCCCTGGCGTCCTCGGTGCGCGCGAAGGCGCGGCGCAGCTCGTCGAGCACGCCCGAGTAGGTGGCCACGGTCGAGCGCACGTTGACCCCGATGGGCGCGGCGTCGATGATCCTGGCCCGTCCGATGCCGTCGGCCGCCACGCTCCTGACGTGCGCCGGGAGCGGCTCGCCCGCCGCGCTCGCCTTCAGCGCCGGGACCAGGCTCTCCAGCACGAGCGTCGTCTTGCCCGAGCCCGAGACGCCCGTGACCGCCGTGAGCCGCCCGCGGGGGATGCGCACCTCGAGCGGCCCGACGGTGTGCAGCGGCCCCGTGGTCAGGTCGATCGATCCCGCGGCGAACATCTCGGCGGTAGGGACGCGGCTGCGCACGCGCACCGTGCGCTCGCCGGTGAGGAACGGGGCGATGCGCGACGCCGGGTTCCGCCCGACCTCCGCCACGGTGCCCTGCGCGATGATGCGCCCGCCATCGGCGCCGGAGGCCGGCCCGACCTCGATGAGATGGTCCGCCCGGCGCAGCACGCGCACGTCGTGATCCACCACCACGACCGAGTTGCCGTCGGCGAGCAGATCGTCCACCACGCCCAGCAGGCCGTCGACATTGGCGGGGTGCAGGCCGATCGAGGGCTCGTCGAGCACGTAGAGCACGCCGGTCGTGCGGTTGCGCACCGCCCGCGAGAGCTGCACGCGCTGGAGCTCGCCGGTCGAGAGCGTGACGCCGGCGCGGTCGAGCGAGAGGTAACCCAGCCCCAGCTGCTGCAAGCGCTCCATCGGCTCGGTCATCTCGTCGAGGATCGCGACCGCCATGGGGCGCACCTCGTCGGGCAGCGACGCGGGCACGCCGCGCACCCAGTCGGCCAGCTCGTCCAGGGTGAGCGCGGTGGCCTGCGCCAGGTCGATGCCGCGCACCGTCATCGAACGGGCCCGCTCGTTGAGGCGCGTGCCGCCGCAGTCGGCGCACGGCCCCACCGTGAGGAACTTCTCGACGCGCCTCATGCCCTTCTCGTCCTTGACCTTGGAGAGCGCGTTCTCCACGGTGCGGACCGCGTTGTAGTAGGTGAAGTCCATCTCGGCGAAGGTGTCGCCCTTCTTCGCCCGGTAGAGGATGTGCCTCTTCTCGGCCGGGCCGTGGAGGACGATGTCGCGCTCCTCCTGCGTGAGCCGGTTGAACGGCACGTCGGTGCGCACCCCGCACGCGCCGCAGACCTGCTTCATGAGATCCCACATGAGGGTGCCCCACGGGGCGACGGCGCCGTCATCGATGGAGATCGACTCGTCGGGCACGAGCGTGGACTCGTCCACGACACGCGTGACGCCCGTCCCGCCGCAGGTGGGGCAGGCGCCCTCGGAGTTGAACGCGAGCTGCTCGGCGCCCAGGCCGTCGAAGGCCGTCCCGCAGGCGGGGCAGGTGTAGGGCACCATCCGGGCCTCGTTCATGCCCGGTGGGACCTCGGCGCCGCAGTGGGGGCAGGTGTAGGCGCCCGTGCGGCTGAAGAGCGGACGAAGATGGTTGAGCAGCTCGGTCGCGGTGCCGAAGGTCGAGCGCACGCCCGGCACCGCGGGCCGCTGCCGCAGCGCCAGCGCCGCCGGCACGTGCCGCACCTCGTCGACCTGCGCCCTGCTCGCCTGCCCGATGCGTCGGCGCGTGTAGGTGGAGAGCGCGTCCATGTAGCGGCGCGAGCCCTCGGCGTAGAGCACGCCCAGCGCCAGGCTCGACTTGCCCGAGCCCGACACGCCCGCGATGCCAACGAACTCGTTGAGCGGGACGTCGACGTCGACGTCCTTGAGGTTGTGGACGCGCGCACCGCGCACCGCTGTCCGGTCCGGCGCGCGTCCGCGCCCGGCTCCACCGGGGTTCCGACTCATCGTCTGCACTCCTCTCACCGAAAGGCGCCGCCCCTCCTCAGATGCCCCGCCTGGGCCCGAGCCCGTCGCCGCCCCTCCTCCGGTCCTGGCCCCGACGGCACCGGCCGGGGCCCGTCCCATCCACGGCGGCTCGTGAGCGTCATGCGACGAGCGCGACGCACACCGCCATGATGGCGAATGCACGACGTCTCGGATGCGCAGGCACGGCAGCCTCCCATGACCTGCAGACGGACAGGCGCATGCGCCTGTCCGGTTCCCACGTGCGATGCTGCCACCTTAATCTCACGAGGCGACCGGACGGCGCCTCCTCATGCGCCCCGCGCGCAGACGCCGTCTGGTGGGATGCCTGCGTGGGGGGCAGAGCATCCTGCCGCCCATGCCGCCGGAGCCACCGGCCCCGCGAGCAACCGGGGCGCACCGGCACTCATGCGCGCTCCGGGCCGGCGCCCATTGCCTCCCCCGGTCCGGAAGCGGCGCAACTGCCGGCGCCGGCAGTCCGGGCGGTGGCCTCCTGTACGCCCTCATGAGCGTCCAGCCATTCGGAGGATATTCGGGCCATGCAGCAATCCCCGCCGTTGTCGGCGACGAACGCGTAGCGGTCACGCGCGGCCGAGAGGTCGCCGCGCGCCTCCGCGAGCAGTCCGCGGCGGCGTTCCGCGCCCACCTGCTGCTGGCGTGTGGAGCTCAGGGCATCCATGGCCCCCAGAAGCTCGTTGCAGTGTTGCCAGTCCTTGTCCTCCAGGGCAAGGTCGAAGTCGATCCATGCGAGAAGCAAATGGGCGGTCCTGCGCAGCCGAACCGATGCGCGCCCGTTCGAGCAGAGGACGGCAAGGGCGGCGACCCGCCCGCGGACGTTCGCCAACGCGTCCCGGTCGTCACGATGCTCTGCAACGACCGCGCGCACGTTGCAGGCCAGAAGCCTGTTGGACAGGCTCAGTCCGGGGGAGGATTCCGCCTCGTCCGCCCACTGGAGGGCGATGTCGTCGTATCCGAGCTGCGCCGAGCACATGGCGTAGAGCACCTCCCAGGTTGGCCTCTCGCGGCGCCTCGTGCGTTTCCCCATCAACAGGGCCGTTGCGTCGAGCATCTTCCGGGCGCAGCAGTCGGCAGACAAGATGCCCAAGAGCCCGTCGACGTTGCGCCTGCTGAGGACGACCGAGGCGAACGAGACGCCCAGGCACACCACCGCGTACACGGCGAGCCCCTCGATGTCAGGCGCTCGGACGACAGTGGGGACCGCGCAGACAATCAGCACGAGGACGGCGCCGATCACGATGCGCCGATGCCTGCCGAGGAACCTGCGCACGGCCTCCTGCGCGTTCGCGTACGCATAGGGCGAAGCGGTGCGGATGGGCTCGGAACGTCTCGGCATGGCGTCACACTCCTTCCGGGGCGGTGAGTGGGCCCCGCTCGCCGGCCTCTGCCGGCCGCCCACCAGACCGGACCGGGAGGGCGGCCGGGCCAAGATGGTCTTGAATTCTTGCTTCTGGGCGCGGACAGGTTTCGCCGCGTCCCGGTTCCCGGCCTGCCCGGTCAGCACCGAGCGCATCCTGGCATCCCGCCAGTCGGTCAGCCCTTCCTGCACGGTCCTCTCCGTCCGTTCGACCATCTTCGCGATGATGCCGGTGGCGACTCCTCCGGAGACGTACATGGTCGCCTCGGCCTTCATCCCGACGAGCACGTGACTGCCGGACCATTTCCTCCGCCCGACCAGGACGGCGGTTTCTTCGGGGCGACCTCGCCCCGCATGTCCCGATCACGTCCGGAACGACGCATGAAATCCACGAAGAATGCGGCCCTGTCTCGCGTCGGCCACGTCTACTCCCACTCGATGGTCCCCGGCGGCTTGGAGGTGCAGTCGAGCACGACGCGGTTGACCTGAGGGCACTCGTTCGTGATGCGGGTGCTGATGCGCTCGATGACCTCGTGGGGAAGACGCGACCAGTCGGCGGTCATCGCGTCCTCGCTGCTCACCGGGCGCAGCACGACGGGGTGGCCGTAGGTGCGGTGGTCACCCTGCACGCCCACCGAGCGAACGTCGGCGAGCAGCACGACCGGCATCTGCCAGACCTGGCGGTCCAGGCCGGCCGCGGTGAGCTCGGCGCGGGCGATCGCGTCGGCCTCGCGCAGCAGGTCGAGGCGCTCGCGGGTCACCTCACCGATGATGCGGATGCCCAGGCCCGGGCCGGGGAACGGCTGGCGCCGCACCATGGACTCGGGCAGGCCGAGCTCGGTGCCGACGGCGCGCACCTCGTCCTTGAACAGGGTGCGCAGCGGCTCGACGAGCTCGAACCGCAGGTCGTCGGGCAGGCCGCCGACGTTGTGGTGGCTCTTGATGCTGGATGCGCCGTCGCCACCGCCGGACTCGACGACATCGGGGTACAGCGTGCCCTGGCACAGGAAGTCGATGCCCTTGTCACCGGCGATCCGACGAGCGGCGGCCTCGAAGGAGCGGATGAATTCGCGGCCGATGATCTTGCGCTTGGCCTCCGGATCGGTGACGCCGGCCAGGGCGGCCAGGAAGCGCTCCGACTCGTCCACGACGACGAGGTCGACGCCGGTGACCGCGACGAAGTCGGTGCGCACCTGCTCGGCCTCGCCCTTGCGCAGCAGCCCGTGGTCGACGAAGACGCAGGTGAGCTGGTCGCCGATGGCCCGTTGGACGAGCGCCGCGGCGACGGCCGAGTCGACGCCGCCCGACAGGCCGCACAGGACGCGTCGGTCGCCGACCCGTTCGCGGATGGCCCGCACCTGCTCGTCGACGATCGACGAGCTGCTCCAGGTGCGGTGGCAGCCGGCGATGTCGTGGAGGAAGTGCTCGAGCACCTGCTGGCCGTACTGCGAGTGCAGCACCTCGGGATGCCACTGGACGCCGGCCAGCCTCCGGTCGAGGTCCTCGATGGCGGCCACCGGGGCACCGTCGGTGCGGGCGAGCACGGTGAAGCCGGCGGGGGCCCTCGTCACCGAGTCGCCGTGGCTCATCCACACCGAGGAGTCGGGGGCCATGCCCTTCAGCAGACGGCCCGGCTCCTCGACCGTCACGGCGGTGCGGCCGTACTCGGAGTCCCCGGTGCGCTCGACCCGCCCGCCCATGGCGTCGGACATGGCCTGGAAGCCGTAGCAGATGCCGAGGACGGGGACGCCCGCCTCGAACAGCGCGGGGTCGACCCGCGGGGCCCCGTCGGCGTACACCGAGGCGGGGCCGCCGGACAGGATGACGGCCGCGGGTCTGCGCGCGAGGATCTCGTCCACGGACGTGTCGTGGGGGACGATCTCGGAGTAGACGTGTGCTTCGCGGACGCGCCGGGCGATCAACTGCGCGTACTGCGCGCCGTAATCGACGACCAGCACGAGATCATGGCTCGTGGGCATGCGACGGATTCTAGTGCCCGGACCCCGCGCCCCGGCTCGACCCCGCACCAGACCCCTGCCCCGTCGTGAACGTCAACACGCCGGCAGGCCTCACACCCCGCACCCGAGCTCCACCCCCTGCTTCCCACCTCACTTTCGTGCTCGCACCCGGGATACATCCGAGGTGCGAGCACGAAAGTGAGGTGGGAGCGCATACGTGAGGTGCGGACGACGGGAGCCGACGGGCCGGACGACGGGGCCGGCGGACGCGACGGGCACTAGGGTTCAACCATGATCTACAACGACGTGACACAGCTCGTCGGCCGCACCCCGCTCGTGCGCCTCAACCGGGTCAACGGCACCGGCGCGACCGTCCTGGCGAAACTCGAGTACTGCAACCCGGCCAACTCGGTGAAGGACCGCATCGGCGTGGCCATCGTCGAGGCGGCCGAGGCCAGCGGCGAGCTGCGGCCCGGCGGCACGATCGTCGAGGGCACGAGCGGCAACACCGGCATCGCTCTGGCCATGGTCGGCGCTGCCCGCGGCTACCGCGTCGTCCTCACGATGCCCGAGTCGATGAGCCGCGAGCGGCGCGCCATGCTGCGCGCCTTCGGCGCTGAGCTCGTCCTCACCCCGGCCGCCGAGGGCATGAGGGGCGCCGTCGCCGCGGCCGAGCGCATCGCCGCCGAGCGCGGCGGCGTCCTGGCCCGCCAGTTCGACAACCCGGCGAACCCGGCCGCGCACTACGCCACGACCGGCCCCGAGATCTGGACCGACACCGAGGGCAGGGTCGACGCCGTGGTCGACGGCGTCGGCACCGGCGGCACCATCAGCGGCACCGGGAAATACCTCAAGGAAAAGAACCCCGCCCTCCGGGTGTTCGCCGTCGAGCCCGACGAGTCGCCGCTGCTCACCAAGGGCCAGGCCGGCGGCCACGGCATCCAGGGGCTGGGCGCCAACTTCGTCCCGGCCAACTACGACGCGAGCGTCGTCGACGAGGTCCTCACTGTCAACACCCCGCACGCCATCGACATGGCCCGCCGGCTCGGCACCGAGGAGGGCATCGTCTGCGGCATCTCCTCGGGCGCGTCCGTCGCCGCTGCCCTCGAGGTCGCCGCGCGCCCCGAGTTCGCCGGGCGGACGATCGTCGCCATCGTCTGCGACTTCGGCGAGCGCTATCTGTCCACTCCCCTGTTCGCCGACGTCATGGACGGCTGAGCCGGCAATCCCGCGGTCGCCCCGGCGGCGCGATGGACGACCGGCGTCACAGGCGCACGACCGCCGTGCGCTCATGGGCCGAATGAGCGATGACCCCGCGCCCGGGGATCCTGGCCCATGGTCCGGCCGGCCGCACGGGCGCGGAGGACGACGCCCCGCGCCACGAGGTCCAGGGCCAGGGCCCGCCGTGACCGATGACCTGCGGGCCGTCGGAGGCCGCGATGCCCGCGTCGGCCCCGGACGCCCCCGGACCGGGCGGACGCTGGAGGCATCACCGCGGGCGGCCGGCCGCTGCGCTCCGACACCGGCCGCTGCTCCGACAACGGTCGAGCCGGTCCACGTCGGGCGTCCCGGTGCGGCCGCCGGGGCGGCGGGTCAGGCCCGCTTCGCGATCTCCGTGTGGTGCCGCACGACCTCGGAGACGATGAAGCCCAGCAGTTTCTCGGCGAACTCCGGGTCGAGGTGCGACTCGGCGGCCAGCTCGCGCAGCCGCGCGATCTGGACCGCCTCGCGCCCCGGGTCGGAGGCGGGCAGCCCCAGCTCGGCCTTGAGCTCGCCGACGCGCTGGGTGATCTTGAAGCGCTCGGCCATGATGTGGATCACGGCCGCGTCGAGGTTGTCGATCGAACCGCGCAGCCGCGTGAGCTCGGGCGGGGCGTCGAGGGCCTGGTCGCGTTCATCGCTCATGTCACGAGCCTAGTGAATGGCACGGGGGCGGCCCGTCCCGGCCGCCGAGGAGGGGCCCGGCGGGTGGCCGGGTCAGCGGATAACCAGGTCGATGCGCTGGAACTCCTTGAGGTCCTGGTAGCCGGTGGTCGCCAAGGCCCGCCGCAGGGCGCCGACGAGGTTCATCGTGCCGTCGGTGACGGTGCTCGGCCCGAGGAGCACCTCCTCGAGGGAGCCGACCGAGTCGTAGCGGACGCGCCGCCCGCGGGGCAGCGTGGCGTGCCAGGCCTCGGCGCCCCAGTGCCAGCCCTTGCCCGGGGCCTCGACGGCGCGGGCCAGCGGGCCACCGATCATGGCAGCGTCGGCGCCGGAGGCGATCGCCTTGACGATGTGGCCGGAGGTGCCCATGGCGCCGTCGGCGATGATGTGGACGTAGCGACCGCCCGACTCGTCGAGGTAGTCACGGCGCGCCTCGGCGACGTCGGCGATGGCCGAGGCCATCGGCACCTCGATGCCGAGCACCTGACGCGTCGTGCTCGTGGCGGCGCCGCCGAAACCGACGAGGACGCCGGCCGCACCGGTGCGCATGAGGTGGAGGGCGGTCTGGTAGCTGGCGCAGCCGCCGACGATGACGGGCACGTCGAGGTCGTAGATGAACTCCTTGAGATCGAGGGGCTCGCCCTGCTCGCTCACGTGCTCGGCCGAGACGGTCGTACCGCGGATGATGAAGAAGTCGACGCCGGCGCTCTCGACGACCGAGGCGAACTCGGCGGCGCGCTGGGGCGACAGGGCGCCGGCGACCGGCACGCCGGCGGCGCGGATCTCGTCGAGCCGGGTCGTGATGAGCTCGGCCTTGATCGGCTCCGCATAGATCTGCTGCATGCGCCGCGTCGCCTCGACCTCGTCGGTGATGGCGGCGAGCTCGGCGAAGAGCGGCTCGGGGTCCTCGTAGCGGGCCCACAGGCCCTCGAGGTTGAGCGCGCCGAGGCCGCCCAGCCGGCCGAAGGCGACGGCGGTGGCGGGGCTCATGACGGAGTCCATGGGGCCGGCCACGAGCGGGAAGTCGAACTCGACGGCATCGATCTTCCACGAGAGGTCCACCAGCTCGGGGTCCCGCGTACGCCTCGAGGGAACGATCGCCACGTCGTCCAGCGAGAAAGCCTTCGGCGCGCGCTTGCTGCGTCCGATGTCGTACATAGTCCTCCGATCGCGGTCTGCGAGGACAAATCTACCGGCCCGGGCCCCGGTCGGGCCGTCCGGGGGACCACGTGGGCGCCGAATGGGCGAAGAGGCAAGGTTATTCGCCCGCGCGATCCCCCACTCACCGTTCCGGACGATCCTGCACGAACGCGCAGGAGCGCCCGCACCGCGCTGGGGTCTCCGTCGTGGCGGTCTTCCCACCACAGGCCCGCCGAACCTACCGTGTCAGTGGCAATTCCCGTAGCCAACTCACCGAGGAGCAGACCATGCGCATCGCCGTCCCCACCGAGATCAAGAACAACGAGTTCCGCATCGCCATCACGCCCGTCGGAGTGCACGAGTTGACCCGCCGCGGGCACGAGGTCTACGTCCAGGCCGGCGCCGGGGCGGGCTCGTCCTTCACGGACGAGGAGTTCACCGCCCAGGGCGCGCGGATCGTCGAGGGCGCCGAGGCGACATGGGCCGCCGGCGAGATGGTGCTCAAGGTGAAGGAACCGATCGAGAGCGAGTACCGCTTCCTGACCTCCGACCAGGTGCTGTTCACCTATCTGCACCTGGCCGCCGACCGCCCGCAGACCGAGGCCCTGCTCGGTGCGGGCACCACCGCCATCGCCTACGAGACCGTCCAGCGCGACGACGGCTCGCTGCCGCTGCTGTCGCCGATGTCAGAGGTCGCCGGCTGCCTGGCCCCGCAGGTCGGTGCGGCTCATCTCATGAAGGCGGCAGGCGGACGAGGCGTCCTCTTCGGCTGCGTCGGCGGCGTCCAGAAGGCCAAGGTCGTCGTCCTCGGCGCCGGCACGGCCGGTCAGAACGCGGCACGGATCGCGCTCGGCATGGGCGCCGACGTCACGATCCTCGACGTCGACCTGCGCAAGCTCCACCGCATCATCTGGGACTTCGACAACCGCATCCAGGGGCTGGCCAGCACCGCGCTGGCTGTTCGCGAGCAGGTGCTCGCCGCCGACTTGGTCATCGGCACCGTCCTCATCCCCGGCGCCAAGACGCCCAAGCTCGTCACCGACGACATGGTCGCCGCCATGAAGCCCGGCTCGGTCCTCGTGGACGTCGCCATCGACCAGGGCGGCTGCTTCGAGGACAGCCGCCCGACGACGCACGCCGATCCCACCTTCCCGGTGCACGACTCGGTGTTCTACTGCGTCGCCAACATGCCCGGCGCCGTCCCGAACACCTCCACCCAGGCTCTGGCGAACGCCACCCTCCCCTTTGCGATCCAGCTCGCCGACAAGGGCTGGAAGCAGGCGCTGAGGGACGACCACGCCCTGGCCCTGGGGCTCAACGCGCACGCGGGCAGGCTAGTCTTCGCCGGTGTGGGTGAGGCCCTCGGCATGGAGACCACGCCCCTGGAATCCGTTCTGGTCTGACCCTCAGGAGGGCCTCATGACAGGCAACGAGACGGCGCCCCCGTCCCCGGACGTCCCCGCCGCGAGACCCGACGGGGACGTCAGAGCGCTCAACAGGGAGCTCTCGAACCGTCACATCCAACTCATCGCCATCGGCGGGGCCATCGGCACCGGTCTGTTCATGGGATCCGGCAAGGCCATCAGCCTTGCCGGGCCCTCCCTGCTGCTGGCCTACCTCATCATCGGGCTCATGCTCTTCTTCGTGATGCGGGCCATGGGCGAGATGTTCCTGCACGACCTGCGCTTCAAGTCGTTCCAGGACTTCTCGCGGGAGATGATCGGCCCGTGGGCCGGTTTCTTCACCGGCTGGACCTACTGGGTCCTGTGGGTCGTCACCGCCGCGGCCGAGATGATCGCCATCATCGGTTACTTCGACTTCTGGATCGGGAACCTGAACGTCTCGATGATCTGCACGGCGGCGCTGCTGCTGGCGCTGCTGGGCTCGAACCTTCTGACGGTGAAGCTGTTCGGAGAGCTCGAGTTCTGGTTCGCGCTCATCAAGATCATCGCGATCATCGCGCTGATCCTGGTCGGCGCGTACATGGTGACGACCGGGTTCACCTCGCCGGACGGCACAGTGGCCTCGGTCACCTACCTGTGGAGTCACGGGGGCGTCTTCCCGACCGGCCTGACCGGTTTCCTGGCGGCGTTCCAGCTGGCGATCTTCTCGTTCATCGGAACCGAGTTGATCGGCACGGCGGCGGCGGAGACGGCCGACCCGCACAAGACACTGCCGAAGGCGATCAACGCCATCCCGGTGCGCATCATCATCTTCTACGTCCTGGCGCTGGCCGCCATCATGGCGGTCACGCCCTGGGACAGGGTGAGTCCCGAGATGAGCCCCTTCGTCAACGTGTTCAACCTCGCCGGTCTGGTGGCGGCGGCCAGTGTCATGAATTTCGTGGTGCTGACCTCGGCGTCGTCCAGTTCGAACTCGGGGATCTTCTCCACCTCACGGATGCTCTACGGTCTGGCCGACACGGGCTACGCCTCGAAACGGTTCGCCAGGCTGTCGGGTCGGCACGTGCCGGCCAACGCGCTGGTGCTGTCCGGGGCGCTCGTCTTCATCGCCTTCCCGGTGCTGAAGATCGGCGGTACAGTGATGCGGGCCTTCCAGCTCATCTCGAGCGTGTCGTCGATCCTCGTGCTGTTCATCTGGTCGCTCATCATGGTGGCCTACATCATGTACCGCAGGAAGTTCCCGCAGGCTCACGCGCAGGCCTCCTTCAGGGTGCCGGGCGCCGTCTTCATGCCGTGGGTCGTGTTGGTGTTCTTCCTCGGCATGATCGCGATCCTGGCGCTCGACGAGGAGACGCGCGTCGCCCTGGTCCTGACGCCGTTGTGGTTCATCGCCCTGGCCGTCGTCTGGCGGCTCCGCTTCGCGGGCCGGCCGGCCGTCGTCAAGACGCCGGCAGCCGCGGCGGACTGATCCGCGAGCGACGGGAGGGGCGCCCCTCCCGTCGTGGGGCCGTCGCGAACCGAGCCCGTGCTCGCGCGAGGAGCGGGTTCGGGACGACGGTCGTCCGGATGCCGCGCGGACGGCTCCCGCAGATCCGCCGAGGCGAATGGCAGTCGTCGCCGAGGCCCTGAGCGGAGTCCTGCAGGCGCGAGCTCGCCCGGGCCCGTGTCAAGCCTTGGGTTTTGCGGGGGCTCGTCTGTCCGGTTGCGGTGGTCTGTAGAGGCTGGTTGCCGCCCTTGATGACCTCGAAGGCCATGCTCGGTCCCGTGGGCGTGTTCGTGCTCGATGGGGGTGAGCATCCCGATCGCGGGGTGGGGCCGTACCGCCTTCTGCGCTCCTCGGGATGAGTCTCAAGCTGAGCGCGTCGCTCAACGAGCGCAGCCCGATCGGGCCGGACATGCCGACCGGGTCGTTGCCCGCCTACGAGTACGGGTTCGCGGCCCAGCCGACCCCCCCTCCGCGGGGAGCAGAGGCACCCCGGCACCGGGCGTCGTCCCGACCGGGGTCAGCCGCGGCCGCAGCACGGGCGCCATCCCGCCGGACGTCATGCGGACATGGCCCGACGCCATGCGGCGACAACCGACCGGCGCCGCGATCTCCGCCGAATGACAACGAACCACCTGGTCGGCATCGTGCTCCGTCCGCGAGACGATCGTCCCGGGCAGCCCGTCGTCCGTCCGCCCCGCCACTGCCCCTCTCAGGGGCCGACCCCGGGGTGCCCGTCTCAGTCGTGCGAGGAGTAGTTCGGGGCCTCGACGGTCATCTGGATGTCGTGCGGGTGGCTCTCGCGCAGGCCGGCCGAGGTGATGCGCACGAAGCGTCCCCGCTCCCGGAGCTGGTCGATCGTGCGGGCGCCCGAGTAGAACATGGCCTGGTGCATCCCCCCGATGAGCTGGTAGACGACGGCTCCCAGAGGGCCGCGGTAGGGCACCTGGCCCTCGATGCCCTCGGGGACGATCTTGTCGTTGCTCGTGACGTCGGCCTGGAAGTAGCGGTCCTTCGAGTAGCTCATCCTGCGGCCGCGGGTGGCCATGGCGCCGAGGGAGCCCATGCCGCGGTACTCCTTGAACTGCTTGCCGTTGATGAAGACGAGCTCGCCGGGGCTCTCGTCGCAGCCTGCGAGCAGGGAGCCGAGCATGACCGTGTCCGCGCCCGCCACGATGGCCTTGGCGACGTCGCCGGAGTACTGCAGGCCGCCGTCGCCGATGACCGGGACGCCGAAGGGCCGGCAGGCGCAGGCGGCCTCGGCGATGGCCGTGACCTGGGGGACGCCGACACCGGCGACGACGCGGGTCGTGCAGATCGAGCCGGGGCCGACCCCGACCTTGACGGCGTCCGCGCCGGCCTCGCACAGGGCCCCGGCGGCCTCGAAGGTGGCGACGTTGCCGCCGACGACGTCGACGTCCTTCGCGGCCGGCTCGGCCTTGAGGCGGGCGATCATGTCCATCTCGGCCCTGGAGTGGCCGTGCGCGGTGTCGACGACGAGGACGTCGACGCCCTCCTCGACGAGCGCCATGGCGCGCTGGAAGGCGTCGCCGTAGAAGCCGATCGAGGCGCCGACCCGCAGGCGGCCCTGCGGGTCCTTGCTCGCCAGCGGGAACTGGTCGGACTTCACGAAGTCCTTGAGCGTGATGAGGCCCTTGAGCCGGCCCGCGTCGTCGATGAGCGGCAGTTTCTCGATCTTGTTGCGGGCCAGCAGGGCCAGCGCGTCGTCGGAGGCGATGCCCTCGGGCGCCGTGACGAGCGGCATGGGCGTCATCACCTCGCGCACCGGGCGGGCCGAGTCGGTCTCGAAGCGCATGTCGCGGTTCGTGATGATGCCGAGCAGCGTCATGTCCTCGGCGACGACGGGGACGCCGCTGATGTGGAAGGTGGCGCACAGCGCGTCGACGTCGGCGAGGCTCATGTCGGGACCGATGGTGATGGGCTCGACGACCATGCCTGCCTCGGAGCGCTTCACCCGGTCGACCATGGCGGCCTGGTCCTCGACGGACAGATTGCGGTGGATGATGCCCAGACCGCCCTCGCGGGCCATGGCGATGGCCATGGCGGACTCCGTGACGGTGTCCATGGCGGCGGAGATGAGCGGCACGTTGAGGGTGATGCGCCTGGTGACGCGCGAGCTGGTGCTGACCTCGGAGGGGATCACGTCGGTCTCGCGCGGGATGAGGAGGACGTCGTCGAAGGTCAGCGCCAAGGGCGCGATCTCACCGGTCTCCCGCTCCGCCTCGAGCCTGCTGCTCGCCGTCTCCCGTGCCATGTGACGCCCTCTCCTCGCTCGACGGTGGGACCAAGTCTAGTGAGTCCGGCGCCGGGCGGGCGGACGGTCCTGCGCCCTCGCGCGGTCCTCCCGTCGGGCTCGCGGCTTCGGGCCGGGACGCGCGAGGGCGGCCGGACCGGTGTCCGACCGCCCTCTGCGGTGCGTGGGCTCAGCGGCTCACTTCTTGTCGTCGTCGTCCTCGTCGGGCTTGTTCACCACGAGGGTCTCGGTGGTGAGCAGCAGGCCGGCGATGGAGGCGGCGTTGGCCAGGGCCGAGCGCGTGACCTTCACCGGGTCGATGACGCCCTGGTCGATGAGGTTGCCGTACTCGCCGGTCCGGGCGTTGTAGCCCTCGTTGGCGGCCATGTCGGCGATCCGCGAGACGATGACGTAGCCCTGCTCGCCGCCGTTCTCGGCGATCCAGCGGGTCGGCTCGACGACCGCCCTCTGGACGATCTGGGCGCCGACCTTCTCGTCGCCGGCCAGGCCGAGGCCGTCGACGGACGAGGCGGCGTGGATGAAGGCGGCGCCGCCGCCGGCGACGATGCCCTCCTCGATCGCGGCGCGCGTGGCGGACACGGCGTCCTCGATGCGGTGCTTCTTCTCGTTGAGCTCCACCTCGGTGGCCGCACCGACCTGGATGACGCAGACACCGCCGGCCAGCTTCGCGACGCGCTCGTTGAGCTTCTCGCGATCCCAGTCGGAGTCGGTGCGCTCGATCTCGGCGTGCAGCTGCTTGACGCGGGCCTCGACGGCAGAGGCGTCGCCGCCGCCCTCAACGATGGTCGTCGCGTCCTTCGTCACGACGACGCGGCGGGCGCGGCCGAGGACTTCGAGGCCGACCTCGTTGAGCTTGAGGCCGACGGTCTCGGAGACGACCTGGCCGCCGGTGAGGATCGCGATGTCCTCGAGGATCGCCTTGCGGCGGTCACCGAAGGCCGGGGCCTTGACGGCCACGGAGGTGAAGGTGCCGCGGATCTTGTTCACCACGAGGGTCGACAGCGCCTCACCGTCGACGTCCTCGGCGATGACGACGAGCTGGCCCTTCGCCGCGATGACCTTCTCGAGCAGCGGCAGCAGGTCGTTCATCGAGGAGATCTTGCCGTCGTTGATGAGGATGTAGGGGTTGTCGAGGACAGCCTCCATGCGATCCTGGTCGGTGACGAAGTACGGGGAGATGTAGCCCTTGTCGAACTGCATGCCCTCGGTGAACTCGAGCTCGGTGCCGAGGGTCTGGGACTCCTCGACGGTGATGACGCCGTCCTTGCCCACCTTGTCGAAGGCGTCGGCGATGATCCGGCCGATCTCCTCCTCGCGGGAGCTGATGGTGGCGACATTCGCCATGTCAGCGGTGGTCTGAACCTCGCGGGCCGCCCCGCGCAGCGACTCGGTGATCGCCGCGACGGCCTTCTCGATGCCGCGCTTGAGGCCGACCGGGTTGGTGCCGGAGGCCACGGCGCGCAGACCCTCGTGGACCATGGCCTGGGCGAGCACGGTGGCGGTGGTGGTGCCGTCGCCGGCGATGTCGTTGGTCTTGGTCGCGACCTCCTTGGCGAGCTGGGCGCCGAGGTTCTCGTAGGGGTCGTCGAGCTCGACCTCCTTGGCGACGGTCACGCCGTCGTTGGTGATCGTGGGGGCGCCCCACGACTTGTCGAGGACGACGTAACGGCCCTTGGGGCCGAGCGTCACCTTGACGGTGTTGGCGAGGACGTCGACGCCGCGCTCGAGGGAGCGGCGGGCCTCCTCGTCGAACTGGAGCTGCTTAGCCATGAGTACCGGCCCGCCTTACTTCTCGACGACCGCGAGGATGTCGCGGGCGTTGAGCAGGAGGTAGTCCTCGCCGTTGTACTTGACCTCGGTGCCGCCGTACTTGCTGAAGACGACGACGTCGCCCTCGGAGACGTCCATGGGGACGCGGACGCCCTTGTCGTCCACGCGGCCGGGGCCGGCGGCGATGACCCTGCCCTCCTGCGGCTTCTCCTTGGCGGTGTCGGGGATCACCAGGCCCGAAGCGGTGGTGGTCTCGGCTTCCAGAGGCAGAACGAGGACGCGGTCCTCGAGCGGCTTGATCGTGGTGGCCACGTCAAACCCCTTTCTCACTAGTCAGCGCCTTTCGGCGCGGGTTTCTCGGCTGTGTCGACCAGCGGGACGTCGTCGCGGTGCCATCCCCTGGACTGGCACTCCCCTACCGGGAGCGCCAAGGACCAAGTTATACCCGCTTTAGCACTCGATCAAGCCGAGTGCCAGGGCTCCGGGTCGGAGCACGGGGCGCCGCCGATGGCGCTCGGGCTCTGCGGGGGTGGCGGGTTTCCGGGTCTTGATGGGCCAGGGCCCCGCAGTGCGGATTCGTGGATCGTCTCCGGGACCGGGCCCGGGGATGCCGGCATGCATGGGAGGCCCGACAGAGAACACCCACACATCAGCCGTCGGTGATGATGCCCTTGCCGATGAGCCAGTCGCGGGCCACGTCGGCCGGCTCACGGCCGTCCACGTCGACCTGGGCGTTCATGGCGATGAGCTCCTGGTCGGTGAGCAGGGGGGAGACGGCGCCGAACAGCTCGTCGTAGGCGGCCGGGTTCCGGTCGTAGACCTCACGGGGCAGCACGGGTGAGGCGTTGTAGTTCGGCAGGAAGTGCAGGTCGTCGGCGAGAACCGTCAGGTCGAGCGCCTGGATGCGCCCGTCGGTGGTGAAGATCTCGCCGAAGTTGCACACCCCCTCGGCCGTGGCCGAGTAGATGGCGCCGGTGTCCATGACCATGCGCTGCGTCGAGCCGGGGTCGAGGCCGTAGCGCCGGGCCATCGGCTCGAAGCCGTCGTTGCGGTTGGCGAACTCGCTCTCGAGGCAGAAGGTCAGCTCGGAGGGATCGAGGGAGGTCAGCTCGGAGAACTTCGTGACGCCCAGACGCTGCGCGGTGCTCGCGTTCATGGCGAAGCCGTACGTGTTGTTCGCGGGCACCGGGGACAGCCAGACGAGGTTGTTGAGCCTGGCGTCCTCGTCGCGGACGGCCTCGTACTGGGCCTGCGGGTCGGCGATGGGATCGGAGTGGCCGAGGTAGCTGATCCAACCCGTGCCGTTGTACTCCCACATCATCTGGATCTGATCGCTCAGGAGCGCCTGCCGGGTCGACGAGGAGCCGGGGATGCCGGTGAGATCGGACACGTCGGCCCCGGCCGACTCGAGGAGGATGACGGCGATCTTGCCGAGCACGAGCTGCTCGGTGAAGCTCTTGGAGCCCACGGAGATGCTCGTCCCGCTCAGGTCGATGTCGGCCAGGTCGCCGGCGAGATGGCCGGAGCGCGTGAAACCGCCGGAGGTGCCGAGCCCGCACGAGGCGAGCAGGAGGCACAGGGCCAGGGCCGGCAGGACGACGAGACGGCGGATTCGGGGAACGGCTCGGGTCATCTCACAGTCCCTTCGGCTCGACGATCAGTTGCAGCACCTGCCCGGCCCACTCCACGAGGAGCGCCAGGAGGGCCACGAGGATGGCGCCGGAGACGAGGATTCGGAAGCGGAACAGGGTGATCCCCGTCTGGATGAGGGCGCCCAGCCCGCCGGCGTTGATGAAGGTGGCGAAGCTGGCCGTGCCCACGAGCAGGACGAGCGCCGTGCGCACGCCGGCCATGATGACCTTCGCGGCCAGGGGCAGCTCGATGCGCATGAGCACGCCCACCGCCGAGATGCCCATGCCGCGCCCGGCCTCGATGAGGCCGCGGTCGACGCCCTGGAGGCCCGTGATGGTGTTCTGGAGCACCGGGAGGAAGGCGTAGATGCTCAGCGCGACGACGGCGGTGGCGGTGCCGAAGCCCATCGCCATGGCCAGGAGCACGACGAGCCCGATGACGGGCGCCGCCTGACCGGCGTTGGCGATCACCAGGACGACCGGCGCCGCCCGCTTGATGCCCGGGCGGGTGAGCAGGATGCCGATGGGGATGGCGGTGACGAGCACGACGACGGTGCAGATGAGCGTGAGCACGATGTGCTGGACGGTCAGCTCGCCGATCGTGCCCCAGGCGAGCTGACGGGACTCGATGTCGTCGAGGTCGGCGGTGCAGCGCCAGAGGAGCCAGCCGGCGAAGATGACGACGACGGCGACGGGGATCCCGAGCAGGAACCTGCGGTCGTCGGCGGAGAGGCGGTTCAGCATGACGGCTCCTGCCCCGCCCCGTCGGGACGGCTCTCCCCCTCGATCTCGCCCGGCCGCTGGGCGCCCTCGGCGGGCGACTCGTCGACCGGCTCGGCGCTGAGCCTTCGCACGAACCGCGTGATCTCGTCGAAGGTGGCCACGCCGAGGAACTCGCCCGCGTGGTCGACGACGAGGGCGCCCTCGTGGAACGAGGTGACGAGCGCGTCGAGGACCGCGTCGAGGGTGGCGTCCTCGTCGAGGAGGATCGGCTGGCGCCCGGGCCTGACCTGCACCCGCTCGCCCCGCAGGGTGTTCGTCCAGTACCAGTCCACCGGGTGGTTCCGCCCGTCGACGACGACGACCTGGTTCGTGCCGCGCTCGCGGGCCTGGGCGAGGACGCGTGCCACGGGGTCCCCGCCGCGGACGAGGACGGCGCTCTCCAGCTCGATCGAGGAGACCCTCTCCAGGGCGAGGCGTCGCAGGGTCGAGCCGCCGCCGGTGAAGTCGGCGACGAAGTCGTCGGCCGGGTTCGTGAGGATCTCGGAGGCCGTGCCGTACTGGGCGATGCGCGCCTGGTCCTGCAGCACGAGGATGCGGTCGCCGAGCTTGATGGCCTCGTCGATGTCGTGGGTGACGCACACAATGGTCTTGTGCAGCTGGGCCTGCACGTCGAGCAGCTCGTCCTGGAGGTGGGTGCGGGTGATCGGGTCGACGGCGCCGAAGGGCTCGTCCATGAGCAGGACGGGCGGGTCGGCGGCCAGGCCCCGGGCGACCCCGACGCGCTGCTGCTGACCGCCGGACAGCTCCTTCGGGTAGCGGTCGCGGTAGGCGGCGGGGTCGAGGCCCACCATCTCGAGGAGCTCGTCGGTGCGACGGGCGATGCGCCTCTTGTTCCAGCCGAGCAGCTTGGGGACGACGGCGACGTTGGCGCCGACCGTCATGTGGGGGAACAGGCTCCCGCCCTGGATGACGTAGCCGATGCGCCGGCGCAGCTCGTCGGCGTCGAGGCTTCGGGTGTCCCGCCCGTCGATGGTGATCGTGCCGCTCGTGGGCTCGATGAGCCGGTTGATCATCTTGAGGCTCGTCGTCTTGCCGCAGCCGGAGACGCCGACGAAGGTGACGATCCTCCCGGCGGGGATGGTGAGGCTGAGATGATCGACGGCTGCCCGCCCCTGCCCGGGGTAGCGCTTCACGACGTCGGCGAAGACGATCTCGCTGCCGGTGGCGGTCGAGGTCTGGCTCATGAACGGATTCCCTTCGGGATGGTGAGGCGGCCGACGCCGACGAGCACCGCATCGGCGAGGAGTGCCACGATGACGATGCCGACGGTTCCGACGACGGCGTAGTTGAGGGCGTTCTTGCCGCCGATCTGGGCCAGCCCGGTGAAGATGTACGAGCCGAGGCCCGGCCCGAGCGCGTAGGCGGCGACGGCGGCGATGCCCATGGACATCTGCGTCGAGACGCGCAGTCCGGTGAGGATGACGGGCCAGGCCAGGGGGAGCCTGATCCGGAGGAAGACGCCGACCGTCCGCATGCCCATGCCGCGGGCCGATTCGATGAGCGCCCGGTCGACCCCGAGGAGGCCGACGACGGCGTTGCGCAGGATGGGCAGCACCGCGTAGAAGGTGACGACGGCCACCGAGGTGACCGTCCCGATGCCGCACAGCGGGATGAGCAGGCCGAGCAGCGCGAAGGACGGGATGGTGAGACCGACCGTCGAGATGGCGTTGGCGACGGGCTCGAGCCTCGGCACGGTCGTGACGACGACGGCCAGGGCGACGGCGATGACCGTCGCCAGCAGCACGGACTGGGCGACGAGGCTGGCATGCTGATAGGAGCGGAATGCGATGTCCGCCCAGCGTTCGGAGATGAAAGCTCCCATGGTCCTCCCCGTCCTCAGGTGTCCTGCACGATCCCCTCGGAGCAGGGGGCCTCTTTCCGTCCACCATAGGTCGTGATCGGGCCCGATGCACATTCCGGCGACTTTCCCCCTCCTCGGAGCCCCACCAGATGCCCTCGCGCGAGCCGTTCCCGCGTCCTGCTCCCCACCGGCCGCACTCGTGCCGAGCGCCCGCGGGACCCCTCCCCCACCGGCGCCGCGCAGGGGTGGGGTCACGGGGCGGGGCGCTCCAGCCGCCGTACGACGAAGGCCCGCGCACCACCCGTCGTGGGGCTCAGGAGGAGGGTGGCCCGGTTCGGGCCGGAGGGGCGCAGCCGTCGGCGCAGCTGCGCCGGGTCGAGGTCGAGGGCGCGCTTCTTGATCTCGAGGACGCCGACCCGGTGGGCGCGCACCCAGGCCCGCAGGGCGGCGGGCCCGGCGTCCAGTTCCTCGAGCACCTCGAAGCAGTCGGCGAGCGGGCCGTGGACGGGCTCGTCGCACGAGAGGTAGGCGACGCGCTCGGCGAGCCGCCACAGGCCGGGCGCGATGGCGGCCGAGGCGCCCGCCCGGCTCACGGCGGGGTCGGGTTCGAGGATGTAGCGCCCCGGCGCGCGGACGGGCGGCGCCGGTGCGTCGGGCTCGGCCCGGACGAGGGCCCCGGAGGGCAGCAGCTGCGCCGCGCGCCCGGGCCCGGCACCCGGGATCCGCCACAGCCCGCACTCGACGAGCTCGTGGTGCTCGCTCACCCAGACCGCCTCGGCCGCCTCGGGCAGAGCCTCGGCCGGGGCTCCGGGGCCGAGCCTCACGACGGCGCTCGTCGGGCCGGCGAGCACGTCCTGGACGAATCCCCAGCCGGGTCGCAGGTCGGCGAGCCGCCAGCTGCGGCCGCGGGCGGTGCGGCGGGCCGGATCGAGGAGGACGGCGGTGCGCCCGTCCGCCCCGGCGGTCAGGTCAGCGCCGACCCGGGCCGCGTCGGCGCAGAGCACACGGGCGCCGGGCAGGTTGCGGGCGGCGAACTCGGCGGTGGCCGGGTCGATGTCGACGGCGGTGACGTCCAAGCCTGCGTCGAGGCAGGCCAGGGCGTCGACGCCGGCGCCGCAGGCGAGGTCGACGACCCGGGTGATGCCGGCGGCGACGAGGCGGGCGGCTCGCCAGCGCGAGACGGCCGGCCGGGAGGCCTGCTCGACGGAGTCGGGCGTCCACCAGAGGCGGGCGGCGCCCGGGCCCATTCTCCGGCGGGCCCGGGCGCGCAGCCCCGCCTGGGTGAGGGCCGCCGCGGCCAGCTCGGGATCGAAGGCGGCGCGCATGGCCTCGGCGGCCGCCAGGGAGTCGGGGTCGGGCAGCGCCTCGGCGGCGGCGACGGCCTCGGCCCCCTCGGGGCCGGTCAGACGGCGCGCGAGCTCGATGTGCACCCGTGCAGGGTACTCGAGCCGGGCCGACACGCGGCGGGCCGGCCCCGCTGCTCGTGACGGGCGGCCGGGGCTCAGGGCAGGACCGTCCAGCGGGCGCCGGTCGGGCGGCCGTTCTCGTACGGGATGACGGCGTGGAACTGGGGCACGTCGGGGTCGAGGACGAGCGGCACGAAGTAGCGGTCGCCCTCCCACATGTCCAGTTCGCCGAGCCGGTCGATGCGCTCCCAGGCGAGCGGGCCCTCCTCGTTGGCCGGGGGGATGTCGCCGTGCCAGGCGTCGACGACGAAGACGAAGCCGAACTGGTCCGAGCCGTCCGGGTTGAAGCCGGGCCAGCTGACCGTGCCGGCCAGGCTCATGTGGTCGACCTCCAGGCGGGCCTCCTCGCGCAGCTCCCGTTTCATGCCGGCGGCCACGTCCTCGTCGCGCTCGACCTTGCCGCCCAGCCCGTTGTACTTGCCGAGCTGGTCGTCGTCGGGTCTGGCGGTGCGGTGCACCATGAGGACGCGCTCGCCGTCGGGGTGGAGCACGAAGGCCAGGGTGGTCAGCTGCGGGCAGATCACGGGCCACCTCCTGTCAGCGGGTGCGGCCGGCGCCCCGGCGCACGGCCAGGCCGGTGAGCAGGCTCTGGGCGGCCAGGGACGCGCCGACCCCCTCGCCGGCGCGCAGGCGCAGGTCGAGCAGCGGCTCCAGGCCGAGTTCGGTGAGCACCTCGCGGTGCGCGAACTCGCGGCTGACCTGCCCGGCGACCAGGTAGGGCTGGACGGCCGGGGTCACCTCGACGGCGGCCAGGGCGGCCACCGAGGTGGCCAGGCCGTCGAGCACGACGATCGCCCCGGCCTCGGCGGCGCCGATCGTCACGCCGGCGAGCACGGCGAACTCCGGACCGCCGACCTCGGCGAGAGTGCGGGCCGGGTCCGTGCGCAGCGCCTGCGGATCGACGCGGCGGAAGACGGCGCGGAGCACCTCGGCCTTGTGGTCGAGCATCGCCGCGTCCGAGCCGGCCCCGATGCCGACGGCCCGCTCGGGGCTGATGCCGGTGAGCGCACTGGCCAAGGCGGAGGCGACCGTCGTATTGGCCACGCCGATCTCGCCGAGGGCGACGAGCCCCCCGGCTGCGGCGCGCCGGCCGAGTTCCCGTCCGGCCGCGATGAGGCGGGCCGTGTCCCCGCCGGTCATGGCCGGGGCGTTCACCAGGTCGCCGCGGGGGCCGGCCGGGCGCAGCTGCTCGACACCGGCCAGGGGCTCGCCCGCGACGCCCGCGTCGACGAGGATCGTGTCCAGGCCGGCGGCGACCGCGGTGACGACGCCGACCGCGCGGCCGGCGGCCGCGGCGTCCATGACCTCGCGGGTCACCGACTGGTCGAAGGCCGAGACGCCGTGCTCGACGATCGGGTGGTCGGCGGCGACGAGGACGAGGGTGCCGGCGGTGACCTCCTCGCCGGTGACGGCGACCGTGCGGTCGAGCGCCTGGTCGAGCCTGCCCAGCGAGCCGGGCGGGGTGAGCAGGTCGTCGGCCCGGTCGCGGGCGGCCACGACGCGGCGCTGGTCGGGGGCGGCGAGCTCGCTCCACAGCGGCGAGGAGGGGTCGGGTCCGGGCACCGGGGCGGGCGGCGCGGTCTCGGGGGACGGCGCGGCGCCGGGCAGTCCGCTCACCGGCGGCCGGGGCGCGTTCTCGGGCCAGCGGTCGGCCATGATCACCTCGTCCAGGGGCAGCTTGTGCGACCAGGCGCGGCGCTCGAGGCCGGGGAGGGGCGGGCGTTCGTCGGGCCAGCCCAGGCACAGCCAGCCGAGGGTCTCGACGCCGGCGGGCAGGTGCAGCAGACCGGCGAGCTCGGCGGGACGCATGAGCGTCACCCAGCCCATGCCGAGGCCGGCCGCGCGGGCGGTGAGCCACATGTTCTCGATGGCGGCGGCGCAGCTCCACAGGTCGGCGTCGTGGAAGGTGTTGCGGCCGAGCACCCCGGAGGCGGGGGTGCGGCGGTCGCAGGCGACGACGAGGCCGAGCGGGGCCTCCCGGATGCCCTCCAGCTGCAGGTCGAGCAGCCGGGACCTCCGGTCGGGCGTCAGGCCGGCCGCTTGGCGCAGCCGTTCGCGGTCGGCCATGAGGGCGGCGCGCTCACGGGTGCGGCGGTCGCGCACGACGAGGAAGCGCCACGGCTGGGACTGGCCGACGCTGGGGCCGCCGTGGCCCGCCCCGATGACGGCGCGGACGAGCTCGTCCGCCACGTCGTCGGGCCGGTAGCGGCGGATGTCGCGGCGGGCGCCGATGACACGGTCCAGGGCGGCGCGGGTGGCGTCGTCGAAGGCCCAGCCGGTGATGTCGTCGTCGCGTTCGGCCGAGCTCGTCGCGTCGCCGATGAGCGGCACCGGGCGACGCCAGATGCGACCGGAGGACTCGGTGGTGTGCGCACTCATGGGCCCACGGTACCGGTGGATCGCCAGGGGCGTGGCCCGGCGGCCCCGCCCGGTGGACGCGCGCTCCGCGGGCCGTCGGAGCGCAGTCGCGACCGACGGCGGGTCAGTCGCGTACGACGACCGTCCCGACCGGCAGCCCCGAGTCGGCGCCGATGCCCAGGCCGGAGGGCTCCAGCCCGGCCTCGACGATCTGGGCGCCGAGCACGGCGATCATGGCGCCGTTGTCGGTGCACAGCCCCGGCCGCGGCCGACGCAGCACGACACCGGCGGTGGCGGTGCGCTCGGCCAGCAGGGTGCGCAGCCGCGAGTTCGCGGCGACGCCCCCGCCGATGATCATGTCCGTGATGCCGTGGTGCCGGGCGGCGTCGACGGCCTTGGCGGTGATGACGTCGGCGACGGCCTCCTGGAAGGAGGCCGCCACGTCGGCCACCGGCACGTCGAGGCCGTCGAGGCGGCGCGTCTCGACCCAGCGCGCGACGGCGGTCTTGAGGCCCGAGAAGGAGTAGTCGAAGCGGTGCCGGGCCATGTCGTGCGGGGCGGTGAGGCCGCGCGGGAAGCGGATGGCCGTCGGGTCGCCGCCCCGGGCGGCCTCGTCGATGACCGGCCCGCCCGGGTAGGGCAGGCCGAGCAGCCGGGCGACCTTGTCGTAGGCCTCGCCGGCGGCGTCGTCGATCGTCGTGCCGACCTCGACGACGTCGCCGGTGATGTTCCCCACCCGCAGCAGCTGGGTGTGACCGCCCGAGACGAGCAGCGCCAGCGTGGGGCGGGCCAGCGGCCGGGCCGGTTCGCCGGCGGGATGGTCGAGCAGGTCGACGGCGACATGGCCGACGAGGTGGTTGAGCCCGTACAGCGGCCTGCCGAGGACCGCCGCAAGGGTCTTCGCCGCGGCCAACCCGACGACGAGGGAGCCCATGAGGCCCGGCCCGGCGGTGACGGCGACGGCGTCGAGCTCCGACAGGTCGACGTCGGCCGCGGCGACCGCGCGGCGCAGGGCGGGGCCGATGGCCTCCAAGTGGGCGCGCGAGGCCACCTCGGGCACGACGCCGCCGAAGCGGGCGTGCAGCTCCATGGAGCTGGCGACCTCGTTGGCGAGCAGCTGCTCGCCGCGCACGATGCCCACCGAGGTCTCGTCGCAGCTGGACTCGATGCCCAGCACGAGAGGTTCGCTCATGGTCGTCCTCCTTCGCCCGTGTCGGGTCGGGTCGTGTCCGGCGGGGTGATCGGGGCCTCCATGACGAGGGCGTCGGCCCCTGGCCCGTAGTAGTCGGCGCGGACGTCGATGCGGGTGAAACCGGCCCGCCCGTAGAGGGCCAACGCGGAGGTGTTGTCGTGGCGGACCTCCAGCAGCATCCGGCGCGCCCCGGCCGAGGCGGCCTCGGCGAGCAGCCGGGCGAGCAGGGCGGCGGCCACGCCCCGGCCGCGGTGGGCCGGGGCGACGACGATGCGCAGCAGCTCGGCGTCCTCGTAGAGCACCCCGACGACGCCGGCGGCGACCAGCAGTTCGCCGGAGTACGCCCCCAGTGCCCGGTTGCCGGGACGGGTCAGCTCACTCGTCCACGACCGTGCGCTCCAGCGCTCGCGCGGGGGGAACCCGAGGTCCTCCAGGGCGAGCAGACCGGGCAGGTGGGCGGCGCCGAGGCGCTCGCCGCGTCTCACGGGCAGGCCGACGGCGGCGTTCACTGCGCCGTCCCGGGGCGCAGACGGTGACGGCGCCCGGTGAGCGCCGACTTGCGCGCGGTGGGCGGTGCGGCGTCGGGTGTGCGCAGGTACAGCGGCTCGAGGCCGACGTCGGGCAGCTCGTGCAGGTGGGCGGCGAGGAGGCCGGCGTCGAGCCCGAGCGGCGCGTCGCCGGGGCGGCGGGGGGCGAGCAGGTCCGGGTAGACGCGCACGCCGGGCCCGGCGGTGGGCAGCTCGGGAAGGACGGCCGGGGCGCTCACCCGCGGCTGGCCGACGCGACGTCCGTCACGGTAGGCGGCCCAGTAGAGCTCCCTGCGCCGGGCGTCGGAGGCGATGATGAACTCCGCCGGCGCGCCCCGGGCGGCCCACTGGGCGGCGATGGCGTCGAGGCTGCACACGCCGATGACGGGCACGCCCGCCGCGATACCGGCGGTGACGGCGGTGGCCACGCCCACCCGCAGCCCGGTGAACGGGCCGGGCCCGACCCCGACGCCGATCGCCGCGAGGTCGGCCCAGCCGATGCCCGCGTCCGCCAGGACGGCCTGGATGGTCGGCACGAGCAGTTCGACGTGGGAGTGGTTGTCGCCCGCCTGCTCGGAGGCGACCGTCCGGCCGTCGCGGGCCAGGCCGGCGGTGACGACGGTCGACGTGTCGACGGCCAGCGTCCAGCCGATCGGGCGGGTGGGCGGATGGGCGCTCATCGGGTCTCCTGGGCCTCGGCGGCCGGTGCGGCGAGTTCGTCGCGCAGGCCGTGAAGGTTCTCGCCGGCCCAGCGGTCGCCGTGGCCGGTGAGGTAGACGGTGCGGGTGTCGTCGGCCGGGTCGTCGCCGCGGGCGATGTCGATGTCGAGCCGGTCGGGGGCCAGACCCTCGGCCATCCCGGCGCCCCATTCGACGAGGGTGACCGAATCGTCCATGGTGGCGTCGAGGTCGATGTCCTCGAGCTCGGCGGCCGAGCCCATGCGGTAGGCGTCGACGTGCACCAGATCGGGGCCGGTGCCGCGGGCGCGGTGCACGCGGGACAGGACGAAGGTGGGCGAGATGACCGGCCCCTCGACGTCGAGGCCGGCGCCGATCCCCTGGGCGAGGGTGGTCTTGCCGGCGCCGAGTCCGCCGTTGGCGACGAGCAGGTCACCGGCGCGCAGGCGGGCGGCCAGCAGCGCGCCGAGGCGGCGCATCTGCTCGGCCGTGGGCACGGCGACGGCCACGGGCAGGTCGATGCCCAGGATGAGACCCCCCGGCACCTCGTGGTCGGTGCTGAACCCGTGGGAGCGCCACCAGCCGATGACCTCGGGCAGGTCGGTGCGGGCCATGAGCTGGAGCCGGCGCAGCCCCTGCTCGGCGGCCCGCTCCCCCGCCGCGCGGACGATGAGGGCGGCGAGCCCGCAGTGCTGGAACCGGGGCCGGACGCTGACCCTGTGCACCATGAGGGTGTCCGGGTCGGGGGCGCTCATGAGCAGACAGGCCGCGTCGCGGCAGCCGACGGTGGCGATGATGCCGCCGCCGTCTGCGATGCGGGCGCGCACGTCGTCGACGGTGTCGCTCAGCGCCTCGGGCGGGGGGTCGAGTGCTCGTCTGGCCCCGAAGGCCTCGTGGATGATGGCGAGCACGGCGGGCGCGTCCTGCGGGCCCGCCAGTCTCAGCTGCACGTCGTCATCGGTCACGTCGGCCCAGTCTAGTGAGTGACCCACCCGGGCCTGATCCGGCAGCCAGAGTCGCCCTTCATCTGACCGAAACCGTCCCCTGCATCGCCCCGGTCGGCCAGGCCTCCCGACGATCCGCGAATCCGCGTCATGGACGATCTCGCGACGGTCCTCGCCGGTGCTGACCGTCGCGGCCCAGCGCCCGCACTCGTCCCACTCGTACCGGTACGACCTGCCGGTGGGCTGGGTCACCTCGACCAGACGGCCCGCCGCGTCCCGCCCGAACCTGACCAGGGATGGAACAGCAAAACCGCGTACGATCAAGGACCATGGCAACGCCGACCCACAGCGTGTCGACGTCCGCATCACGGAACGGGTCGGCTCCTCCCGGCTCGGACGTGTCTCGTCGGGGCGCGTGGTGCGCTCGGCCGCTGGCCGACCCGGATCGGTGACCGGTGCCGTGCCGACGCCCGTGGTCCGGCCGTGTGGCCGGGTTCACTGTCTGGAGCCCCTGCGCCGGTACGGCCGCCCACCGCGGCGCACGCCCCTGCGGCCCCCCTGCCTGCGGGCCGGGCGCGGCGGGGCGATGAGGGCCTTGTACCGCTCGGCGCTGATCGGTTCGCCGTCGGGCTCGGCGCCGCCGGTCAGCTCGGCGAGCCGTTCGCCGGGGCGCACGCCGTGGGGGCGCTCGTGGACGCCGGCCTCGCGCAGGATGCGCTCCATCCGGCGGCGCTGGCGGGGCAGCACGATGGAGGCGACCAGGCCGTCGGTGCCGGCGCGGGCGGTGCGCCCGGCGCGGTGCAGGTAGTCCTTGCCGTCGTGGGGCGGGTCGGCCTGGAGGACGAGCGAGACGTCGTCGACGTCGATGCCGCGGGCGGCCACATCGGTGGCCACGAGCACCGGCACCCTGCCGGCGCGGAAGGCGTGGAGCACGCGGGCGCGCATGCCCTGGGGCAGGCCGCCGTGGAGGGCGCCGGCCATGACGCCCGCCCCGCGGAGCCGCTCGGCGGTCTCGTCGGCGTCGCGCTGGGTGCGGACGAAGACGATCGTGCGTCCCGGCCGGTTGACGGCCTGCGCGATGACCTGCCTCCTCCCGCGGGCGCTGACGCCCCAGACCTCGTGGCGCATCGTCGTGACCGAGGCCCGCGCGGAGTCGACGCCGTGGACGACCGGGTCGTGGAGGTAGCGGTGCACGAGCCCGTCGACCTGCTCGTCGAGCGTCGCGCTGAACAGCAGGTGCTGGGCCCCGGCGGGCACCTCGTCGAGGATGCGGGTGACCTCGGGCACGAAACCCATGTCGGCCATCTCGTCGGCCTCGTCGAGGACGACGGTCTCGACCCGGTCGAGACGGGCGGCGCCCCGCTCCACGAGATCGACGAGCCGTCCGGGCGTGGCCACGACGACGTCGACGCCGTGGCGCAGGGCCCGCAGCTGCGGGGTATAGCTCATGCCGCCGGCGACGAGCACGGTGCGCACGCCGACGGCACCGGCGAGCGGGCGCAGGACGTCGTGCACCTGCATGGCCAGTTCGCGGGTCGGAGCCAGCAGGACAACGCGGGGATGCCCGGGCGCGGCGCCGCCCGTGCCCAGGCGGGTGAGGGCGGGCAGACCGAAGGCGAGGGTCTTGCCCGAGCCGGTCCGGCCGCGGCCGAGCAGGTCGCGTCCGCTCATGGCGTCGGGGATGGCGGCCGCCTGGATCGGGAAGGCCGTCGTGATGCCCTGTGCGTCGAGGACGGCGACGATGGCCTCGGGCACGCCGAGTTCAGCGAAGCGCGGGCCGCGCCGGGGCCGGTGCGCGGGCCGATCGAGGCCGACGGAACCGTGCGGGTGCTCGCCGCGCGGACGCCCGACGCGCCCGGTGCCCGCGCGGGACGCGGAGTTCTCCGGCGCGGGCCCGGCGGCCGGGGACGCACCGGCCTCGGATTCGGGAACGGCGGGGGTCGACGTCCCCCGCCGACCCGCGGCGCTCGTCACGACCGCGGCGGTCACGACCCCACCGGTCCTCACGACGGCCCCGGCTCCAGCGGTCCTCACGACGATCCCCGCCATGACGGTCCCTGCCACGGCGCTCGTCCCGGCCCCGGGCCTGGCGGCCGGCACCACGGCCTGCTGGCCGTCGGTCGTCGCCCCGGCCCTCGGACCGGTCCCCGCCGCGCGCCGGACGGGCGGGCCGGCGTCGGTCGTCCCCGGCGGGCCGCCACGTCCTGCGGTGCGCGGGACGGCCGGTGCCGGCCTCCCACTCGTCACGGCCCCAGGCGCGCGGACGGGCGTCCCGCTCGTCGCGCCCGCCGCGGCCTCGGGAGGAGCGCTCGCGGGCGGAACGGCCACGGTCGGAGCCGCGGCCACGACGAGGGCGGCCGGAATCATGGGAGGAGGACATGGAGGAACCTTCGAGACGACGGGAGCGGAAGCCCTGCGTCGAAATTCCCGGTCGGGCCCCTCGTGCGCACATCGCGCACCGGCGATCCAGCATAGCGGCCGGGCCAAGCCGGGCCGAGACCGTCGGCGAGGGCGGAGACCGGCCGCGACCGGCCGCCCCCGTCGAGCCGGGACGCGCCCTCCGGGGCACCCGGCGTGCGGTACGGATGAGCACGACCCGGTGAGTCGGGGCGCTCTTGGTTCACGAGCGCCCTCGTCCCGACACCATCGGCACGACCCCGGCGGGCCGGGACGCTCCACCATCCGCCCCGTCAAGCCGGCGCGGGCCGGTCCCGGCGTCCGGAGGCGGCGCCGGCCCGCTCCGCGAGCCGTGCGATGAGGGCGGGCAGCGTGCGGGCGAGCGCGTCGGGCGGGTACGGGCCGGGCATCGCCTCCGCGGCGAGCGCCTGGGCGCTGGCCCCGAGCACGCCCGCCCAGCGGGGTCCCAGGCCCGCCGCCAGCAGCGTCGCGCAGATGCCGGCGAGGACGTCGCCCGAACCGGCCTGCGCCGTCCAGGCGGGGCCGGGCAGGGCGACGGTGACGCGGCCGCCGGGCTCGGCGACGTACTGGGCGGCGCCCTTGAGCAGCACCGTCGTGCCGAAACGGTCGGCGCCCTCGCGGGCGGCGCCGACGGGATCGGCGAGGACGCTGGAGCGCTCGACGCCCAGCATGCGGGCGAGCTCGCCTGCGTGCGGGGTCGCGAGCGAGCCGGCGGGCAGCGCGACGGGCAACTCGGCCAGGGCGTCCGCGTCGACGACGAGCGGCACCCCGTCGGCCAGCCGCTCGGCCAGGCGCCGCCGATTCCGTCCGGGATCGCCCCAGCCGGGGCCGACGAGCCAGGCCTGGACGCGGCCAGGCCCGAGGGTGACCGAGGGCATCGCCGCGACGACCATGGCGGGCACCGGCTCGGGCGCGCAGCAGCGGATGAACCCGGCCCCGGCGTGCAGGGCCCCGCAGGCGGTGAGCACGGCGGCGCCCGGGAAGCGGGCCGAGCCGGCGTCGATGCCGACGACGCCACGGGCGTACTTGTCGGACTCGGGCCCGGGCACCGGCCAGCGGGCCGCGACGTCCCAGGGGTCGGCGGCCAGGAGCCCGGTACCGGTGACGTCGATGCCGATGTCGGCCACCTCGACGCGTCCGCAGCGGGAGGCGGCCGGCTGGACGACGTGGCAGGGCTTGAGGGCCCCGAAGGTGACGGTGCGGGCGGCCGTGAAGCAGGCCGGGTGCTCGGCTCCGGCGCCGTCGGAGTCCAGGCCCGAGGGCACGTCGACGGACAGGACCGGCACGGCCAGGTCGGCGCAGGCGCGGGCGAGCTCGGCGACCGGTTCGCGCAGCCCGGGGCGGCCCCCGATGCCGAGCACGGCGTCGATGACCAGATCGGTGTCGGCCAGCCCGGCCATGGCGGCCGCCGCGTCGACCTCGCGGGCGCCGGAGGCGATGGCGGCGGCCCAGCCGGACTCGTGCCGGCGCGCGGAGGTCGGCCACAGCGCCACCTCGATCCCGGCGGCGGCGAGGTCGCGGGCCGCGTAGAGGCCGTCCCCGCCGTTGTTGCCGGGACCGACGACGACGAGCACGCGGGTGCGGGACGCCGGGGCGGAGCCGAGCATCTCGCAGGCGGTGGCGCTCACGCGCGCGGCGGCGGTCTCCATGAGCCCCTCGCCGGGGTGCGCGTCGAACCAGGCCCGCTCTGCGGCCCTGATCGTCTCCGCCGTGGCGACGGGGCGCATCTCAGCGCGCCTCCGCGACGACGACGGCGCAGGAGACCGGCCCGTCGTGGCTCAGCGACAGGTGGAAGCAGGTGGCCCCCAGCTCCTCGGCGCGGGCCAGCACCGTGCCGCGCACCACGAGCGAGGGCCGACGGTCGGGGCCGACGACGATCTCCGTGTCGCGCCACGAGAGGTTCCCGGGGGCGCCGAGCGCCTTGGCGAGGGCCTCCTTGGCGGCGAAGCGGGCGGCGAGCGACTCGGGGGCGCGCGGCAGCCCGTGGGCGAGGCGCTCGTCCGGGCTGAACAGCCGGTCGAGGACGCCGGGCCGGCGCTCCACCATGGCGCTGAAGCGCTCGACCGAGCAGACGTCGATGCCCACGCCGATGATCATGTCCACTCCCCTACTCGACGGTGACCGACTTGGCCAGGTTGCGCGGCTGGTCGACGTCGTTGCCGAGCGCCGTGGCCAGCTCGCAGGCGAACAGCTGGAGCGGCACGACGGCCAGGACCGGCTGGAGCAGGGTGCTCACCCTCGGCAGGCGGATGACCCGCTCGGCGTAGGCGTCGACCTCGCCGTCGTCCTCCTCGGCCAGGACGATGGTGCGGGCCCCGCGGGCGCGCACCTCCTGGATGTTGCTCACGACCTTGTCGTGCAGCTGGTCGCGTCCCGCCGGCGGGACGATGACGAAGACCGGCATGCCGGGGTTGATGATGGCGATCGGGCCATGCTTGAGCTCGCCGGCGGCGAAGCCCTCGGCGTGCAGATAGGCGATCTCCTTGAGTTTGAGCGCGCCCTCCATGGCGGCCGGGTAGCCGACGTGGCGACCGAGGAAGACGTAGTCGCCCTGGTCGATAAGCTCGTGGGCGAGCCCGTAGACCTCGTCGGCGCCGTCGAGCAGCCGCTGGATGCGCGGCGGCATGCCGGCGAGCTCGTCCATGACGGCGCCGATCTCGTCGCCGAACTTGACGCCGCGCACCTGGGCGAGGAAGAGGCCGAGCAGATAGCAGGCGATGAGCTGGGTGAGGAAGCCCTTCGTCGAGGCCACCCCGATCTCCGGGCCGGCATGCGTGTAGATGACGGCGTCGGACTCGCGCGGGATGGTCGAGCCGTTCGTGTTGCAGATGGCGATGACCTTCGAGCCCTGCTCGCGGGCGTGCCGGATGGCCTGCAGCGTGTCGGCGGTCTCTCCGGACTGGCTGATGGCCACGCACAGGGTGTTGGCGTCGACGATCGGGTCGCGGTAGCGGAACTCGCTGGCCAGCTCGACCTCGCAACCGATGCGCGTCCAGTGCTCGATGACGTACTTGGCGACCATCCCGGCGTAGTAGGCGGTGCCGCAGCCGATGATGATGATCTTGTCGACCCGGCGCAGCTCCTCGGGGCCGATGCGGATCTCGTCGAGGACGAGTTCGCCGTTGTCGGAGTAGCGCCCCAGGAGCGTGTCGGCGACGGCCCGGGGCTGCTCGAAGATCTCCTTGCGCATGAACCAGTCGTAACCGGACTTCTCGGCGGCGGTGGTGTCCCAGTCGACGTGGTAGGGGTTGACCTCGACGGGCCCGCCCTCGAAGTCGGTGACCTCGATCGTGTCGGCGGTGATGACGACGACCTGGTCCTGGCCCAGCTCGATGGCGTCGCGCGTGTGCTCGATGAAGGCGGCCACGTCGGAGGCGAGGAAGTTCTCGCCCCTGCCGACGCCGACGACCAGCGGCGAGTTGCGCCGGGCGGCGACGACGCGGGTCGGGTCCCGGGCGTCGATGGCGACGAGCGTGAAGGCGCCCTCCAGGTGGGAGCAGACCCGGCGCATGGCGCCCGCGAGGTCTCCGGCGGAGTCGAGCTCGCGTCCGAGCAGGACGGCGGCGACCTCGGTGTCGGTCTCGGAGCGGAAGGCGACGCCCTCCCCGACCAGCTCGGCGCGCAGGGAGGCGAAGTTCTCGATGATGCCGTTGTGGACGAGCGCGACGCGCCCGTCGGCCGACAGGTGCGGGTGGGCGTTCGCGTCGGTGGGGCCGCCGTGGGTGGCCCAGCGGGTGTGCCCGATGCCGATGGTCGACGCGGGCAGCGGCCTGGCGGCCAGCTCCTCGTCGAGGTTGGCGATCTTGCCGGCCTTCTTGCGCCACTCGATCCGGCCGTCGGCGCCGACGGCCACCCCGGCGGAGTCGTAGCCGCGGTACTCGAGGCGTCGCAGGCCCTCGATGATGACGCTCACGGCCTGCTGCGGGCCGACGTAACCGATGATTCCGCACATGGTCCCTACTCTAGGGGCACCCGGCGCCGGGGCGGGCGCACGGCCCGACCCGCTCGGCGTCCCGGCGGACCCGCGCGGCGACCTTCTCATCGCCGCGGCCCGTCGCGCCGAGTGGACATCGGCGCCGTGACGTGGTGGGCTGCACGGGTGCAAGGCTCATCAGACCCCACCGGCTCGGAGGACGACCGGCCGCCGCGCACCATTGAGGCCCTCGACGTGGTCGCCCGTCACGCCGTGGCGGCCGACGGCCCCTGGTTCGAGGTCGGCCGCGCGCAGTGGGCACGGCTGGCCGACGGCGGCTCCCCCGGCCTCGACCGGGCGACCGTTGAGCACCTGCGGGGGCTCGACGACCCGACCGACGAGTCCGACGTCGAGCAGGTCTACCTGCCGCTGAGCCGGCTCATCGAGCTGCACCGCACGAACCGCGGGCGCCTGTGGGGGGCCCAGAACCGCTTCCTCGGCCTGAGCCCGGACACGACGCCGCGCACCCCGCTCATCGTCGGCGTCGCCGGCTCGGTGGCCGTCGGCAAGTCGACGACGGCCCGGCTGCTGCGCGAGCTGCTGGCCCGCGGCGAGAACCGTCCCCGCGTGGTGCTCGTGACCACCGACGGCTTCCTCCTGCCGAACGCCGAGCTGGAGGCCCGCGGCCTGCTCCAGCGCAAGGGCTTCCCCGAGAGCTACGACCTGAGGGCGCTGCTGCGCTTCGTCATGGACGTGAAGTCGGGCCGTCCCGACGTCTCGACGCCGGTCTACTCCCACACCCTCTACGACATCGTGCCGGGCGAGCGCGAGCAGATCCACCGCCCCGACATCCTCATCCTCGAGGGCCTCAACGTCCTCCAGCCGGCCAGCGCCGGGCGCAGCGAGCGGGCCTCGGTCGCGATCAGCGACTTCATCGACTTCTCGGTCTACGTCGACGCCGACGAGCACGACATCGAGCGCTGGTACATGGAGCGCCAGCTCGCTTATCTGCACGCCGCCGCCGAGGACGACGACAACTTCTTCCGGGCCTGGCGGAACCTGAGCGACGAGGACTTCCTCGCCCTCGCCCGCCGGGTGTGGGCCCGGACCAACGGCCCGAACCTGCGCGACAACATCGCCCCGACGCGCCCGCGCGCCACGGTGATCCTGCGCAAGGGCCCGGACCACCGCGTCGCGACGGTGCGCATCCGCAAGATCTGAGGGTCGGCCCGTCAGCCCCGCAGGCCGACCCGTTCGGCCACGACGCCGGCGAGCCGGTGGGCGATCTCGTCGGCCTGCTCCTGGGTGGCGGCCTCGACCATGACGCGCACGAGCGGCTCGGTGCCGCTGGGCCGCAGGACGACGCGCCCGGAATCGCCGAGCTCCCGGCCGGCCGCGGTGACCCGGCTCGTGATGACCGGGTCGATGCCGGCGCGCAGCTTGTCGACGTTGGGCACGTTGACGAGGGACTGCGGCAGGCGCGTCATGACGGAGGCCAGCTCGGCGAGGCCGGTGCCGCTCCTGGCGACCTCGGCGGCCACGTGGAGGCCGGTCAGCACGCCATCGCCGGTGGTGGCGAACTCGCTCATGATGACGTGGCCGGACTGCTCGCCGCCGAGGGTGAAGCCGTTGGCCGCCATGTCCTCGAGCACGTAGCGGTCCCCGACCTTCGTCTGGTCGACGTGGATGCCGTGCTCGCGCATCGCGACGATGAGACCGAGGTTGCTCATGATCGTCGCCACGAGGGTGTTCTCGACGAGCTTGCCCTGGGCCTGCAGCCCCAGCGCGAGGATGGCCATGATCTGGTCGCCGTCGATCCAGCGGCCCAGGGCGTCGACGCCCTGGCAGCGGTCGGCGTCGCCGTCGAAGGCGAAGCCCAGGTCCGCGCGGCGGGCGACGACCTCGGCCTGCAGGCTCTCGATGTGCGTCGAGCCGCAGCCCTCGTTGATGTTGAGGCCGTCGGGGCTGCGGTGGATGCCGATGACCTCGGCGCCGGCCGCCCCGAAGGCCGGTACGGCGGTGACCGAGGAGGCGCCGTTGGCGCAGTCGAGGACGATGCGCAGGCCCGCCAGGCTCGTCCCGCCGAGGGAGTCGACGAGATGGTCGATGTAGGAGCCCAGGAGCCGGTCGTCGGGGCGGACGTGGCCGACGTCGGCGCCGGTGGGGCGCCGCCAGTTCTCGCCCATGCGCTCCTGGATGGCGTCCTCGATGGCGTCGTCGAGCTTGACGCCGCCGCGGGCGAAGAACTTGATGCCGTTGTCGGGCATCGGGTTGTGGCTCGCCGAGAGCATGACGCCCAGGTCGACCTCCTGAGCGGCGACCAGGTGGGCCAGGCCCGGGGTCGGGATGACGCCGACGTCGACGACGTCCACGCCGGCGCTGGCGAGGCCCGCCATGACAGCGGCCTGGAGGAACTCCCCCGAGATGCGGGTGTCGCGTCCGACGATCGCCACCGGCCGCCGGCCGTCGAAGGCGCCGACCTCGCCGAGCACATGCGCTGCGGCGACGGACAGGCCGAGGGCGAGTTCTGCTGTGAGGTCACCGTTGGCGACGCCGCGGACGCCGTCGGTTCCGAACAATCGAGCCATGGGTGGAACTCTACTCATCACCCGCGGTGCACCCGATCCCGTCCATCGCCCGGGGGCGACCGACGGCCGCGCATCGCCCGAGGACGGGGGCGGCGGGAGCACGTGGCCGGGCACCCGACTCCCCCGCCCGGGGGAGGGCGCATGACGCGGCCGCACATCTCCTCGGTGAGGGTGCGACTCTCCCCCGCCCTCGGGGAGGACGGGGCGCCACGCCCGCGGAACGGGCGACGGCAGCGGCCCGCACGCCGGCCGGGCCCGTGGGCGCCCTCCTTCGTGCTCCGCGGGGACGACGACGGCCCGGACCCGTCCGTCCCCCTCCGCCTCGCCTCGGAGGCGACCGGGGCGGGAGCAGAGCGCGGAGCGGGGACGGGAGGCGGGACCGGGCCGTGCGACGGGCGCGACGAATCAGCGCTTGGAGTACTGCGGGGCCTTGCGGGCCTTCTTGAGGCCGGCCTTCTTGCGCTCCTTGACGCGGGCGTCACGGGTGAGCAGGCCGGCCTTCTTGAGGACCGGGCGGTTCACCTCCGCGTCGATGGCGTTGAGGGCGCGGGCGATGCCGAGGCGCAGGGCGCCGGCCTGTCCGGTCGTGCCGCCGCCGTCGATGCGGGCGATGACGTCGTAGGCGCCGGTGGCGCCGGCGGTGACGAAGGGCTCGTTGATGAGCTGCTGGTGCACCTTGTTGGGGAAGTACTCCTCGAGGGTGCGGCCGTTGACGCGGTAGGAGCCGGTGCCGGGGACGAGGCGCACGCGCGCCACGGCCTCCTTGCGACGGCCCGTGCCGGCGCCGGGCGCGATGACGGCCGGGCGCTCAGCGGCGCCGGCACCGGCGGCACCGGTGGAGTCGGAGCGGTAGGCGATCTCGCGGTTGTTCTCGTCGGTGAACGGCGTCGTGCCGGTCTCGACGTCCTCGTTGGCGGTCTCGGACACAGTCAATTCCTCGCTCACTGCGCAATCTGGGTGATCTGGTAGGGCTGGGGAGCCTGGGCCGCGTGCGGATGCTCGGGGCCGGCGTACACCTTCAGCTTCCTCATCTGCTGACGGCTCAGCTTGTTCTTCGGCATCATGCCCCAGACGGCGCGTTCGACGGCCCGACGGGGATCCTTCTCGAGGAGCTCGCCGATCGAGGTGACGCGCAGGCCGCCGGGACGGCCGGAGTGGTCGTAGCGCAGGGAATCGGTGCGCTTCTTGCCGGTGAGGGCGATCCTGCCCGCGTTGACGACGATGACGAAGTCACCGGTGTCGATGTGCGGGGCGTAGGTGGGCTTGTGCTTGCCGCGCAGCAGGGTGGCAGCGGTCACGGCGAGACGGCCGAGCACGACGTCCTCGGCATCGATGACATGCCAGGCCCTGGTCACTTCGCCGGGCTTCGGGCTGTAGGTAGACACGGTCGCAGACCATCTTCCACTAGTTCACTACGGGTTCTGAGTTCACTCCGCACTGTCGGGGCGCGGTCTTCGGGGCGCCCTCGAGAGCCCGCCGGACCGGCGCACCGCCATGGCGGAGGCACAACAGCGACTAACGATAGCCCGGGGACCCCGCCCTGGTCAAAGCATGGCGAGGGACCATCGCCCCGGCCGCCCGCCGCCGGGACCCCTCTGCTGCCGCCGCCGATCCCCCGCCGGAGGAGCCGGAGCCAGGGGCTCCACCGCCGGACGCGGGCGGGCAACGGCCGGGCGCGCACCACGGGTACCGGTCCTCGGGATCACCCCGCCCCGCACCGGGGGCGGTGCCCCGTCATGTGCGGCTCATGTGCGGCGGCCCGGAGAACGGCAACCGGATTCCTCCCCCGAGTTGACCCGGTTCCTGAAGAGTCTTAGACTTTCTCAGGAATTGATTCAGGGAGCACGATCTTCTCTTCGCCGCTCCCCTCCCGCAGACCTTGAGGATTCGTTGCATGAGCGCACGCAGGGCACTGGTCGAGCAGTCCGCCGACATGATCTCGGCGACACTCGCCATCACTGCAGTCACCACAGCACGCAGGGCGATGTCCACCACCTCCACCACCGGCGCCCGGCGGGCGCTCGCGGACGACGAGTTCATCGCCGCTCCCGCCGCCCGCCGGGCCCTGTCCGAGTCGCTGCGGGCGACCGAGTCGCCGCGGCCGCTGCGGGCCGCCGAGCCCGTCGACGAGCCGACGGGGGCCGGGCGCGCCCGGCGCGCCGCCGAGCCCGTCGTCCCCGTCGCCCTGACCCTCGACGGCACCGGCCCCGAACGCGCCTTCATCAAGGCCGAGCCGGACTCCCGCAGACACCACGGCAGGTCGCGCCTCATGGCCGCCGGCATCGGCCTGGCCGCCGTGATCGGCACCGTCTCGGGCGGTCTGGCCATCACGACGAACGCCATGGCCTCGGGCACCGCCAGCCCGTTCGACACGACGGACGCCGAGACCGCCGGGGTCATCGCCGACGACCAGGTCGGCGCCGAGGCCGATCCGGCCATCGAGGAGACCCCCGAGGTCGTCGAGGTCGAACCCATCACCGTCGACGTCACACCGACCGTCGACCCGGCGAGCGTCACCGCCCCCGGGCAGAAGGCCCCGCTGTCCACCGCCCAGGCCATCGAGAAGGCCAAGTCGATGGTCGGCGACCAGAACTACGGCAACATGTGCCTCGCCCTGTCGGCGGCCTTCTACGGATACTCCAGCGCCGGCGTGAACTCCGCCACCGACGCCGCCGCGACCATCCAGGCCGCCGGCCAGATGCACACCGACATGAACAGCATCCCGGTCGGCGCCCTCGTCTGGTACGACGGCGGCCCGTCCGGCAATCCCTACGGCCACGTCGCCATGTACGCGGGCGACGGCATGATCTACTCCAACGGCGCCCCGACCGGTGTCGGCCTCATCCCGCTCGACGAGCCGGCCGACGGCTGGCACGAGCCGATCATCGGCTGGTCCACCGTCTGGCTGCCCAGCGCGACCGGCTGACCCGGACGATCCGGCCCCCCGAGGCCCCGGCGACACGCCGGGGCCTCCCCTTTTCCCGCCCGTCCGGGCCCCTCCGGGCCGACGGGCCTTGCCAGAGCGGCGAGCTCGGGGCAATGTGTGCACATGAGTTCAAAGACGAACACCGCACCACGGATCCAGGGTCCGGAGGATCTCCGCAACGTCGTCCTCGTCGGCTCCGCCGGCAGCGGCAAGACCACGCTGTTCCAGAACCTCCTGCGGGCCCGCATCCCCGACCACCGCCCCGACAAGGAGGACGCCGAACGCACGAGCACGCTCGCGCTGGCCAGCGTCGTCGACCACAACGACACGGCCGGCGACGACGTCGTCGTCAACCTGCTCGACGCGCCCGGCCACCCCGACTTCGCCGGCGAGCTGAGGGCCGGCCTGCGGGCGGCGGACGGGGCCGTCTTCGTCATCAGCGCCGCCGACGGCCTCGACCCGATCACCACCTCGCTGTGGGCCGAGTGCGCCGCGACCGGCATGCCGAGGGCGATCGTCATCACGAAGCTCGACACCGACAAGGCCGACTTCGAGGCCACCCTCGACGCCATCACGACGGCCTTCGGCTCGGGCACGCACCCCGCCTATCTGCCCCTCGAGGACGAGGACGGCCAGGTCATCGGCAACATGAGCCTGCTGACCGGGCACGTGCACGACTACTCCAGCGGCCGGCGCGTCACGACCGACGCGGACGAGGCCCAGCGCTCCCTCATCGAGGCCTTCCGCACCGACTACGTCGAGTCGATCATCACCGAGTCCGAGGACGACGCCCTGCTCGAGCGCTACTTCAACGGCGACGAGCTGAACAACGACCAGGTCGTCGAGGCCCTCCTGTCGGCCATGTACCACGGCAACTTCTTCCCGGTCATCCCCGTACGGCTGGACGGCATCGGCACCGAGGAGATCCTCGGCCTGGTCCACCGGGGCTTCCCGCACCCGAACCGCCGCACGCTGCCGCTCGTCGTCGACGCCGACGACGAGCCCATCGACCCGCAGCTCGGCTCGGTCGAGGGCCCGCTGCTCGCCGAGTCGATCCGCACGATCGCCGACCCCTACGCCGGGCACCTGTCGATGGTGCGCGTCTACTCCGGCGTGCTCACCCCCGAGGCCGCCGTCCACGTGGCCGGCCACCGCGAGGGCATCACCGGTGTCCGGCACGGGCGCGAGGACCACGACGACACCGAGCGGATCGGCCTGCTGACCGTCCCGGCCGGCACCGGCACCGCCCCGGTCGACAGGGCCATCGCGGGCCAGATCGTCTACGTCGCCAAGCTGTCGCGGACCGACACCTCCGACACCCTCTCGGATCCGGGGCACCCGGCGGTCATCGAGCCGTGGGAGCTGCCCGAGCCGCTGCTGCCGACCGCCATCGAGGCGGCCGGGCGGGGCGACGAGGACAAGCTCGCCACGGCCCTGGGCCGGCTGCTCGTCGAGGACCCGACGGTGCGCGTCGGACGGGATCCCGACACCGACCAGATGCTCCTGTGGACGATGGGCCAGGCCCATCGCGACCTCGTCCTGGCGAGGCTGCGCGGACGCTACGGCGTGCAGGTGACGACCCCGCCGGTGCGCGTGGGGCTGCGCGAGACCTTCGTCGCGCCGGCCGAGGGCCACGGCCGTCACGTCAAGCAGTCGGGCGGCCACGGCCAGTACGCGATCTGCGACATCCGCGTCGAGCCCGGCGAGCGGGGCAGCGGCTTCACCTTCGTCGACGAGGTCGTCGGCGGCGCCGTCCCCCGCCAGTTCATCGGCTCGGTCGAGAAGGGCATCGCCGCCCAGCTCGCCAAGGGCACGATCAGCGGGCACCCGATGGTCGACGTCAGGGTCACGCTCCATGACGGCAAGGCCCACTCGGTCGACTCGTCCGACATGGCCTTCCAATCGGCGGGCGCCCTGGCGCTGCGCGAGGCGGCGAACCCCGCGACGGTCGCCCTGCTGGAGCCGATCGACGAGATCGCGGTGCACTGCCCGAACGAGTACCTGGGCGCCGTCATGACCGATCTGAGCAACCGGCGCGGCCAAGTCAGCGGCACCGAGCCCGGCGACGACGGCTTCACCACGGTCACCGCCCGCGTCCCGGTGCTCGAGCTGCTCGAGTACGCCATCGACCTGCGCGGCATCGCCCGCGGCGCGGCCAGCTTCACCCGCGCCCGCTCCGGCTTCGAGCTCATGCCCGCCACCAAGGCGGCCGCCCACCTCGGGGAGCACTGAGCGCCGACGCGGACGCCTCCCGGCGGGACGCCCGGACCAGTAGGCTGGTTGACCGTGCCAGAGCATCTCGCCCCGTCCCGCCCGGCCGGGCCCGCGTCCCGTGGCGCGCCGGGGAACGGCGCCGCCGTGGGACGCCCGGGCCGTGGCGTCGTCTCGTTCGTGCGCCGCAGCCCCCGCATGAACGCCTCCCAGCACCGGGCGATGGACGAGCTGGCGCCCCACTACCTCATCGACGTGCCGCGCTCGTCCATGTCGACCTCGATCGCCCCGGGCACCCGGGTCGACCTGGCCGAGCGCTTCGGCCGCGAGGCGCCACTGGTCGTCGAGATCGGCTCGGGGGTCGGCGAGTCGCTCGTCGCCATGGCCGCCGCCCGCCCGGAGCTGAACGTACTGGCCTTCGAGGTCTACGCGCCGGCCGTCGCCTCGACGATGGGCAGGCTCGAGCGCGCCGGCGTGGACACCGTGCGCCTCGTGGCGGCCGACGGGGTGGAGGGCCTGCGCGAGCTCGTCGCCCCCGCGGGGCTGACCGAGCTGTGGACCTTCTTCCCCGATCCGTGGCCGAAGAAGCGCCACCGCAAGCGGCGCCTCGTCGGCCCGGAGCTCGCCCGGCTCGTCGCCGACCGCCTCGTCGACGGCGGCCTGTGGCGTCTGGCCACCGACTGGGAGGACTACGCCGACCAGATGACCGAGGTGCTGGGCTCCAACGGGCTGTTCGTCAACAGCTGCGCCGACCGGCCCGGCGGCTGGGCCCCGCGCGGCGACCGGCCGCCCACCCGCTTCGAGCGGCGCGGCCTGGCGGCCGGGCGCGCCATCCGCGACCTCGTGTGGGCCAGGGCGCCCCGATGAGCCCGGGGACCGCACGGGCGGGGACGCGCCGCCTGCGTCTGGACATCGGCTACGACGGGACCGGCTTCCACGGCTGGGCCGCCCAGCCGGGCCTGCGCACCGTCGAGGGCGAACTGGCCCGCTGGATCGGACGCCTCGCCCGACTGGGCGCCGACGCCGAGCTGACGGTCGCCGGGCGCACCGACGCCGGCGTCCACGCCCGCGGGCAGGTCGCCCACGTGGACCTGCCCGCGGGCGTCGCGCCTGAGGCGCTCGCGCACCGCCTGCGCAGGGTCCTGCCGCCGGACCTCGTCGTCCACCGGATCGTCGGGGCACCGGCCGGCTTCGACGCCCGCTTCGCGGCGCTGTGGCGCCGCTACGTCTACCGCCTGTGGGACGAGCGCTCGCGCCCCGACCCCCTGATGCGTGGCCACGTCACCGCCGTCGGCGGGGTCCTCGACACGGCGGCGATGACAGGGGCGGGCGCGCGCCTGCTGGGGCTGCGAGACTTCGCGGCCTTCTGCCGCCGCCGCGAGGGCGCCACGACGATCCGCACCCTGCTCGAGTGCACCGCCGTCCGCGCCGACGACCCGTGCGGCACGGTGGAGCTCACGGTGCGCGCCGACGCCTTCTGCCACTCGATGGTGCGCTCCCTGACCGGGGCCCTCGTCGCCGTCGGCACCGGCCGCCGGCCGCCGGAGTGGATCGACGAGGTGGCCGCCAGCACGCGCCGCCACGGCGGGGTGACCGTCATGCCGCCCGGCGGCCTGTGCCTGGAGGAGGTCGGCTACCCCGACGAGGGCGCGCTCGCCGAGCGCGCCGACCGGGCGCGCGCCGTCCGGACCCTGCCGCCCGACGACTGCTGCACCACGGAGGGATGAGATGGGCCACTACTTCGTCACGCCCGCCGGCCCGGCCCGGCCGCGCACCGTGCGCGCCCGCATCTGGGGCCGCGAGCTGACCCTCATGAGCGCCGACGGCGTCTTCAGCGCGCACCGCCTGGACCCGGGCACCGCGGTACTGCTGCGCGAGCTCGACCCGCCGGCCGACCGCGGGGCCCGCCTCCTCGACCTGGGCTGCGGCATCGGCCCCATCGCACTGGGACTGGCCCTGGAGTGCCCGAGCGCCCTCGTCGACGCCGTCGACGTCAACGAGCGCGCCGTCGAGCTGACCGCCGCCAACGCGCGGGCCCTCGGCGTTGCCGACCGTGTGAGGGCCGTCCGCCCCTCCGACATCAGCCCCGCGGTGCGCTACGACGAGATCTGGTCGAATCCCCCCGTCCGCATCGGCAAGGCGGCCCTGCACGAGCTGCTGGGCACCTGGCTGGGGCGGCTGCGCCCGGGCGGCGTCGCACACCTGGTCGTGGCGAGGAACCTCGGCGCCGACTCGCTCGCCGCCTGGCTCGTCCGTCAGGGCTGGCGGGTCCGGCGCGTCGGCTCGTCCAGGGGCTACCGCGTCCTCGACGTGACCGGCGGCGGGGACGGCGGGCTCCGAGCCCGACGGGCCCCGGCCGTCACCGCAGGCACAGGGTCGGGGCCCGGCCGCGGCTCCGGCGCCCGGGTCGGTTCCCGGCCGGTTCGGCCGCGGGGACGCGGCCCGGCGCGGCAATCCTCCTGCGAACAGGCCCCCGGGCGGAGGGTGGGTCCGGTCGTAGAATCGGGGCAGGACGTCGTTGTCCGGTCGTCGCGTGTGGGCGGGGTCCGCCCGTGCGGAGGGGCCGGCGGCCTCGTCGATCCGTCTTCTCATCAGCTCGCGGGAGCGGCGCCCGCCGTGCCCGGCCCCCGCGGAAAGGACCGCACATGTCCATCAGCAAGAAGTCCCTCGGCAGGAGGGCGGCGGCAGTCTCGATGAGCCTCGTCGCGGCGGCCTCGCTCGCCGGGTGCTCCGGCTCGTCCTCCTCCTCGTCCTCCCCGTCCTCCGGCTCGGCGTCGGCGAGCGCCTACTCGACCGTCGAGGACTGCACCGGCGCGGGCCAGGTGTGGCTGGTCGTCTCGGACGACGAGGGCCGGGTCATGGCGAACCAGTGCGTCGGCACCCCCGAGAACGGCACCGCCGCCCTCGAGTCCGCCGGCCTGGCGATCGGCCGCGACAGCAGCGGCCAGTTCATCTGCCAGATCGGCGACTACCCGTCCGAGTGCCCGACCACCTATGACAAGTACTGGAACTACTACCACGCCGAGCCGTCGGGCACTTGGATCTACTCCCAGGAGGGCGCCGACACCTTCAAGCCCGAGGCCGGCTGGATCGAGGGCTGGTGCTACGGCTCCACCTGCACGCCCGAGGGCATCGAGGGCGACGCCGCCCCGCAGGTCAGCAGCGCCGAGCCGGCGACCGGCGACGCGAGCGAGAGCCCGTCGGCCGCGGAGTCCACGGCCGCCTGACCGGCCGCCCGTCCCCGGGGCCCACCGCGAGCTTCGGCCCGCGGCGGGCCCCGCGGCGTTCGGGCCCATCGGCCCGCGCCCCTCGCCCGCTGCCGCGTGCGCGGCGTCGAAGTGCTCGACGCGCGGGTGGAGGCGGACCGGGTCCTCCCCGACGCCGAGGCCCTCTCGGACGGGCGGATGGACGTGCCCGCGCAGCCGCGCGCGGCAAACGACTTCCGCGCGGAACCGGCAGGGGCCGTCGCGGCCGACGCACGTCCCCTCCCGCCGGCCGGTGGCCTCACCCGCGATCCCGGACCCGAATCATGCACCCGGCGGCGCCCGGGAACCCTTGGCGGAGTCCCCCGCATTGATTTCTCTACGTTGTAGAGTAATGTTTCGTCCATGTCCCTTCCACGTTTCGTCCGCACCACCGCCGGCCCCAGTCGAGGAATCGATCGCCCCGCCGTCCGCCTCTACAGCCGTGTCGGACTGTTCTACGGCCTCGCCATCGCCATCCCCTGGGCGCTGTGGACCGCGGCGAGCCTCGTCTCACGGGCCGGGCAGGGCACCGCGGCCCGCTGGGTCACGAGCGGACTGGGGCTCGCCGGGCTCGCGTCCCCGATGCTGACAGCCGCCGCACTGATCCGCCGCGATCCCCGGCTGCGCCGCGACGTCATCGGCCGCATGACCGCACCGAGGGGCACCGCCCTCGCATGGGCCGCCGTCGCGATCGCCCTCATGCCGATCGCCCTGCTGGCGGCCACCGCCGTCTCCGTCGCCTGCGGCGGATCGACGGAGCAGTTCGAGCTCAACCGGCACTCCGCCGTCATGATCGGCACGATCCCCGGCTGGGTCACCATCACTCTCGCCCCCCTCCTCGAGGAGCTGGCCTGGCACGGCTACGGCACCGACGCCCTCACCGCCCGGTGGAGCCTGTGGCGCACCACGTGGGCGTTCACGGTCTTCTGGGCCCTGTGGCACGCCCCGCTCGCGGGCATCAGGGGCTCCTACCAGGCCGAGGTCACCGACACGGGCCCGCTCGCCGGCGCCAACTTCCTGCTGTCGCTCCTCCTGTTCACGATCCTGATGAACTGGCTCTACTACCGCTGCGGCCGGAGCATCTGGATCGCCGTGCTCTTCCACCTGTGCGCCAACGTGGGCAACGAGCTCTTCCGCACGAGTCCCGGCACCAAGGTCATCCAGACCCTCATCCTCGTCCCCGTCTGCATCTGGGTACTCTGGCACGATCGAGCCCTGTTCCTCACCCGACCGGAGACGCAATGAGCCCTCGTCCGCCCAGGACCAACCGGCAGGAGATCGTGCGCGCCGCCATCGCCCTCATCGACGCCGACGGCATCGACTCGTTCAGCATGCGGCGCCTGGCATCCGCGATGGGTGTGGACCCGATGACGCTCTACCATCACCTGCCGAACAGGGCCGCGCTCCTCGACGCCGTCGTCGACGAGCTGTGGAGCAGCATCGAGCTCGGCGAGCCCGCCCCGGGCACCGAGTGGCGGGAGAGCCTCGCGGGCCTGGCGCACCGCCTGCGCGGCGTCCTCCTGGAGCACCCCCGGCTCATCGCGCTCGTCGGCACCCGTCCGGCTGTCACGCCGCACATGCTGACCACCATCGACCGGGTACTGGGCTGGCTCGATCGCGACGGCCTCGCGCCCGCCGAGGCGCTGCGGCTGCTCGACTGCGTCACCGGCTACGTCGTCGGCAAGGTCCAGGGCGAGCTCCGCCGGCCCGTCGGCGGCCCCGGCGTGTCCGTCGACACGGCGCTCGAGGGCACGGACGGAACGAGCCATCCGCACCTGACGCGGGCACTGGCCACGGGCTACGGCTGGTCGCCCGACGAGGAATTCGCCCGCGGGCTCGACGCCATGCTCGGCGGCTGGGGCGGCGGCCCCGTCCCGCCAGAGCGCCGGTGACGGCCCCGGCACCAGCGGTGAGAACCGGCGCAGGAGGCGCGGGCCCCGGACGAGGAGCCGCGAGGAGCGCCGGCGGCCGGGCCGTCCGGCTCCGCGTCGACCGTCTCGAAGAGGGCCCGCCGGTCGGCCCGGCGCAGCACCCTCAGCACGCCGGGGCCGACGACGATGATCGCCACCGTGTTGGTGACGGCCCGGCCGACGTTCCAGCCCATGCCGGTGGCCAGCTCGAACAGGACGAAGGTGTGCAGATTGTGCGCCAGCCCGGCGTCCGCGTCCCAGCTCAGCCCGGTGCCGGCGCCCACGTTGTAGGGCCAGAAGGCGAAGTCCATGAGGGCCCCGTAGAGCACCGCGCTCACAACGCCCCAGCCGCACAGCATGGCGATCTCTCCGGCGCCGCGCACCCTGGCGGGCAGGACGCCGGCGACGAGCCCGACGTAGGCGCAGCACAGCGCCTGGTACGGCAGCCACGGGCCGACGCCGCCGGTGAGCAGGGCCGAGGTGAGCATGACGAGGACGCCCATGATGAAGCCGAAGCCGGCCCCGAAGACGCGCGCCCCGAGGATGACGAGGAAGAAGATGAGGTCGATGCCGGTGGTGCCGGCGCTGAGGGGTCGCAGCACCGCGTCGATCGCGGTGAGCACCCCCAGCATGGCCAGGGCCTTCACGTCGATGGCGCCGCTCGCCAGTTCGACGAGCACGAGGGCCAGCACCACGGGCAGCACGAGGGCGAGGACGAAGGGCGCCCGCTCCGTGAAGGCGCCGGTACCGGCCGCCGGCACGACGAGGGGCCAGCAGAAGGCGGCCAGCCCGAGGACGCCGGCCGCTGCGAGCGCGACGCGCGAGCGCCACGCGGGGGTGGCGGCTCCCCCGCCGGAGCCCCTCATGGCCGGGCCGCCTTCGCGCCGGACCAGTCGACGTCGTCCAGGGTGAGGACCGGGCGGGGCGCGAGGACGCGGGCGAGCTGCGGGGCGAAGCCGGGCGAGGCCGTGCAGACCTCGCGGGTGGGCCCGTCGGCGACGATCTGGGCGTCGGCCATCATGATCGTCCGGTCGCTCACGGCGGCGGCGAACTCGACGTCGTGGGTGCTCACGAGCACGGTCGTGCCGTCGGCGGCGAGCCCGCGCAGCACGGCGCACAGCCGGTGCTTGACCTCGTAGTCGAGACCCCGGGTGGGCTCGTCGAGGAGCAGGACGGCGGGTCCGGCGGCCAGCTGGATCGCCAGGACGAGGCCCAGGCGCTGGCCCTCCGACAGGTCACGCGGGTCGGCCCCCGGCGGCGGGTCCAGGCCGAGGCGCTCGAGGAGCGTCCTCGTCGTGCCGTCGGCCGCGTCGGCGTCCCGGTCGGCGCGGGCGCACTCGGCGGCGACGCTCGGCAGGTAGAGCAGGTCGGCCGCGGTCTGGGGCACGAGCGTGATGATCCGGCGGGCCGCCCGGGCGCCGAGCCGGCGCGGATCGGCGCCCGCAACCTCGAGCTCGCCGGTGCTGCGGAGCGCCCCCTGGAGGGCCCACAGCAGGGTCGACTTGCCGGCGCCGTTGCGGCCCATGAGGGCGGTGACGCGTCCGGCATCGAGTTCCAGGCTCACCCGGTCGAGCGCGACGACGGGCCCGTACGAGACGCCGAGTCCCCGGGCCCGCACGGTCGTCGGGCCCACGGGAACGGCCGGGCGCCCGACGAGGCGCGGCTCCAGCCGGTCGCGCTGCACCCGTCGGCGGGCCTCGCGCACCGACAGGGGAACCTCGGCCCAGCCGACGGCGCGGGCGAGCTCGGCGAGCGGGGGGACGACGTCCGCGCGGGCGAGCACCTCGGGGGCCGGCCCCAGCTCGGCCCGGCCCCCGCCCGGCAGCCACAGCACCCGGTCGACCTGCTTCATGACCCGCTCGAGCCGGTGCTCGGCGAGGACGACGGTGAGTCCGGCGTCCCACACGAGGGCGCCGATGGCGGCGAGCACATCGCTCGCGGCGGTCGGGTCGAGCGCCGAGGTGGGCTCGTCCAGGACGAGCACCTGGGGCTGCGCGGCGAGCACGGCGGCGATGGCGACGCGCTGCTGCTGACCGCCCGAGAGGCTGCGCAGGCTGCGGCGGCGCAGATCGGCGATGTCCATCGTGTCGAGGGTCTCCTCGACGCGCTTGCGCATGACGTCGGGGGCGATGCCGAGCTGCTCCATGCCGTAGGCGATCTCCTCCTCGACGACGTCGGTGGTGAAGCCGGCGAGCGGGTCCTGGCCCACGAAGCCGACCAGGTCGGCCATGTCGCGGGCCGCGTGCTCGGCGACCGAGCGCCCGGCGACCCTCACCGTGCCGCGCATGCGCCCGCCGCTGAAGCGCGGGACGAGCCCGTTGATCGCGCCGAGCAGCGTCGACTTGCCGGTGCCCGTGCGGCCCGTCACGAGGACCAGGTCGCCCTCGTCGATGTGCAGGCTCACCTCGGACAGGACGGGCGCGGCCGGGCCCGGGTAGCTCACCGACAGCCGCTCGACGTCGATCACCGCTCGTCACCTCGTGGACGGAGCCGTTCCGGCCCGCAGTCGGGCCGCTCCCCCGCGTCGTCGCGCCCGGCGCCGGCGCGCTCGTCGGCCCGGGCGAGCCAGTCACGGACCCGCGGCGGCGCGGGCGTGAGGAGCGCCGGGGCGCCCAGCGAGAGCCCGGCCAGCACGAGGAGCGGGTGGAGGGCGGGCGGCGCCAGCGGCGGCAGGACGACAGTGAGCGTCCGGGGCGCGAGGGAGCCGACGAGCACCGTCGCCGCCACGGCGAGCAGACCGCACAGGAGCACCGTCCACTCCGGCCCCGACCAGGGGTCGGGCCGGTAGCGGGTGACGCACAGCCCCCGCCCGGCCAGGTGCAGGGCCGCCCACGAGGCGAGCAGACCCGCCGCGAGCAGGCCGCCCCACAGCACCCGGGAGTGGCCGCCGCCGAGCATGAGGAAGGCCCCCAGGCCCAGGCCGACCAGTCCCACCAGCCCGAGAAGGGCGCCCAGCGGCGAACTGCCGACGGCCCGCGTCCGGCCGAAGCCGCGCGACTCCATGCTCCGGGCCAGGCCCATGGCCCGCTCGACGGAGTCCTCGAGGACGGGGACGACGATCGGCAGCAGGGCGCCGGCGCCCCGACCGGCGTCGCCGCGCAGCCGGCGGGCGCGGCGCACGCGGGCGAGGGACTCGACCATCTGGGGGGCGACGGTGAGCGCGATGACGACGGACACCGAGATCTCGTGGAGGGCCGCCGGGACGGAGCGCAGCGCCCGCCGCGGGTTGGCCAGGGTGTTGGCGGCGCCGACGCACAGCAGCATGGCGGCCAGGCGCATCGCGTCGAAGCAGGACATGAGCAGCGGCTCCAGGTAGACCTTCCCGCCGACGCGCACGCCGGCGGCCCAGGCCGGCAGCGACAGCTGGGGCAGGCGCCACAGGAGGGTGCCGGAGCGTGCCGAGCCGAGCACGACCGCGACGAGGATGCGCATGACGAGCACGAAGCCGGCCAGCGACAGGTGGACGCCCAGCGAGCGGGCCCACGGCTCGTCGGTGCGCCGGCGCAGCACGGTGACGAGGACGGCGGCGCACACGAGCCCGATGAGCCAGGGGTTGGTGGTGAGGCTGACGGTCACGGCCGCGCAGATCGCCCAGGACCACCAGGCCCAGGGGTGCACGGTGCGGCCGGCGAGTCGGGCGCCGCCCGGCCCCGGGCCGCCTCCGGCCCACGTCCTGCTCGACACTGGTCCCCCCGTCCGCGCCCGGCCGACGCCGTCCCGGCGGGCACGACCGAGGGTACAACGCCCGATGGCCCCGCGCAGCGGCCCGGCCCACCCGCGCAGCGGGAGCGCCGCCGATGAGCTCCTCATACGTCCTCGGCGGGCCCGCCCGACCGCGCAGCGGGCGCGCCGACGGACGCCGCCGGTCGGCTTCCGGACGCCCTCCGGCCCCACCCGCGCGGCGGGGCGCCGACCGGGCGGGGCGCCGGCTCACGCGGTGCGCTCGGCGACCCTGACGAGGATCTCGGGCCAGGTCCTCTCCAGGCGCCGGCCGGCCAGCCGGACGCCGCCCCGGCAGGCGAGCGCGCCGATGAGCAGCCCGACGGCCAGGCCCGCCCAGCCCAGCCCCCGGGCGCCCATGGACGCGAGGGCGAACAGGACGATCGGGGGAAGGGCGCCGATGACCGGCATGACCATCGACAGCAACGACCCGACGAGGCCCTCGACGCTGTCGCCGGTGCTGCGGAGGCCCAGGCCCGCCGTGGGCGGCGGCAGGGACTGCTGCCACATCGAGTCCACCCAGGTGCCGGTGCCCAGCGCGACGAGCCACGGGCCGACGGTCATGCCGAGCAGTCCCGGCACGTCGAGGCCGGGCGACAGGCCGAGCGTCACGACGAGGTTCACGGCCAGGAGCGGGCCGGTGAGGAGGGCGACGACCACGACGCGCGCCGCCCGCTCGCGGGCGGCGGGCACCTGCGCCAGGGCCAGGATCCACAGCGCCGAGCCGTCGTCGCTCAGGCCCCAGGCCGAGACGGTCGCGGTCATGACGGCGCACAGGAACGGCGCGATGAGGAGCAGCTCCGTCCGGCCCCTGGTCAGAGCCGGGACGAGCATGATGAACGGCACCGCGACGAGTCCGAGCAGCTGCACGACCCGCCGCGAGTCGCGGCGCCGGTAGCGCAGCTCCCCGCCCATGAGCGCGCCCACCGCCCCTCCGGGCAGCAGCGCGTCGAGTCGCGAGCCCCTGATCCGGACGGCCTCGACGGAACGCGGGCCCGGACTCACCAGGGTGCGCTCGATGAGGCGCTCCCAGTACCGGGCCGGCACGGCGACGAGGGCGAGCGAGGCCACGAGGTGGACCGCCAGGGACGCCCATGCGCCCTGCTGCGCGTCCCAGGACAGCGACCAGCACCAGCCGAAGGCGTCCACCGCGCCGCCTGCGCAGCCGCCATCACCCCGGCCGGCGGCCCCGGACTCGACAGATGCCGCGCCAACTCGTCCGGGAGGACCTGGAGGAGCGCGCGGACCCCGAGGATGCCCAGCAGCAGGAGGACGCCCAGCGTCTCGCGCACCCGTCGTCATCCCAGCACGGCGCCGAGCCCGGTCACGGTGGTGCGCACCGCCAGGATGCAGAGAACGACCCCCAGCACCAGCTGGAGGACGCCCACGAGCAGGGGGCAGGGGCTCGGAGCGCCAGGCGACGACCACGAGGACGCCGAAGACGCCGAGGACGCCGACGGCGATCGCTCCGGGACCGAGCAGGCCCGCGGCGAGCAGGCCGGGGACCAGCTCGCGGCCGCGGCAGGGCGTGAGGGCGAAGCGGGTCGGGTCGAGCGGGTCCGCGCCGGCCCCGAGCAGGGCTAGGAGCGGCCAGACGAGGGTGACGGCCGCCATGGCGAGCGTCGGGAGCGGCCCGCGCGCGGGGCGGCCCCGTCGGCCCCGAGGACGACGAGCAGGCCCAGAGCGTGGAGGAGGACGACGGCCGAGGCGACGATGCGCCCCGTCGAGGCCGTGAGGCTGCGCCAGGCCAGCCTCAGTCGGAGCCGGACGAGGTATCCAACCACGAGAGCCCACCCCCGTCCATCCGGCGGGCGCCGACGAGCTGGAGGAAGCGCTGCTGCAGCGGCATGCCGGCGCGCACGTCCGCGGTGGCGCCGACCGCGAGGAGGCGCCCGCCGGCCGTGACGGCCACGCGGTCGCACAGCGTCTCGACGAGCCCCATGACGTGGCTCGGCATGATGACGGTCCCGCCGCCGGCGGTGCGCCGGTGGAGGATCTCCCGGATCGTCTCGCCCGAGACCGGGTCGACCGACTCGAAGGGCTCGTCGAGCACGAGCAGGCGCGGGTTGTGGACGAGCGCGGCGGCCAGGCCGATCTTCTTCGTCATGCCGGCGGAGTGGTCGCGGACCATCGTGTCGGCGTCGCCGGCCAGGCCCAGGGTCACGAGCAGCTCCTCGGAGCGCCCGCGGGCGGTGGCGATGTCGAGCCGGTGCATGCGGGCGACGAACTCACGCAGTTCGCGCCCGCTGAGGCGGTCGAGGGTCCGCAGGCCGTCGGGCAGGACGCCCATGAGGGCCTTGGCGGCGGACGGGTCGGACCAGACGTCGTGCCCGGCGACGGCCACGCGCCCCTGGTCGGGGCGCAGCAGGCCGGTCGCCAGCGACAGGGCCGTCGTCTTGCCCGCGCCGTTGGGGCCGACGAGCCCGAACAGGGAGCCCGCCGGGACGTCCAAGTCGATGCCCGCCACCGCGCAGCGGACTCCGAAGAACTTCACGAGATCCCGGACCGGCAGCGCCGCCCGGGGTCCGTCGGGGGCGGGGCGGGCATCCATCCGGGGGCGCCCATGCGGGGCGCCCGGTGCCGGTCGGTGGCATCGTCGTGCTGCTCATGGAACCGTTCTCGCCTTGTGGGGGCGAGAACGCATCCTCCGCGACGGAGAGGCCGCCATGGTCGGGGGTCCGCCGTCGGCCGCAGGGCGCGTCCCCCGGACGACGGAGGAGCCCCGGACCATGGAGCGCATTGGTCGTGTGAACACCGCGGACCTCCGCACGGCGGGGGATCCCGGTCATTTCCGACCGCCCCCGCAGTCCCCGGTCGCGCGTCCCCCGCACGGCGGAGGAACCGCTGCGGGGGCGTTCACCGTGAGCGCTCGGGCCCCCGGGCTGGAATACCCCGGGCCGTCCGGGCGTTCCCCTGATCGACAACCACCGAGGACCGACAACCAGCCCTCCGCGCACCGGGGGGCGGAACGAGGAGACATGGCCGTTTACACGCTTCCGGATCTGCCCTACGACTACTCCGCTCTCGAGCCCTACATCTCGGGCGAGATCATGGAGCTCCACCACGACAAGCACCACAGGGCCTACGTCGACGGCGCCAACACGGCCCTCGACAAGCTGGCCGAGGCGCGCGGAGCGGGCGACTTCGGCACCATCAACAAGCTCGAGAAGGACCTGGCCTTCAACCTCGGCGGCCACGTCAACCACTCCGTCTTCTGGCGGAACATGGCCCCCAAGGGCTCCGGCCCCGAGGCCCCCACCGGTGAGCTGGCCGAGGCCATCGACGAGTTCTTCGGCTCCTTCGAGACGATGAGGGCCCAGTTCTCGGCCGCGGCCACCGGTATCCAGGGCTCCGGCTGGGCCTCGCTCGTGTGGGACCCGCTGGGCAGGCGCATCCAGACCCTGCAGTTCTACGACCACCAGAACAACCTGCCGGCCGGCGCCACCCCGATCCTCCAGCTCGACATGTGGGAGCACGCCTTCTACCTGCAGTACAAGAACGTCAAGGGCGACTACGTCAAGAACTGGTGGAACGTCGTCAACTGGGCCGATGTCTCCGAGCGCTTCCTCGCCGCGAAGAACGCCTGAGCCGCGCCAGCGCGGCGGTCACCTCAGGAAACTCGAGGCAACCGCTCGCCCGGACGAAGGGGCTCCCCGCGGATGCGGGGAGCCCCTTCCTTCGTCCCGACCAGCGCATTCGCTCCGGGACGGCGGCGCGCGGCCCCGGACCGGCGCGGAACGGCCCCGTACGCCTTCTTTCACATTTCTCAGCTCTGTCTTAGACTGGGGGCGCTCACGCGACGCGCTCTTCCTCCGTGCCGGAGCGTGGCACAGGACACTCACCCAGCTCATCAGGAGTCCGAACGCGTGAAGAAGACATGGACCGCCCCGGTCGCCACCTGCGTCGGTGCGGCGACGCTGTTCACCAGTGGGTTCAGCATCGCTCTGGCCGACAACGACGTCGAGCTGACGGTCGACGGCCAGACCACCCACGCCCACCAGCTGGGCGGCACGGTCGCCGACCTGCTCAACGCCCACGGCATCGCGCTCGGCGAGCACGATGCCCTCAACACCTCACTCGACACGAGGATCACCGACGGCCAACAGGTCTCGGTGAACTACGGCCGTCCGGTCAACGTCACCATCGACGGCGCGGAGAACTCGCTGTGGACCACCTCCACCAGTCTCGACGACGTCCTCGACTCGCTCGGCGTGGCCGATGACGCCCGTATCTCGATCGACCGCAGCACCCGCATCGAGCGCGAGGGCATCACGGTCACCGCGGTGACTCCCAAGCACGTCACGCTCGTCGCGGACGGCCAGGACCGCACCATGGTCTCCACCGACGAGACCGTCGCCGACCTGCTCGCCTCCAACGGCATCACGCTCGGCGAGAGGGACCGCGTGAGCGCCGACGTGAGCACCCCCCTCACCGAGGGCATGCGCGTCCAGGTGCAGCGCGTCACCGTCCAGGACATCAAGACCACCGAGACGATCGCCCACGACACGAAGAAGACCGAGGACGACAGCCTCGACTCCGGCACCGAGAAGGTGACCAAGGAGGGCAAGGACGGCTCCAAGGACGTCGAGTACGAGGTCGTCATGGTCGATGGCGTCGAGGAGAGCCGCACCACCAAGTCCGAGAAGGTCGCCTCCGAGCCCGTGACCGAGGAGGTCGCCGTCGGCACGAAGAAGTCCTCGTCAGCGAAGTCCTCGTCAGCCGGCGGGAGCACCGGCTCCACCGATGGCCTCGACCTGTCGAACGCCGCCATGTGGGACCGGATCGCCGCCTGCGAGTCCACCGGCAACTGGTCGATCAACTCCGGCAACGGCTACTACGGCGGCCTGCAGTTCGACAACCAGACCTGGCTCGGCGCCGGCGGCGGCCAGTACGCGCCCCGCGCCGACCAGGCCACCCGCGAGCAGCAGATCACGATCGCCAACAAGGTCTACGCCCAGCGCGGCCTCTCGCCCTGGGGCTGCGCCTCCGCCGCCTGACCCCCGGCGGCCGCCCATCTCCGCCCCCGGCCCGCCAGCCCCTCCGTCAGGGGGCGTCGGTCGGCGTCCCGGCGGAGGATCCGTCCTCGAGGACGGGCAGCCGGGCCCGGACGACGTCGGCGAGATCGAGATCCACGTCGACGACGGCCAGCCCGGGCCCCGTCCCGAGCTCGAGGAGCACCTCGCCGGAGGGGTCCACCACCATCGAGTGCCCCACCCCGGTGGGCGCCGTGCCGCCCCCGCCGGGATCCGCCTGGTCGACGGCGATGACGAAGGACGCGCAGTCCATCGCCCGCGCCGTGACGAGCGTCCTCCACTGGTGCACCTTGCCCGCCCCGGGCGCCCACGAGGCGCACACGAGCACCGCCCTGGCGCCGCGGCGGGCCAGGGCGACGAACTGGGCCGGGAACCGGACGTCGTAGCAGACGGCCAGCCCGATGCGCTCGGCCCCGACCCGCGCCAGGACCAGGCGGTCCCCCGGCGCGACCCGAGCCGACTCCCGCCGCCCGAGGGCGTCGAAGAGGTGGATCTTGTCGTACCGGGCGCCGCCCGGCCCCGTGACCAGGAGCGTGTTGCGCACCCGGCCGTCCGGGGAGTCGGTGAACATCCCCACCGCGATGACGACGCCGAGCCGCGCGCCGAGGGCGCGCACGGCGCTCGCCCACGGCCCGTCGAGGGGCTCGGCCGCCTCCGCCGGGTTCCGCCGGAAGGAGCACATCGTCGCCTCCGGGAGGACCACCAGCTCGGCCCCCAGGTCGGCGGCGCGGGCCGCGAGATCGGCGATCTGCGCCAGGTTCTCCCGGGGCTCGGTGGTGGCCAGCAGCTGGGCGAGGGCGATCCGCATGGACCCACCCTCGCCCAGGAGCGGCCCTCCGGGCAAGCCGCCCGTCACCGCCCCGCGTCACCCCGCCCCGGGCCCGAGCCTCCCCTGCACAGAACCCCGACGAACCTCGGGCGACCACGACGGGGCCAGCGAGCGGCCGGCACACGCACCCCCCGACCCCGGGGCCACCCGCATGACGCGCAGGACCCCCGACGCCCCTTCCGGCGTCGGGGGTCCTGCGCGTTCTCGGGGCGGTCTCAGGCCTCGTCGGCGGTGTCCGCGTCGGCGGAGGCATCGTCCTCGGCCGGAGCGTCCTCGGACGAGGACTCCTCGTCGTCGACGGGGGCGTCGGCGGCGGGCTCCCCGACAACGTCCTCGACCGTGTCCTCGACCGTCCCGGCGGCGGGCGCGGAGGCCTTGGACTCGACCGGATCGGTGATGATCTCGAGGACGGCCATCGGGGCGTTGTCCCCCCTGCGGTTGCCGATCCGCGTGATGCGGGTGCAACCGCCCTCGCGGCCCTCGAGCACCGGGGCGATGTCGTCGAAGAGGTGGCGCAGCACGTCCTTGTCGCGGATCGTCCTGGCGACACGACGACGACTGTGCAGATCGCCGCGCTTGGCCTTGGTGATGAGCGTCTCGGCCAGCGGCTGCACGCGGCGGGCGCGGGTCACCGTGGTGGTGATGCGGCCGTGCTCGAACAGCTGGCTGGCGAGGTTCGCCAGGATGATCCGCTGGTGGGACGCGCTGCCGCCGAGGCGGGGACCCTTCGTGGGCTTGGGCATTGTTCAACTCTCCAAATCATGTGGCGCGCACGAGGCGCACGGATCAGTACTGTTCCGTCTCGGCGTAGTCGGCGCCGTCGTCTTCTTCGTCCTCGTAGCGGTCCACAGCGGCCAGCGGGTCGAAGCCGGGGGCGCTGTCCTTGAGGGACAGGCCCAGCTCGGCCAGCTTGTCCTTGACCTCGTCGATCGACTTCGAACCGAAGTTGCGGATGTCGAGCAGGTCCTGCTCGGAGCGGCTGACCAGCTCGCCCACGGTGTGGATGCCCTCGCGCTTGAGGCAGTTGTACGAGCGCACCGAAAGGTGCAGGTCGTCGACCGGCAGGGCCAGGTCGGCGGCCAGCTGCTCGTCGACCGGGCTCGGCCCCATCTCGACGCCCTCGGCCTCGACGTTGAGCTCGCGGAACAGACCGAAGAGCTCGACGAGGGTCTTGCCGGCGGACGCCACGGCGTCGCGCGGGCGGATGCTCGGCTTGGTCTCCACGTCGACGACGAGGCGGTCGAAGTCGGTGCGCGTCTCGACGCGCGTGGCCTCGACCTTGTAGCTCACCTTCAGCACGGGCGAGTACAGCGAGTCGACGGGGATCCTCCCGATCTCGGCGTCGGGGTCGTTGTTGAGGGTGCTCGACACGTAGCCGCGGCCCCGCTCGACGATGAGCTCCATCTCGATGGAGCCGTCCTCGGACAGGGTGGCGATGTGCAGCTCGGGGTTGTGGATCTCGACGCCGGCCGGCACCGCGATGTCGGCGGCGGTGACCTCGCCGGCGCCCGACTTGCGCAGGTACATGGCGACCGGCTCGTCCTCCTCGCTCGAGAGCACGAGGCCCTTGAGGTTGAGGATGATCTCGGTGACGTCCTCGACGACGCCCGGCAGCGTGGAGAACTCGTGCTGGTTGCCCTCGATCTTGATCGAGGTGATCGAGGCGCCGGGGATCGAGCTGAGCAGCGTGCGGCGCAATGAATTGCCGAGCGTGTAGCCGAAACCGGGCTCGAGGGGCTCGATGACGAAACGCGAGCGGAAGTCGCTGACGACCTCCTCCGACAGGGTCGGACGCTGTGCGATGAGCATTCTTCTGCCTTTCCGCCCCGACCGCTATATGACGGGGCGATGAGTGGGCTGCGGAGACCTCCTCGCAACCCGGTGGGGACGCGGGGACCGGCCCCGCGCGCCGTGAAGAGGACGACCGCCCCGCACCGGCGGAGGACCGGCGCGGGGGCGCGCCGACTACTTCGAGTAGAGCTCGACGATTGCCTGCTCGTTGACGTCCACGACGATCTGCTCGCGCGTGGGCAGCTGATGCACGAGGATGCGCATCCTGTTGGGCTTGACGGTGAGCCAGGCGGGCACGTCGCGCTCGCCGAAGGTCTCGCGGGCCACGACGAAGGGGACCATGCCCTGGCTCTTCGGGCGCACGTCGATGATGTCGAGGGCGCTCACGCGGAAGCTGGGGATGTTCACCTTCCTGCCGTTGACGAGGAAGTGGCCGTGGCTCACCAGCTGGCGCGCCTGGCGGCGCGTCGTGGCGAAGCCGGCGCGGTACACGACGTTGTCGAGGCGGGACTCGAGGATCTGCAGCAGCAGATCGCCGGTCTTGCCCTGGCGGCGCGAGGCCTCCTCGTAGTAGTGGCGGAACTGCTTCTCGAGCACGCCGTAGGCGAAGCGGGCCTTCTGCTTCTCGCGCAGCTGGAGGGAGTACTCCGAGTCCTTCGTCCGCCCGCGGCCGTGGACGCCCGGGGCGTACGGACGGCGCTCGAAGGCCTTGTCATTGCCGACCAGGTCAACCCCGAGGCGACGGGACTTCTTGGTCATGGGGCCGGTGTAACGGGCCATTGTTGTTCAGTCCTTTTCTGCTTGGTCGGGTTCAGACGCGGCGGCGCTTCGGGGGGCGGCAGCCGTTGTGCGGCACCGGGGTGACGTCGGAGATCGTGCCGACCTCCAGACCGATGGCGCCGAGCGAACGGATGGCGGTCTCGCGGCCGGAGCCGGGGCCCTTGACGAAGACGTCGATGCGCTTCATGCCATGGTCCATGGCACGACGACCAGCAGCCTCGGCTGCCATCTGCGCGGCGAACGGGGTCGACTTGCGGGAGCCCTTGAAGCCGACGGTGCCGGCGGAGGCCCATGCGATCACGGCGCCGGAGGCGTCCGTGATGGCGATGATCGTGTTGTTGAACGTGCTCTTGATGTGGGCCTGCCCGGCGACCACATTCTTCTTCTCCTTGCGCCGCACCTTGGTCCTCGCGGCGCTCTTGCGGGCTGCTGTAGCCATGAGTTCTGTGTCTCCTGGAATCCTTGTTCCGCGTCACCCGCAGGCTCAGCGGGCCTTCTTCTTGCCGGCGACGGCCTTCTTGCGGCCCTTCCGGGTACGGGCGTTGGTGCGGGTGCGCTGGCCCCGCACGGGCAGGCCGGAGCGGTGCCGGCGGCCCTGGTAGGCGCCGATCTCGATCTTGCGGCGGATGTCGGCGGCAACGGCGCGGCGAAGATCGCCCTCGACCTCGTAGTTGGCGTCGATGAAGTCGCGAAGGGCGACGAGCTGCTCGTCCGTCAGGTCCTTCACGCGGATGTCCGGGCTGATGCCGGTGGCTTCCAGAATCTTGTCGGCCCGGGTCCTGCCGATGCCGTAGATGTGGGTGAGTGCGACCTCGAGGCGCTTCTCGCGCGGCAGGTCGACTCCTTCGAGGCGTGCCATGTGGCGATACCTTTCGGATTGTCGGTCGATTCCGTACGACCGCGAAGGTTGTGGCGTGAGGCGTTCCCGTTGGCCCGGCGAGCGGTTCGCCGGCGGGCCCCGGCCTTCGTCCGGGGGTTCGACTGGGCGGCTCCCAGCCCTGCTCTCACGTTGGGCGCCGCCGCGGCGGTCCGCGGCGGTTGTTCAGTTGTCCGAAGAGCGGGTTCTCAGCCCTGGCGCTGCTTGTGGCGCGGGTTGGTGCAGATCACCCGGACGACACCGCGGCGACGGATCACCTTGCAGTTGTCGCAGATCTTCTTGACGCTCGGCTGGACCTTCATCGAGCCTCTCCTTGCTGGGCCGCGGGGCGGGCGCCCGCGGCCGTGGGTTGACGTGATTACTTGTGGCGGTAGACGATGCGTCCGCGCGTCAGGTCGTAGGGGGAGAGCTCCACGACGACACGATCCTGGGGCAGGATGCGGATGTAATGCTGACGCATCTTCCCGCTGATCGTCGACAGCACCTTGTGGCCGTTGTCCAGCTCAACACGGAACATCGCGTTGGGCAGGGCCTCCACGACCGTGCCCTCCAGCTCGAGGGCCCCCTCTTTCTTGGTCATTGACTCTCAATCTCTCGATCGAACGCTTGGACGTGCCCGGCGGCCGCAGCCGCAGGACACCCGCATGCGAGCATGCGGGCACCATCGGGCACAAAGAACCGACGGTCAATGCTACGACACCGGGGGCTCACGCCCAAGTCACCGGGGCGCACGTCCGAATCCGCCCGGATCCCCGCCGGACGGGCGCGCGGCATCGACGCCAGCCCCGGTCGCGGAGGCGCCACAGGATTCCCACCGGATGGAGCGCGAGGGCCGGGCGATCTGCTTTGCTTGGACTGCCGTCCTGCCCGGACGGGCCGCCGAGCACCACAGGAGCGAGGATGTCCTTCTTCATCATCGACTACATCTACGACCCCGCCAAGGACGCCGATGCCGTGCGTCCCGTCCACCGCGCCTATCTGCGCGAGCTGTACGCCGCGGGCTCACTCAAGGCCGCCGGACCCCTGCTCGGCACCGATCCGGTCCGGGCGCTGCTCATCGTCGAGACGCCCGACGAGGCCGCCGCGGCGGCGCTGAGCGACGCCGACCCGATGGTCGTCGAGGGCGTCGTCATGAAGCGCAGCATCACCGAGTGGAACCCGGTCACCGGCGTCTTCGCCCAGGCCTGAACGACTCGGGCGCTCCCCGGTCGCTCGTTCCTCAGACGCTCGTCGTGTTGCGCTCGTGGGCCCGGTGCCGGGCCGGCTCGAGCTGGATGGTCGAGTGGCTGATGTCGAAGTGCTCGGCCAGGCACTCGTCCAGCTGGTCGAGGATCTCGTTGGCGTGCGAGTCGGTGAAGCACTCGTCCGCGATGACGACGTGGGCGCTGATCGACGTGACGCCCGAGGTGACGGTCCAGGCGTGCAGGTCGTGGGCGGCCTGCACGTGGTCGACGCCGAGCAGGTGCTCGCGCACCTCGTCGAGGTCGAGGTCGGCCGGGGCGGCCTCCATGAGGACGCGGACGGCCTTGATCGTGATCGGCACCCCGGCCCGCGCCATGAGGGCCACGACGATGAGCGAGGCGATCGCATCGGCGCGCGTCCAGTCGGTGACGTAGATGACGACGCCGGCGACGAGGGTGCCGATGAAGCCGAACAGGTCGGTGAGGATGTGCTGGTAGGCGCCCTCGACGTTGAGGCTCGTGCGGTTGGCGGCGGCGATGAGGCGCACGTCGACGACGTTGACGACCATGCCGACGAGGGCGACGACGATGACCGGCAGGGCGTCGACCTGCGGCGGGTCGACGAGGCGGCGGACGGCCTCGACGAGGACGACGAGTGCCACGACGAGCAGGCTCACGCCGTTGACCATGGCCGAGATGATCTCGGCCCGTCGCCAGCCGAAGGTCATCGGGCCCCTGGGCGGCCGGACGGCCAGGCCCGCGGCCCACAGGGCGATGGCGATCGAGGCGGCGTCGGTGAGCATGTGCCCGGCGTCGGACAGCAGGGCCAGCGAGCCGGTCAGGAGCGCGATGACGACCTCGGCGAGCATGAAGGCCAGCAGGAGGAGCAGTGCCGCCCACAGGGGCCCGCGGCGGGTGGCGGCGGTGACGGTCACGCCGTGGTCGTGGTGATGGTGGTGCTGCTCGTGCACCTCGTCCGGTTCGTCGTGGCCGTGCTCGTGGGCGTCGTGGGTGTGGCCGTGCCGCATCGGTGCCTCCTGTCGGTCGGTTCGGGACCACCCTAGGAGCGCCGCGAGCCGCGCGTCCAGCATCGGCCGCGCATGAGCCAACAATTCTCCCGGATGAGCATGTTCCCTAGTCGGCACGCATGAACGAGATGCGAACGGTCCTCAGCGGCGAGAGGCTCAGAGAAGGATTGTCAACAGGAGGACGACCACGGCGAGGACGGCCGCGCCGATGCCGAGGGCCACCCCCAGCGAGACCCGCGCGAGGGACGCGCTGCCGGGACGCGCCGCCGGCTCGTTGACCTGCCCGGGGGCGAGATCGACGCCGTTCACGGCGCCGGCGGGATCGCCGAAGCGGTACTGGGCGGGCAGCCGCTCGCCGACCCTGGCGAGCTCCGCCCTCGTGCCGGCGCTGAAGAGCTCGTCCTGGAGGGCGCGGTAGTCGGCCAGGTCGAGCTGGCCTCCGGCGTAGGCCCTTCCCAGAAGGTCGTTGAGGCGCGACCGGTCGTTCTCGAGCTGGCCCTGCGGCACCGGGCTGTTCGTCATGGCCCCAGCCTATGCGGCCCGCCCCCGCGGCGACACCGCCCTGTGAGTGCAGCCCCGACCGGCCACCGCCGAGTCGCCGACGCGGAACCCCGGTGGCACCGTCCCCGAACGCAGCCCCGACCGACCACCCGCGGATTGTGCAGGGCCGGACACTCACACCGCACCGTCGGGACGCGTCCCACGACGCCGCTGCCCGATCCGGGCCCTCCGCCACATGTGCTCGTGGCGGCGGGTGACGGCGAGGATGTCCTGCTCGACCTCGCTCCAGGAGAACATCACCTGCTCCCAGGTGAGTCGCATCACGACATGGCCCCGCGCCAGGAGCTCCCGGTCGCGGCGCCGGTCCTCGTGATAGGCCGACTGGCTGGTGTGGTGAGCCCGGCTGTCCACCTCGATGACGAGCCTGTCGCCCACCAGAAGATCGACGCGCCCCACCCCGGCCACCTCCACCTGGGTGAGAACGGGCAGGTGCAGCGCCCTCAACCGCATCCGCACCAGCGACTCGGTTCCCGACTGGGCCCACTCGCAGCAGTCGATGAGCCGGTGAGGACGGACGCTTCCGGCCGGAAAGAGGGCGTGCAGATCGCCCCGGTCGGCCAGCCCCAGATCCATGACGGAGTCGAGGCAGGCGACAGCGCTGTGCAGGTCGAGGCACCACACCATCGCCTGAATGGCCTTCTCCAAGGGATCCACGGCCGCGCGCGGGGCGCACTCGTGCAGATGAGTGCTGCACGTGCGCACCAGCTCTCCCCGGGCCCGGCCCCTGCTCGTCCTGACATGGATCTCGCCGCCGGCCGGCGGCGTCCAGACCCCGTACCAGGACAGGGCGGAGACGCAGCCGAGCACTCCTCCGGCCTCGACGGCGCGCACCACTCGCGGGTCGGCGTTCGCCAGCGAGTACCAGCCTCGTCGCAGGCGCCGCATCGAGCCGTCGTCGACGCAGTCCCGGATCACACGCTTCGTCGCGCCCGCCCGCGTCAAGGCGCGAGTGCTCAGCACCCCGCCGACCGCCTCGCTGCGGGCCGCCCGGGAGAGCACCTCGGGTGCACGGATCGCCGTCATGGGCCCAGACTCGCGGACCCGAACGATCCCGGCAAGACCTGTGGAAACCTCCGGCGGCCCACCGCCGCTTGACCAACCACATGAGGGCACCCCCGGGACACCGCACCTGTCCCCAAACGCACGCACAAGACACCACCCACGCACAATCCGCAGGCACCCGCCACCTGCCGCACATGAGGACAAGAAGACCCGACGGAACGGACCAGGGCTCAGTCGAGGGACGCGAAGGGCGCTCCCCTGGCCTCCAGCTCGGCCCTGCCCCCGTCGGGCTCGGTGAGCACCCACAGGCCGTCGGGCAGGACGGCCACGGTGTTCTCCCAGTGCGCGGCCCGCGAGGAGTCGCAGGTCACGACGGTCCATCCGTCGTCGAGCTCGGCGACATCCTCGCCGCCGAGCGTCGCCATGGGCTCGACGCACAGGCACATGCCTGCGACGATGCGCGGGCCCTTGCCGGGACGGCCGTAGTTGGGCACGTCCGGCGGCTGGTGCATGGCGGTGCCGATGCCGTGGCCGGTGTACTCGCGCAGGATGCCGTAGGGGCGCCCGTGCGAGTGGAGCGAGGCCTCGACCCCGTGCGAGACATCGCCGACCCGGGCGCCGACCCGGATCCGGGCGATGCCGTCCCACATGGACCGACGGGTCGTCTCGGACAGGGCGCACGAGGCCCCGTCGACCTCGCCGACCGGGAAGGTGCGCGCGGCGTCGCCGTGCCAGCCGTCGACGATGGCGCCGAAGTCGATGGAGACGATGTCGCCCTCCTCGAGGACGCGCCCGCCCGGGATGCCGTGGACGACGACCTCGTTGACGCTGATGCAGACGACCCCCGGGTAGGGCGGGTAGCCCCAGTCCGCGCCGTAGTCGAGGAAGTTGCTCCGGGCTCCGTGCTCGGCCAGCACGCGGCGGCCGATCCGGTCGAGCTCGGCCGTCGTGACGCCCGGTCGGACGGCGGCGCCCATCGCCCGGAGGCCCTCGGCCGTCACGAGCCCGGCACGGCGCATGAGGCGGATCTGCTCGGCGGTCTTGATCTCGACGCGCTCGCGCTGGAACACGATCAGGCCACGAAGGCGTCGACGGCGGCGATGATGCGGGCGCCGATCTCCTCGACCGTGCCGTTGCCGTCCACTCGTACGAGCAGACCCCGCTTCTCGTAGGCGTCCAGCAGAGGCCGGGTGGACTCGAGGTAGACGTCCATGCGGTGCCGGATGGTCTCCTCGTTGTCGTCGGCGCGGCCCTCGATCTCGGCGCGCCTGAGCAGACGGGTGACGAGGTCCTCGGGATTCACGTCGAGGCAGATCACGGCGTCGAGCGCCTGGGAGCGCTCTGACAGGTGGGCCTCAAGGGCCCCGACCTGGTGCAGGGTGCGGGGGAAGCCGTCGAGCAGCCAGCCGTCGGCGGCGTCGGCCCGGTCGAGACGATCGGCGACGATCCGCTCGGTGAGCTCGTCGGGGACGTAGTTGCCGGCGGCCATGATGGCGCTGACCTGCTCGCCCAGCTCGGTGCCCTCCTTGACGTTCGCGCGGAAGATGTCGCCGGTGGAGATGGCGGGGATGCCGTAGTGCGCGGCGACGCCGACGGCCTGCGTGCCCTTGCCCGCGCCCGGAGCGCCCATGATGAGCAGTCTCATGAGAGGAACCCTTCGTAGTTGTGCTGATGGAGCTGGGACTCCACCTGCTTCATCGTGTCAAGACCGACGCCGACCATGATGAGCAGGCTCGTCCCGCCGAACGGGAAGTTCTGGTCCGCGCCGAGCAGGACGATGGCCAGCGTCGGGATGAGCGAGATGAGCGCCAGGTAGAGGGAGCCGGGGGCGGTCAGCCTGCTCAGGACGTACGACAGGTAGTTCTCGGTGGGCTTGCCGGCCCGGATGCCCGGGATGAAGCCGCCGTACTTGCGCATGTTGTCGCTGATCTCGACCGGGTCGAAGGTGATCGCCACGTAGAAGTACGTGAAGAAGATGATGAGCAGCAGGTAGACGACGTTGTAGACGAGGCTGTCGCCGGTGCCCGCCAGATTCGCGGCGATCCACTCGGAGACCTTCCCGGTGGGGCGGAAGACCGTGTAGAGCGAGGGCAGGTAGAGGATCGACGAGGCGAAGATGACGGGGATGACGCCCGCCTGGTTGACCTTCAACGGGATGTAGGTGCTGGAGCCCCCCATGAGCCGGTTGCCGACCATGCGCTTGGCGTACTGCACCGGGATGCGGCGCTGGGCCTGCTCGACGAAGACGACGCCGGCCATGACGAGCAGGCCGACGGCGACGACGACGACCAGGAGCAGCCAGCCCTGGTTGCCGGGATGGGCGGTGCGGATGGCCCACATCGAGCTCGGGAAGCGGGCGGCGATCTGGGTGAAGATGAGGATCGACATGCCGTTGCCGACGCCGCGGTCGGTGATGAGCTCGCCGAGCCACATGATGAGCGAGGTGCCGGCGGTCATCGTGAGGATCATGACGACGATCGAGAAGATGCCCCTGTCGTAGACGACGGCCTGGCTGCACGAGCTGTACAGCTGGCCGGAGACGGCGAGCATCGTGAAGCTCGTGGCCTGGAGGACGGCGAGGACGATCGTGACCCACCGGGTGTACTTGGTGATCGTCTCCTGGCCGGTGGAGCCCTCCTGCTTGAGGTTCTCGAGGTGCGGGATGACGACGGTGAGCAGCTGGAGGATGATCGACGCGGTGATGTAGGGCATGATGCCCAGCGCGAAGACCGACAGGTGCAGCAGGGCGCCGCCGCTGAACAGGTTGATCATCGCATAGGCGCCCGCCGTGTCACCGGTCGTGGCGTCGGCGGCGCACTGCTGGATCGCGGAGATGTTCACATTCGGCGTGGGGACGGACGCCCCGAGCCTGAAGATCACGAGGATCATCAGGGTGAACAGGATCTTCTTGCGCAGGTCCGGGGACCGGAACGCGTTGAGGAAAGCCGAAATCACAACTGCACTCTCTGTTGGTGGGCTGCCCACCCGGTGCCGAGGACGCCGGTCGGGCCATGGCGCAACCCGAACAGCGTACCCCGTCCGCCTGAGCCGGGTGAGTCCCGACGACCCGCGAGCCGCCCGGCCGTCGTCGGTCCGGAGCACCGGACCCCCTTCTCACCGGGCGGTCGACGCCGACCGCACCACCGTCTGCCGCGCCGCCACCGGACGACCGGCACCCCAGGGCCGGTCCGCGCCGAGCGGCACGACCCCACCGCCGCCCACGACGCCCCGGAACACCCCGGTAGACACCGAACAGCCCTTTCCCACCCCGACTGCGCCACCACCGGGCCGCGCCGCTACCGGACGGCCGGTACCGTCCAGGGCCAGCCCGCGCCGAGCGGCACGAACTCGCTGCCGCCCATGGCGGCGACCCGATCGGCGAGAAGCGCGAAGCCCCGGTCGTTGAGCAGGCCGTCGTGGATCGGGATCACGAAACGGGCGCCGACGGAGCGGACGAAGTCGACGGTCTCGCCGATCTTGCTCCACGGGGCCATCATCGGCACGGCGAGCACGTCGACGCCCTCGGGCGCGGTGTCGATCTCGTCCCCGGGATGGAACAGCACCGGCTCACCGGGGCCCGCGATGATCAGGCCGACGTTGCCGATGCGCGGGATCTCCGGATGGATCACCGCGTGCTCTCCGCCGACGGCGGTGACCGTAACGTCCTCGACGGTGATCCGCGTCCCGGCGCTCAGGACCGCGCCCCCGACCGCCGGGAGGTCCTCGAGGACCCCCTTCTCGGCATGTACGGGCAGACCCGGGCGCTCGGCGATGAACTGCGGGAAGCGGGCCGGGTCGACGTGGTCCGGGTGCCGGTGCGTGATGAGGACGGCGTCCAGCCCGTCCAGATCGGTCCAGCCGTCGGAGTACTCTCCGGGGTCGATGAGGATGCTGGCCCGGCCGGTCTCGACCAGAAGGCAGGAATGACCGAAACGCGTGATCTGCATGCCCCCACTATGCCCCTGAGAGGGCCCGGTCCGAACACCGGGACATCCCCCTCCCGCCCCGCGAGCGGCACCCCGAAAAACCGCGCGCCCCCCACGGGACGACCCGCCGGAACCCTAGGATCGAGAACCGTTCCGGAAACAGCATCACGCGGGTCACTACGGGATTCGCCGCTCGCCGCGGCGAGCGGTCCACCCGATGGTCCCTGCCGGGAAGGAGTCCCCCATGGCAGCATCCGATCCTCGCCCCGGCGCACCGCGCCGGGCACCGCGCCGAGTCACGGCCGTCCTCGCCGCGCTGTCGTTGGCGGGCGGAGCGCTCGTCCTCGACGCCCCGTCCGCCTCCGCCGCCGAGGCCGAGGGCTACGACGTGCGCTTCGGCTCGAGCGCGAACAACCCGGTGCCCGTTGACCTCAACCCCCGGACCCTGTGGACGCGGACCCACGACTACCTGGTCCTGCCGGAGGGCCACGACGACTACACGCTGTCCTACTCGCTCGACTGGCCGAAGCCCGACAGCACCGGGCTGAACCCGGAACTCGTGACCTACCGGGACCAGGCCGGTCGCAGCACCGCCTACATCGAGACCCTGTCCATGTGCAAGGAGGCCAGCGCCTCGGGCATCCAGAAGGTCCCGGTGACGGTCTCCGGGTTCCCGGACGGCTCGTCCAAGACGATCTACAGCTACTTCTCGGTCGACGCCAGCACCTGCTCCGACCCGTCCGAACGGCCCAGCTACGTGCAGACCCACGAGGCGGTGCCCGGCGGTCATGCGGTGAGCTACCGGCTGGCGTCGAAGTACCAGCCGGCCACCGGGCGGACCGGCACCGGGATCCCCGAGGGGACCGTGTTCACGGCCACGGGTCTGCCCGACTTCCTCGAGCTCGACCCGGCGACCGGGGCCATCACGGGGACGACGAGCGAGCAGACGCCGATCGGGCGCTACGAGTTCGACGTCGAGGCAGCCTATCCGAGCGGGACCCGCGAGCAGGTGGGCTCGCTCCGCCTCGACGTCTACCACCGGGCCCACTCCCCCGCCTACGAGACTCAGGAGGTCACGACCGGATCCTCCGCCTCCGCGGACCAGACCGGCGACCGGACGATGCCGGACGGGACGGTCTTCTCCCTCGCCCCGGGCTGGTCGGCCCCGCAGGGCTGGTCCGTCGCCGTCGACGGGTCGACAGGGCGGGTGACCGCCACGGCCGACGCCTCCGTCAAGGCGGGCACGAGCGTCGACGTCGAGCTGAAGGTCTCCTACCCCGACGGCTCCTGGCGCACCGGGCTGGTCTCCAGGTTCACCGCCGTCCGGGACTGACGACGCGGCTTCACCCGTACCAGTCGGGCGCGGGCTCGGGTGGCTCGGGTGGGGCGTACTTGGCGCGGTAGGCGTTGAGGCGCTCGGCGATCATGAACGCCATCTCGAGGCTCTGGTTGCGGTTCAGGCGCGGATCACAAGTGGTCTCGTAGCGCTCGGCGAGGTCGGCCTCGGACAGCTGGAAGGCGCCGCCCAGGCACTCGGTGACGTCGTCGCCGGTGAGCTCCATGTGGACGCCGCCGGGCCAGGTGCCGAGCTGCTCGTGGACGTCGAAGAAGCCGTTGAGCTCGGCGACGACGGCCGCGTACTCGCGGGTCTTGAAGCCCTTGGGCGTCTCGAAGGTGTTGCCGTGCATGGGATCGCACACCCAGGCCACCCTGCGCCCCGAGGCCTCGACCCCCTCGACGAGGGCGGGCAGCCGGTCGCGCACCCTCTCGGCTCCCATACGGGTGATGAGGGTGATGCGGCCCGGCACGCGGGCGGGGTCGAGCCGGTCGGCGATGGCGAGGGCGTCGGCGGCGGTCGCCGACGGGCCGAGCTTGATGCCCAGCGGGTTGTGCACGTGGCTGAGCAGCTCCACCTGGGCGCCGTCGGGCTGACGGGTGCGCTCGCCGATCCAGACCATGTGGCCGGAGGTGTCGTACGGCAGGGCGCTGCGCGAGTCGATGCGGGTCATCGCGTATTCGTAGTCGAGCAGCAGGGCCTCGTGACTGGCGTAGAAGTCGACGGTGCGCATGGTGTCGGCGTCGACGCCGCAGGCGGTCATGAAGCCGAGGGCGCGCTGGATCTCGTCGGCGACGCGCTCGTAGTCGTCCTCGACGTGCGAGTCCTTGACGAAGCTGGCGTTCCAGGCGTGCAACTGCCGCAGGTCGGCGAAACCGCCTTTGACGAAGGCGCGCACGAGGTTGAGGGTGGCCGCCGAGGCGTTGTACATGTCGATGAGGCGCTGCGGGTCGTGGCGGCGGGCCTCCGCGGTGAAGGCGAAGCCGTTCACGGCGTCGCCGCGGTAGGCCGGCAGCGTGACGTCTCCACGGGTCTCGGTGTCCTTGCTGCGGGGCTTGGCGTACTGGCCGGCCAGGCGGCCGATCTTCACGACCGGCACCTGCGCCGCATAGGTGAGCACGACACTCATCGCGAGCAGGACGCGCAGCTTGGCCTTGATCTGGTTGGCCTGGACGCCGTCGAAGGTCTCGGCGCAGTCGCCGCCCTGGAGGATGAAGGCCCTGCCGTCGGCGGCCTGGGCGATGTGCTCGCGCAGGTCGTCGCATTCGCCGGCGAACACGAGCGGCGGCAGACAGCGCAACTCGTTGACGACCCGGGCGGCTTCGGCGGCGTCGTAGTGCGGCTGCTGGACCTGGGGCATGGCGTGCAGATCGGTCAGCGAAGGAATCAGTTCGGGCACCTTCCCAAGGATACTTCCGCATCCGGATGCCTGTTCGGGGCTCCGTCCCGTGGGCCCTTCGGCCAGGGGTTTCACGGCGCCGCCCAGGTTTCGGACAGGTCCCCGGCGGTCATCACCCGGCCCCGCAGCCGGGCCCGGACCGGCTCAGTGCCCGCCCCGGGCCCTGGCCTGCGCCTCGGCGGCCGCGCGGGCCAGGTCCTGCTCGTCGCGTTCGCGCAGCATCTCCCGGCGCTCGGCCTCGGCGCGGCGCAGCTGGGAGAGCGTCGGGTACGCGCGCGCCCTCGCCCAGGCGTTCTGCCGACGGGCCGCGGCCGCGAGCTCGGCGGCCCGCGCCGGCGTGGTGTCGACGTAGGGCAGCCCGGTCAGGGCCGCGATCGCGCCCATGATCTCGTCGGTCGCGCCGCGCAGCAGCACCCCGTCGAGGGCGTAACTGAGCGCCGGGGTCTCCCAGAAGCGCGAGAAGTCCAGGGGCTCGCCGACGACGACGGTGGGGCCGAGGGCGCGGCGGGTGAGCGGCTCGAGCAGCCGGGGGCCGGCCGCCGCGGGGACGATGCCGACGGGCACGACCGGCACCTTGGCGGTCAGCGCCAGCCAGGCCACGTCGGTGCCGCCGCGGTGGATGTCGCCGTCGGGGCTGGGGGCGCCCTCGGGGAAGACGACGACGAGGCCGCCGTCGGCGAGCACCCGGGCCGCGTCGTCGCCCTGGGCCGGGTCGTCGATGGGGACGCGGCGGCGCAGCAGGCGGTTTGCCGAGGCCGTGGCCAGGTGGAGCGGACGGTCGAGCGCCGCGCAGAGGCGGGTGAAGTCGCCGGCCCAGACGTGGTTGGCGGCGAGGATCGCCGCACCGTCGGGCAGCCTCTCGAGACCCTCGGCGTGCACGGACAGGGCCTGCTGGGTGGTCCTGGCGGCCCGGCGGGTCCAGCCCCAGGCGGCGCGGACGCGCCCGGGCGCGTCGAGCTGCTCGACGCGGGTCAGTTCATCCGGAGTGATCTGGGAGCCGGGCCCGGCCTCCTCCCCGGGGACCGGCGCGGGCTCCTCGTCGGGGGCCATCGGGTCGTCGTAGCGGTTCTCGTCAGTCATGGCTCTCGCCAGCCCCGGACCGTTCGGCGGACCCGGCGTCCCGGGCGGCCAGCTCCGCGTCGGTGGGCGGGGCCTCGAGGCCCTCGTCGGCCCTGGCGCGCAGATGGCCGGTGAGGTCCTTGCCCTTGAGGTTGCCGTACTTCACGCGCGAGGCGTAGACGTTGACGTACTCCTGACCGCTCAGCTGCTGGATGTGGGCCATGACGTCGTCGGTCACCCAGCGCAGCACGCGCACCGAATCGGCCTGGCCCCGCCATGGCGTGTAGTCGAGCGGGGCGCCGATGACGATGCGGGCGCCCTTCATGGTGGGCAGTCCCAGCGGGCCCCGGCGCAGCCGGGTGTTGACCATGCCGACGGGCACGACGGGCACGCCGTTCTCGAGGGCGAGGCGTGCGACGCCGGTGTGGCCGCGGTAGAGCCTTCCGTCCGGGGTGCGCGTGCCCTCGGGGAAGATGCCGATGAGATTGCCGGCGGCCAGTTCGGCCTCGACCGGCCCCATGGCGTCGACGCTGGCCCGACCGCCGGAGCGGTCGAGCGGCACCATGCCGACGGCGCGCAGGAAACGGGCGACGATGCGCATCCGCAGACCCTTGCCCTCGAAGAGCTCCTTCTTGGCGGGCCAGATGAGGCGGCGCCGCATGAGCGCCGGGAGGGTGAAGGTGTCGCCGGCGTCGAGGTGGTTGCTCGCGAGGACCGCGGGGCCGGTGGCGGGGATGTTCCGCTCGTCCACCAGCTCGGGGTGCATGAGCAGCCTCACGCCGGGACGGAACAGCGCGTACTTGAAGAAGCGGTACCACACGCCGTCCACTCTATCGGCGGCGTCGGCGCCGCCGGAGAGGACTCGGCCCCGGAGGGACGGGGCCCGGGAGGACCCCCATGCCTGCTCAGGCAACGTTCATCCGGCCCGGACAGCACCCGCGGCGGAGCGCACGGGTGAAAGGCCGTGCGCACCGCTCGTCCCGGCCCGGGCGGCGCTCGGGCCGGCCGTCGACGGCCGACGGCATCCCACCGAGTCGCCCCGTCCGGGCCGCGTGAGGCGATGGTCAGGAGCTGTTCGCGGCGCACCAGCGCGGGAGCGGATCAGCGGCCCCGCCCAGCTGCTCCGCGGGCGTCGTCCACAGCTGCTCGACGAGGGCCCCGGCCGCCTCGGCCCCGTTCTCGTCGACGAGCTCGTCGACGGCGGCCCAGCTGAGGGCGTAGGCGTCGCGCAGGGCGTCGGCGTCGTCGGTGGACGAGAACTGCTCGTCGGCGGGCAGGACCGGTGCGCCGTCGGTGTCGCGGCAGGCCCGGGCGACCCGCGCCCGGCTCGCGGCGGCCTCGTCGGCGTCGCGGGGCAGGCCGAGCCACTCGGCCAGGCCCTCGCTGACCCACTCGTTGCCGCCGACCGGCGCCCCGAGGTCGGACAGGCGCCAGTGCACCGACTCGTGGGTGAGGAGCATGTTCGCCTGCGAGGGGCTCCACTGGCCGGCCCGGGCCGGGTTGACGACGATGCGGGGGGGCGCCGCCCTCGCGCTGGGTGAGGGCCCCGAGACCCTGCGTGCGGGCTGCCGACATGCCGGTGACCAGGGCGTACGTGCTGTCGGCGGCGGGCACCTCGAGGACGAGCGGCGCATCGGGGTCGACGGTCAGCAGGGACATGCCCGCATCGCGCGCCGCCGACGACGCCACCGACGCCGCGGCCGACAGGTCGGGCGCGCCCCGGCCGACGATCAGCACCGCGCCGTCGACGGAAACGACGTCGGTCGGTTCGACGAGCCAGGCGGGGGCCGGGCCGGACGCCGCCCCGATCCCGGTGATCCGGCAGACGCTGCCGGCGCACGCTGTGGCGATGCTCACGGCCTCGGTGGCGACGGCCCGCTCGCCGGGCACCGACCAGCGGACCCGCCAGCCGTCCCCGGTCCGCTCGAAGTCGACGTCGGACAGCCGACCGAGGTTGGACCACCACATGTCCCGGGTGGACTGCGGGACCGTCCGGTCGAGGGCCGTGTCGAAGCGCTCGCGGTCGCCCGCCGCGATGGACGAGTCGAGCACCGCCAGCGCGTCGTCGGCGCTCGACGGTCCGGACGGCGAGCAGGCGGCCAGCGGCGCGGCGAGCGCCACGGCGAGGGCGCCCAGCAGTGCCCGGCCGAGGGCGGACCGACCGCTCATCGCCGCCCCATCCCGGTGCCGGGGGCTCAGATGATCTCGACCCTGTCGATGACGACGTCCTCGACGGGACGGTCCATCGGGCCGGTCTCCACGGCGGCGATCTCGTCGACGACCTTCCTCGAGTCCGCGTCGGCGACCTCGCCGAAGATCGTGTGGCGCATGTTGAGGTGCGGGGTGGGGGCCACCGTGATGAAGAACTGCGAGCCGTTGGTGCCCGGGCCCGCGTTCGCCATGGCGAGCAGATAGGGCTTGGTGAAGGTGAGGTCGGGGTAGAACTCGTCGGCGAAGCGGTAGCCGGGGCCGCCACGACCGGTGCCCGTGGGATCGCCGCCCTGGATCATGAAGCCGTCGATGACGCGGTGGAAGACCGTGCCGTCGTAGAACGGGCCGGTCGCCCTCTTCCCCGTGGTCATGTCGAGGTACTCGCGCGTTCCGTTGGCCAGCTCCACGAAGTTCGCCACCGTCTTGGGCGCGAAGTCGTCGAACAGGTCGAGCGCGATGTCGCCGTGGTTGGTGTGCAGGACGGCCTGCGTCACGTTCCTCCCCCTCCAGCTGTCGTACGAGAACGGCGTCCATCCTCTCAGACCGGGCAAAACCGGCCGTCCCCGAGCCGGCGGGGCCCATCCCCGCCCGGGGTGAGACCGGCACCCCGGTCCCGATCGACCCTGAGCCCGGCCATCCGCCCTCGTACGACGGGCCACCCGCCTGTAGCCTGGCATCAGCTCGATCACGAGCAGGCTCGACCACGAGCACCCACCGAGGATCGGAGAATCCCATGTCGAGGAAGACTCTCAAGACGTCCATGGCGGCCGCCGGCGAGAACGCCCGCGAAGCCATCAGCTCCGCCGCCGAGAAGGCCGGCCCCCTGTACGACCAGACGCGCGACACCATCCTGGAGGTGCTCGAGAAGGCGGGCGACGGCACGTACGCCGACGCCGTGCGCGAGAGGGCCGACGAACTGCCCGATTCGGTGAAAAGGCACTTGCCCGAGGCCGCCCGTCCGGCCAAGAGGCACCACCGGCTGCTGACCGGTCTCGGCATCATCGCCGTGATCGGCGCCGTCTTCCTCGTCGTCCGCCAGATCCTCCTGCCCAAGGACGACGGCTGGACCCCGCACGAGCCCAGCGGCGCCTTCGGCGACGACGACGTGACCACCGACTTCAGCGACTCCGTCGCCGAGCCTGAAACCGCCGTGGAGGAGGCTGCAGAGGCGCCCGCCGAGCCCACCGGGCAGGGCACGACCAGGGATTACGGCCCCGGCTCCTACGTCGGCGCCAATCCGCCCGAGGGTTACACGACCAAGGGCAACGAACGCTCGATGAAGTACCACACCCCCGACGGCGCCGGCTACAGCCGCACCAACGCCGACGTGTGGTTCGTCTCCACCGAGGCCGCCGAGGCGGCGGGCTTCACCAAGGCGCTCCGCTGACCCCGAGAGTCGACACGAGGGGCCCCGCCGATCGGCGGGGGCCCCC
>ERZ773060.24-NODE-24-length-103216-cov-13.7255_pt1 | contig 103216 bp, 87 predicted proteins | sample MGYA00580628_ERZ773060 | MGnify/ENA primary metagenome ERZ773060 (study PRJEB29015, sample SAMEA2738019) | human oral metagenome | biome: human oral; feature: human-associated habitat; material: dental | place: China | collected 2045 ... | reverse complement strand
TCTTTGTACGCTTCGCCCCAAGATTCAAGGGCGGCGAAGACGGGGGAGAGGCTCATGCCCAACTCCGTGAGGGCGTATTCGACCCTGGGCGGGACCTCGGCGTAGACGGTTCGCGTGACCAGCCCGCAATCGGCCATTGCGCGCAGATTCGATGTGAGCATCTTCTGCGAGATTCCGCGTACCGAACGCTGCAATTCGCTGAATCTGCATGCGCCCTTGAGCAGGTCCCGGATGATGAGGATGCGCCATCGGCTGGAGATGAAGCTGAGCGTAACTTCCACCGGGCAGTCTGGGAGGCCGTCCGCGGCTTGATCTTCCCGAGAGGGTTGCGCCTCCTGAGGGGTGCGGGTCTCCTGAGGATTGGGCCGGGAATGCGTGTGCGAGGCATGGGCCGGTGTTGTCGGGGCGGGTTCGAGCGCTTTTCGTTGTGGGCCTGGCTCGTCTGACCGGGCTTCCAACGGTTGTTGAGCTTCCGCTGGCCGCAGGGCCTTCGATGTCTGCCGAGCTTTGGACGGCTGCCGTTGATTCCTGTGCGTTTTTGACCCCGGTTTTTCGTTTGTATTCCGCATTAGTCACCTGTGGGTTCCTACAGCACTTTAAAGTGCCTTCTTCCGTAACGATACTAAAGACTTTAGCCTGATTCATGATTCAGCAAGTCCATTCGAAGGAGCGTCATGAAAACAGCCGCAGCTGAAACACCCGAAGCCGGAAGGTCCCGCGGGCCGTTGAGGATCGCCGTCATCGGAGCGAATGGAAAATCAGGGTCCCTCATCGCGCGCGCAGCCGCTGGCTGCTGTGATGGCCGACGGGCTCGCCCCGGCGACTGGGCACGGGCCCTGGCGGTCGGGTCCCGGTTCGCCGTAGGCGCATGGCGGCAGGCCCGAGGCGGCGGCGTCCGCAACGGCGCCGCGATGCGAAGCGTCAATGCTTGAGTTTGACCGGCGCCGCCCCTTGGCCTTGCGCGTCGAGGATCGAGCTGAGCAGGCCGGGGAACCTTTCGTCTAACTCCTCGCGCCGCAGATGGACATAGCATCTGGTCCCTTCGGCGCGTGTGGCGGTGATCCCCGCGGTGCGCAGCACCTTCATGTGGTGGCTGAGCGTCGATTTGGAGACGGGCGCGTCGAACTCGCCCCATTGCCTTTCGGATCCGTCCGCGAGCAGGCGAACCACGCCGAGCCTCAGCGGGTCTGAAAGCGCCGCGAGCACCGCGGTCAGGGGCACGTCTGCGAGGTCGGGATGAACACTCCTTGCCATTCCTCTAGTATTGCACTACCGTATGTTCTATATTCGTCGAACATCGAATAAAGGGTATGTTGAAAATGAACCACACAGAGAACGAGGCACACAGCCGCAAAAAGACGGCGGAAGATCCGAAGGGCGCCGCGGACGCCTCCGAGGCTGAGACGGGTAGGGCCGGGCACGGCGGACAGTCTTCAGCCAACGAAGCTGGAAGTCCCGCGGGCGAAAGGAACGGTTCGGGAACAGCGCGCCCGGCCGTGATTCTGGGCGGCGCCGTCGCCTTCCTCGTGGGCTGCGACTCCATGGTCGTAGCCCCGATCGCCCCCGAAATACTCCAAAGCTGGGGCGCTTCCGCCTCGCTCTCCGCCCTCCTCGTGGCGGCATACGCCCTGGCGTACGCGGTCACAAGCCCTTTCTTCGGGGCGCTGGCGGACTATCGGGGCCGCCGGCCGGTTGCCGTCGCGGGATTGGCCGTTTTCGGGGCGGGCACGGCCTTGACCTTCGCTGCGCCGAATCTTGCGACCGGCCTTGCCTGCCGCGCGCTCGCGGGGCTTGGCGCGGGGATAGTCATGCCGACGGTCTTCGGCGAGGTCGTCAGCCGTTCGACGCCGCAAACGCGCGGCGCGAATGTCGGAGTAATCACGGGCATGCTGCTGTCGGCCACCGTCGTCGGAGTCCCGATCGGGTCGCTTCTGGCCTCCGCCGTCGGCTGGCAGTGGGCCTTTCTCCTTATTGCCATTCCCGGCTTTCTCGCGATATTCCCGGCGGTCCGGGTTTTCTCCGGCGTCGCACCGCGGAAGGCCGACGGGCGCGCGGGCGACGGCGAATCCGCGACAGGCGGCGGGCCGCGCGGCGGTGCCTCGGCCGCCGTGGCAGGAATGCTGAAGGCGGCGCTGACCCATCGCGGGCTTCTTCTCCTTCTGCTGAGCACCGGTCTGTGGCACGCGGGATTCGCCGTTGCGTACACGTCGATCGGCGCGTTTTACGAGGACCGCTACGGCTTCGGGGCGGCGGAAATGTCCTGGGTGACGCTCGCGGCGGGCGCGGCGGGAATCGTCGGCGCGGTCGTGGGCGGGCGTCTGCTCGCGCGATGGCGCGCCGCCTCCTATACGGCGGTTGCGGGAGGCGCCGCCGCCCTTGGTGTGACGGCGGTCGCCTTCTTGCCGGGCCCCGTGGCCGCAACTGTGCTCGGGCAGATGGTGTGGAGCGTCGGCGTCGTCTCGGCGCAGCCCGCATTCATGACTCTCGCCGCCACTCTCAACCCGCGATTGCAAGGGACCGCGTTGGCGCTCAACGGCGCCGCTCAGTATTTTGCGCAGTTCGTCGCTTCGTCGGCGGGGGCCGCGATCCTCACGGCGACGGGCAGTTTCGCGTGGCTTGGCGCAGCGTCCGCGGCGCTGGCCGTACTGTCCGCCATATTCATTCGCGGCGTTCGCGCTCGTTGAATCCGCGGGGCCTGTGGGGCGCACTCGGTGCGGGGGAGCAGGCCGTCAGCCTCGATCGAGGGCGTCGAGGAGTTCGCGTTCCTCGGCGTCGCTCAGCCCCGCGTGCCCCGCGCAATCGACGGAATTCTCCAGCGCCCAGGCAAGCAGGTCGGCGTAGGTTTCGCGCGCGGGCCGCAGCTTGAGGCCCGCCTCGAGCGCCCTCCCGTTCGACGCCGCCAGCATTCCTTCCAGGCTGGGATTCGGCACCCACAGCGGGAGGGACCTGGGGCCCGCCCAGAAGCCGACGCCCCGGGCGAGCAGCCAATCCGCCGGAGCGCGGACGACCTCGCCGGTGTGGCCGGCCGCCGAGCGAATCTGCTCCAGGTGTTCGCCCAGCGTCGAGATGTTCCCGACGGCGTTGAAGACTCCGCCGATTTCCGCCTCGACGAGGCGGACGATCCACGCCGCGAGATCGCGTGCGTCGACCATTGAGAACGCCTGGCCGAAGGCGTCGGGAACGAGCACGCGGCCCCGCGGATTCGACGGCTTGGCGAAGCGGAGAGGCCAGTATGCGGCGCGGTTCGTCGGGTCTCCGGGCCCCGTGATGAGCCCGGGGCGCACGATCGTCGAGCGTTCGCGGCCGAATCCCGCGAGAACGGCCTCCTCGCAGGCGGACTTGGCCTGCCCGTAGTTTTCCTGGGAGGCCTCCTCGCCTTCGGGCAGGGGAGGCAGAGTCGGCTCGTCTTCGACGATCCCCTTCTTGGAAGGGTCCGCGTAGACGTTCAGGGAGGAGACGAAGACGAAGCGCTTCGCCGCAGGGGCGAGGTCGCGAACCGCCCGTTCGACAAAGCGCGGATCGCTGGCCACGTCCACGACGGCGTCCCACGTTCGCGCGGCGACGCCGGCGAGGGCGTCGCCGCGGGCGCGGTCGGCGTTGACCAGATCGGCTCCCTCCGGGATCGCATTTCCGCGGGCCAGGCAAACGACAGAATGCCCGGCGGCCAGCGCGGCCGCCGCGATCGAATGCCCCAGCCAGGCCGTCCCTCCAAGAATCAGAATCTTCATGGCCCTGAGCTTACTGAGGACAGGCGAGGGAAAGGCGGCTCGGTTCTCTGAGGGCGAGCGTCGGTTTCAATCGGTAAAAAGGCGGAGCGCTTCGAGGTGCGAGCGCAGTCTGCAAAAGAGAGATTCGGTCAGTGAAATATTTTCAGTCAGCTCGTGGCGCGCCCGGCGGCCCACTCGGCCACGCGCCGAGCGCTCTCGCTTTCGGATATGTCTTCGACCCTGGACATGATCGACCATCGCACGCCGAACGGGTCGAGAATCGAAGCGTAGCGGTCGCCGGAGATGAAGGTGCTCGGCTCTTCGCGCAGGGTCGCGCCCGCGGCGAGGGCCCGCGACACGACGTCGTCGACGTTGGGGCAATACAGGCCCAAGGAATAGCAGGCTCCTTCGGAAGGCGGCGGGACCAAGCCGTACTCAGGATTGGGTTCGCCCACCTGCAGCTTGCCCTTCCCGAAGTCGATCTCGGCGTGGACCACCACGCCGTCGAATTCCGTGACATCGACTATCCGGGCGTCGAACACCGAACGATAGAAGTCCAAGGCCTCTTCCGCGCCGATGATGGCGAGGAAAGGGGTGAGACTTGTCGAACCGTGCGGTATTCCGTCGGTTGTATGCTCTCCTGTGACTCCAAGTTCGGTCATGCTGCCAAGCATACAGGGTGCGTCGGTTTTGCACAGGAGGCGGACCGCCGTCGCCGTCTCTTCCCCTTGTTCCGGCAAACCCCTCGTATTTTCTCGTTTTCGGCAGGCGTCAGCAGGCACCGTCAGAACACCCTGGGGCGACGCGAGCCGAGCGGCGCTTAAATTCTGGATAATGGCGGCATGGTAAGCGGCATGGGAAACCGAAACGGCAGCGGCAGGGGCTGTGAAAGCCGCCGGGATCGCGTCGGCAATGGAGGCGACGGGAACGGCCTTGAGCGCGACGAAGGCAGTCTGGGCTCTGGGGGCGGGAACGCCGACGGCCTTGAGTGCGACGAAGGCAGTCTGGGCTCTGGGGGCGGGAACGCCGACGGCCAGAAATGCGGCATGCGGAAAGGCGAAGCCGGCGATGCCCTCGGGGCCGGCGAGGGCGCGTCCGAACCGCGAGGCGTCTGGCGGCGCGCGACGGCGAGGGTCAGACCCGGGTGGGCGGGCGGCGTCGACGGCTGGACAGAAGACTGCCTCGTCGAAGTGTCGGTGAAAATCGTGCCGTCAGGGAGCCCTCGAGAGGCGATCGCTCCACGGCTTTCGACGGAGGCATGCGCCCCGGCGTCGTCAGCGGGCGTCTGGAAGGCTGTGCGCGATGCGCTCGACGCTTGGATGCTCGGGCTCACCCCCGACCCGGATGGCCGAGGGCCTCGCGAAGCCTTCGGATTGTCGGGAGGGGCGTCGGTCCGGCGCTGGGAGGACTCGGGATGCGTGCGCCTCTCGATCCTCTCGGGCGGACAGGACGGGCCTGACAGCGTCGAGTCCGTTTACGACGAGGCCGAGGAGGCCGTGCTCGCCGTCGACCCGAGGGCGAGCGTCCTGTGGATCCAGGACGTTTACCCGGGGCCGCCCCGGTGAAGCTGCGGAGAGGGCTTCTCGACGGAGCCCGGCAGCGGCGCTTTTCACGCGGCGCGGCGCGCTTTGGACGGGCCTCCCTTCACGCGGGGCTCTGCTCATGCGGCGGGCCTCCCTTCACGCGGAGAGCTCCTTCGCATGCGCGCCCCGCATACGCCTAGATGAGGACGCGCATCGATATCTCCGCGGTTCTGTCCTTGGGGAGTTTGTTCACCCACGAGGGCGAGGCCGAAACGCGGGAAAGGCCGATGAAGAGCTTCTTGCGCCATTTCCACATCGAGCGTTTGCTCCCTTCCATGATGTGGATGTGGGAGAGCATGAAGAAGGCTTCGTCGTCGAGTTTCCAGGAAAGCTTGAGGGTCCGCTGGCCGTGGCGGATGGTCTCCGTCAGGTCGCGTTCGTCCATGAATCCGTAGCGGACGGTCAGATGCGTGACGCCTCGCACCGGCGAGGCGATCTCGTCGAGAACCACCCGCTTCGAACGGGGAACGTGCGGCGTGGGAAGGGTCTTGATCGAGACGATGACGACGTTGTCATGCAGCACTCGGTTGATCTCTGTGTTCTTCTTCAATGCGAGGGGCGTGGTTGTGAGCATCGAATGCGGGTAGATGGCGGTTCCGGGGATTCGCCGAACGGCGGAGGACGCCAAACCCCGGAGATACTCGGAGAGGCTTCCCTCTCCGGCTCGGCGCGAATGCGTCACGAGTTCCTCGCCGCGCCTCCACGTGGTCATGACAACGAGCATGAACGTCGCGATCAGGAGCGGAAGCCAGCCGCCCGTCGCGATCTTCGTGACGTTCGCGGCGAAAAGCGGAAGTTCGACGGCCAGGAGCACGGCGGCGGCCGCACCCGTCGCCCACGCGGGCCAGCGCCAGCCCGCCCGGGTAAGCAGCAACAGGAGCGACGTCGTCAGAAGGAAGTCCGTGGTGACCGCCAGTCCGTAAGCGGCGGAGAGCCGCTCGGAGTCCTGGAAAATGAGGATGATCGATGCGACGGAGGCGAAAAGCAGCAGGTTGACGGCCGGAAGGTAGATTTGGCCGGACTCCGTCGCCGAGGTGTGCTTGACCTTCATGTGCGGGAGGTAGCCCAAGTGGGAGGCCTGCCGCGCGATCGAGTACGCGCCCGAGATCACCGCCTGCGAGGCGATGAGGGTCGCCAAGGTGGCCATGAAGACGAGGGGCACGGTCAGGCTGCTGGGAACGAGCATGAAGAAGGGATTGCTCAGCGCCTGCGGCCTGTCGATGAGAAGGGCGCCCTGGCCCAGATAGCACAGGGTCAGAGAGGGCAGGACGACGGCGAGCCACGTGCCCTGTATGGCCCGGCGTCCGAAATGGGCGATGTCGGCGTAGAGGGCCTCCGCCCCTGTCACAGCCAAGACGATCGCGCCCAGAGCGACGAAGGTGGTTCCCGGGTGGCGCGAGATGAAGGAGACGGTCTCCACGGGGGACAGCGCCACGAGGATGCGCGGGTTGCCGACGATGTGGGGTATCCCCATGCACGCCAGGATTCCGAACCAGGCCAGCATGATCGGGCCGAAGACCTTTCCCATCTTCGACGTGCCCTTGCGCTGGGCCAAGAAAAGCGCGGACAGGATCGCGAGCGCCGCCGGGACGACGTATTCGGCCATATGGGGAAAGGTCACCTCGAGTCCTTCGACGGCGGAAAGGACCGATATCGCGGGGGTGATGACTGAATCGCCGAAGAACAGGGCCGCTCCGAAAACGCCGAGGAGCGCGACGGCGGAGGCGATCCGGCCGGGGTTCAGGCTGCGGCGGACCCTTGTGGCGAGGGCGAGGATTCCGCCCTCGCCCTCGTTGTCAGCGCGCAGAACGAAGCACACGTACTTGACCGTGACGATGAGGACGAGAACCCAGATGATGCAGGAGATGACGCCGGTTATGTCGTCTTCGTCCAGGCGCACGGCGCCGCCGTCGAGCGTGAAGACCGTGCGCAGAACGTATAGGGGGCTGGTTCCGATGTCGCCGAAGACGACCCCCAGGGCGGCCAAGCCGAGGCCCGCCGATCCGGCGTGCGCCGCGGCGCCGCCTTTCTTGCGCGAAGATGCGACTTTCATGCGGGCTATCCTACGCCCGGACCCTCCGGTGCATCCCAATCGCAAGCGTCCGCCGCCCGCCTAAGGCGGGCAGGGCGCCGACCGGGGCGGGCGGGGGAGTGGGGCGAAGACCGGGCGAAAGCCCCCCTTCACGGGGTCGGCTCACCGGCGCTTCCGGCCGGTGAGCCGATTGGCGAGAGAGGCGTCACAGGCTTTCGCGGGTGATCTTCACGAGCCAGAACTCGGGTCCGTCGGCGAGGACTTCGTAGGCGAAGGAGCCCGGGAGCTGCTCGACTTGGGCGAGAAGCGGAGCGGGCAGGTGTCCCGCTTTGATCGTCAGCGCAAATCCCGGGCTCAGCGAGGCCAGGGCACCGAGAATTGCGGCGTGGCGGACGAAATGCGGGATGGCGTGGACGTCGAGGACCTCGTCCTCGGAGGTGTCGAGGACCTTGTAGGCGGACGCCGGCGTCGAAGCCTTCGCCTCCGCATTCCCGGCTTTCTCGCCGTGATCGTGACCGCATCCGCAGGTATGCTGGGACATGGAACCCTCCTTTGTTGAAACAGCTGTTGAAACGGCGCAACGATTCTACGCGGCGAGGCGAAGGGCGGGCGCGGTGCGCTTCGTTTTCAAGCTCAGCGCGAAGCGCCGGGGCGGGCGGGGGGATCGCCCGAGGCGCGCGACTTTAGTCGGCCTTGAGCCTGTTTTCAAAGCCATCGCCTTCCATTAGGATGGAAACAAGTGTTCTGCGTATGGAGGATGAGGAGTCGTGAACACTCAGATTTTCCCGCGCGGCGATCGGCTTCCCGAGGGGATGTTCACCGGCGCCGCCTACATGCATCCGCTTGAAGACAATGACCTGCTCAATGCGGGCGCGGTCACGTTCGAGCCGGGGGCTCGGAACAACTGGCACGCCCATCCCGTGGCCCAGCTCCTCGTCGTGACCGCGGGAGAGGCCCTCTACAAGGAGGAGGGCAAGCCGGCCGTGCGCGTCCGCGCCGGCGAGAGCGCATACACTCCGGCGGGAGTGCGCCACTGGCACGGGGCTGTCCCCGACGCCGAAATGACGCATGTCGCCGTGACGCTCAAAGGCCCCGACGGGCCCGTGGAATGGAGCAGGCCGGTGACCGACGAGGAGTACGCGCAGGCGGCGGCCGAAGCCGTTTGACGGGAGAGGCGGCTTCGGGGCTGTGACCGGCTCAATGGAGATCGGCGGGAAGGCGGCTGGCGGGAATGCGATGCGCAAGCTCGCCGAGTCGGGTTGGGTTGCCGCGCCGTCGGCAGCGGCGGCTTTGTCGAGGGCCGGCCTCCCGCTGCCCGACGTCGGATACCTGGCTGAGGCGTTCGAGAAAACGGTCTGGAAGGCCGCCGAGGATGCGGCCCGCAGCCTCGCCGAGCGCTTTCGGACGGCTCGATTCTCCGACGCAACGGCGTTCGCGCCGCTTCTCGTGCCCGATCCGTCGAGATTCGATGTGCGCGTCCCGGCGCCGGAGGGAGCCCGAGCAGATCAGCCCGAAGTGCTCAAGCCCGATTTCCTGGACGGGAGGATCGGCGAGGGAGTCGACGCCTGCGACGAGGGAGACGCATGGACCCTGTTCGTCGCGGCGACGTCGCCGGCGGGTGTGGCGATGGGCAGCTATGACGACGTCGCGGGCGCCCCGTCCGAGGCCTTCACCGTGGAGGGCTTTGACACACGTTCCCTCATGATCCGCCAGCTGTGGGGCGCCCTGACCTTCCAATGCGGCCGCGAGATGCCCGACTCGGAGCGGCGCGAGGCGTGGACGTTCACCGTGTTCGCGGGGGAGGCGCCGGTTTCGGGCTCCGTTGTCTCGGGGACCGTGCTGCACGGCCAGGTCCGCCAGCGCCTCGGAAAACCGACTCGCGGCATTTCGTCTGCGAGGGTGCGCCCCGCTGTGAGGATTGCGGGCGCCCGAGGCTGAGGGCAGGCGGGCCGGGCCCGTCCGGCACCGCGGTCCGAAAGGCCGAAGGCCCGCCCGGCGGGGAAGCGCGTGCGCTTGCTGACGTCCGCGGTGAAAGCCGTCTGCGGCCGAAGAGGCGCTGGCGTTTTCGGGTCTCCCGCTCCGAGGCCAAACGACGTAGACTGTTGGCTTCAGTCCGTATGAAGTCACGCAAAGGGGCGCCCATGGGCAACTTCGACCTTCACAACCTCCCGGATCAAATCGTCGCCGTCGTCGCGACCTTTGTTCTGTGCCTGCTTCTCGGAGTCGAACGCCAATTCCACCAGAAGAACGCCGGCGTTAAGACGCATGTGCTCGTCGGCCTCGGCTCGTGCCTGTTCACGCTCGTCTCGGCCTACGGGTTTACGCCCCCGGATGCGGCGGGTCTGGACCGTTCCCGAATCGCCGCGCAGATCGTCTCGGGCATCGGCTTCCTCGGTGCGGGCGTGATTTTCGTCAACAACGACACCGTCAAGGGCCTGACGACGGCGGCCACGGTGTGGGTGTCCGCCGCGATGGGGATGGCGTGCGGCGCCCACATGATGCCGGTTGCTATCGTCGTTCTTCTGCTGCACTATGCCCTCGTCTTTTTGCTCGGGCCGCTTTCGAACAAGCTTCCCTCGAGTCACCGCAACAACCGGACGGTCATCGAATACGAGTCCGGGCACGGCGTCATGCGCCGAATCCTCCTGACCGCCACCCGCCACGGATACCGGGCCACGGTGAATTCGACGTCGTCGATCACGACGGAAGAAGGGCCGGGAATGCGCGTGGTCATGCGCTTCGAAGGCCCCTATCCGCAGGACGCCCTCATGCGTGCGCTGTCGGAGGTGGAGGGCGTGCAAGCCGTCGACGTCGTTGAATCGGGAGACCTCGACTGAGGCCGCCAAGCCTTCCTTTCGGCAATCGGCGGCTTCTCGGCCGGTGCGCGTTCGCATGCCGTCTGAATTCAGGCGAGCGGGGCGGACGTCGGCGGGCGAAACTGCCTCCGACGGGGCACGGCGGCCTTTTTGGCGTCAGCCCAGCAGGTCGCTGACGACGTCGAGGTATGGGTACTGGGACCAGGCGGAGCGGTCGCCGATGACGTAAAGGCGGTCCTTCGCCCGGCCGACCGTCGCGGTGATGAGATTGGGGTTCTTTGTGACTCTCACCTTCGCCGCGGCCCGGTCGGGGTCGCCGCCCAGGACGAGGATGACCACCTCGGAGCGGCCGCGCGGCATGCTCTGAATCGTCCCGGTCCTCAAGCCCGGCCAGTGGATTGAGGAAAGCATTTCCAATTCGCGCGCAACCTGGGCGAACGGAGTGGCGATGAAGATGCGGTCGGCTGGAACCCCCTCGGGTCTGAGCTTGTCGAGGAGCTCCCTGACGGCGTCGATTTCAAGAGGCTGTACATGGCTTCCGGGATTGCCGGCGGGTATGTCGATCCATGCGCTTTGCTGAATCGACGTCGGCGAGCCGGCGGCGCCGGCGAAAAGCAATCCGTCGTAGGCGATCGCATTGACGATCGAGTGCATCGGCTCTGAGCAGCGGCTCTGCACGCGCAGCGGGATGCCGACCCACAGGCCAGCGGAGGGCTCGCCGTCGGCTCGCTTGCCGGTGTGCAGGGTGGTGCCGTAGCTGCTGACGCGGTCGGCGAGCGTTTGCACGGAGGCCCCCGGGGCGAGCCATTGGGCCGTCCCGTACATCGAGGCGATCGACATGCTCGTCTTCATCGGCACGGCGACGGTGGGTTCCAGGCGCAGGGGGTCGCCGATCGCGACGGTTCGTCGAGCCCGGGCGAGCGTTCCCACCGCCATCTGGGGTCTGACCTCGGCCGCTTCGTCCACTGCAAGCCATCCGAAGGCCTCGCGCCCGATCGAGTGGAACATGCGCGCCGCGGCGGTGAAAGTCGTGCAGACCAGGGGAACGGCGAGGAACAAAAGCTGCCACGCGGCGGTCAGTTTCTCCGGCTCGAGGTTGTTCGGGCAGTTCCCGGCGACGACGTCGGTGGCCGCATCAAGCCCGGGATGGGTGAACTCGGCTGCCGCGCGCAGGAAGGCGGCGTGCAGTTTCAAGGCGGCCAAGAAAAGCTCCGAGCGGGCCTCGTCGAGTTCGACGTCGAGCCAGGGCGTGTTCTGCTCCCGCTCGGCCTCGCTCTGCGGGGCCCCGGGATAGGACTTTCCCCACAGCCGCCGATCCTCTTCGCATTGGCGGGTGAGCCTTGGGATGTCGGCCCGGATCTGGGTCAATTCCTGTTGAATCGCACTGACGCGGCGGGCGCGGGCGCGCACGAGCTCCTCGGCCTGAGCCAGAGCCGCATGGGCGAGCCCGTCTGCCTCCGCCGCGGCGGCCTCCCGTGCGCTGAGCTCGTCGTAGCGTGCCTGCCACCCGCGCTTGGCGCCCCCTCCCGATCCGATCCTGCGGAACAGCCCGGGCTCTTCCTTGCGTTGGCTTTGGACGAGCGCGCTCGCTGCGCGAAGCTCGCGTTCGGCGGACGCCGCCGCGTCGATGAGCTCGGGAACCGAGGCCTCCGCCTCCCGCAAATCCGCCACCGCGACGTAGATCGCGTCTTCGGCGCGGGCGAGGCGAGTGGGGAGCTGGGCGAGTGTGTCGCGCCGCCTTTCGGCGTCGACCCGCTGCTGGAGAAGCGCTTCGACCTTTTTCTCCACCTCTGCGTAGGCTGCGCATGCGTTTGCCCAGTCGGCGAGCCGGAGGTTGTCGCGCCGGATCGTCTGCTCCTCGAGGATCGCGTTCATCCCCGCGACGCCTGCCGTTCCGTCCGCGAACCAGTAATCGCGGCGGAAGGCGGCCTGCTGCGCTTTGGTGTCGAGCTGGGCGGCGACCATCGCCCAAGCCCCCGAGGCGTCGGAGGCTTCGCCGTCCGAAGGCCGGTCCGCGGAGGGGGAGGCTGCGGCGCTCTCGCGATCGCCCGGGGCTCCGGCAAGGGCGGGCGATTCGTCTCCCAGGCCGAGCGCGGGCGAATCGGGCGAAGGCGCCGAGGGCGCTGACAGGGCCGTCTGCGCTGAAATGGCCGACGCCGCAGAAGAGGCCGACGCTGCAGAAAAGGCCGACGCAGCGGACAAAGGCGAGGCGGAAGACTGCGACGCGGCCGCATCGGGGGACGATGCCTGGTCCGGCGAGTCGGAGGACGGGGCGGGCGCAGCCGAGGCGGCGGAGAGAGCGGAGTCTGCCGGGGGCGCCGAGGCCGCGGGAGCGTCCAAGCCCGCGAGCGCCGGATCGCCTGCCGAATCGGACTCGGCCGAAGCGGGTTCCTGCATCGGCGAATAGGGGGCGTTCGACCCCGGGGCCGTTGAAGTCGCGGAGTCTGCGGACGGCGCGGACTCTGCCTCCGCCGCATCGACCGTCGCGCTGATTTGCGCCGCGTCGGCGGCCGCGCTTTCGTTCGTCGGCGCATCGCTTTCCGTCGACAAGGCGGAATCCTCCGGCGCCGCTGCCTCTGCCGACGCGCCCGCCGACGCGGGAAAGCCGAACCCCGTCCGGTTCGCCGACGCCGCGAGAGCCGACGCCGCAGAAAGCCGAGAGCCCGCTGATGAAGCGGCGGCCGAGGCAAAGGAGAACGCCGGATCCGAAAACGCCGGATCCGAAGAGGCCTCTGCGAGGGAGGGATCCGTCTTTCCCATATGGAAAGCGGATTGCTTGACGGCAAGCTTGGCGTTGCTCAGCAGCGAGGCGCCGTCGGGGCGCTGCTTGGGTGCGAAGGAGGCGATGTCAATCGGCGGGAGAGATCCGCCGACGTCCTCCGAGGAGACCGAGGGCAACGGGAACCCTGCATTCGACAGGGCCGTTGAGTCTATGAGCAGAGAGTCGTTCAGCGGCAGGCCGGCGAACGGCGAGTTGCCGGAACGGGCCGAAGCCGCCGCGGAGGCCTTCTGGCCGGAGCCCGCTGCGGCGGGGCGTCCCTCGGGCCGGGAGGCCGCAACGGTGCGGCCGCGGTTGACGTAGGCGGCGAGGCCTTTGAAGAACGCGTCGCCCGAACGCCATTTTTTCGCCACGAAGGAGGGCGAGAGGAACTCTTCGGCGAGGGTGTCGGTCGGCCCGGCTGACACGACGACGGTCTCGAAACCTGTGAGCTCGGGCTTGAGCTGGGGAACCTCGCGGCGGGAGGCGCCGTCGTCCCACGTGTGAATCGTTCCGGTGAATGCGTCCCTCGGATCGCGCAGACGTGACAGCCTGCGCGCGCGTTCGACGACGTTGCCCGCCAGGATCTCGCGGACGACGGCGGCCTTGCCGGTGCCCGGCGCGCCGTTGATTGCGAGGATCCCTCCTCTGTCGGAGAGCTCGTGCATAGCGCGATTGACCGCGAACTGCTGGTTGCGCGAGAGGTGCAGGGCAGGGTCGGCGGGCCATCTGCCGGCGGGAATGCGGGTGGCGCTGAGCCGGGCGTCGATAGCCGCGCTGCGCTTGCGCATGTCGTGTCGGCGGGCGGTGTTGACCGCTCTGTCGGGCGAAAGGAAGCGCGAGAGCGCCGTTCCGGCGTCGTCTCGGCGAATGAGGTCGCTGGCGAGGGCGATCTCGTCGAGGAAGGGGCTGTTGAGGCTGTCCTCCTCGCCCACGTCGGGGGGAAGGCCGTGCGCTCCGGGCGCACCGGGCTCGCGGACCCTGACGCTCTTGATCCGCACGGCGGGCCTTGCCAGCGAAGGAATTCGCGTCACGCCGGCGGCCGATTGGGCGATTGCGACCAGTTCGGCCAGCGAATCCGAGGTTTGCGGGGACGGGTGGCCGTCTGACGAACGCCGAGCTTCGAACGTTCGAATCGAATTGACAAGCTCCTTCGAGCCGGCGTCGAAACCGAGGAACCACCAGGGAACGATCGGCCCGGGGTCGCGGGCCCGCCCCACTCCCCACGCGGCGGAGGACAGCACGGCGGTTTCCGGCAGGACGCGGCCAAGGGAATCGAGCTGAACCGTGGCGCATGCGCTCATTCCGCGGACGACGGCCAAATTGTCGGTTGAATCGACGAAGATCGATTCGAGCTCGCGAGCGATGTTCTCGGCGGTGAAACACCCCAGATAGACGGTGTGACGCCACTCCCCTTCGAATGCTTCGGCGTCGGCGATCTCCTGCCAGGGCAGCATCATTCCCGGGCGGAGATCCAGAACCTGGTAGTCGGGGAGGGGCGCTTGCACGCCGGTGCGTCCCTTGCCGCGGCGTGCCTCCGCCCCTTGGTAGCGGTGGAAGCGAACGGGCAGATCGGCGTCCTCCGCTGCGTCGTCGGGCGTCTCGCCCAGTGCGGAGGAGGGCAGCTCGAGCTGGGCGCGCCAATCCTCGCCCTGGCGCCGCCGACCATTGCGCCGCGACCTCCGTTTGCGTCCGGTGGGCTCGGGAATGGGCTCGGGGCTGAACTGCTCGATCAGGTTCCACGTAGCGAGGACGCTCAGCTGCTCGTCCTTGAATCCGTGCATCCCTTCTGACATACCTCAGCCTATCTTCCGCCGCGCGAAAATCCGCGCAGCCCTAGGGGAAATCTTACTTTGTGTCACGCCAAGAGCGCGGGCTGAGGCTTTCTAGGCCGGTATGGGTTGCAGCAACCCTTTTGAACTGGGGTAAACACGATCGTGTCCTTCCAATTTTGCGTGATGTGACGGTAATGCCGCCTCCTGATACACCATGATAATAAACGCTTGCGGCAAGCGCATGAAGCGACCCGCTAATCTACTGAGACGGCTGTCGTTTTGGTGCCGCAGGTAGCGATGGTGTTATCCGTGTCTTTTACCTCAGCGTACCAGCTAAATGGGCGAGTGATTCCCGGAATTCGGGTGTACGCCTCCACAATCGTCAAATATCCGTGTTCGATGACCACGAAATTGTCGTCTTCGACGGGAAAGACCTTCTTGCCGTTGAGGTGCCCGGCTGAAAGAACTCCGTTCGCCCCGTCCTCGCCGAAAAGCGTGACGACGTAGCCGAGGGTGTCCGGCGGCGTGCCGACGCCGTCCTCGTACACGAAACGCGCTGAGTACTTCGTTCCGTTGCCTCGAAAGACGACCTTGGAAACGGGGGACTCGGCGCCCGAGACGGGCGTGCACTCGACCGACGTCGTGAACGCCCCTGTCGATTGGGGCGACGACTGCGGTTCGCTGGGACTCTGATGGTCGCGCGAGGGCGGGGGCGCCGGAGTCGACGTCGGCCTTTCGCTGGCCTCGACGGAGGCGGGCACCGACGTCGCAGCCTTGGATTCGCTCGATGAGGGCGCCGTCGATGGCGCCGAGGACGCCGAAGGCGACGTCGTTCCGCGGGTCTGAGGCGAGGCGGCGGTCGAAGCGATCTGCGTCGGCGTTTGTGATTGACTTTTCTTGCCGTTGGACGATCCTGACGATTCGCATGCGGTGAGCGCCACTAATAAGGCCACCACGGTGGCCGCTCTTACCAGTCTCTTCGGCATGTTCCCTCCTCTGTGGCGTTGCTTTCTGCCTCCGCGTGTTCAAGCGCCACTCCTCAATATTGTTACCGCCAAGGAGACATTGTGTCATGGGTACTATTGCCCAGGGCGGGTGTGTGCGAGGTTTATTCGGCTAGACGGCAAGGAAAAAAGAAGGAGTGTTAGCTCCGCCAAATTGAGGGCGAATTGCGCGGGCCGTCTCCCTAATGATAATGTGCTTAGCTTGCGAATCCTTGAAAAGGGTCAGCAGTCCCTGCGCCGGCCGCTCAGCCAGCCGGTGAGTTTCGATCCCGCCCCTTTTGCCAGGTTTTTCGCCCCTTTTTTGAGATGCCCCTGGGTTTCTTCTCGATGTGCGGCCAGCAGTTCGGCGATCCTCGCCCACGGGATGGCCCTGCGAATGGCAGAGCACTGGCTGGTCAGTCGTTTGCGGCGGTTCGCCTCCTCGACGGCCTCGTTGAGTGTGGCGGCGTCTTCGCCCAGGGCTTCTGCGATCCACAGCATTCCCTGCGGCGACGTCGAACGATTCCATCCGACCCGGGCTTCGAGCGAGCGCCTTTTGCGGGCGGAGCCGTCGGGAGCCTCAAGGTCCTCGTACCAGCTGACCATCGACTGTTTGGGGCTGGAATACCAGTGCTCTTCCGCAAGCAGGCTGTCGGAGCCGGACCTGCGTGCGTCATATTGGTCCGATATGGGCAGCCCCTCCGGTAATTTGGACAGCACGCGTGAAAAGTCCACAGCGCTGAGGCCCTCATCGCTCATTGTTTTCACCCTAACGGAAGTTTGTCGTCCGATTGGACTTTTGTATGCGTGATAGTTTTGTCTTCATTGGTCTTTGCATTTTACGTCATTTGGCATTGATGAGTCGACAATCTTCACGTCTGTCTGCATGGGCATCATTGTCCGACGCCCCGTAAAAGGAAAACGTCCGAATTGTCGGGGGAGAAACTCACACGGCGGGGCTTGGCGCCGGCTGTTGGCCGCGCGCCGTTGGCTGGAAGGATCTGAGCGGTCCGAACGAAGCTTGGCGACCTGAGGGAGACCCGAGCCGCCCGAGGAAAAACGGGGCGTTCATGCCATTTGCGGCGACGTGCCCGCACCCGTCTCCGATTCGTCCGCAGCGGTCGCGTTCGCCTGCTGGTAGGCTGACGTGAAATCTCACGGCGGGGCCGCTTCCGCGCAGGGGGCGCGGGGCCGCTTCCATCCAGAGGGCGCTAGCCGGCCTTCGCGGTGAGAATGCAAATGTCTGAGCGGCGACGCTCAGGAAAATTCGGGCGAGGCAACGCCCGGAAGGACCCGGGCGGCGACGCCCAGAAGAACTGGAGGAAAAATGACTCCTTGGCGGTGGACGGCATACTGCCTTTTCACTTTCGCCCTTGCCGTGTTGGCGTTCAGGTTCGCCGTCGACCCGCCGCACATGCTGGCTGTGGGAGTCGCCGCCGTCGTCCTCGGCGTTCTGGCCTTGGTCTTCGCCTTGAATTCCGACAACAACGGCGGCCCGCTCTCGTCTCGGGGCAACGACGTTCTGGCTGCGCTCGGATGGGCGGGCGGAGTCGTCGGCCTGGCGTTTTTCCCGCCGCAGCCGTCGTGGGCGTGGGTCGTGGCGATGATCGGCCTTTTGACCGCCATGCAGAGGTACGCAGGAAGGCAGTGGTACGGCTAATCCACGACGACGTCGGGCTCCCCGCTTCGCGGCAGCAGATCCTCCTGTTCGGCCCACATCCGCCACCACCTGCCGGGGTCGCCCTCCCTTCGGGCCACGCGTTCGCGACGGCGTTCCTCGTCCAACTCAACCCAAACGGCGAGGTCGACGAAGGGCCGACACGGGGCGCTCGCAGCCCCGCATCCTGTGAGAATGAGAACGCCAACGGGCCCCGACGGCGGAATGCGAACCTCCTCCGCCCACGCGCCGCGGTTCCAATCCCACATGCGCGCCGTCGCGCGCCCTCGGGACCGGACGGGCTCGAGAATCTGGGCGGCGACGGCCTCGACGCCGTCGATCAGGCCGTTCCAGCCGCCGATGAACGACTCGACTTCGATCGCGGCGACGGCAGTGCCCTCCTCGCGGAGCTCCTTCTCCAGTTTTCCCGCCAGGGTGGTCTTTCCGGCGCCCGATCTTCCGTCGATCGCGACTATGAAGGTTGGCCGCGCCGCCGCCGAGCCCGTCGGCGCCAAGCTCGTCGTCGCCGAACCCGCCGCCGCCGAGCCCGTCGGCGTTCCCGAAGCTTGCTCTTCTGCCCGCCCGCATTCGCCCGCCCGCCTGCGTTCGTCTGTCAGCGAGCGAATGAAGCGAGGCGCGTCCGCCGACGAGACTCGTGCGGGATTGCTCTCGGGCATGTCGGCGTTCCTTTCTTTGGGATCGATCTTTGACGTTCCACACAATTACGTGAGGCTTACCTTACTTAAAGATATCCTTGTGCATATGTCACAACACACGCCCCTTGCGGAAAGCGAATCCGACCGTGCGGACGTTCCCCGCGTCGTCATCGTCGGAGGCGGTTTCGCCGGAATTTCTGCGGCGCGCAGCCTCAAAAAGGCTAAGGTCCGCATCACGCTCATCGACAAGAATCCCTATTCGACCTTCCAGCCGCTCCTTTATCAGGTGGCGACCTCCACTTTGAACCCCGGGGACATCACGTACTATCTGCGCGCGATCCAGGCGGGGCAAAAGAACCTGAGGGTCGAACTGGGCGAGGTCACCGCCATGGACCATTCGGCCAAGACGGTCACGGTCGACGGCGCGAACGCCATCCCGTACGACTACCTCGTTGTGGCGACCGGCGTGGCCGCCAACTATTTCGGGATTCCCGGCGCGCGGGAGAATGCGCTGCCGCTCTACACCCGCGGGCATGCGCTCGATGTGCGCGATCGAATTCAAGGGCTCCTCGACGCCACGGCCAAACGCCCGGGCGCGAAGATCCGAATGGTCGTCGTCGGCGGCGGGCCCACCGGCGTCGAGACCGCCGGTGCGCTCGCGGAAATGCGGAACAAAGACGTTCCCGTGCTTTTCCCGGAAATCGGGGCCGACGGGATCGAGGTTGTCCTCATCGACATGGCCGACCGCCTGCTCGGGCCGTTCGACCCCAAGTCGTCCGAATACACGAAGAGGGCGCTTGAAAGGCGCGGCGTCAAGCTGATGTTTCGGACCGCAGTCAAAGAAGTGCGCAAGGACGGAGCCCTCATCGCCCCCGTCGGCGGCGGGGACGAGGACTTCCTCGAGGCCGCCGTCGTCCTGTGGGCTTCCGGCGTGGGAGTGCCCGAGGCGGTGAACTCGTGGGGCCTTCCGCAGAACGCCCGGGGGCGCATACTTGTCGATGACCGGCTCCGGGCAGAAGGTTTCCCCAATGTCTTTGCGGCGGGCGACGTCGCCTCGATAGGGGAGCGCGGGCTGCCCCAGCTCGCTCAGCCGGCCAAGCAGACGGGCAGGCACATCGGCAAGGTCATCCGCGCCGACCTCGGCGAGAAGAAAGATCCGGGCGCCTTCAAGTACAAGGATCTTGGCATCATGGCGACCATCGGGCGAGCCGCGGCCGTGGCAGAGATCAAGCATTTCCCTCGGATGAAGGGCTTCCCGGGATGGATGACGTGGAACATGGTTCACATCGCCACCCTCATGGGAGGCCGAAACCGGTTGGCGTCCATGGTCAACCTCGGGACGAAGTACGTCACATGGCGCAAGAGCCACTCGTTGATCGTCGGCGACATCTCCGACGTTTCCAAGGTCGCGGGAACTGAAGGAAAGCCACTTTCCGTCGCGCGGTCTTTGCGTTAGAAGGCCTTCCGTCTTCGCGTCAGGGGGCTCCCGCCTGGATTTGCGAGGGGCGCCGGGGGCGGTTGCATCCCTGCGAGAGGTTCTCACGCGCAGTCGTCAGTCGCTGGAGGCCTCGGCCTCTTGGGCGTCGATTGTCTCCCGCAGCTCGGCCAGCTCGACCATGTCAGAGGCAGCCCCCAAAAAATGCACCCCTCTCGGTTCGACGGCGTTGCGAATCGAGGCCGTCGTCGATTCGACCGTCAATCTGGTCGGTCCGTACCCTTGGATGAAGTAGGCGAATTCCCGTCCCGAAAGCTCTTCCGCCTTGGGGTGGGTTTCCAGCCGCTCCAGCAGGGTCCTGGCCGCTGCGCTCATCGTTTCCGTGTAAACGGGCGAGCCGAGGACTATAACGTCGGCAGCGAGCATCTTCTCCAGCACGACGTCGAACTCGTCGTCGTCGAAGCTCTGGCCGAAAAAGCCTATGCGGTAATCGACGAGGTGGATCTGTTCGCTTTCGAGGCCCTCGAGCAGGGCCGTTCCGCATTCGACCGTGGATCCGTCCTTTTTGGCGCTGGCGTTGATGAAAAGATATCTTCTTGGCATTCCGTCCTCCTTCGACTCATTGCAAGTCTTTTGCCCGCTGCGGGTCTTTCTGCCGGTTGCAAGTCTAACGGCTGGCTTGCGGATGCTGCCCTCCTTCTCGCGCAAAATTGGATTTCTCTCAATCTCAAGAGAGTGCGGCCTTCGAGCGGACCGGCCCGCGTGCGGCTCGTCCGCTTGCGCGGCTGAAGCGCTCATCAACGACGGAACCGACCGGCCCGCATGCGGCTGAAGCGTCCTAGTGCGGCTAAAGCGTCTGCGGCGTCTCTTCAAGGGCTGGCAATGCGTTGCACGAGACGCCTGGTGTCGGCATGGGCTATGCGGTGAGGACGGGCGCGGGGCGGCGACGGCCATTTGGGCGGCCGCCGGAGCGAAAGCCGATGCCGCCAATGCCCTCAAAGTCGCCTCCTTCCTCAAAGTCGCTTTCTTCCTCGGAATCGCAGCCTGTGCGGCAGGGCTGGAGTGTGTCTCCGCTGTGCACCGGGGCCCGGTCTGCCGCGCTTGGCGTGAGAGATCTATAATCCGTATTGGATCGGAGGAAATTGAGAATCCACTCTGGATTGGGACAGACGACGATCGAGGGTCTGTGCCAGGTCTGAGGCCGAGGAGCCGTCTTAGGTCTGGGGCCGAGTGGCCGTCCCGTGCCTAGGGCGGCCGAGGTGCTGTTTCCGGTCCAAAGGGATCGAGCTTTCAGGAGGGCTCATGGCAAGGTTGGCGACGTACGTTTCGGGCGCCGGGGGATCGACGACGATCGTGGCCTTCCACGGCGTGACCGACAACGGGCCGTCCTTGGCGGGAATTGCCCAGAGGTGGAACGGCGAGCGCCGGGTGGTCCTCGTCGATTCGCTTGGCCACGGGCTTTCTCCACGGCTGACGGACGCCGAGCTGGCCGATCCTCTCGGCGCGAGCGTCGAGGCTGCCATCGACGTCCTCGAAGAAGAGACGGCGCACGTCGCTTCCGGGAAGGCCGTGATCCTTGGACATTCGATGGGAGGCGCCATTGCGACTGCGGCGGCTGCGGCGCGCCCCGACCTCGTTGAGGCCCTCGTGCTCGAGGATCCGGCGTGGCTCACCGAGGAGCAGGCCGCCGCATACAAGGCCGGAGCGCAGGCTGAAATCGTTCGTTTGGACCGAATCGCGGCCAATCCCGTCGAGGCCGTGAAACAGGCCGTCAACGACCGTCCGAGCCGCGCCGTCGGCGAGCTGGGGGCGTGGGCCGTCGCCAAAGGACAGGTTGACCGCGCACTCGTCGCAGCAGGGGTCGTGGGGCTGACGGTTCCGCGCACGCAACTGGCCGAGGAGATCGCCGTTCCCTGCCTATTGATGACTGGGGATCAGCCAGGCGCGCTTTTCACCGAAGAGGAAATCGCCTCGATTCTGGCTGTCGGCAATCCCCTTCTCAGGGCGACGACGGTCGCGGGTGCGGGCCACTGCATCCGCCGCGACCAACCGGAGGCGTTCTATCGGGCTGTCGAAGCCTTCCTGGGCGGCCTGCCGAGTTTGGGAGCGTAACCTGCCAGTTTTGGAGGCGCAAGCCGTGAAACCCGGCGAGGCAAGCTCGCCGACCGCGAGAATGAGCCGGTCATCCTGGAAGGAGCGAAGGGGGCGGGAACGACGATGTTCCCGCCCCCTTCGCTCCTTCCTTTGGGTCGCCGCCGGCAAACCGGTTAGTTGACGCTCGACTTTCCGAGGGTCACCTCGACCTCCCGCTGGGAGCCGTCTGCGCCCGTCACACTGAGCTTGACTTTGTCGCCGACCTTCTTCTTTTGAACGGTTTTGGCGAGCTCGGACGAGTTCTCGACGGCCTTGCCTTCGATCGCCGTGATGACGTCGCCCTTCACAATCCCGGCTTTCTCAGCGCCAGAGCCCTTGACGAGGCCGGTGACCTGTGCTCCCGACACCCCGGCGGGCGCCTCAGGAAGGTTCGGATCCTGCTGAGGGTCCTGGCCGTCTTGATTTGCCTTGCCGATCGACTTGACCGACACGCCGAGGGCCGCGTTGCGGCCGATGACATTCCCGTCGTCGGCCTCTCCGTTGCGGATCTCCTTCACGGTCTCCATGACCTTCGAGATGGGAATGGCGTAGCCGTTGATCTCCTCGGATGTCTTGCCCGTCGAAGCGGCGGTGTTGATTCCCACCACTTGGTTCTCGGCGTTCATAAGCGGCCCGCCGGAGTATCCCGAAACCACGTCGGCGTCGGTCTGGATCAACCCGGTCAGCTTGTTCTTGCTCTCGTTGTTCGAAGCGCTTTGAGCAGTGATCGAGCGATTGAGCGCCGTGACCGTGCCTTGAAGCTTGGTCAGGTACCCCTGGCCGTGGCCGTTGCCGACGGCGTATACCGTGTCGCCCGAGTCCGCGGCCTTCTTCGCGATCGAAGCGGCCTTCAGATTCTTCGACGGATTCTTGATCTTCAGCACGGCCACATCCTGCGCGGCGTTGTGCCCGACGACCTCGGCCTTGTACTGGTCATTCGTGTTCGGGTCGGTGACCGTGACCGTCGTAGAGGCTTGAACCACGTGATAGTTCGTCACAACGATGCCTGACTTGTCGACGACGACACCCGTTCCGGCGCCTTCGCCGCCATTGAGCTCGGAGTTCACGAGGACGACGCCGGGGGCGGAGTTTACACGCTTTCCTTTGGCTGCGCCGCTGGTGCCCTCGCCCGTGCCGTCTACGGGCGCCTGACCGGGGACTTGACCCTGCGGGGGCTGCTGCGTCTCAGGAGCGTTCGGCTGGACGGACTGGGCGTTCGACTGGTTCTCGCGGTTCTCGATCGCCATTCCCGCGAGGCCTCCCAGGACTCCGCCCAGAACCACTCCGGCCAGCGTGGAGGCCACAAGCGCCGCCGTGGACCACTTGTGGCGTTTGCGCTTCGGCGACGCCGGAGCGACGGCTGCCCCGTTCGGGTGTCCGCCCATTGACTGCTGGGCGGAAAAGTCGCCCCCGAACTGCTGTCCGAACGCGTTGCCGTCCGCGCTTTGCCCGGGAAAGCCGGCCTGGGCCTGAGCGGGCAGACCTTCTGTCGCCGGCAGGCCCCCCGTGGCCTGGCCTGAGAAGGTCGGTTCGCCGAGCCGGGCCCGAGGGTCCAGGCGGTCGGCGCCTTGGCGCTCCTGATAGTCCCGCAGGCGCGGAAACGCAGGAACAGCCGATTCCGATGCCGACGAATCCTCATCCCGGTACGCCGGCCTTTGGCGCGCCGCCCCGAAGCCGTCCGCCGCATAGCGCGGCAGGGATTGGGTCGGTTCGACATTCTGGGGGCGGAACTGTCCCTCGGCGTCCTTCTCGCTCAATGTCCCCTCCTAGAGGATGCGTTCTCTGTATGTCACGAATAAGTTAACTGCCGGCAACATGGGGGTGCCGGAACGTTTCCTGGGAAAATCCAGAGACCGATCGTGTGAGTTTCGTCTTTCGGCGATCTCGCGCGGTTCCGTCTCGCGAATTTCCCGCGGTCACTTGACAACGGTGTCCTTGGTCGGCTTGCCGCTGAGGACTTCGGTTTTCACACGCATGACGTCGGATATTGCGATCGACTCGGCCTGCACCTTGGAATCGATGTAGTACCGCGCATTCATGCCCAGGGTTTGGCCCGTCTTGGGGTTGACGGTCGGCCCGCCGGAGTATCCGGGAACCATGTGGCAGCTCACCAGGAAGGACATGCCGTCGTAGGTGAAGTTGTCGATCGTCGTCGTCCCCCGGTTGCGTGCGACTCCCGTTTGCACATGGCCCGAGGCGGCCGTGGCCCGGCTTTCCGAATCGGGAAAGCCGAACATGACCGCCGGATCGCCGGGGGCGGGGGACTTGGCCGCCGGCGTGATCGGCGTGAGCGGGGGAAGGCCGTCGACTTTGAGGATGGCGACGTCTGTCAGCGGGCTGTAGCCGATCAAACGGGCGGAATGCGTGCTCCCTTTCTCGGGAATGTAGACCGAGAAAGTGGGCGAAGGGTGATTGACGATATGGTAATTCGTCGCAATGATCCCTGACTGATCGAGAATCATTGCGGCGCCCCGCATTGTTTCGCGTCCGTAAGTCGTTGTGATTCGAGCGAGGCCGGCAATGCCGTTGGTCGGCGTGGGAGTCGGCTCGGGAGACGCGGGCTGGTAGAAGTTGGGCGTCTTGCGGGCCGTGGGGGAGGGCGGGGCGGCCCCCTTTGCGGCCGAAGGGGTGGCTGTGAAACCGGTGGACCGATTGACGACCGACTCGACCTTCGGACTTGCCGACGATTGGGAGAACGCTGTGGTAAGCCCCACAAGGCCGATGGCAATGAGCGCAAAGACGCAGAATATCGCCGCTGCTATCGACGAGCGAGGAGACTGAACGTCCTCTTCCGGCCGAAGGTTGGCGTTTGTCAGCCACGATGGCGCTGTCGCCCCCTCCTGCGCCTCCTGCGGCTCAGCGCATGGCGCGTCGTTCGCTCTCATCTAGTGTTCTGTCCTTTGTCCGTTACATGTCCTCTCAACACTATAGCCTCCAAAGGCGACGCAACGCTGCCTGGTGATGGTTGTCATTCTGCCCGAGAGGCGAAAATTTAAAAGGGGGCGAAAGGGCGCCGCAAGCGATGTCGCTCGCGGCGCCCTTTGCTCAAAAACCCGCCTGTCGGCCGGAGATTCTGCTTGTTGGCTTGCCTCCGTCCGTCTTGTCAGCCTGCCGGCTTGCCTCCGTCCGTCTTGTCAGCCTGCCGGCGTTTGTCCCTCCGAGCCGTCTGTCCCGCTCGAGCTCTGCCCGTCGGTTCCCTGAGACTGGCTCGAATCTTGCTGGCCGTCTGACCCTTTCTGCTGTTGGTTTTGCTTGTTCTTGGTGGCGTTCTTCCCCCATTTCGAAGATTTCTTGCCGCTGGATCCCTGGTTGCCCGAGCCCTGCTGATCGCCTCCCTGCCCGTCCGACGGCGGCTGAGGGCCTCCGCCGCCGCCCGGCGGTTGGGGCATGTCGCCCGACGGCGGCTGGGGCCTGCCGTTTCCGGCTTTGCCTGTGCCCGAATTCCATCTGCTGTTGCCGTGCGACGGATCGTCGGTCAGGGCGTTCACTCCCGCCATCGTCGCGCCTCCGATGACGATTCCAGCGACGCCGGCCGCGGCCAGCGCCCTCGTCGGCCATCGACGCTTCGCCTTTTTCTTCTCGCCGACGGCTGCCGCGGACGAGCCTGCGGCTTCGGCCGAATCCGTGCGGTCGGCGCCCGCCTCGACGGGCGTCGCTTCGGCGGCCGGAAGTGCCTCCGTCGCGATTGATGCGTCGTCCGCCTCCGTCGCCCTCGGCGCCTCGCTTGCTTCCGGCGCGCTCGAGGGGTCCGAGGAGCCGAATGGCCGGCTGGCCCCCGTCGGCCCGTGGGCCTCAAAATCCGCAGAATTCGCGCGGTTGTCCTTGTCGCTCACATTCTCCTCCAAAGAGACTGTCTTGTTTTGACATGACTATTCAAGTGGAGTTTTCGTGGCGTTTTTATGAAGTTTCCTGTGAATTGTTTGTGTGATCCCTTTTGTGGGCGACAGGCGTTCGATTTCGGAACGGGCGTCAGATCCAGCTGGGCAGCCACATATGCAACTGCCAGAAGCTGTGCGAGATGTTCTGCCCCGTCCACAAGGGGTACCAGAACGCGGCCGCGGCGACTATGACCGCCGCAACCAGCCCGACGAAAAAGACCCCTGTCATGCGCTTGGCGGGCGGTTCCCACCACTGCTTTTGCGGCGGGGCGGGCACATTTGGGTTCGGCGAATGGAACTCGGGCGGCGCAGCGGGCATCGGCGAATAGGGCCCGGGCGCATGCCAAGAAGGGGGCGCGCCGGTTTCGGTCGCGTTCGCCTCGTCTGCGTCCGGCGCGAACCGACTTGTCTCGTCGCGCTCGAGGTGCGGCGTCGCCGCATCAGAAGGGGTCGCTTCCGTGTTCGAGGTCGGCACAGGCATGTTCGGCGGGCACGCGGTTGCGTCTGGAGAATCGTCCGCCGTGTTCGGGGCGGGCGCAGGCGCGCCTGGAAAATGCTGTGCAGCCGCGCTCGGAGGGAACGCCGACGTCGCATTTGGGGCCTGGGGAGCCCCGGAGGGGGACTGCGAAACCGCGCCCGGCGGCAAGGGCTCGTCGCTGAAGCGGACGGCGATGGCATTGCGGAGTTGCGAGCGCACGCCGTTGGGGCGGGGAACGTTCTGCCGCCAAACGGGGCGGGCAGGACTCGAGACGAAGCCAAAGGACAGGCGAGGCTGCCCGGAGTGCGCCCGGCCGACGATCTGGGCGGCCACGCCGACGGCGAAGGTCAGCGCCAAAACGACGTAGGGCAGGAATGCAACGGCGTAGAACTGGAAAATTGTGCGGTTCGTGTAGGAGATCCAGGGAAGCCACATTGCGCCGTACCCCGCGAGTATCGCCCACGCTCTCCAGTCCTTGTGCCTAAACGCGGCCAGGATGACGACGATGAGCGCCACAAGCCCAAGCCACCACACCGCCACGTTGCCGATGGACGTTATCGCCTCCACGCACGACTGCGCTCCGCACTTGTTGGGGGCCTTGTCGGCGCCAAGCCAATAGAACGAGACGGGACGGCGCTGGATGATCCAATCCCACATCTGGGACTGGTAATCATGATGGGACGACAGCGTGTGGTGGAAGTGCCACATGTCCTTGTGGTAGAGGATGAAAGAGTTGACGGCGTCGGGGGCTCCGGTCAGCGGGAGGCCTTCGCCGCGTTTGACGGCCTCCTTCGCCAAGTCATGGCCCCACGAGCGGGAGTCTGCAAACCAGGGGATCCACGCTGCGAGATAGGCCGCCACTGCCGCCGGAACCAACGCGAAAAAGGCTGGCAGCCCGTCTCTGAACACTCCCGCGCCGAACCACAGCCGAACGCCGGCGATGCGGCGCGCCGAAAGGCTCCATGCGAAAGCTGCAAGGCCGAAGACGGCGACCGCGTAAATGGCCGACCATTTCACGCCCCCCGCAAGGCCGAGAAAAATGCCTGCCGCGAAAAGCCACGGGCGTCCGATGACGCGAGGCCCCCAGGGATCCGCCGGAACGCGAGGCGCCCCCGGCGCTCCCGATGGAGAGCGGAATTCTCCGTAGGCCACCCGTTTGGCGAGCTTCGCCCGCGAGTGCTCTCGGTCGAGGAGCAGAGCCCAAAAGCCCAGAAGCACGAAATAGGCCAAAATGTTGTCGAGGATTCCCGTGCGCGACATGACGATTCCCATGCCGTCGAGCGCCATTGCGATGCCTGCGAATCCGGCCAGAAGAGGGGAACGGAACATGCGCATCGCTATACGGGCGACGAGTATCACCGCGAGCACGCCCACAATTGCGGTGGAAAAGCGCCAGCCGACGCCGTTGTCCGATCCGAACAACCATTGGCCCGCGGCCATGATCCATTTGCCCAGCGGCGGGTGGACGACCCTGTCGGCGTTGTCTTTCAAAGCGGAATAGTCGCCTTTGAGGAAGAGCTCGTTCGCCTTCTCCGCTCCCTCCCACGCGCCTTCGTATCCCTTGCGCAGCAAGGAAAAGGCGCCCTTGACGTAGTAGGTTTCGTCGAAGACGATCGCGTGTGGGTGGTTGAGATTCGAAAAGCGTGTGACGAAGGCGACGAGGGCCGCGATTGCGGCGGCGACCCAGCCCTGTCTGCGGGTTTTGACGGGGAGCTTCACCCCGACGGGCAGAAGGCCCAGCCTTCCCCGAAGACTGTTTTCGCAGGCTTCGGCGTCCTTTGCCTCCAGAGGCGTGCCGGGATTTCTCCGGGGGGCGGGCCCAGGGCGCCATTTCTTCTCGGCTGCTCCGGCGGGCCCCTGCGCGGGGTGGGTTTGCCCGGGGCCGTTTTCGCCCTGCTGGGTGCTCGGGGTCGTGTCCTTTTCGCTCACGGGGTGAGTCTACCCGGGGCGACTCAGCCTGTGTCGGATGCGTTTGGAATAGTTGTGCCCACGGGATCAGTGAAATAGTTATGCCCATGAGACCAACGATAGTTTTGGCTGCGACGCCGATCGGCAACGACGAGGACGCGTCGGCTCGCCTGCGCAGCGAGCTTGAGAGGGCCGACGTCGTCGCCGCCGAGGACACCCGGCGCCTCCTCAATCTCGCCAGTCGGCTCGGCGTCGCGATCCGTGGACGGGTCTTCTCGTTCCACGAGCACAACGAGGCCGGTCGGGCTCCTGTTCTCCTTGACCTTGCGCGCGAGGGGAAGCGAGTCGTGGTCGTGAGCGACGCCGGCATGCCTTCGGTTTCCGACCCCGGATACAGGCTCGTGGCGCTCGCCGCGCGTTCGGGCGCCGACGTCGAAGTGGTTCCGGGGCCCTCCGCCGTGCTGGCGGCTTTGGCCGTTTCGGGGCTGGCCACGGACCGGTTCTGCTTCGAGGGCTTTCTGCCTCGCAAAGCCGGCGAGCTGGCCGCGGCGATCCGGGGGCTCGAGTCTGAGGCGCGCACGATGGTCTTCTTCGAGTCCCCGCGGCGTCTAGGCGCCGCTCTGCGCGCGATGCGCGAAGGATTCGGCTCGGACAGGCCCGCGTGCGTGTGCAGGGAGCTGACGAAGGTCCATCAGGAGGTCGCGCGAGGTTCGCTGGGGGAGCTCGCCGAGCGTTTTTCCGGAGAGGTTCTCGGCGAGATCGCCGTCGTCGTCGCCGGTGCGCCTCGGAAGGAGGCGGATGTCGAAGCGTCGGTCGCCGAGGTTCTCGCCCTCGCGGACGCCGGTCTCCGGCTCAAGGACGCCGCCGCCCACGTCGCCCGCCGCGTCGGGCTGCGAAAGAAAGACCTGTACGACGCCGCGGCTGCGGCGCGCGCCGTCTGATCCGGCCAAGGCGGCCAAGGCTCCGAATCCCCTTGGCCCTCTCGGATTTCGCCGGGGCTCTCCGGCCCGGCTTGCGTCTTTCGACTTTTCGGCGCGAATGCACGGTTCCCCTCGATTGCGGACGGCCGTCTCAGGCGCTTTCCGAACAATTGCCAAGGCCTCCCTTGCAATTACGCACCATTGTCTTTGCGAAATGGCTTCACAAAGCAAGGCAGTCAGGTTATCCTTACTTTGTCGCTTCTTTTCGTGGAGGTACCTTGAACCCGAATCTGTCGCTCTTCCCGGGCCGCACGTCGGTCGATCAAGAGGTCTGGGATGCCCGCAAACGCTCGTGCGCCCATCGGCTTCTGAACGGCGCCGGCCAGGCGATGCTGGTGGCTTACCGCGAAGAGCCGGCGATCAATCTGACGGCCGTCGCGCACGGCATTGCGGCGGATGGGAGCCTGGTCGTCGCCGCCGCCGATCCCATGCTCATCGAGGTCCTCGCAAGCCGCGACGTCGACGCGATGGACGTTCGCGTGTCGATAGAAAAGGAATCGCCCGATCCGACGGTTGAAATCGTGGCGTCTGCGGTGCATTTCCTGGGAACCGCGCGATGGCTCCCCCTCGAGGAGACGACCGAGGCCGTTGCCGCGGGAGTGCTTCCCGACCGCGTCGCCGCGATCGCTTCGGCCCCGGGGGGCTGCCTCGCCGTCGTGTCGATGGAGCGGGTGCTGCTCCACGACGCGGCCGGAGTGACGCCGGTCTCCTGGGAAGAGGTGTGCCGCCAAGGCTGCGAGGCCGAGGCGGAAGCCGCGGACGGGGGCGATCTGTTCGCCGACAGTTTCGGCGAGCTCCTCGGTTTGGACGTTCTTTCCTCTTTCGGGTGCGACTCCGTCAATGAGTTGTTCGGCGCGGTCATGCTTGGCATCGTGCCGGGGGCGCTGCTTGCGCGCCAACCTGTGCGGATCAGCTGCGAGCACGTGCAGACCGCGGTTCTCTGCGTCGACATCGACAGGACGGGCTTGACGCTCATGCGCGTCAGCCGCGACGAGGCCGTGACCGCCTTCGTCCCCTTCGCGGCCCCGGTCGTCGGAGGCGGCGAACTCGCCCGTGAGATCGGGCGCCTTATAGAGCTTGGCTCCTGACGCTTAGCGGATCCAGCGTCAGAAGCCAAAGAAAATGCGGGGACCCCGAGTGCGCGGGGTCCCCGCATCGTTCGCTTTGGCGGAAGCGTGTGCCGACGGGCGCGTCGCCCTGTCGGCGGCTACCGGGCCTCGAAGGCCGCGCAGGCGGCGTCGGCGGTGACGTCGATGGACGCCGCCGTGCACACGAGGTCGGAATTGTGAACGCACTCGAGGCGCTGGCATGCGCCGACGAGCCCGTTCGCGGCAACCGAACGGCGGGCGTCGAGCTTGGCAAAGGTCGCGCAGCCGCGCTCACCCATCGTCATTGCGACTGTGCAGCCGCCGTTGTTGAAGGAGCATGCGGTTGCCGCACACGTGGAAATCGGTGTCTGGGCCATGATGAACCTCTTTCGGGTAGAAGACGGCGAAGCGGCTCGATCGCCGTACGAAGCTTGAACACCTTCAACCTATGCCCGTTCGGCGGCGGCGAATAGGAAGGGAAGGGCCACCTCACCGTTGCTGTTCTGAGTTTTGCCAGGCTGCCCTAACCTGGCGATTTCTTTGACCTAATGCCGTTTTGCGCATGCAATGCATTCGGATGTCGTTTTATGCGCGAAAAACGTTACGTTAAACGTCACATTCTCTAGCCTTTTCCGCGAGAGCTTGCGGATAAATAGACGGCCGAGCCCTTGCGAAATTCGAGCTTCTCTCCAGCGGGCTTGCGCAGACCGTTCTTGTTGCCGTCAGGCGGCGTCGGAACTGAGCAGCGCCCTGAGCGTGGTCGGCACCCCGCGCTCCGCGTTCGACGGCGCCGTGAAGCGCGCTGCAGCCAAGAGATCTGGATGGCCGTTTGCCATGGCGAAGGAAAGCTCCGCCTCTGCCATCATCTCGTAGTCGTTGAGATAATCGCCGAAAACCGCTGTTTGGGCGGGAGATATCCCGAGAGACCGTTGCAGTGCGCCCAGGGCGGCGCCTTTGTTTGTCCCTTTGGCCATGACGTCGGCCCAGTTTTCCCCGGAGGCGACGACGTCGTGCGAGTCGGCGAAATCCTGGACCAGCGGCAGCGCGAACTTCTTTGCGTCCCGCTCGTCGAAGAGCTCGACTTTAAGGACGTCGTCGTCGACTGCGGTCAGATCGTCGACGACCTGGTTGACGACGTAATACTTCTCGACCTCCTCCAGGAAGCGCGGCTCTGTGGATTCGGCGTAGGCTGAGCGTTTGCCGCATACGACGACGCCGAGCTCCCTCCTGCCAAGGCTGTGGGAGCGATCCACGATGTCGGCAACCACCGATTTGGCCAGCGTTGACGAGCGCACTTCTCGCCCGTCTTGCACAACGAAGCTTCCGTTTTCCGCGATGATCGGCATTCCCGCGAGTTCTTGCGAGAACATCGCGGCGAGGGTGGCGTATTGGCGCGCGCTGGCGGGGGCGAAAGCGATGCCGCGCTCGCGCATGGCCTCTAGAAGCGGCCAGAAGTCGTCGGGAATGCGGCTGTCCTCGTCAAGGAGGGTTCCGTCCATGTCGCATACGACGAGGCGAAGGCCGCGGGCCAGCTCAACTGCCTCCGGAGAAAGCGGGCCGGGCTCGGCGCGGAGCCCGGCGGACTCCGGGTGCGGCGCGTGCGTTTCCATCGGTTTGTCGTTGTCAGAGGGGGGCGTCGTCGATGTCGGAAAAGTCGAAGTCGGCCTCGTCGGCGTCGTCGGAGAAGTCAATCTCCTCGTCGATGTCGATGTCGAAGTCGTCGAGGTCTACGTCGTCCGCCTCGCTCGAAAGGCTCAGCCCGGCGCCCAGCCCGGCCGTGAGCCGGGCCGCGAGATCGGGTTCCTCGTCGTCTTCGTCGAGGTCGCCGTACTGACCCCCGCCGTCGGGATGCGGACCGCCGTCGCGGAGAATTCCTTCTTCGCCGTACGCGTCGGCGTCATCCTTGTATGCGCCTTCGGCGTCGGAACCGTAGAGACTCCCGTATCCGTCCCCGCCGATCGCGCCTGCGAGGGACGCGTCGTCGCCCGGAATCGGGGCGTCTTCGTCCTCCTCGTAGAAACCGAAGGCACCCATAGAAGCCACCTGCTCGACCCCGGCTTCGTCCATCTCCGTGCGCGCGGCGACGCCGAGCTCCTCGCTGACGGGCACGGTCAAATCGGACAGGACGCGCGTGGGCCATCCGGCTTTCAACGCGTCGAGGGCGGTTTCCTTCACGCAGTGAGACTCGGCTATTCCGACCACGTCGACCTCCTCGACCTCGCCGGCGCGAAGGATCTCCTCGAGGAAGCGGCCGTCGGCGTCGCAGCCCTCAAAGCCCGAATAGGCGGCCTCATACTCGCCTTTCTTCACGGAGGCGTCGATTGGCAGAGAGGCGACGGCCTCGTGAAGCTCGGCCTCGGCCGTTCCCGCGAGTGCATGCGGGGGCCATGTGTCGATGAAATCCGGCTCCTCCGAAAAGTGCGAACCCGGGTTGACGTGCCAGTCCTGGGTGGTGACGATCATCGCGTACTCGTCGGCGTTCTCCGTGACAAAGTCTGCGATCCTCTCGGCCGTCGCGTTTCCTCCCTCGACGGCCAACGCCCCGCCTTCGCAGAACGTCGGCTGGACGTCGACGATGATGAGTGCCCGTGTCTTGGCCATGTTCTTCCTCCAAATCCCCGTCGCGCCTAAAGACGAAGCGCTTTTCCGATACCGAGAATTCTAGCGGCCCCGCCTCGGTCTGCGCCCGCCCGGCGGATGGGCACGTTTTTCGGGGCGGGCGTCGGAGCGGAGCGCGCCCCTTCCTCCAGGCCGAGCGCGCCCGACGCCGAACGAATCGGATCCGACATGCCGGATTGAGTCCGACGTCGCTCAATCGCGTCCCTGTGCGCGGAAAGATGAACCGAGCCCCGCGGCGACGTAATCTTATGTCTATGTCGCATATTCTCTCTGCAGTTGCATGGCCTTACGCCAACGGCCCCCGCCACATCGGCCACGTCGCGGGTTTTGGAGTCCCCTCGGACGTCTTTTCGAGGTACATGCGAATGCGCGGCGAGGATGTGCTCATGGTCTCCGGAACGGACGAGCACGGCACTCCGATCCTCGTCGCGGCCGAGGCCGAGGGCAAGACTCCGAAGCAGCTCGCCGATGAGAACAACAGGATCATCGTCGAGGACCTTGTGGCCCTCGGCCTGTCCTACGACCTCTTCACCAGGACCACCTCCGTCAACCACGAACGCGTGGTTCAAAGCATGTTCGAGGTTTGCCGCGACAACGGGTACATGATCGTCCAACAGCAGAATGTGGCCATCGACCCGGTGACCGGAAACACCCTTCCCGACCGCTACATTGAGGGCACATGCCCCATATGCGGCAGCGAAGGCGCTCGCGGCGACCAGTGCGACGTCTGCGGGAACCAGCTTGACCCCCAGGACCTCATCGACGCCGTTTCCAAGGTTTCCGGACAGGCTCCGAGGTTTGAAGTCACCGACCACTATTTCCTCGACGTTCCCGCGTTGGCGGAAAAGCTGGGGGAGTGGCTCGACGACGTCGAAGCCACCGGCGAATGGCGCCCGAACGTCATCGTCTTCTCCAAGCACCTCCTGGAAGACGTGCGACCGCGGGCGATGACCCGTGACATTTCGTGGGGCATACCGGTTCCGGGATGGGAAGACCAGCCGAACAAGCGGCTGTACGTCTGGTTCGACGCCGTCATCGGCTATCTTTCCGCTTCCGTCGAATGGGCGCGCCGCCGTGCCGCGGCAGGGGAGGGAACCGCCGAGGACTGGCGCAAGTGGTGGAACGACCCCGAGGCGCTTTCGTACTACTTCATGGGCAAAGACAATATCGTTTTCCATTCCCAGATCTGGCCGGCCGAGCTGCTCGCATACAACGGCGAGGGCTCGCGCGGGGGCAAACCCGGAAAGCTCGGACGCCTCAATCTGCCGACCCAGGTGGTCGCCTCCGAGTTCCTCACGATGGAGGGGAAGAAGTTCTCCTCGTCAAAGAACGTGGTCATTTACGTGCGCGACGTGCTCTCCCGATACCAGCCAGACGCCCTGCGCTACTTCATTTCCATAGCCGGGCCCGAGACCGCGGACGCCGACTTCACGTGGGCCGAGTTCGTGCGGCGCAACAATTCGGAGCTCGTGGCCGGCTGGGGCAACCTCGTCAACCGCGCGGCCGCGATGATCGCCAAGAACTTCGGTGAGATTCCGGCGCCCGGGAAGCTGGAGGAGGTCGACGCCGAGCTGCTCGACGCGGTGCGCAACGGCTTCGCGACCGTCGGCGAAAGCATCGCCAACCACAGCCAGCGCGCGGCTTTGACCGAAATCATGCGGCTCGTCGGCGAGGCCAACGCCTATGTCGCGAAGACGGAGCCGTTCAAACTCAAGGCGCCCGAACAGCGTGAGCGCCTGGCTGCCGTGCTCCACACGCTGGCGCAAGCGGTGCGGGACCTCAATACGATGATGTCGGTGTTCTTGCCGCATTCCTCGAATGCGATCGACCGCGTTTTCGGAGGCGACGGCGACCTAGCCCCCATGCCCCGTCTCGAAGAGGCCGAGGACCTCGACGGAGGCGATCCCTACCCGATTATCACCGGCGACTACTCGCCCGTCCGCCCCTGGGCGCCCAGCGAGGTCGTCCCCGGGACGCCCGTGGCGAAACCGACGCCGGTGTTCGCAAAGCTCGACGAAGCCGTGGTCGCGGAGGAGCTTGAGCGCTTGGGGATCGAGGCGTAGAGGAACTCTCATGGGCGGCAATCGCAAGAAGCGGAGAACCTACCCGGATGTGCCCGAGCGCTTGGCCTCGACCATCGTCGACAATCACACCCACCTGCCGGTTCGCGGAGACAGGGACTATGCGGCGCTGTCCTTCGACGTCGCGTCGGGGGTCGAGGAAGGCGCCGACGAGGACCGTCAAGGGAGCATTCCCTGGCATGTCGCCAGGATGGAGGCGGCGGGCGTTCGATGCGCCATCACCTGCGGCTGCGACGTCCCAACCCTTCAGCCGACCGTCGCACTCGCCGAGCGTTGGCCGAGCCTGTCCGCGGCAATCGGCATCCACCCCAATGAAGCGCCCCTTCATCGCGGAATAACTGAAGAATCGCCGGACGGCATGGCCCACGGCCTCGATCCTTGGCACCGCGACCTTTCGCTGGAAGACGCCGTGGCCGAGGTCGCGGCGTTGGCCGTCAGCCCCGACGTCGTCGCCATCGGCGAGACCGGCTTGGATTTTTATCGGACGGCCGCCGCTGGGAGGCAGGCGCAGGAAGAGGCCTTTCGCATGCACATCGAGCTTGCGAAGGACCTCGATCTGCCGATGCAGATCCACGATCGCGAGGCCCACGCCGAGTGCATGCGGATCCTTCGCGAATGCGGCGCCCCTGAACGAACGGTTTTCCATTGTTTCTCCGGGGACAGGGAGATGGCCGAGGCGTGCGCGGAGAATGGCTGGCACGCAAGTTTCGCCGGCCCGATCAGCTATCCGGCGAACGAGGATTTGCGCGAGGCGTTCATGACGCTGCCGGAGGAACTCATCTTGGTTGAAACCGACGCGCCCTACCTTGCCCCCGTGCCTTGGAGAGGCCACCCGAATGCGCCCTACGCCTCCGCCTATACGGCTCGTTTCATGGCCGACCTGCGGGGCGTCGACGAGGCTTCTTGGTGTGAGGCCCTGGATCGCAACGCGCGGCGGGTGTACGGAGTCTAGAACGCCCGGCGGCCGCCGCCTTGCCCTTCTACGCTTTAGACCGCCCGGAGGCCATCGCCTTGCCCTGCGCCCACACGGTTCGCCAGAGGGGATCCGAGGAGTCGTCCGCCCATCCGTATGTCGCGTTGCTCCTCGCCAGTGCGCCGACGCCGAATAGGACGAGCGCGCCGCCGAGCATTGTCCACAAGCCGGGGCCCACAGAGGCGTTTTGCCCGAGCGCCGCCACTATGCCGAAGGAGGCGAGGTCGACGATCCGTCCGCACGCGATGACCGCGCCGGCTCCGGCTATTGCCGTGGCGGCGCTGCGCTCGCTGTAGCCGCCCGGGCGGCAGAGCGAAGCGGCGACGGCGACGGCGGCGACGAGCACCGCGACGAGAACGAGGCTCTGCACCCAGAGCTCGGCGACGACGTCGAGGAAGGTGAGAGGCTTGGCGTCAGTGATGTAATCGAGAAACATCCCGGCAACTACGGTTATGCACGAAAGCGACGACGTCGCCGCGAAAAACAGCTGCGCCTTTCGGCTCCGGGAGGCGGGCGGCTCGAGAAACATGTCGGTCTCCGCGATGAGGATCGGCGCCTTTGTGTATTCGCGCGCCGACGTCGAGGCGACCCTGTAGGCCGCTGGCGACGCGCCATGGCCGCCCGTGCGGCGAAGGTTGGGCGGAGGTGAGCTGGGATAGTCGTGCATAGGTTCGACGTTAGCGACTCGAAACCGTTGTTGCCGCAACGAAACCTGGGGAGGGCTCTACTTCGGGCAAAGGAGTGCCGCACGCGCGAATTCTTCTCCGTTGCGTGCGGCACTCAAGTCGATGTCGGTTGTAAGTTGTTTTGCGCAGACCAGTGTGCTCTAAGGTTCAGATTGCGCTGTCTTGTTCTCGCTCGTTTTAAGCTGATTCGCAGTCATCAGAGCTGATCTATTCGTCCTTTTGATCTTGTGCCCCGCAAACTCAGTGTCTTCTAAGCGTCACTTGCAGCAATCCGTCGTCACTGCTGAGGCTAAGGCTGCTGGCCTTCCTGCTTCAGCTGTTGACCGTTCTCGTTGAGCTGTTGGCCGGCTTGGGGAAATCCTTGCTGGCCTTGGCCCGCAGGTCCCTGACCCTGGGCTGCGGCGACGTCGAAATGGGAGGCTTTGCTTTCAGCTTCGATCCGATTGGCCGTTTTCTGAACGACGAAACCGGCTATGAGCATAAGAACTCCCGCCACGGTGAAGAGGATGAAGCCCATTCCCAATTGGTCAAAGGGAAAGTCGTCTTGTTTCATCTTTATGAAATCGATGATGCGTCCGGCAACGAATGCGCCTCCCGCCGTCACGCCTGTGCGCCCGGCTGTTTGTATCGATGTGAGCTTTCCTCCCGTGAGGAAGGGGGCGAGGCTGAACCCCAAGACCACGAAAATGGCGGCGATGCTGATGAACAAGCCCACCGTTCTGAACTCGCTGTGTCCGAGGGCTTTGAGCAATGTCATATCGCTTATTTCGTCCGGCATGTTGTACTTCTCGTCAAAGTTGTACATCGGGAGGAATAGCGAAATGACGCCCGCCAAGGCGGAGACGAGAGAGAAGGCAAGCCCCGGCGTGGCCCGGGAAAGCGGTGCCTTACCGCCCCCGAAAGCCGCATTGGATGTGTTGTGTGTTGTACTCATAGCAGCATCCTAGTTGAGACCTGAGGGGGCAGGGCAAATGTGAGTGCTCTTTCAATAATGGTCCCAGAGGCTCGCAATCCGATTCCCAAGGACTCGCCCGCCCCCGTCGGAGGGCTCAGTCGGTTTACGGTCACCAGGGTTGTTGCTGGCCGCCCCACTGCTGGGGGTAGCCGCCCTGCTGCGGGTACCCCTGCTGCTGGAAGCCCGGATCTTGATAGCCGCCTTGTTGCGGGTACCCGCCCTGCTGGGGGTAGCCGCCCTGCTGCGGGTAACCGCCTTCCTGCTGGAAGCCCGGATCTTGATAGCCGCTTTGAGGAACGCCAGGCTGCTGCCCGTAGGGGCCGAACTGTTCATTGCCCATCATGGGGCTCGGCCCGAAATTGTTTTGAGCTTTGACCTTTCCAGTCAAAACCACGGTGACGATGCCGCCTATCAAGATGATCAGCGAGGCCAGCGTCAACAGATGGAAGCCGATTCCGAGAATGTCCGTGGCTCCGTAGTCTTTGACGTCGTTGTAATCTACTCCGCGGCCAATCAACGACAGGCCCCCGAGGACAATGCAGGTGATTCCTGCCGCTTTGGCGAGTCCAACCTTTCCACCGCTCACAAGAGCGGCGATGCTCAGCCCCAAGGCTGCGACGACGGCAAGTAGGCTCAAGATCGCGCCGCTCGGAGGGTTGTCCATCTCCGATATCGCCTTGATGAGGCTGATAGAGGACGATTCATAACTGTAGCCTCCGCTGATTTTAACAAAGGGAAGGAACAGAGAAATGACGCCAAGCGCGCCGCCGGCCGCCGTCGTTGCCAGGCCGGGCATGAGACGCCGGCCCGACGAACCCTCGTTGGGATAGTTTGGCATGGGTGTGTTGTAGATGCTCATAACACCGGATACTAGCGAATCAAGGCGGCTAGGTGAAACGGTCAAAAAGGGGAGCTGTGTCTTTTCGGCGGGATGTTGACGCAAACTTTCAGGCAAAAATAGTTGGTGCTTGAGGCGCCGGGCATCGCTACGAAAGCCGCGACAGCAGGGGACCGCTTTCGCGAGACCCCTTAGCCCGTCCTTGGAATGAACTTGGAAGGAAAAGAACTCTCGCTCGGGGAACGGGCTTTGCCGATCTCCGAGCGAGAGCAGAAGGCGTCGGTTGTCTTAGAGTCGAACGCCTTAAAAGAAAGCGGCGGCGCTGAAACGACTGCCGGCGGCGGCCTTCAATCCGAAGGCCGCCGTGGAAAACGTCACTGGTCGGGCTTGGGGCGCCAGGCCTCGCCGTCGTTCTGAGGCGACGGCGCAGCTTCTTCGGACGCAGAAGGGCTCGACGCCGAAGCCCCCTGTTGGAGGGGCTGATCCTGGGCCTGGGCGGGCGCTTGCGTTCCCTCGGCCGGCATCCCGCCCGCTTGAGGGGCGCTGCTGGTCTGGGGCGCACTGTCAGTCTGGGGTGCGCCGTCAGCCTGGGGAGTGCCGTCGGTTTCGGGCGTCGCCTCAGCTTGCGGAGCCTGCTTGCTTTGGGGCGAGGTTTCCTGAGGAGCCGACTCGCTGTGAGGCGCTTGAGAAACCTGTCCGTTCGGCGTCGGCCCGCCCTCCTGCCCTTGTGCGGGCTGGCTTTGCTCCGGTTGGATCTGCTGCCCTTGCGCGGGCTGGCTTTGCACGGCCATGTTGTTCGGCGCCTGTCCGAACTGCGGCTGATTGAACTGCGGTTGGGCGGAAGAAGGCTGCGGCTCGGGGCGAGAAGCCTCTGGCTGACCGAAGGGCGTCTGTTGGCTGCCCGGGACCTGCTGATTGCCAGGAGCATGCTGAGCGTTGAACGGCTGCTGCGGGTCGTTCGGCTGTTGCTGCGGCGCGCCGGGGCTTTGGAAGTCCGCTTGTTGCCCGTGCGTTTGCGCGGGCTGCGCCTGTCCGTACGGCTGAGCGGGCTGGTTCGCACCGTATGGCTGCTGCCCGTAAGGCTGCGCAGGCTGCTGGCTCCCTCCATACGGCTGCGCCGCAGGAGAGCCGTAGCCTCCCTGTGTGAACTGCGGGGAGGCCGAAGGGGCCGACGGCGCGGAAGCCGGCCAACGGGTTTCCGGAGCTGACTGCGCCGACATGGGAGGGGCTCCCGTGTAACTCGAACCCGCCGACTGGGCGAAAGGCGGCTGCCGCTCGAAGGGCGCCTGAGTCGAATACGGCTGGCCGTAAGGCTGAACGGGCGGGAATTGACCGGTCCTGTTCTGATCGCCAGGAAGCGGCTGTCCCGTGGCGCCCGCAGGCGGCGCAAGCGTCGATTCTTGGTTCGTGTAGGGAGCGGAGAGATAAGAGCCCCCGGTGTGGACCTCGGAGCCGGCTCCCGCCCTCAGGCCGCTGATCAGCGTGAGAAGCCCTCCCAGGGTCAAAACGATTCCGCCGATTCCGATGAGCCAGAAGCCGATTCCCCGAGAGGCGTCGTCGCTGAACTTCGCGGGCTGGAAGTTGACCGCCCAGTTGCTGACAGTGACGAGGCCCGCGAGAGTCTGCGCCAGCCCGGCTGCAAGCCCGCCCGCCTTGGGCGATTTCTTCATGAGCGACGGGATGATTACGGCGACGACGGCGATGATGCCGACCGCGAGAGTCAGGGAGAAAGGCCCCATTGAGCCCTTGTAATCGCCCGAGTTCAGCCACGAGAGGTCTCCGCCGTCGGCCTTGAAGTAGGGGAGGAAGAGGCCTATGACGGCGAGAAGGGCGCCGATTCCTCCGACGAGCGCCGCGATGCTCGTCTTTCCCGAACTTGCCTTGGGCTTGGGGGCTGCAGGCGAATCGTGGTCCGCAAAGGGCGACGAGTACGCCTGTCGATCGGTCGAATCCTTGCCGATCTGTCCGGTGACCGTGGCATTCTGCGGAGGATACTGAGTGCTCATAAGAGAATGGTATTCGCTGGAAGCCGTCGGCGGCATGGAACTCGCCACATGTCCGCATTCTGAAAAGCTCTCGGCGGACGACGTCGATCAGTCCACTCTGCCGTATGGAGGCCTGAAAGAACTGGAGGGCCTCCCTGAACTGTGGCCTGCGGGAGACGAGCCGGTGTGCGGCCCGGTGCGCTCGTTGCCGGGGCTCTGGGGATTTTGCCCGTAGCTCGGCTGAGGGCGCGCCCCCTCGGCGGCAAAGACGTTTCCCACGGCCCTAGGGTCTCCCGCGAAGTCTGATGGCGACTTGTCCGAAGACTGCCGCAGATAGGCGACCCCAATCACCTTCGGAGTGGCCTTCGTCGCTAGAACGATTCCAAGAATCCCGCATGCGAGTAGAAGAAGGCCTGCTGCAAGAATCAGCCAGAAACCGAGCCTCGGACTGTACGAATATTCTCTAACCTGTTGTCTGAAAATGGTTCGCTTCTCGCCGATTGATATGGCGAGGACGGCGCCGCTCGTCATTAGGCAAGCCGTGCAAGGCGCCCACTGGGAGGCGCCGGTTTTGTGACGACGCAGGACGAGGGCGAGGAGCGCAAAAACGACGATTGCGAAGAAGATGTAAAGGAAAAAGTATCCGCCGCCAAAGGCGGCAAGGGTATTCTTATCCGAATTGGAGTCCGAGCTGGAGGAGGAATCTCGCCAGTTGAACCTGTGGTAGGGGACGAAACAGCCGGCGACGAGGATTGTCGCTCCCACCCCCGAAAGGGCTGCGGTCACGATGTTGAGGGTATTCTTCCGCCCCGATGCCGCATAGAGGTCGAGGGCGTCTATGCCGAAGGGTGCGGAGGGATCCGGGATTGGCTGGTTTGAGGGCGCGAACGGGCCTGTCGGAGTCGCATTGGGCGACGAAGGGAAGTTGCTTGTCATGATGTCAGCGTAGTTCGACATCCCAGTAGGCCAGGGCTGCTCGTCCATCATGTGGTCGCTCGCAAAGTCTGCACGCTTGCAGGGGACTTCGTGTGACTGCTGGGAACATCGGATGTGCTTGGAGAAGTGCACAGCAATCGACTGGTCTCGTTCGCTATTGGCAGGAATGTGTGATGTGCTCGGAAAAGGTGGGTGGTTCCATCTAGAAACTCCTGGTGCCGTTTCGAATGCAATTGGCTCCGTTTCGGGGGCAAACAGAAGCGTTTTGAGTGCCAGCGGTGCTGTTTCGGGACCTTCTAAAGTTGTCAGCTGCATGACGGCATCGGTTGAGTGTCTGGACGCGGTCGCTGAGCATCGGGTAGGGTTGTTCGCTCACGCCTTTGTGTGCATGGCCGACTTTGCTGGCATGTTCGCGGGGAGTTTCGTGTTCGCGCGATCGGCGATGCGGATGCGCGCTGTTCGGGTGAGCTCGATACTATTACAAAACGATATCTGGGTGGGCTCGGGAACTTTTCCCTTGTTTCGCGCTGAAAAGTCAAACCCTGAAGGTGTGAGATGCGATACGTGGGTGGCCAAAAAGATAACGATTTGGTTACACTCGTATCAGAATCGTTATCAACCGGTTCCCGTTTCGCGGGTCCGCCGATAGAACAAGGAGAGATCGTAGTGGGTCGTCACAGCGTTGCCCAAGGCGAAGCATTCGAGTTCAACATAGATCTGTCGAAAGCCCCCGCGCCCGGTTCGAGGCGCGCCGCGCGCTTGGCAGCGCGTGCTCAGCAGGGGCTGAGCCAGAGCCTTCTCCATCCGGATTCGCCGCTTGGATACCTCGTGCGGCCGTTCACGGAGAACGAAGAGGAGGCTCACGCCGCAGCTGCCGCCGAGGCGCCGGTTCCCGAGGCTCCAGTCGAGGCGGCGCCGGTTGACGCACTCGTGGACGAGGAGCTGGCTTCGGTCGGCGCGACGTCGACGAAGAAAAGCCGTTTCTCCCTTTTTTCCCGCTCACGCGCAGCCGTTGTGGCGGTTGTCGCCGCCGCCTCCGGCATCGGGGGCATTGCTGCGGGCACGCTCTCGGTCGCCAATGAGAACGATGCCCACCGTTTGGACGCCACGGCCGGCGTCGCCCAGCTTGCTCCGGTTCAGGAAAAGGCGGCGAAGGCGACCTTCACCGTTTCCGTCGATGGCCAAAAGCGAACCGTCACAACCACAAAGCCCACGCTTTTGGGCGCTTTGGCCGACGCCGGCATAACCGTCGACGGCGACGACAAAGTCTCGCAGGAGATGTCCGCCCCGGTGTCCGACGGCTCGACCGTGACCATCACTCGCGTTGAGAAGAAGACGGTGACCGAGGACGTCGCCGACGCGCACAAGAGCAGCAAGGTCGATGACTCCAGCCTCGCCAAGGGGTCGACGGAGGTCAAGACCAAAGGCGTCGATGGCGTCACCGCCAACACCTATGAAGTAACGTATGAGAATGGCAAAGAGACCGGGCGCACGCTCGTCGTCTCGAGCGTCAAGGTTGCTCGTGTCGACGAGGTCGTCAGCGTCGGCACGAAGGAGGCTCCGCCCACCAAGACCGTCACCACTGGCGACGGAGGGACGGCAGAGGTCCCGTCTGGCGGCGCAACGCCCGCTCCGGCTGGCTCATCCCAGCAGATTGCGGCGTCGATGATGGGATCCTACGGCTGGGGCGGCGATCAGTTCTCTTGCTTGGTCAAGCTTTGGACCAAGGAATCGAACTGGAACTCGCACGCTCTCAACTCCTACTCAGGCGCCTACGGAATCCCGCAGGCCCTGCCGGGGTCGAAGATGGCCTCCGCCGGCGCCGACTGGCAGACGAATCCCGCCACCCAGATTAAGTGGGGACTCGGCTACATCAAGGGCCGCTACGGCACTCCCTGCGGCGCCTGGGGCCACTCCCAGAGCACCGGTTGGTACTGATCGGGACCCTTTGACGCCGATCGGAACCGTCCGCATTTGACGAAAACGACATCCGCTTTGCTCGGGGCCAGCCACATTCGTGAGCTGGCCTCGACGCTCGGTATACGGCCGACGAAAACGCTTGGGCAGAACTTCGTCCACGACGCCGGGACGGTCCGCCGGATAGTGCGCGACGCCGGAGTGCGGCCCGGCGACGTCGTTCTGGAAGTCGGTCCCGGCTTGGGGTCGCTCACTCTGGCCCTGTTGGAGGCCGGGGCCGTCGTGTGCGCCGTTGAAATCGATCCGGTTCTGGCCGGCGCGCTTGAATCGACGGTCGCGGCGCGCATGCCCGAGGCGGTCGAGCGGCTGGCCGTTGCCAATCTCGACGCCTTGGATGTAAAGGCCCCTTCGAATCTTCCCGTTCCCAGACGCCTCCAGAGCGAGGAAGGATGCCCGCACAGGGTTGCCGAACCGGCGCCGGAGACGGCTGAACCCGAGCCGGAGAGCGTGGATTTCGCGGGTGAGTCCGTGCGGACGGGTCAGATCCCCGCGAAGCCGCGGCGGTTTGCGAAGGCGACGCGGGGGGTCGCCGAGCCTTCGCGGCTCGTGGCCAATCTTCCCTACAATGTCGCCGTGCCGATATTTCTCAGCTTGCTCGAGGCGCTGCCCAGCATCCAGTCGGCGACCGTCATGGTCCAATCGGAAGTGGCGGACCGCCTTGCGGCGGCGCCGGGCTCGCGCACATACGGCGTCCCCTCGGCAAAAGTCTCCTGGTACGGGGAGGCTGCGCGCGGGGCGAAGATCAGCAGAAACGTGTTCTGGCCGATCCCCAACGTCGATTCGGCGCTCGTGAATTTCAGGCGGCACGGCGCTTTGCCTCAGCCTCAGGCCGACGTCGCCGGGCTTGCGCTCGCCGGCGTCTCTCGTGAAGACGTGTTCGCCGTCGTCGACGCGGCTTTTGCCCAGCGGCGCAAAACTCTTCGCGCCGCCCTTGCGTCGTGGGCCGGAAGCGCCGCGCGCGCAGAAGATTTGCTCGTCGTCGCGGGAATCGATCCGAAAGCCCGAGGCGAACAGCTGAGCGTGTCCGAGTTCGCGGCGATAGCGCGCGCGGCGAGCACGTTTGCCTGATTTGGGGCGGGCGCGCCCCGCGTTCGACGCAAGCGGGCCGCTGTGACGCGCTGAAAGCGCGTTTTTGGGTTCTCACAGTTTCGCGGTTTCCCGGTTTCGCGGGGTTTCGTCACAGGCTCACGGCCTCACACGACCCGTCGTCCGCCGTTTTCTGTGACCTGTTTTCGCTGTCCGGATGGGAAATCAAAGGGACTCACACTAAGCTTGAGTGGGACGCACGGAGAAGGGAGCAGACGGTGGATCGCGCCATGCATGAGTTCTGGCTTAGAGCTGAAAGGCGCATTGACGCATCTCTTGCCCTGATTATGGCATCGATGCTGTGGCTCGTCGTCCTTCCGTTGACTGTGATGTTCACCGATCTTGAATGGAGCCGTTTGACGGTTGTTCTCATGTTGGCTTCCATCCCCATATGCGCCACGGCTCTTTGGCCGTTGAAAACGGGACTTATGACTGTGAGGGCGATCGAGGAGCGTGACAGCGAGGAAGTGGCCCGTTGGCGGGAAACGCTGGTTCCTCCCGCCGAACCGCAGCTTGTGAAGGCGCGTCTGCGCCGAGTCCACTACCCGATGCTCACCGTCATCGCGGGGGCGGGCGCCTTCACCGCCGCCATCGCCCTCAATCGATGGGCGCATGCCCAAACCGCCGGAATGTCCAACTTCTCATTGGGGGTTGCACTCGGCGCCGTCGGCGTCGCCCTGGGGGCGTGCGTTCTCATGTTCGCCGGCAAGATTCGGCCGAGAGCCCTCCTGCTGGGTCTCATCTTGGTCGGGTGGGCCATACCCGTCGGCGGAGGCGTCGCCTCACTCGCCGTGATCATCGGGCGGCAGGATCTTGAATCCGCCTTGGCCGTTCGAGCCCTGACCACGGTGAGCTATGTCATTTTTGGGCTCATCGGGATGCTTGTCTCACTGCTTCTCTTTGCTTTGTGGCTGGCGTGGCTCGGCAAGTTTGTGAGCGGAAAGAGCTTGGAAGTCAATCATCTGGCCAGGGCCGTTCCGGTCCTTCCCGAGGGGCGCGGCGCCGAGTCCGCGGCGGAATCGGAGTTCGACGCCGAAGACCTCGATGTGATCAAAAACGCGCTGTCGGTCCCGGGATCGGTGCACGCCGCTGTCACCGCCACCCTTTTGACGACGCTGGCCACGGTGGGCCGGGCGGTCGCCGAGACGAATGAAACGGCCGTCGTGACGATCCTCGGCGCGATTGCCGCATGCTGCGCGTCTCTTGCGCTCTACCTCGCCGTGAAGGTGTGAGGCCGCAGGGCGCGGCGGCCCCGCTACACTGGGCACGTGCAAGAAGTTCGCGTCGTCACGCCCTCCAAAGTCAATCTGGCCCTCAGGGTCGGATCGGCTCGGCCAGACGGCTTCCATCCCCTCGACACCGTCTTCGAGGCGCTTGACGTCCACGACGAAGTGATCGTCCGTCGAAGCGACTCCCTGAGCCTCCGCGTGCAAGGGGAGGGCGCAGGCGCCCTTCCGGAAGACTCGACGAATTTGGCTCTCCGCGCGGCCACGGCTTTGCGCGAACGTTTCGGCGCCCCGGACCTAGGCGCCGAAATGACGGTCCGCAAAGCAATACCCGTGGCGGGAGGAATGGCGGGAGGGTCCGCCGACGCCGCGGGCGCCCTCGTTGCCCTCAACGCGCTGTGGGGCCTCGGCCTGTCGGGCGCCGACCTGATGGGCCTTGGGAGCGAGCTCGGCTCGGACGTTCCCTTCTGCATCATGGGCGGAATCGCCCACGGCACGGGGCGCGGCGAAATTCTCACCCCGGTGCATCCCGGCCGCGGGCACGCGTGGGTCCTCCTGACGAATCCCGTGGGGCTTTCGACGCCCGCAGTGTTCCGCGAGTTTGACCGCATCGCTGCGGCGGCTGAAGGGGCTGGACCCGTCGCGAGGGAAGTTGCAGGAACTGAAAGGGCCGGCCGCGTCGGAGCCGGGTACGCGGGATCCGGCCGCGCCGTCGAAGCCGACGTCGCCGAGAACCCGGCGTCGACCCGGGAGCTGCGTGAGGCCGTGGCTCGCGGAGACCTGCGGGCGACGGCGGCGCTCATGGCCAATGACCTTCAAGCCCCGGCCTTTTCGCTGCGCCCGGATCTTGAAGACGTCGTCGAGCGAGCGAGTCGCTTTGGGGCGACGGCCATCCTTTCGGGCTCGGGGCCGACGGTCGCCCTCCTGGCCTCCGACGCCGCGCATGCCGATCGCCTCGCGATGCGGGCCGCGATCGAGTTTCCGAAACTTCGGGCGGTTCGTGCGAACGGACCGGCCGCCGGCGCCTGCGTTGCGGAGGCGAAGTGATGGCTCATCTTCTCGGAGCGCAGGCGATCCGGCTGGAGTACCCCAACAGCGTCGTCCTCGATTCGGCAGCCCTCGGAATCGGGGAAGGGGACAGAATCGGCGTCGTCGGCCGAAACGGCGGCGGAAAATCGTCGCTTTTGCGAATCCTTGCGGGAACGCTCGACCCGACCGAAGGCCTTGTGACCCGGCGCGGAGGCCTGCGCATCGGCGTGCTTGAGCAAGACGACGCCCTCGACGCAGACGTGACGGTGGGCTATACGCTCGTGGGAGAGGCCGCCGAGCACGAATGGGCCTCCGACCCCAAAATCCGCGACGTCATAGCGGGCCTCGTCGGAGACCTCGACTGGCAGGCGCGGGTGGGCACGCTCTCGGGCGGCCAACGGCGCCGCCTCGGACTCGCGGCCCTTTTGATCGGCGAGTGGGACGTTCTCATGCTCGACGAGCCGACCAACCACCTCGACGTCGAAGGGATTGCCTGGCTTGCGCGGCATCTGAAGAACAGGTGGCCCAAGAACGTCGGCGGACTCCTCGTCGTCACCCATGACCGTTGGTTTCTCGACGAAGTCGCGAACTCTATGTGGGAGGTGCACGACGGCGTCGTCGAGCCGTTCGAGGGAGGGTATGCCGCATATGTCCTTCAGCGGGTTGAGCGCGACAGGATCGCGGCGGCGGCCGAATCCAAACGTCAAAATCTCATGCGCAAAGAGTTGGCGTGGCTGCGCCGCGGAGCGCCCGCTCGCACGAGCAAGCCGCGTTTCCGCATCGAGGCGGCGAACCGGCTCATCGCCGACGTCCCTCCCGTCCGCGACTCCGTCAAGCTCACGCGCATGGCCGTGTCGAGGCTGGGCAAGGACGTCGTCGACCTCGAAGACGCGGGCGTTCGCTACGGAGACCGCGACGTGCTGCGCGAGATCACGTGGAGGATCGCTCCCGGCGAGCGCACCGCAATCCTCGGCGCCAACGGAGCGGGAAAGTCGACGCTTCTGGGCCTCGTCGCGGGCTCGATCGCGCCGACGTCGGGCAGAGTCAAACGCGGAAAAACGGTGAGGATCGGCATCCTCGACCAGCAATTCTCCGCCCTCGAGGAGATCGGCGGGGATCTGGTGAGGCAGGTGCTCGCGCGATACAAGACTTCTTACACGGTGGGCGAGAAGGAGATGACCCCTGCCCAGCTTCTCGAGCGCCTGGGTTTTTCCCGCGATTGCCTTTCCTCGCGTGTGTGCGAGCTTTCTGGCGGGCAGAGGCGGCGCCTTCAGCTGCTTCTCGTTCTCTTGTCGGAGCCGAACGTGCTCATCCTCGACGAGCCTTCGAACGACGTCGACACCGACATGCTCGCGGCCATGGAGGACGTCCTCGATTCATGGCCCGGAACGCTTATCGTCGTCTCCCACGACCGCTACCTCGTTGAGCGCGTGACGGACCGGCAGTACGTCATCTTCGACGGGCGGCTCCGGCACCTTCCCGGCGGCGTCGACGAGTATCTCGAGTTGAGCGACGCCGCGAAAGCGGGATCTGAAGGCGGCGCCCCGAAGAAAGCCGCCGGCGGCAGCGCGCCGAAGGCCCCAGGGAAAAGCGTCGGATCGGCGAAAACGGGGGGAGGCTCGGCCGCGGAGCGGAGCGGGGCCAAGCTGTCGGGCGCCGGACGGCGTGCGGCCGAGAAGGAAGTCAACTCAATCGACCGGCGGCTCGCCAAACTTGCGGACAAGGTGGCGCAGGTGCACGCACGGATGGCCGAACACGACCAGAGCGACTACGTCGGCCTGCGCAAACATGCCGACGATCTGCGCGATCTCGAGGCCGAGGTCGCCGAACTCGAAGACCGCTGGCTCGAACTGAGCGAAAAGCTCAACGATTAATCACTTTGCAAAGTGTTTATACGTGTGTGATGATTGAAGCGTGAATGAGGACAAGCTCCTAGCGGAGACCGCCCGCATGTTTCGGGTTTTGGGAAACGAGTCCCGTTTGCTCCTTCTTTCACTTGTGAGCCACGAAAACAGGCCGGTTTCGGCTCTCGCCGAGGCGGCGAAGATGAGCCAGCCGCTCACATCGCAACATTTGCGGATCCTGCGCGACGCCGGGCTCCTTGAAGCGGATCGCCGCGGCAAGGAAGTCATCTATCGCATCTCCGACTGCCACGTTGAACACGTGGTGCGCGATGCGATCGCCCACGCGCGGGAAAACGCATGAAGAAAGGAAAACTATGAGCACTGCCGACCCCCACGCTCACCACACCGTGGCCGAGCACGCCCATGGAGAAGGCTGCGGCCATGAGGCCGTTCAGCACGGGGACCACGTCGATTACGTCCATGACGGGCACCGCCACGCCCGGCATGGCGACCACTACGACGACCATCAGGACGTCGCCGAACACACGGTGGCCGAGCATGCCCACGGCGAGGGTTGCGGCCATGAGGCCGTTCAGCACGGGGACCACGTCGATTACGTCCATGACGGGCACCGCCACGCCCAGCATGGCGACCACTACGACGAGCACTGAAAACTCGCCGGGCATCGAAGCTCAGACAAGCTAGAAGGCTCGACAAATCGAAATAGGCTCACACAAATGAAAGGGGAGGGCCCACGCCTTTTCGTGGTCCCTCCCCTTCTGCATTCTTCGGCGGTTCGAGCCGCCTCGGCTCGTTCGCCTCAGCTTGATCGGCTTGGGTCGCCCATTTCAGTTCGAGCCTCGCAGATTCAGTTAGAGCCTCGCAGGGCCTTGACGATCTTGACCCGTTCGCCCGTGCGCAGGATCGAGTTCTCGTAGATCTTCCCCGCGAGTGCGGCGAGGAGAGGAATAAAGGCGATGTTGACGGCGAAAGCGACCAGCTGCTGCCAGGCGGGCACGCCGCCGAGCGCCGTCCGCATGATCATGGTCGGCGGAGAGACGAAGGGAATGAACGACATGACCTCGCTGGCCGTCGAATCCGGTTGGGTCGGGATGTAGTACATAGCCGTGTATATGGGTATCGTCAGCCCGAAAATAATGGGCGTCTGAACCCCGCCGAGGTCTTCCTGGCGCGATACGGTCGAAGCCAAGGCTCCCGTGAGCCCCGAAGCCGTCAGATAGCCGACGACGATCCATGCGAGGAACGTCGGCAAGAACGTCCAGACTCCGAGCTTTCCAAGCGTTCCAAGGTCGGGCAGCAGCCCCGCCAAGCCGAGTCCTCCGACGATTCCCACCATATAGGCGGCGAAGACCACGAGCATTCCCGCGCCGATGCCGAGGATTTTCCCAAGCAGGAGGACGCGCGGTTTGACCGTGGTAAGAAGGATTTCCACCACTCGGCTGGCCTTCTCTTCGACGACGCCGGCCCCCAGGACGCCGATGCCGGTGAAGAGCATGACCATCAGGAGGGAGTTGCCGAGAGAGCCCATCACAAAGCCGAAGGGATTGCCGTCCGCGCCGTTTCCCGTGACTTCTGGGGGAGTGGTGTCGACGTCGTTCTTTCTGAGGAAGTATCCGCCGATCGCCCCGCCGATGAACATGAGGGCCACGACGATGCCGGTGGAAACCTGTATGGCCTTCGACCCCAACAGCCTCGTGAATTCGCGTTTGAAGATGAGGGAAAGAATCATCGGGCTGCGTCCTTCCTGCGGCCGAAGATGCCTCGTCGGCCCTTTTGCGTGGGTTCCTCGGGTTGTGCGGCGACCACCACGTCTTTGAACAGATCGGCGAGGTGGGGACGCCGGGGTGCGAATTCGTGGACCGGCCCAGCGGACAGCGCGGCCTGGAGCAGCGCCTGGTCGTCGATCCCTTCGGAGTCGACGACCACGCGGGTCAATCCATTTGCGCTGGGGGCGTCGGACGTTCCCTCGAGGGGATCGGGCTGCGGCTTGACGCCCGCCGAAGACAAAGCGGCGTAAACCCTGTCGGGGCCCGCCGAAACGGCCAGCGCAATCTGCGGCCTTCCAGCGTTGCGCAGCTCGTGGATTGTGCCTTCTGCCACGATCGACCCGCGGGAGACAATGCCGACGCGGTCGCACAACCGCTCGACGAGATCGAGTTGGTGGGAGGAGAAGATGACGGGAACGCCGGATTTCGCCTTGTCTTTGAGGACCTGGCTCATCACGTCGACCGCCACCGGATCGAGGCCGGAAAACGGCTCGTCGAGAACGAGGATGATGGGATCGTGGACGAGGGCCGCCGCCAGCTGGACGCGCTGCTGGTTGCCGAGGGAAAGCTTTTGCACGTTGTCGTTTCGCCTGCCTGCCACTCCCAGCCGATCGGTCCATTGCTCCGTCGCCTGCGCCGCCTCGGCTTTGCCCAGTCCATGGAGCCGCGCAAAATACTCCAGTTGCCTTCCCACCTGCATTTTGGGGTAGAGACCGCGCTCCTCCGGCATGTAGCCGATTTTGCGGCGGACGTCGTCGTCGACCTCCTTGCCATTCCATGAAACCCGGCCTGAATCGGTGGAGAGCACACCCAGCATGATCCGCATCGCGGTCGTCTTGCCTGCGCCGTTCGATCCGACGAAGCCAAATATCTCACCAGGCTGGACTTTGAGGCTGAGACCCTTCAACGCTTGCAACGTCCCGAAGGACTTATTGAGATCCTGAACTTCCAGCATGTTTCATGTTTACCACAACGGCTGACGAGGAGCACGCCTCATTCGACGCAAGGTTTGCCGCCGAAAGGCAGGAAAGGGAGCGTCTGTGCGAGCTCCGGCGCCGAAAGGCTGGGCGGGGGCGCATGCGCCGAGAAGCGGGGCAGGGGTTGGCGCCGACGAACAGGCAGGGTTGTGCCGAAAGGCGGGCAGGCGAAGTGGACGGCGAAGTCCTTTTAGAAAGCGATGAAAGGGCTCGGATCGGGCGACGAGTAGAAGTGAGGGGCGGGCGACGAGTAGACGCGAGGATGCGAGGATCGGACGACGTGGAAGCGAGGACGAGAAAGCGTCCGCCGACCGGCAGCGAGGCTGCCATCGACGGACGCTCGACCTTTCGTAAAGAGAGACTGAGTTGCGCCTCAGCGTGTCTGGAGCTGTGGATCCTTTTCCATGCCTCGAAGGCCGAGATAAAGCAGGTTCGTCACCTGGGCGGCGACGAGTTTCTTATCGACCTGCATGTTCTCGCTCCACCACTGACCTATCTGTCCGACGCCGCCAGCGAGGATCTGCCCGTAGACGGGCGCCGATGCGGGATCGAGCCCCTGCTTCTCCAGAAGCGGGGCGAGGAAAACGGTGACTTGGTCCGCGATGTCGGCCATGACGGTCTCGAAGGTCTCGCTCCTGACGGCGGTGGGCGACTGGTGGGCGAGCAGATGGAATCCGTCGGCGTTCTCCTCGATGAAGTCGAGAAGGGTGACGACGATTCCCTCAAGGACTGCCCGCGCGCTGTGTTCGGGACGCATCTGAGACCGCAGGATGTCGGAAAGGGCCTTCACCTCGCGGTCGACGATAACCTGGTAGAGGCCTTCCTTCCCTCCGAAATGCTCGTAGACGATGGGCTTGGAGACGCCTGCCGCACTCGCGATTTCTTCGACGGAGACGGCATCATAGCCTCGAGTTCCAAAGAGCTGGCGGGCTACGCGGATCAGCTGTTCACGGCGCTCGGCTCGGGACATCCGCACGCGCCGGGGTGACGAAGAAGAATTTGCGCTCATATATCAATTATTGCAGTAAAAGCGGCTGTTTACTTCAGTCCGAAGGAGGATCTCTCCCCATTGCCACTCCGCTTTGACGCCGAACGGATCGTGCGACCGTAAAAAACGCTCGCTTTTCAGCGTGTGGATGCGCGGGCTCGTCCGCTCCGTCAAATGCGCGCCATTTCGCGCATCGTGGAGGGGAAGGACCAGACAGGCCAGGCTCGGTGCCGACCGCGGGCGAAGGCGGCTGGCCGAGGCCGAAACCTCAACATATCGTTTCGCTCAAAGGAAAGAGCTTCGCTTCCGGTGAACAGCGAGACGTCAGCCCAGGCGTCCTCAGCCCGACTTTCGGACGGCTTTCCGACTTTGGGATGACTTTTCGCGGACGCGCCTATACAATCGTCCGGGTGATCCGCCCTGGTGTAATGGCAGCACAGAGGTCTTTGGAACCTTTTGTCCGGGTTCGAATCCTGGGGGCGGAGCAGATGCGGCGCACAGTCGGCGTCGCTGTGCGGACGGCGTAGGCGAAACTCTCAGGCAGCGGTTAAACTTGGTCTATGACCACAGGAAGGGGCCTACTGTGAGCAGACCGCATCCGGCTGCCGTCGTCGTTCTAGCCGCCGGTCAGGGAACCAGGATGAAATCCGAGATCCCCAAAGTCCTCCATCCCATGTGCGGACGCACGCTCCTCGGCCACGCGATCTTCGCGGCGCGGGGGCTTGCCCCCGATCACATCGCCGTCGTCGTGCGCCACGAACGCGACCGCGTCGCCGCACACGCCGCCGAGTGCGATCCCGGGATCACGATTGCAGATCAGGACGAGATCAAGGGCACGGGCAGAGCCCTCTGGTGCGGCTTGCGCGCCCTTCCGGCCGATCTTTCGGGGCCGGTCGTCGTGACTGCGGGGGACACTCCTCTGCTTTCGGCCGACGTTTTGTCTCGCCTTCTGGGACGGCACGAAGGCAATGCGGTCACGGTTCTGACCGCCGTCGTGCCCGATCCCACAGGCTATGGCAGGATCGTCCGCGACGCCGAAGGGGCCGTCGCCGGCGTCGTCGAGCACAAAGACGCGACGCAGGAACAACGTGAGATCGCCGAGATCAACACGTCTACGTACGTTTTCGACGCCGACTTCCTTCGCGAGGCCGTCGGAGGGCTCGACACCGAGAACGCGCAGGGCGAGATGTACCTGACCGACGTCGTGGCGAAGGCCTATGAATCCGGCGCAGGGGTCGGCTCGTACGTCGTCGAGGACTCGTGGCTCGTCGAAGGGTGCAACGACCTCATCCAGTTGGCGGCTCTGCGCGAGCAGATGAATCGGAGGACCCTCGAGGCGTGGATGCGCGCCGGGGCGGCGATCGTCGATCCCGCGACCACGTCGATTGACGTGACCGTCACTTTGGCGCCGGATTGCCGGGTCCTGCCCGGAACGGGGCTCTATGGGACGACGTCGATCGCGAAGGGCGCCCTCGTGGGCCCGGGTGAGTTCACCGACGCCCTCGTGGGCGAGGGGGCCGATGCGCGCCACGTCGTGGTTCGCGACGCGGCCGTGGAGGCGGGGACTGCGCTTCCGCCCTACACAGTGCTGACCGGGGGCGCCAGGGCCGCCGGCGTTTCCGAATAGCGAGGGGAACTATGACCGGAATGCGGATGGCGAACGACAAACGCCTCGTTCTCGTAAGCGGCCGGGCGCATCCGGCATTGGCGAAGGAAGTCGCGGACGAACTGGGAATCGACCTTTTGCCGGTCACCGCCTACGATTTCGCCAACTCTGAGATATACGTCCGTTTCGAGGAGTCGGTGCGCGGGGCCGACGTGTTCATCCTCCAGTCCCACGCCGATCCCATCAACACGTGGCTCATGGAGCAGCTCATCATGGTCGACGCCGCCAAGCGGGCCTCGGCCAAGCGAATCACCGCAGTGGCCCCTTACTACCCATACGCTCGCCAAGACAAGAAGCACAAGGGGCGCGAGCCGATCTCAGCCCGTCTCGTGGCCGACCTGTTCAGAACGGCCGGCGCCGACCGCATCATGTCCGTAGACTTGCACGCCGCGCAGTCGCAGGGTTTTTTCGACGGTCCCGTCGACCACTTGTGGGCGATGCCGACCCTGGTCGAGTACGTTCGCGGACGCATCGACGTCGGCAGCGCCGTGGTTGTCTCTCCCGACGCCGGCCGGATCAAGGTGGCCGAGCAGTGGGGCAATCGGCTCGGGGGCGTGCCTCTCGCGTTCGTGCACAAGACGCGCGATCTCACTCGCCCCAATCAGGCGACGGCGAACCGCGTGGTCGGCGACGTCTCCGGGCGCACCGCCGTGATCGTCGACGATCTCATCGACACTGCCGGAACCATCTGCGGCGCGGTGCGCATCGTGCTGGAGGCGGGGGCCAAGGACGTCATCGTCGCCGCCACCCACGGGGTGCTCTCCGATCCGGCGACCCAACGTCTGCGTGAATCGGGGCTGCGCGAGCTCGTTGTCACGGACACGCTTCCCATCGGTCCGGAAAAGCGCTTTCCGGCCATGACGGTGCTTCCGATCGCACCGGTTCTGGCCCGCGCCATCGACGAAGTCTTTGAGGACGGGTCCGTCACGAGTCTTTTCGACGGCGCGTACTGACCCGGCTTGCTCCCGCGCTTCCGTCTGATTTCGGCGGAGTCTAGGGCGGAAACTGGCGTGAAACGTCGCCTCCTGTTTGGCCAAGGTCTTCCGGTCGGCGTCAATGGCAAGTTGATGTGACATACGTATCCGAAGTTTGCTCTGGTTTTTGAGAAACCCTCAGTTTTCTTTCGCGAATCTGAGTTTTCCTTTGTATTCCGCGGATTCTTTGGGTAATCTGCGATAAAGCGGAGATCAATCGGGGAGAGCTATCCATCATTGATACTTTGTGAAGCATCTCGGCAAACAAGCTTATTTTGTATATAAACCTGCTATAAACACTTAAACTCAACTAAAGTTACTTATATGCAATAAATAAGGTTAAAATCTACATCTCTGGATAACGCTGACTTAAGGCGTATACGCTCAAAACCTTGTTCTCGTCCCAGATATTCCTGATTTGAATGGCTTTGGCGTACGACAGTGACATGAGGTCGATATTTATGCGGGAGGCCACGTGGGTCTTCGACGGCCTGGGTGAATCGTTCAGAGCGCCTGACCTAAACGTCGCTCTTCACAGTCATGCCGGTTGCGTATCGTCGCCGTTCCGGTCGGTGCGGCAGTTGCTTGCGCGAGGCGCGAAGAGGCAAAGGGGATCCCACTTTATCTTGAATTCGTTCCTTTCTTCGTGATTGGCCCTGCATGTGCCCTTCTTGCAAGGTAAGTTCGTCGCCCATTGGGCCTTATTTGGGTCAGGGCTCGAGGAAGCGCATGTCATTTCGCAGTAAAACTGCCAATATTTGAAGCGAAACGGAGGAATGCGGCGAAATGTCCTGCTCGCCGCCGTAAGCGTTCGTGGGACTGGTTTGTTCGCATTTTAAAAAGTTAAATAATGCATTTAAAGATATCTATTGAGTTTATAAGATATATATAGAATTAAAGCATATAAAAACGCCTATAAAATAAACAACACTCTATTAATTTTAACGACACACCTTGGGGGGGAAACCACTCTGGTGGTGTGGACAAAGTTCGTTGTAGGCTAGCTGCAGGCCCGGCAAAGGGTTCCATGGTCAAGGGTCCATGGTTTCACATACAGAGGAAGGTACTTTTCATGTCACAGAATGAGTTTAAAGATGTAGATGGTGCGAATCTTCAGATTTCCTCCATCTTGGACGAGAACATGGGCAGCCTCAACGCACACAAGTCGGCCATCAACGGCAAGACGACGGAGCTGCGGGGCAACGTTCAGTTCCAGGGCGGAGCGGCCCAGGCCTTCACCGCCGCTTTCACCGCCCTCGAGGAAGCTAGCGCCAGGCTCTTCCAGAAGCTTGGCGTTTACAGCCAGGAGACCAAGAGCACGGGCTCCACTTCCGAGCAGGCCGACATCGACGAAGCTCAGAGCTACAAGAACCTCGGCTTGGACTCGCTCATGGGTGGCGGAAGCTCCGCTCTCTAGGTCGATTCTCGAGACGATACTTATCTAGGCGCAATTAGGAAAGGACAACCACACTCATGACCATTCTCTACAACTACCCCCTCATGCAGGCAGGCGTTGCCGACATCAAGGCCCATGCGCAGAAGGTGCGCGAGGAGACCGAAACGATGGGCAACCGGATCGAGGGCATCATCCGCGAAAGGCTCGGCGGTCAGGCAGCAGATGCCTTCCACACGATCTTTATGAGCTGGATGAAGGACTGCGATGTCATGGTCCAGGCCACGGACGCTCTCAGCCTCGTGCTCGACGGTTCTGTTACGAACATGCAGGGAACGGACAGCAACAATGCGCGCCGTTTCGGCGGCGACGTCCGCTAAGACCGCATGCCGATAAAAGCTGTGTGGGCGGCTTAATATGGTCGCCCACACAGCTTTTATCGTAATCCGGGGTTCTTGCAGCCCTTGTTTCGCAGCCCTTGTCGCTCCAAGGATTTCGATACATTCCAGGTCTTTCTCGCGCTTGCCGCTCTTCTCATTGCGACGGTTCCCAGCGTCGTTTTCGAGGCCTCACCGCTGCGTATTCGACTTGGCGGAATCGGAGGGGATATGAAGGCAAGCACACATATTTAGTCAAATGGCTCGTTTCGGTGTCCGCCGGGGACTTCCTTTCACATCCGCCTAGTGGACGACGTCGTCAAGCGACGCCGACGAGACTAGACTCCACATTGTCTCCACAAGTTTTCGATTTGTATTTCTGAGGACACGCTATGAGAGGGAATAAAACCTTTGCCGCTCTGTCCGTTTCGCGTGGTCTGAGCCTGCTCACAGTTCTGCTCTTGGCCTGCGCGAGCGTGTTCGCCGCGGCGCCCGCCGGAGCCAGCAACGGCAGCACGCCCGACGGGGCCGGCTACAGCGCGCCGGACCGTGTCGCCGTCGGCCAACCGCTGACGGTCAAAGGCGTCGGCTGGATGAATCAGGAAAAGAAGGAAGGCTCGGTCGTCGCCGTTAAGATCGACGGCGGGACTTTCAAAGCGAAATCCGCCGTCAAAAATCCTGTCAATGGAAAGGCTGAGACCGACAAGGGCGTCTTGGCGATGGTCAAGGCGGATGCGTCCGGAAACTGGACAGTGACCATTTCTGCGGAGTCTTTGAGCCAGCTGAAAGAGGGCAAGCATACGGTCCAGTTCTCGAGCGGCTCAGGCCTTCAGGGCGACGTCGTGCGGCAATCGAGCGCTGCGTTCGTGTACGGCGCCGAGGCGGGAAAGCCCAATCAAAATCCGAATCCTCAGGCGCCCGCGCCCAAGGAGGCTCCTCAGGCTCCTGCACCCAAGGAAGCCGCGCCGCCGAACCAGCCGAACGACACTCCCTCTAGCCTTGGTCCACCGGAGTGGCCACACGTTGATCTGTCGGACAAGTCGGGCGCCAAAGCTTGGGTTGAGAAGGAAATCAAGTCAGACATGGGTGCGAAGTTCCGCATCAGAGGGACCGGTTGGAAGAACTCAGCGGGGAACGGCCCGTCCACAGTCTCCGTCAAAATCAATGAGGGTGAGAACAAACCCTACGAGCGGGCCAAGGCCATCGCCCATCCTTCGGTCAAGGGGGACAAAACCGTCTGGGCGCTTGTCGCCCAAGTCAACCCGGAGAACGACACGAACGTCAAGGACATCAAGTCCAACGGCGACTTCGAAGTCGAGATCGACGTTCCCAAGAGCTTGACGAAGGGGAAGTACCTCTCCGTTTCTCTGCTCTCGGGGCAATCGGACACGAAAGACATCAAACGCTCAATGACCTCCGAACAGTTGACGGTCCTTGAGCCGACCACGTGCACGCCGTCGGTTGAGAAACCGACTGTCAAAGTGGAGAACGCCAAGGTGCACCTGGGCGGCACGGTAAAGGTCAGCGGCAAAGGATGGTGCCACCCGCAGGAAAACCAGGGCGCCTCGAAGATCGCGGTCAAGATCGACGGCGGAGAATACAAGCGCCTCGATGTGCCGGCCAGCGGTGACGCGACGGTCTGGGCGATCGTGAAAAACGCCGACCCCAAGACCGGCGACTGGACGGCCGAGATCCCGCTGCCCGACGGGACTGACAAGAAAGCGGTTCGCGGAGGCAACGGCGGAAGCAATCCCGTGTTCCCCGAAGGCAAGCACCGTTTCACGTTTATCACCGGAAAGGCGGTCAAGGACGGCGACGTGGATCGGGAGGTCAAGTCCGAGGAATTCGACGTCGGAGAATACCAGCCGAGCGGCACGCCGGAGCCGGTCGAGGCGAACGAGGATCTTAAAGACGACAACAAACAGGGTATGACCGTTAAGCGCGGCAAGGACGGTCGGCTCGTCGTCACTGTTCCGAAGGCCAAAGCCGAGGCAGGCAAAGGCAATAAAAAGGACGGACGTAACGCCACGGACAAGAAGACCTGGGTCTTCCTCGATGTGTACGACGAGGAAGGAACGTCTCGCCACCCATGGGGCGCCAGGTGGTTTGAGACGGACAAGGACGGCAAGGTCCTCGATCTGCCCAAAGACGTGTCCCTTCCCAATGGCGCCTTGAAGATCACGGCGCAATCCGGCAAGCCCGGCGACGACTTCGGCGCTCTCCTGGGATGGACGACGTTCGAAGGCCCCAAGAAACCGGACAACCCGACCAATCCCCCCGGCGGCGGTGGGAATCAGCCTCCCAGCGGCGAGAACCGGCCGCCCAGGGGGAATCAGCCGCCGAGCAACGGCGGCAACCAAGCCCCGGGCGGAAATCAAGGAAACAGCGGCGGACAGCAGGGCAGGACGGGCGGCTCCACGATCGTGAGGCGTTCGGTCCAATCGGGCGCGCGTCAGTCGATCATACCCGGAAGGTATGTCATTCAAAGGGCAATTGCCGGTCAGCAGCCGCAGAAGCCGGCCCAGCCGTTCTTCCCGAAGCCCGACTTCTCGCCGCTTCCCCCTGTTCCAAACATCAAGGGCTTGACGCTCCAGAACGCCGGAAACATCGGAAAGCAGATGGAAGGCAAGGTCTTGGTGCTTGCGCCAGCCGGACGTCAGCCGGGCGAATGGGTCTTCCTCTACCTCTACCCTCAGGGGAGCCCGCTCGGGTGGATGCAGATCGACAAGGAAGGAAAGATTCGAGTCGACACATCCACTCTTCCCGACGGCTCCTACAAGTTCGCGTTGATGGATTCCACCGGGGCGCTCATCGGATGGACCGACCTCGACGTCGGCAACGTCAAGAAGTCCCCAGCGCCGGCTCCGACGCCGACCAAGACCGACGGCCCGGCCCGCATCCCGCCGAAAACCGAGGGAGACGACAGTCAGCCGATATGGCCCTGGATACTAGGCGGAGCAGTCATTTCCGTGACGGTCGTCGCAACCTCCCTCATCGCCTCGCGACGCCAAAGCAAGTGAAAGCGAGGAGTAGTCATGATTGCTTCGCGCAAAGGCCTGAAAGCCACGTTTGCGATCCTCATGGGTTTCATGCTCGCCATGCTGGTCGATGCAGGCGCCCATGCCCTTCCGGGCGACTCGCCGGGAACCGCAGCGTCCGTGTCCGCGAAGACGGCCCAGGCGGGGCAGCAGATTTCCTTCACGGCGACCGGTTTCCCGGCAGGCGCAACCGTTTACGTCCAGCTTGACGACGGTGCGACCCACTGGGACAGCAGCCTTCCGGGAAAGTCCATTCTGCATAAGAAAGTTCCCGCTTCTGGAAAAGTCTCGGGGTCCGTCGTCCTTCCCGCCAATGTCGCCCCCGGAGCGCATTGGCTGCGTTTCAACGCAACGGCAGCCGATCCGAACGGCGGGTCTCAACAGATCACCTGCCGGGGAGACTCCGATTTCACTGTGGTCGCCCCTCAAGGAGAAGGCGGAGGCGGCGGGCAGCCGGGCGGCAACGCCGGTGACAACCAAGGAAACGGCCAAGGCGCCGACCAGGGCAACGGCCAAGGCGGCAATCAAGGAAACGGCCAGGGCGGCAACAACAGCGGGGGTCAGCAGCAGCCCGGAGGCGGCCCTCAACAGCAGGGGCAGCCGGGTGCACAGCAGGGCGTTGCGGTTGACGCCCAAGGAAGGCCCCTGCCGCCGGGAGCGACTCCCTCGGCAACTTCGACCGTGAAGATAGGGGGACAAATCATGACCATCGCCCCCGAAGCCGCCAGCCCGGTGCCGACCGAACGCCCGAAGAACACTGCAAAGAAGACGCCGGCCATGCCGCCGGCCGCTCCCAAGGTCGCGGCCGAGGAAGAGTCCGGCGGGCCCAACATGGGCGTAGTCGGCGGAATGGCTCTCGTTTTCGTCGGGCTGATCACCGCCACCCTCATCACGAATCGCGCAAAAGCCGTCGCGGCGGGCTCGTCTCGGGGCGGGGCCTCTGCTGGCTCAAGCCCTTACGATCCGGCCTTCGCCGCCGCCGGCCCGTTGGCCTTCGACGGCTCCGACGCGGACGCCGCCGGCGCTTCCGGACTGGCCGGGGGCGCCGCACTGGCCGCGGACGGCTCAGCCGCTGTCGCCGATGACACTGACGCAGACGAGCCCGATTCCGTCTTAGACGGCTCGGCGCCTGACTGGCCGCCCCTTGCCCCAGACGGGTCGGAGCACGTCGCCGGTTCGAGCGCTGCCGCATTGGGCGGCCGGGACTCGGACGGCCAGGATTGGCGCGACGGCGCCTCCTCGGGTGCGGATGGCGCGGTCGCCGACGGCGATCTGGCGGCCGACCCCGACTCCGATGCGACCGCCGACTCGGAGGATTCCGCTTTCGACGGCGACACCGAAAACTCTGTGGACGACGACTCCTGAGAGTGACAGGCCCTGAGAGTGACAGGCCCTGAGGGTGACAGGCCCTTCCTCGGCGCGGTAGCATGTATAGGTTGCCTCGGCGAGGGAAAGCAAACGTGTCTTTCCGTTATCGACGCGGTGGGTGTGCCTTCGTGCACGGCCGTCGGAATCGAGGCCGCACGCGCTCGAAACTCTCGGGCGCCACACGAAAGGAGAACCACATGGCAGACAAAATCCAGGTCGATCGCCGCCAGTCCTTCGGAAAGGGCGCGTCCCGCCAGCTTCGCCGCGAGGGCCGCACGCCCGCCGTCGTCTACGGGCACGGCTCCGAACCCGTCCACATTTCCTTCGATTCGCATGAGATCTTCCTGGCCACCAAAGGGCAGGCCAACCCGATTCTCACGATTGCGCTGGAGGGCAAGGAACAGCTCGTTCTCGTCAAGGAGCTGCAGCGCAATCCTCTGACGCGCATCATCGAGCACCTCGATCTTCTGCGCGTCAAGCAGGGCGAAAAGGTCGACGTCGAAGTTCCCGTCGAAGTCACCGGAGAGTCCTTCTCCGGCACGATCCACACCGTTGAGCTCATGCACGTTCTGGTCAAAGCCCCGGCGACCGCGATTCCCGAGTCGATCGTCGTCGACGTCGAAGGCCGCAAGGACGGCGAGAACGTCACCGTCGCGGATTTGACCTTCCCCGCCGACGTCGAGGTCGAGACCGACCCCGAATCGATCGTCGTGGTCATTGCGACCCCGTCTTCCTCCGCCGTGGAAGACGCCCCCGCCGCCGAGCCGGCTGCGGACGCGGAAGAAGCCTCGGCCGAATGATTGTCAAGCGTGTGGCGCCTTTCGGGGCGCCACACGCATTGGAGGCAAGGTGTTCGCAGCGGTCGGCCTGGGAAATCCCGGCGCACAGTACGCAGCCACGCGCCACAACGCGGGGCGCATGGTCATTGACGAGCTCGCAGCCCGCGCTCGCGGGAAGCTTTCGCGATTGAAGAACACGGGGGCGCTCGGCCTCGAGTGCCACGTCGGGCCCCCGCCTTCCCGCAGGGCCGTCCTGTTCGTTACGACCCGATACATGAACGAATCCGGAGGCCCCGTCGCGGCGCTTCTCAGCTACTTCAAGATCGCTCCCCAGAATCTCATCGTCGTCCACGATGAGCTGGACCTTCCCTTCGGCACGATCCGCCTCAAGCGCGGCGGGGGAGAGGGAGGCCACAACGGCCTCAAATCGATCACTCAAGCCCTCGGGACGAAAGAGTACATTCGCTTGAGATTCGGGATCGGACGCCCGCCCGGGCGGCAGGACCCCGCCGATTTCGTCCTTTCACCCTTCGCGTCTTCGCAGACTAAGGAACTTCCGCTTCTCATATCGGAGGCGGCCGACGCCGTAGAAGACGCCATTCTCAGCGGCCTCGAGGCCGCCCAGCTCAGGCTTCACACGAGGTGACCGTGCTCAGCGCCCTCCTGCCAATCGTCGCAGCCGACCCCGCCATTTCCTCCGCTCTCGGCCAAAAGGGCAATTGCGGCCTAGCGACGCCCCGCGGCCTTGTCCCTCCCGTTCTCGCACTCATGGCAGGTGCGAGCGGCCCGGAGGATGCGCCCGGCCCCGGAGGGCCACACGGGCCGAAGGCCGCTCGCAGCCACACGGAGCCGCCGCTCGTCGTCGCCGTCACACCCACCGGCCGCGAGGCCGACGAACTGGTCGGCGCGCTTCGCGCCTATCTTCCCGAGGAAACGGTGGAGCTCTTTCCCGCTTGGGAAACGCTCCCGCACGAGAGGCTGTCGCCGCGTTCGGACACGGTGGCGCGCCGAATACTCGCCCAGCGCCGCCTCGCCCATCCCGAGGACTTTGCCCCCCTTCGCGTGCTCGTGATGCCCGTTCGCGCGCTTTTGCAGCCAATCGCGGAAGGTCTGGGCGAACTCAGGCCCGTGCGGGTCAGAACGGGCGACGCCGTCGATCTCGAATCCCTCGAACGCGCACTCGTCGATGCGGCATACTCCCGCGTCGACATGGTTGAGGGCCGAGGGCAGTTCGCCGTTCGCGGAGGCATCATCGACATCTTTCCGCCCACGGACCCCAGGCCCTCGCGCATCGAGCTTTTCGGCGACGACGTCGAAGAAATCCGCGTTTTCTCCGTCGCCGACCAGCGATCGCTCGAAGCGAGGGACGAAGTGTACGCGCCACCGTGCAGGGAAATCCTTCTGACCGCCGACGTCCGCGCCCGTGCCCGCGAGCTCGTCGCCGAGCTCCCCGGCGCCATCGACATGCTTGACAAGATCGCCGAGGGCATCGCCCCTGAGGGGATGGAGTCGCTCGCGCCCGTGCTCGTCGACATGGTTTCCGTGGCGGACACGATCCCGGAGGGGTCTCGGATCGTGGTCGTCGAGCCGGAGAGAGTCTCCCAACGCGCCGATTCCCTCATTGCGACCACGGAGGAGTTCCTTTCCGCTGCATGGAGCTCCGCGGCGGCGGGCGGAACCGTGCCCGTCGACGTCGACAGGGCCTCCTTCGCCGATCTCGACGAGACGCGGGAGGCGGCGGACAGGCGCGGGCTGGGATGGTGGACGCTCGCCGGCTTCCTCGACGGTCGCGGCCGCTCCCAGGCGGACGCCGCCGAACCGAAGAAATTCATGGGGAAAGTCGATGAGGCGATCGCCGACGTCGCTGAGAAGGCCCGGGGGCGGTGGCGTTTGGCGCTCGCCGTCGAAGGGGCGGGTCTGGGCCGCCGCATGTGCGAACAGCTCGAGGAGGCTGGAGTCCCCGCGACATTCACGGAAGACCTTGCCGAGCTCGAACCCGGCGTGTGCCACGTGACCGCGGCGCCCATCGCCTCGGGCTTCACGATGAAAGGCCAGCGCCTGGCGCTCTATGCCGCGGCGGACATCACGGGCAGGGGCGGCTCGTCGACGCGCGACATGCGCAGGATGCCCGCGCGTCGGAAGAACGCCGTCGACCTCCAGGCGCTCAAACCCGGAGACTATGTGGTCCACGAACACCACGGCGTGGGCCGGTTCGTCAAAATGGCCAAACGCTCCATCGGGGCGGGCCGCGAGACCCAGCGCGAGTACCTCGTCCTCGAATACGCCTCGACGCGCCGCGGCGCCCCGCCCGATCAGCTCTGGGTCCCCACGGACTCCCTTGATCAGGTCTCGCGGTACGCCGGCGGCGAGGCCCCCTCCCTCAACAAAATGGGAGGAAGCGACTGGGCCAAAACCAAGGCCAGCGCGCGGGCGGCGACCAAGCAGATCGCCCAGGAACTCGTGCGACTCTACGCCGCGCGCCAGGCAGCCAAGGGATTCCAGTTCTCTCCCGACACCCCGTGGCAGCGCGAGCTCGAAGATTCCTTCGCCTACGTCGAAACGCCCGACCAGCTCCAAACCATCGACGAAGTCAAGGCTGACATGGAAAAGCCGACGCCGATGGACCGGCTCATATCCGGCGACGTCGGCTACGGAAAAACCGAGATCGCCCTGCGCGCGGCTTTCAAGGCGGTGCAAGACGGCAAGCAGGCGGCCGTCCTCGTGCCCACCACGCTGCTCGTCTCCCAGCATTACGAGACCTTCCGCGAGAGGTACTCGGGCTTCCCCGTGCGTCTGGCCCAGCTTTCGCGCTTCCAGTCCGAACGCGAGGCCGCCGAGACCGTCAAGGGACTCGCCGACGGGACGGTCGACGTCGTCATCGGCACCCACCGGCTTCTCACCGGAAACGTGCGATTCAAGAACCTCGGGCTCGTGGTGGTCGACGAGGAGCAGCGTTTCGGGGTCGAGCACAAGGAAACCCTCAAACAGCTCTATCCCGACGTCGACGTCCTCTCGATGTCCGCCACGCCCATCCCGCGCACGCTCGAGATGGCTGTGACGGGCGTGCGCGAGATGTCCACGCTCGCCACTCCCCCCGAGGAGCGCCACCCGGTCCTCACATACGTGGGCCCGAAGGACAACAAGCAGGTGTTGGCTGCGATACGCCGCGAGCTGCTGCGCGACGGGCAGGTTTTCTACGTCCACAATCGCACGGGCGACATGGCGAGGGTGGCTGCGCAGATCGGCGAGCTCGTGCCCGAGGCCCGGGTCGGCGTGGCCCACGGGAAAATGAGCGAACACCAGCTCGAACTGGTCATCCAGGCCTTCTGGGACAAGGAAATCGACATCCTCGTCTGCACGACGATCGTCGAGACCGGGCTGGACATCTCCAACGCGAACACGCTCATCGTCGAGGACGCCGAACGCTTCGGGCTCTCCCAGCTCCACCAGCTGCGCGGGCGCGTGGGCCGCGGGCGCGAGCGGGCCTACGCCTACTTCCTATACAACCCGGACAAGGCGATGACCGAAACGGCGCTTGAGCGCCTGCGCACCATCGCGGCCAACGCCGAGCTGGGCTCGGGCATCCAGGTGGCGATGCGCGATCTGGAGATCCGCGGCGCCGGCAACATGCTCGGCGGCGAGCAATCCGGCCACATCGCGGGAGTCGGATTCGACCTGTATGTGCGGATGGTCGCCGACGCGGTGGCGAGAATGCGCGGGGAGGCCCCCGAGGACGAAGACGCCGACGTCGACGTCCGGATCGAACTTCCGGTGGACGCCTATCTTCCCGAGGATTATGTTTCCTCTGAGCGGCTGCGCCTGGAGATTTACACGAAGATAGCGGAGGCCGGCTCCGAGGGAGAACGCGAGTCCGTCCGCGCGGAGATGATCGACCGCTACGGCAAGATCCCGCCCCAGGCCGAGCGCCTTTTCCGCATCGCGGGGCTGCGCGAGATGTGCAAGGAAGCGGGCCTGGCCGAGGTGACGATGATGGGAAGGAACATTCGCCTGGCGCCGGTCAATCTGCCCGATTCGCGGCAGGCTCGGCTCAAGCGGCTCTACCCGGGCGCGATTCTCAAACCGGCTGTGCGCGTGGCGCTCGTGCCCGCGCCGGGGGATTCGAAGCGGATGGGCGAATCCTCGGCCGTCGAAGGCGACGACCTCCTCGACTGGGTGGGAATGCTCGTTCATTCCGTGTTCGTCGCGACCCTCGGATCTTCCGGGTAACATGTAGTCCACAATCGAGGGAAGGATCCGATGAAGACCAAGCTGGCCGCAAAGGCGTTCGCCGCCGTCGCTTTAGCATGCACGGCTCTCGCCGGATGCACGAAGCCTGGAACCGCCGCCACCGTCAACGGCCGCCCGGTTTCGGAGCAGAGCGTCGACGAACTCGCGCAGCAGCTGAAGGAAAACGGACTGGACAAGTCGCTGACGGCCTCGGGGGTCGACATCTCCAGCCGCTTCCGGCTTCTCGAGTTCAGGGTCACGATCACGGCTGTCGGCCCGGCCGTCGACAAAGCGAGCGAGAAGCTCGACGCCTCCCAGAAGGACCAGATCCTGCAACAGTGCAAGAAGGGCCTGAACGCGTCGTCTGACCTTCCGTCCGACGTCCAAAGGTACTGCTTGGCCCGAGCCTTGACTTCGGGGCGGCCTGCGTTCCAGAAGGAAATCAGCGGCATACTGGCCGACATGAAGGTCGAGTACAGCAAACGATACGGGGTTGCAGACAAACAGAAGGGCCTCGAGCTTCCCGAGTATCTGACCCTTCGACGCCGATAGGCCGCGTTTTTGCGCGCCGAAGCCGTCGAATGCGGGCTTGAACTCGTCGAACGACGACGTCGGGGTGCGGCTTTAGTCCCGAGGTCCCATTCGTCTCTTCGCTGCTCGGCGTCGGTGATCAAAATGAGAGATGAGTAACTGGCCTCGGCTGCCACCGCGCCCGGTTCTGCGGGAGAATAGAAAAAGGGTAATTCCCAGCCGAGACGGCTCGCATCGCCGTCGCGCACACTACAGTTAGGAGTGGCTGTGGCCATCATTGTTGATCTTTACTCCCGCGAGATCCTTGACTCCCGCGGAAATCCCACCGTCGAGGTCGAGGTTGAGCTCGAGGACGGCACCCGCGCCCGGGCCGGCGTGCCCTCCGGCGCGTCCACCGGCGCATTCGAGGCCGTCGAGCGCCGCGACGGCGACGCCGCCCGCTACCTGGGCAAGGGAGTTGAGGGCGCGGTAGCGGCCGTCAACGAAGACATTCGCCCCGAGATCGCCGAATCCTTCGACGCCGAGGACCAGCGCGGAATCGACAGCTTCCTCATCGCCCTCGACGGCACGCCCAACAAGGCCAAGTTCGGCGCCAACGCCATCCTCGGCGTGTCCATCGCCGTGGCCAAGGCCGCCGCCAAGTCCGCCGGCCTGCCGCTTTACCAGTACCTCGGCGGCCCGAACGCCCACGTCCTGCCCGTCCCCATGATGAACATCCTCAACGGCGGCTCCCATGCGGATTCGAACGTCGACATCCAGGAGTTCATGATCGCCCCCTACGGCGCCGACTCGTTCAAGGAGTCCCTGCGCTGGGGGTCTGAGGTCTACCACTCGCTCAAGTCCGTGCTCAAGGAGCGCGGCCTCGCCACCGGCCTCGGCGACGAGGGCGGCTTCGCCCCCAACCTCGAGTCGAACGCCGCCGCGCTCGACCTCATCTGCGAGGCCATTGAGAAGGCCGGCTTCAAGCCCGGCGCCGAGGTGGGCCTCGCCCTCGACGTCGCCTCCACGGAGTTCTTCGCCGACGGCAAGTACACCTTCGAGGGCGGAGTCAAAGACACCGACTTCATGGTGGACTACTACAAGAAGCTCGTCGCCGAATACCCGCTCGTCTCCATCGAAGACCCGCTCTCCGAGGACGAGTGGGACGCGTGGAAGGCCCTGACCGACGTCCTCGGCGACAAAGTCCAGCTCGTCGGCGACGATTTCTTCGTCACCAACCCCGAGCGCCTCGCCAAGGGCATCGACCTCGGCGCGGCCAACGCCCTCCTCGTGAAGGTCAACCAGATCGGAACGATCTCCGAGACCCTCGAGGCGGTCGAGCTGGCCCATCGCAACGGCTACCGCACGATGACCTCCCACCGTTCCGGCGAGACCGAGGACACCACGATCGCCGACCTGTCCGTCGCCACCAACGCCGGCCAGATCAAGACCGGCGCACCGGCTCGCGGCGAGCGGATCAACAAGTACAACCAGCTCCTGCGCATCGAGGACCAGCTGGGCGAGAACGCCGTTTTCGCCGGCCGCGGCTCCTTCCCGCGTTACAAGGGCTGACCTCGGCGGGCCGACGTCGAATTTGAGCCGAAAGGCCGCCGATCAAGGGACGGCGTCGGCGACGAACCGACGTCGCCCCGTTCATGCGAAGGGAATGCCCCCGGAACTCTCCGGGGGCATTCCCTTGCCTTCGGGCCGTGGCCCTGCTTCTCAAATCTCGGCCCTGCTTTTCAGGCTTTGCCCCTGCTAGTCAGGCTCCGGTCTCGCTTTCAGATCTTGCGGCCGGGGGTGAGGATGTTGTTGGGGTCGAGCGCCTGCTTGATCGCCCTTTGCACCGAGCGCGTGTCGGGGCTGAGCAAGTGGTCGATCTCGGCGTGCTTGAGGTGGCCGATCCCGTGCTCGCCGGAGACCACGCCCTCCATGCCGATTGCCATGCGGCAGATCTCGTCGAGCAGGGACTCGGCCGCAGCCGCCTCCTCGGTGCCTTCGCCGCACTCGACGATCGGGTGGATGTTGCCGTCGCCGGCATGGGCGAGAATCGAGACTTTCCGGCCGCGTTCAGCCGAAATCTCCTCGATTCCGTGGATGGCGTCCGCAAGGCGTGAAATCGGGACGGAAACGTCTCCGATCACCTGCATGCCGTTGGCCGACAGGGCCGGGTAGGCGTCCCTGCGCACCTGGAAGAGCCGCGTGCCCTCCTCGAACTGCACGGCCGTCGCCCCGTATTCGCGGCACACCTGCGCGTACTCTTCGACTGCCCTCTTCGCGTTCTCGCCTTCGGCCTGGCCGAGCAGAAGCGCCGCACCCGGCTGGGGGATCTGAAGGTCGGGATTGCGCTTGTTGACCAGCTCGACCCCGAGGGCGTCGATGAGTTCGAGGGATACCGGGCGAGGCTCGCACGCCCGAAGCATGACGGTGGCGTATCCGGCGTCCTCCGCCGAATCGAAGCAGGCGAAGAATGTGTAGTTGTCGTACTGATTGAGCGGCTCGATGCGGATGACGGCCTGGGTGATGACGCCCAGCGTCCCCTCCGAGCCGATGAAAAGCTCTTTGAGATTGAGGGACGAGACGTTTTTGATGGTCTTTGACCCGACGTGGATCACTCTTCCGTCGGCGAGCACCACCTCGAGCGCGCGAACCCAGTTGATCGTCACGCCGTGGCACACGGCCCGCAGGCCTCCGGCGTTGGTGGCGATGTTGCCGCCCACCGAGCACATCGAGGCCGACGCCGGGTCGGGGGCGAAGAAGAAGCCCTCCTTGGCCAGCTCTTTGTTGAGCTGGGCGTTGATGATTCCGGGTTCGACGACGGCGATTCCGTTCTCATGGTCGATCTCGAGGATGCGATTCATGTTGTGGAGGGCGATGATGAGGCCTCCCGGATAGGAGACAGCCCCTCCGGCGAGCCCTGATCCGCCTGTGCGGACCGAAACGGGGACCTTGCGGGCGTTCGCCCATGCCAAGGCGATTGAAACGTCTTCGGTCGTGTCGGCGAATACGGCGCCGAGCGGCTCGCCTTCCGGAACCATCCACGACATGTCTCTGCCGTAGGGCTCGATGGTGCGTTGATCCGTGACGAAGCGCTCGCCGAGTTTTTCGCGAAGCTCCTGGAGGTCGTCCGTGGTGATGGGCATGTTCCCTCTTTCCATGCACTCGTTCGTCATTGAGCGACTGTCCGGGGTGCGGTCCCGGAGGTGCGTAGGTGATATAGCTTACATCCAGATTCTACTCTCAGAGCGGCAAGATGTCAGATGCGTGCACATTGCCCGGACCGACCGTGACGGCGCTCTTCTGGGACTGCGGGGCCCCGCCGCCAATGGGATTGCGAGGCCCAGCCCCCGATGGGATTGCGGGGCCCAGCCCCCGAACGCCCAGAAGGGCGCTGCGGCGCCGAGCGCCGGTGATCGGCGCGGCTCCGCCTCCGAAGCGTTGCGGCCGGCACACGTGTTTGTGCCCGAACCTTTCGAAGGCCGACCGTAGAATTGCTCCTATGAATTCCCGCCAGCCCGCGCCTCGTCGCCCTCGCAACAGCCGACCCCGCAAGCGTTCCGCGCCCCCCGCGCGTTCGGGGGAGAGCTCGCGTTCGACGTCGAACGGCCGAATTCGAGAGGGGAGGCCCTCCCGGCGCCAAGGGGCGAACCCTCGAAATGCGCGCTCGCCGCAACGCCCCGGGGTTCGGCGGGCCAGCGGGCAGGAAGGCAGGCGGCGCTTCGAGACGCGGCGTTCGATCGTCATTCCCGGTTCGAAGGGCACGTATCAGATTTCCTTGCGGATGCTCACCGTCGTTCTATTCGCCCTCGTCGCCCTCATCGTCGTCTTGCCCACCTTCGCCAGATACCTGGACAAGCAGCAGGAGCTTCGCGACGCCAAGGCGCGTCTGTCCTCCGTCCAAGAGCACAATGCCGAGCTTGAGCGCGAGCTGAAGCTGTGGAAGGACGACAATTACGTCAAGACCCAAGCCAGAAAGCGCCTCGGATACGTCATGCCCGGGCAGACGCTCTACGTCGTCACGGATCCCTCGAAGGGCACGGCGACGGAGCGGCTGCAGAAGAAGGTCGAGTCCGTCAACAGGAAGCGCAGGGCGGCCACCCCGTGGTACACGACCATGTGGGACTCCGTGAAAATCGCGGGGCAGAGCGGAAAAGCGGACAATGTGGACGACGTTCCCGTCGTCGGAGGGAAAGGCGGCGCAGGCAAGTGATCGATGATCTTGCGGCCATAGCTGTTCATGCGACGCCGGTTCGCCCCGGGGACGTCGAGGCGATCGAAGCCCAACTCGGCAGACGCCCGCGGGGCCTCGTCGGAATAGGCGCGAGATGCGCGTGCGGCGCCCCGGCGGTGACGGTCACCGAGCCTCGTTTGCCCGACGGCACGCCGTTTCCCACTCTTTTCTATCTCACGCTTCCGAGCGTGGTGTACGGAATGTCCCGTCTGGAGGCCGAAGGCCGCATGGCGGAGCTCAACGCGCGCTTGGCCGAGGACGCCGACCTTGCCGCAGGCCACCGCGCCGCGCACGCCGATTACATCGAGCGCAGGCGCCTCCTTGGGAATGTGCCCGAGATCGCCAATGTGAGCGCCGGGGGGATGCCCGACCGCGTGAAATGCCTCCACGCTCTGGCGGCCTACTCCATGAGCGTCGGGGAGGGCGTATGCCCGGTCGGCGATCTCGCCTTGAGGGCCGCGGCGTGGGATCCGGCCGTGTGCCATTGCGGCGAGGACGTGCAAAGGACTGTGCTGGGAGTCCAAAGCGCGGCGTCGGGCGGTGAAGGCGCCCAGCCTGTTCAAGGACGGGCCGAGTGAGCGTCGCGGGCATCGATTGCGGAACGAATTCGATACGTCTGCTCATCGCCGAGGTCGCCCCGGACGGCTCCTTGCGCGACCTCGTCCGAGAAATGAAGGTGGTGCGGCTAGGCCAGGGAGTCGATCGGACGGGAGAGTTCGCACAGGAAGCCCTTGAACGAGCCTTCGCGGCCGCAGAAGAATACGGGGAGGCCTGCCGCGCCCACGGCGTCGCGTCGATTCGCTTCGCGGCGACGTCGGCCGCGCGCGATGCGCGCAACCGCGATGCCTTTGTGGAAGGGGTGCGCTCGCAATTGGGAGTCTCCCCGCAGATTCTCAGCGGGGAAGAGGAGGCTCGGGTTGGCTTTGCCGGCGCGATTTCGGGGATGCCGCGCGGAACGGAGAGCCCCCTGTTGGCCGTCGATTTAGGCGGCGGTTCCACGGAGATCGCCTTGGGGACGATGTCGGGAGAGCTGCTCGGGGCGTACTCGATGGACGTCGGGTGCGTGCGGATGCACGAGAGGCACCTTGGCGCGGACGCGCCCGATTCGCAGGCTGTGGAGGCCGCGCGCAGGGACGTGAACGCGGCGCTCGACGCCGCAGAGGAGCACGTCGACCTCGGCGCCGCCAAGGGCCTCATCGGCTTGGCTGGCTCGGTCACCACGATCACGGCGAAGGCTTTGGGGCTTCGATCCTATGATCCCGAGCGCATTCATGGAACCGTTCTGAGCGTCGAGGAGACGCTTGCGACATGCGAGTGGTTTCTGAGTTCGACGCGCGCCGAGCGCGAGGCGCTCGGATTCATGCATCCCGGCAGGGTGGACGTCATAGCCGCCGGAGCGCTCGTCTGGGGCGAGGTCGTCGCTAGGGTGGCGGCCAGAGTTCGCGAAGCCGGAGGCGAGCTTGCGGGCGTCACGACGTCTGAACACGACATCCTCGACGGCCTGGCGATGTGGGCCGCCCGCGACCCCCAGCCGCCGAGCTGGCGGGGGAGCGAGCCGTCGCTCGAGAAGTAGAGGCCGACGGGCCCTAGGGCTTCGGACGGCGCCCGCGGCGGTCGCCGCGAATGCCGTCGCGTCGCGGACCGTCCTCGCGCCTGTTCGGCGCATGGCGCAGGTGTGAGTGGGGATCAAGGCCGGGGCCGCGAATTGCCGAGCGCAGGCGCAGTCGCAAAGCGACGGCCCCGAGAACCACTGAGAGCAGGGTGCCGATGATGACGGCTACCCGCGAATGCGGCTCGTGCGGGTCGTTCGCGGGGAATGACAGGGTTGCGATGAGCAGGGAAACCGTGAATCCGATGCCTGCGACGAGCGAGATCGGGAAGATGTCGCGCATGTCGATTCCCGCGCCGAGCCGGAGCTTGAGGAACTTCGTCATGATCCACACCCCGCCGAAGATTCCTATGCATTTGCCCAAGGGGAGGCCTAGGTAGATGCCGAGGGAAACCGGGTCTGTGATCATTCCGCCGAACCCGCCCGAGTCGACGATGTTCACGCCCGCTGCGAAGAAGGCGAAGATCGGCAGCACGATGCCCGACGACGCGAAGGAGAGCCGCTCGGAGAACCGATGAGTCATGTAGTCTTTCTCGCCCTTGGCGAGCTTGGTCGAGACCATCATGCCCAATGCGACTCCCGCGATCGTGGCGTGGATGCCCGACAGGTGCATGAAGTACCAGGCGAGGAGGCCGAGCGGCCAGAGAATCCACCAGCGAATGACGCGGTGTTTGATGAGAAGGCCGAAAACGGCGACCGTTGCGATCGAGGCCCCCAGCCACAGCAAATTGAGCTCCGTGGAGAAGAACGCGGCGATGACGACGATGCCGCCCAGATCGTCCGCGACCGCCAGAGTCATGAGGAATGTGCGGGCCGCCGGGGGCAGGCCGCGGCCGAAGATGGCGAGGATGGCCAACGCGAAGGCGATGTCTGTGGCGACGGGCACCGCCCATCCGCCGTAGACGCCCGAGCCGGTTGCGGCTTGGACTGCGAGGTAAACGCCGATCGGGCCGGCCATTCCGCACAACGCGGCGAGGATCGGAACCGCGGCTTTCCGCGGATCGCGCAGGGAGCCGATCGTGAACTCCTGTTTGAGTTCCATCCCGACGACGAAGAAGAAAATCGCGAGGAGACCGTCCGACGCCCAGTGCCCGATCGGCAGGGAAAGGTGGGCGGATTCAAGGCCCGCCTGTTTCTCCGAGATCGCGAAGTACGAGCCTCGCCACGGCGAGTTCGACCAGACAATGGCGGCCAGAGCCGCGATCATCAGCACTATTCCCGCAAACGCTTCGCTTTTCAGGGCTTGACGATATCTGGAAATGATCCCAACGCGCTTTGCCACATCGCTCCTTTGATCGGGTACTTTGCCAACTATATCGGACGCGGATGTGCGTGAACCATATCGGACGGAAACGCCCTGAAGCCATTGTGGACGGTGCAGGCGCAGGACCGCCGGAGAAGGCGTCGTCGTGCCGAGCGCGGAACGCGGGGAAAAGGACGCTCTGCGAATGCACGGCGCCGTGAGATTGCGCGAGATTGTGAGAACGCCCGCGGATCGAACGGGCAGTCGAGGCTATACAATGACGAAGAGAAGCCCCCATAGCCCAATTGGCAGAGGCAGCCGACTTAAAATCGGCGCAGTGTCGGTTCGAGTCCGTCTGGGGGCACAGATTGCGGGGCCCGGCACAGATTGCGGGGAAGCTCTGGACGGACGGGAAACGACGTCAGAAACGGCGTCGGAATTGAAAGCCGGAGAACGAGAAACGGGTCGGCCCGCAGGGTGAAAACCCTGCGGGCCGACCCGTGGCCCCTGCAAGCCATTGCGTGTCTCTGGCCTTTCAGAGCGCTTGAAGATCCGGCACGGACCTCGCCGATGCGGACTCCAAGTCCTTTACGCGTCGGACCTTTGGTATCTGATCGCTCCGAGAACGATGAAGACCGAGACGTAGGCGAGCCACACGAGCGCCGCCGCCCCAGGGCTGAGATAGTTGGTGGTTTGTGTCGGGTTTGCCGTGTCCGAGGCCGTCATGCCCGAAGTGACCCCCGATGGGAGGAACTTTGGAAGGGTCTCTCGAAAGAAACTGACCGGAACGAGCCGCAGCATCTCAGAAACGAAGAGAACCATGACGCCGGTCACGATCGAGCCGGCCGTAGACCGCAATATGTAGCCTGCGCCGGTGATCATGAGGGCGGTGAGGACGCCTGCCAGCCAGAAGAGGAGCAGCGCCCGAAGGTTTCCGTCGCCTCCGTTCCACGAGAGCCCTCCGACCAGCAGGGTCACCGCGACCAGCACCGCGATGATCACGGCGGTTGCGATCCCCATGATGATCGTGACGGCGGCTATTTTGGAGGTGAAGGCTCTCCTTCTGCTCGTCTGGGAGACGATTGTGGTCCGCATGGTGTTGGAGGCATACTCGCCGGTCACCGCCAGCGCCCCGAGGACCATCGCGAAAATATAGTACAGCTGCGCGGAGCCCGTGATGAAGACCGGGTGGAACTCGCCGTGGACGTTGATTCCTCCGACGTTGTTCTGTCCGTCGGCAAGCGTCGCCGCCATGGCCCACGTGATGAGAATGCCGAACCCCAGCCAAAGGCCCAGCGTGAGCCATGTCGATCTCAGGCTCGTCATCTTGCGGATCTCCGAGCGAAGCGATCGGACGAAGGTGTTTTTGTACACTTTTGAAGAAAGGGGGCGGCTCTGCGGTTGTTTCGGTGCCGCGGCTTGATACGTCGTTGATGTCGTGCTCATCGTTGTCCTCCCTGAGGTGCCTGTGCGGGTGTCTGTCCGGGCATTCCCGGAATGTTGCTGCCGGAGCCGTACTCGACCTGTCCGGCCGTCAACTCCATGAAGACGTCTTCCAGCGAGGAGTGGGTCTCGGACAGCTCGTGGATCTCCACGTGTGCGATGTGGAGGGCGTGTCCGATCTGTGCTCTATCGCCGCCGTTGACGCGCACCACGCCCGCCGGGTTGCGCTCGTCCCCTTCGTCGACGTCGAAATATATTCTGGCTTTGCTCAAGGCGTCTGTGATCGCACGGATGTCGGGCCCCGAGACGTTGATCGTCCTGTGCGCGGCCGACTCGGTGAACTGCTTGACGTCGCCCTGCGCGATGAGCTTGCCCCTGCCGATGACGACGAGATCGTCGGCCGTCTGCGCCATCTCGCTCATGAGGTGGGAGGAGACGAGGATCGTCCTGCCCTGGCCTGCAAGAGCGCGCATGAGCTCGCGGACCCAGCGGACGCCGTCGGGATCGAGGCCGTTGACCGGCTCGTCGAAGATGAGGACCTGCGGATCGCCGAGAAGGGCGGTCGCGATCCCGAGGCGCTGGCCCATCCCGAGTGAAAACCCTTTGAGGCGCTTGTTTGCGACGCTTGTTATTCCCGTCATCTCCAGGACTTCGTCGACCCGCGCCTTGGGGAAGCCGTGCGTGTCGGCCACCACCATGAGCTGCTGGCGGGCCGTCCTGCTTGGGTGGAATGCGTGCCCGTCCAAAAGCGCCCCCACGGTGGTCAGCGGCGACGAAAGCTTGCCGTATTCTTGCCCGTTGATTCTGCACTTTCCGCCTGTGGGCCGGTCGAGCCCCATGATGCACCGCATCGTCGTCGACTTCCCCGACCCGTTGGGGCCGAGGAATCCCGTCACCCGCCCGGGCTTGAGCTCAAAGCTGAGATGGTCGACAGCGGTCACCTTGCCGTATCTCTTCGTTAAATTGTCAACTTGAATCATGGATGTCCTTTCGTTGCCGGGTCGTTCGCCTTCCCGGCGAAACTGCGACGTTTACCAGCATAATGACGGCGCCGGCGTTTGCAGTGGGGCTACCTGGTGTATTGCAATCGGGCTGTCCGGCGTTTTTTAACGCAACCTCGAGTTCAAGTTCGCTTTCGCCGCTTCGAGCCCTCGTTTGCGAGCTTTGCAGGCAAGCCTCTAAAGGGAAAGGACGTGGGGAGGACGGCTCGGAAAAGATGGGGCTCTCGCGGCAATTCTGATGGAGGATCTCTCGCGCCTAAGGCAGGCTTTCTCGTGGCGATTTTTGGGACTCCCGGGGCGTATGCAATCGGGGCGAGACTTGCGCGAGCGCGAGCGAGGCCGGGGTCGGGGCAGAACTGCCCGGTGATTGCGCTGAGAGTGGAGCCACAGTGTCTGGTTCGATCCTCCGCGTCCGGTAAACTAATAGAGAAAGTGACAAGCGTTTGCTTGCCCCTAAAGGAGGAAACAGTGGCTCACAATCCCGTGATGAACCGGAACCCGTACTTCCGGGAGCCGACGACGCCGAACTTCGGCGGCAACTCGGCTTACGGGCAGCAGGCCCAGTACGGTCAGCAGATCCAATACGACCAGTACGGCCAGCCGGTTTACAACCAGCAGGCCAACAGCCAGTTCTTCGACCAGGCTTCGGCCGCCCAGGCCTACACGCAGCAGCAGTTCGGTGCGGGAGATTCCCGCGGTGCATTCCAGACGTCGGCCGCCGGCCCGAATACGATGACGTACGACGACGCGATGATCAAGACGCTGTTTTTGATTGGCGTCACGACGATCGCCGCCGTCTTGTCAGCCTTTTTCATTCCCGCCAAAGCGGTCAACGCGGTCGCCATTTCGACCTCGCTTCTCGCTTTGGGCCTCTCGTTCTTCGCCGCATTCCGCCCCATGGTGAACCCCGGCGTTGCGATCGGCTACGCGGCTCTCGAGGGAGTCGCCCTCGGCGCCATTACCGGCGTTCTCAACCATTACTACCCGGGCATCGCGCTTCAGGCGATTCTGGGAACGCTTGTCGTCGTCGCCGTCGCGGCGGGCCTCTTCTTGAGCGGAGCCGTGCGAACCACGCCGAAGGGCCGAAAGTTCGTCATGGTCGTGCTCGTCGCAGCGATCATTTACAGCCTGGTCAACCTTGTGCTCGCGAACACAGTCCTGTCTGACAGATTCCTTGGCATGGATACGGCGCTGAAGCTTGGCGGCGTTCCTCTAGGCCTCATCCTCGGCGTCATTCTCATCGTCGTCGCGGCCTACTTCCTCATCGGCGATCTGGAGGACGTCCGTTACGCCGTGGAGAACGGGGCGCCCAAGAAGTTCGCTTGGACCGTCGGTTTCTCCATCACGGTCACGGTGATCTGGATTTACATTGAGGTTCTTCGAGTTCTGGCGATTCTGGCAAACGACAACTAGAGTCAGGCAGACGAAAGCCAGACGATCGACAAAGTGGGGGCAGGCCCTTGAGCCTGCCCCCACTTTTCACTCTGATTCATATTTGACTCTGCGGCGCGTCTGACGTGGCGGCGTGCTACTTGACGGCTGCGGCACGTTTGACGTTGCGGCGCGCCGTCTCGCGTTTCGCGTATTAGCACTGCCCCGAAAGGAGTGTTTGGCAGATTGGGGCTGATGCGACAGGCGACGTTCAGCCGGCCGAAGCCCAGCCGACCGAAACCCAGTCGGCCGAAATTCAGCGGGTCGAAACGAGGTCGACGACGAAGACCAAAGTGTCCGTTCCCCAGATTCCCGCCCTGGGGTTGCCTCTGGAGCCGTAGCCTTTCTCCGGCGGAATCGAGACGAGGAGGCGCGAACCGACGTTCTTGCCCACGAGCGTCTGGTCCCAGCCTTTGATGACCATGCCGACGCCGATCGGGAACGACGTCGTCTCGCCGCGGCGGAACGACGAATCGAAAACGCGGCCATTCCAGATTTGGCCCAGATAATTCACCTCGATCTGATGGCCTTTCTGAATTGCGGGGCCGCTTCCCTCCTCGAGGACTCTGACGTGGAGGCCGTGCGGGGCCTCGGAGTCAGGGAAGGTCAGTTCGGGCGGCTCCCCGAAAGCGCCGGCGACCGATGGCAGAGTGACGTCCATGGATTTCCTCTCGTAACGGGGTTGCCGGTTGTGGCAACGCCCCTAGTCTAGTGCGCCCCAATGCGCTGCGCCGCCACCGCGAGCGGAGCGCTGAGACCGATCCGCTGCGACGTGGCGCGGCTCCTAGGAACTGTTCAAAGGATTCAGGGATAATGAAAGAAAGCTGAGTTGACGGTTCCGTCACTCGTTGTATTTGCTCTCGCTGCGTCTAGGGGAAGGAAGCGGATGCCGACTCTGGTGATGATTCTGTCTCTCGTCCTCGTGACTATCGTCGCGGTGTGGATCGGGGAGCTGACCCGCCTTCCGTATCCTGTGCTGTTGTTGATTTTCGTTGCGGGCCTCTCGTTCGTGCCTCCGATTCCCGTCTTCACGATGGACCCGGAGATCATCCTTCCGCTTTTCCTTCCGCCCCTGCTCTTCGCTGTGGCGCGTCGGGCTTCGTGGTCGGTGTTCGTCCGCCGCTGGCGGACCCTCCTCATTCTGGCTGTCTTCCTCACAGCTGTGACCGCTTGCGCTGTGGCTGGGATGGTCATGTGGCTGTTCCCTGCCGCAACCCTCCCGCTCGCGCTCGCCTTGGGCGCCATGGTCTCTCCCCCCGACCCGGTAGCCGTCGAGGCCGTCGCGGAGCCCGCGAAGGTTCCTCGCGGCATCATGCGCACCCTCCAAACCGAAAGCCTGTTCAATGACGCCGTCGCGATCGTTCTGTTCACGACGGCGGTGAACGCCGTCGAAGGCGACGGCCGTCTGAGCACGGCACTCGGCCGTTTCTTGGCAGGCGTCGTCATCGCAGGCCTTGTCGGCTTCCTTCTCGGGTGGATCGTCAGCATTGCAAACCGTGGAATCCACAACGTCGCGGCGACTGGCGCGGTCACAATGGTCGCCCCGTTCATTGCCTATCTCGCGGCTGAGGAAGTGCACGCCTCCGGAGTCATCGCCGTGGTCGTCACCGCTCTGGAGATCAACAGACGCGAGGTCGCCGAGGCTTCGCGCGACCGCATTCTCACCTCCTCCTTCTGGGAGGTCGTCGATCTTTTGGTCACGGGCGTCGCTTTCGGCTTGGTGGGATCCGAGCTGAGGCAAGTCGTCTCCGACGAAGGGTGGGACGCCATCGCGGGCTACCTTCCATTGGCCTTCGTCGTCGTCGGCCTGGTGATCCTCGTTCGTTTTCTGGCCATGGGGGTGTTGCGGTGGGTCGCTCGCGTCGGCGCCGGGGGAGGGGTGCCGAGAAACTGGCGCGACTGCCTGGTGCTCACATGGTGTGGGATGCGCGGGCTGGCGACGCTGGCGCTTGCGCTTTCGCTGCCGGAGTGGGGAGGCCCGTCGAATCGCGAGTTCAGGAGTTTCGCGGTTGTGGTGGGCGCCGTCGTGCTGTTCGTCACTCTGGTTCCCGCGGGCCTTCTCTTGCCGTGGCTCATTCGGGCGCTCGATCTGGCCGAGGACGAGAGCAGCCTCAAGGAGGAGACCGCGGAACTCGCCGATCGTGCGCAGCATGCGGCATACAACGCCCTCGAGCACTACTTCGAGAACCAGGACCTCCCGATCTCCCAACGCGAGGAATTGCGCGAATGGGCCGATCGCATCAAGATCCGCCTCGAATCCGACCAGCAGTGGGACCATGTGGGAGGAAGCGAACTGACCGACACCGCGATTCGCTCCGCCTCCGAGATCAGAAACCTGGTGATCGGCGCGCAATCCGTCGCTTTGGAGGCCGCGCGAGCCGAGATCCTCGAGGCCCGCAGCGATCCCACGGTCGACGTCGGCACCGTTGAGCAGGTGCTTCACAGGCTCGATTTGCGCACGCTTTCCTTGCCCCGCAACCGCCCGCGCACGCATACGCGGGAAGCCCGGTCGGGAACGGCGAATCTCGCCCAGCGCCGCGGCCGCATCAATCCCGTGGAGAACATCGCCAAGAGGGTCAATGCGCGGCGGCATCGCAGCGCGGAAATGGACGACTAGCCGAGGCGCGGGCTTGGACGGCCGGCCGTGGATCGGGCGTGCCATGCGGGCGCGGATGTCCAACAGCGGCGCGGGAACGTGGGGCCGGCCGCGGCGCAAATATGCGGCGCGGGAATGGACAGACGACCGAATCGCCCCGGCCGCTCCGCACGGACCGGCCGCTGATAGGCTTGCCTCATGTTTCGCCCGCCTCTCCTCCTGGTTCTCTCGGGTTTGCCCGGCGTGGGCAAGACGACCCTGGCTCGACGCGTCGTTCCCTCGTTGAATTGCGTCTATCTGCGTGTCGATGAGGTCGAGGCTCCGCTCATTCGCAGCAACGTCGACGTCGGCGGCCTCGGGTATGAAGCCGTTGCCGGGCTTGCCCGATCGAACCTGGACCTCGGCAGGGACGTCGCCGTCGATCTCGTCAATCCTCTGCCGCTGACCCGTGCAATGTGGCGTGACGCGGCGGCTCGAACGGGCGCCAAGCTGGTCGCGGTCGAATGCGTTCTCGCCGATCGGAGCGAGCATCGCCGCCGGGTCGTCTCGCGCAGTGCGGACCTCGAAGGGATCGCCCCGCCCACGTGGGAGCAAGTCGAGGCCCGAGAATACGTCCCGTGGGACGAGAGCCGCGATGGAGAACGCCTTCGCCTCGACATGGCAGACCTCGACGCAGCCGCAGCCAGCCTCATCGAGGCCGCACTCGCCGAGGCCCCGCCCGTCGGGGCTGCTGAGGCCTTGGACGCGGGTGGTTTGGACGAGAAGGCGTTTTCTCGGATTTCGTCGAAGTCGGGCTCCTCAAAGGCTCAGAACGCGACCTCTGTGGCCAGCGTCGCCTCCCAGCTGCGCGCACGCGAGCCGTTGTGCTGTAGGAAGGAGTTCGTCGATTCGGCGGAATCTTTTGACGCGTGCATGGCTGAGGGGTTCCGAGGGATCGGCGCCTCCGGTTCCGTGTACGGGCGTGACGACGTCCGTCGGACGGCCTTGGACAACCTGAGCGAGGAAACCGACTGCATGCCTGGCCAAGCTTGGGAAGTCAGCGACTTCCGTGTGGAGCGCCTCGGCGGAGAGACGTATCTTGTGACGTATCGGCTCGATCAGACCGGGCGAGTGACACGCAGGGCGACGATTTGGCGCGACGACGCCGGCCAGTGGACGGCCCTCTACCATCAAGGGACGATGGTGAAAGCGGGTGATGAGGAATCCGAAAGGGGCCGCGGAGCGTGAGGCGGTTTACTCAACCTTGGCGACGGGCCCGGCGCCTGGCAGTGGGCATGCCATTCCGGTGCGGGCGTGACATTGGTATCCGTTCGGATTCTTGTCGAGGTATTGCTGGTGCCAGTCTTCGGCGGGGTAGAAGGGAGCGGCCTCCAGAGCCGGCGTCACTTCCGTGACGATCTTCCCGAATCCATTGTTTTCAAGAACTTCTTGATACGCCTTGATCATTCGCCTGGCAAGTTCCTCCTGCTGCGACGTCGTCGGAAAGATCGCACTGCGATACTGGGTGCCGATATCCCCTCCCTGGCGGTTGAGGCTCGTCGGGTCGTGGGACTCGAAAAACGCCTGGAGAAGGCGCTCGGTCGGCAGCCGTGAAGGCGCATAGAGGACGCGCACGGTTTCGGTGTGACCCGTCTTGCCCGTGCACACCTCTTCGTACGTCGGATTTGGGGTGAAACCGCCCATGTAGCCGACCGCCGTCGCATCGGCGCCGAGCTCCCACGCGAGCTTTTCCGCGCCCCAGAAGCATCCGGAGGCAAGATAGAGAACTTCCTGATCCGGCCCCGGTTCGGCCAGGATGTCGGTTCCAAGGACGGCATGGGGCGCGGGAGAAGGCAGAACCGGTGCGTCGCGTCCCGCAAGCGCGGTCTCCGGCGTCGCCGGCGTTTGTTTGCCCGAAGGCTCCCAAAGGAACATCTTCAGCCCTCGAAAGGCTCGATTTTGACGATTTCAACCGGAATCTTCCGCCCGGTCGGCGTGGCGAACTTCGTGGACTCGCCTTCCTTGAGACCGAGAATGGCCTTTCCGAGAGGAGCGGATTCGGGGTAGATCTCGATGTCCAAATGGTCGGATGCCTCTCGGGAGCCTATAAGGAAGCGCTCCTCTTCGCCGGCGATCTTCGCAGTGACGATCACCCCGGCCTGCACTTCTGTGGCGGCGGGCGGCTCGGAAACCGTCGCATTCTCGAGCAGATGCGTGAGCTCGGCAATGCGCCCTTCCAGCTTCGACTGCTCTTCGCGGGCAGCCTGGTAGCCGCCGTTTTCTCGAAGGTCTCCCTCGTTGCGCGCCGCTTCGATCTTACGTGCGATCTCGGCGCGGCGGACGGTGGTCATCTCCTCAAGCTCGGCCCGAAGGCGCTCGTACGACTCTGGAGAGAGCCACGCTCTCTTGCTTTCGTCAGTCATGTGTTCTCCTTAACAATGGTCGGTGCGCGTACGCGCACCGACCGACGATTGAATGTGCGAAGACGCACGCCGTCCTCGCTTAGACGACGCGCGGACGATCCCCGCTCAAAGAACAGTTGTGCCCGCGGGAAGCGGGCAAGCCGATGCTCACCCTACCAGGTGGAGCCGATGAACGCCGCGTCGCCTCTACTTCGCCGCCATGACGACGAACCAGACGGCCACGGCCTGGCAGGTGTAAGCCAGCAGCGTGCACGCGTGGAAGAACTCGTGGAAACCCCACACGCGAGGCCAAGGATTAGGCCACCGCAGGCCGTAGAAAACGGCCCCCACGGAGTAGACGATCCCTCCTGCGAGGATCAGCCAGACCACGGCGGGGCCGCCTGCCGTCCAGTACTCGGGGAGGAACCACACGGCGATCCAGCCGAGCAGAAGATAGAGCGACGTCGAGAGCCATCTCGGGGCGTCGGGTTTGAACACGGCGAGGAAAATCCCGCCGAGGGCGCCTGCCCACACGGTCCCCAGCACGTAAGCGGCTGTGCGCGGCGCAAGCATTGCAACCGTCAGCGGCGTGTAGGTTCCCGCAATGAGGAGGAAGATATTGGAGTGATCCATCCTCTTCAGAAGCAGCTCGATTTTCGCAGACCACTTCCCGAGGTGGTAAACGGCTGAATGCCCGAAGAGCGCAACCGAAGAAACCCCGAATACCAGGCACGCCAGCTTCATCCCCGTCGTCGGAGCTAGGGCGATCAAGACGATTGCGTTGGCCAGCGCCAGCGGCGCGGTGATTGCGTGAATCCATCCCCGTGCCTTCGGCTTGGGCAGGGAAGCGAGAAGACTGCGCCGCTCCCTGCGCGATACAGCCGCTGAAGTCATGATGCCACTCCTATCCGTCTCTGCCATTTTAGGCGGCAGCTTGAGCTTTCGCGTGCATGTGCGATTGGCGTCACCTAGGCTAGTCTCACCGAGTCAATAGGAGGTTGAAGGTGGCCGCGTCGGCATTGCTGTACAGATTGTATGAGCGCAGGCTCATGGGCGGGCTGGGGTCTGCTGATTTGCCGCGCCATATCGGCGTCATGCTCGACGGAAATCGGCGGTGGGCGAAAGAGCTGGGGCGCAACGCCTCTTTCGGTCACAGGCGCGGCGCCGACAAGATCAATGAGTTCCTCACGTGGTGCGACGAGGTCGGCGTCCAACTGGTCACGCTGTGGCTGCTGTCGACGGACAATCTCAAGCGGGCGCGCGAAGAGATCGACACGCTTTTGGAGATCATCGCCGCGGCGGTTGAGCGCTTGGCCGCCGCTCACACGTGGCGCTTGAAGACGGTCGGCAACCTGCAGATGCTTCCCGAGCCGTTCGTCTCCCGCATGGAAGCGGCCGAATCGAAAACCTCCGACGTGAAGGGGATGCAGGTGAACATCGCCGTCGGCTACGGGGGCCGCCAAGAGATCACCGATGCCGTGCGTTCGCTGCTGGCTGAGCAGGCGACGTCCGGCAAGACTCTTGCTGAGGTGGCCCGCTCGATCAAGATCGACGACATCACGGACCATCTCTACACGAAGGGCCAGCCTGACCCCGACCTCGTCATTCGCACGTCGGGCGAGCAGCGCATGAGCGGATTCATGCTGTGGCAGACGGTTCACACCGAACTGTACTTTTGCGAGGCGTACTGGCCCGATTTCCGAAAGGTCGACTTTCTGCGAGCGTTGCGCGACTACACGCAGCGCGAGCGGCGTTTGGGAAGGTGAGTCGAAAACGGAGCTTGCAGCGACGGCGCGCGCCGGCCCCCGGCCGCGGACGGGCGTCGGCCTGCGACGAATGGGGGGGGGCTCCGACGGGGCTGGACCCCTGGATCAAGGTTGAATCCCTGAGGGCGAGGTTCGGGACCGGGCATATAGCTTGAAGCCGTGGGCCGCTTTTGCGACCCACGGCTCTAGCGTGTGTGTGATGCCTCGCCGCGCCTATTCAGCAACGCTCATACGATCTCGATCCCCACCGAGATTTTTGCCGTGGGAGCCGGAGCCGAGTTCCGGCTCCCACGACATAGCTGTTATCTAACTGTTTCAAGATGTTATCAGTTTGTTATCTAGTGCGCAAGGCGGTCCGTTGAGGAAAATCTGCCCTATGTGCGCGGCGCTCGATACTGCCGGGGAGCGGCCGTTGCGTAGGCCGACGCGAGGATGCCAAAGGCCGACGGCGAGCGGGAGCGGCTGGCGGCACAGGCCCGCTCGGAGCGGCGACGACGGGTTTTGGCGAGGCCTCGCGAAGGGTGCGCCTCAGGCTTCGGCGAATGTCGAAAAGCTGTAGGCGTCGTAGGCGAGAGCCAATTCCTCGCGCGTGGGCGGATTGACGCCGGGGCGGGAGACGGATATGGAAGCGGCTGCCGCCGCGTATGCGCCGAGAGTCTCCAAGTTCGTCGGCGAGATCGCCGCCAGCCGATCGCGATTGGCGGCGCCGCTGAGAGAGATGCGCGTGATCCCGTCGATGAGCGCGGCGAAGAAGGCGTCGCCGGCGCCTGAGGAGTTGACGACGTCGACCTGCCTCGCGGGAACGTGAATCGTTTCGCCGGCGGCTGAATACATGAGAGCCCCTTCGCTCCCGCATGTGACGACCGCCAGGAGAACCCCCGATTCCAGCCATCGTCCGGCGACCTCTTCGATGCTCGCGTTCGGTCCGTAGACGAGTGCGATGTCCTCGTCGGAGGACTTCATGACGTCGGCGTACCCGGCGAAGCTCTCGACGACGGCGCGCGCCTCGCGAATGTCCCCCAAAAGGGCCGGGCGGACATTCGGATCGTAGAAGACCGTGACGTTCTCGCGCAGCTCTTCGACCCAGTTGCGCACCTTTGCGGCGCCCGGCTGGAGGTGGCAGGCGGCCGAGCCGAAAGCCAGGGACTGAGGATCGAGGAGGTCGAGGTCGAGCTTGCAGGCGCCGGAGAACGGTTTGTCTTGTATGTCCCAGGTGAAGTCGAACGAATAGCTTGCGCTTCCCGATGCGTCGAGGCTCACGTGGCTGACCGACGTCGGATTGGTCCGCTCGCCGTCGGCGCGAAGCCAAAGCTCCAAGCCGTTGGAGGCGGCGTACTCGGCGAGGATCCGCCCGTTGGCGTCCAGTCCGAAGTCGGTCACCAGTCGGGTTGTGCGGCCCAGATGCCGCAGACCGATGGCCACGTTGAGCATCGCGCCGCCGGGGGTGAGGCGGGTCGAGCCGTCCGGCGCCGTGATCTTGTTGATGAGCGATTCGCCGATGAGAAGCACGCTCATTTCTTCTCCCTGCCCGATCCGCGCTCGGCGCCTTCGACGTCCGACGCCCTTCGCGCCGATCGTCCGCCCCCGGATTCGCCCTGGCCGGCCGTCGATTCGCCTTGGACTGCATTCGATTCGCCTTGGTCTGCGCCCGATTCGCCCCCGGGTCCCTCTGCCTCGGCGCCGCCGCGTGCGGCGGCCAGGCGCTCGCGGGCGCCGTCGAGCCAGTCTTGGCAGTGCCGCGCAAGCTGCTCGCCGATTTCCCACAGTCGGAGCGACTCTTCGAGGGGGATCGACCCCTGTTCGAGGCGGACGACGATTTCGACGAGCCGAGACCTGGCTTCCTCATAGGTGAAGGAGTCAATGCCCTCGAGGAGCCCGTCGCCGCGGACATGGCTTTCGCCGCGGCCGCTTGCTTCGCTCCGGGGTTCGTTCCCGTCGCTCCGGGTTCCGCTCTCTCCGCTTCGGGAGTCGCTCTCTTTGCTCTGGGGCCCGCCTCCTTCGCGCTTGGGCTCGACGTCGGCGCCCTCTCCATTAAGGGCGTTCTTCTTGGGCATGCTTTCCTCCTTGTGGAGCGGCTGCGGTGAGATTGTCTTGGTTGGCGGCGAGGCCCTCTTCGGCGAAGGCCCTGCCCTGTTCGGCGACGGCGGCGACGGCAAGGGAGAGCCGGCCCCGCGCGAGGACCGCTTCGACCTCTTGGCCCGTGCGGACGTCGGCGGCGTTTGAGACAACGGCCCCTTCTGAGAGCAGGATTGAATACCCGCGGTCGAGAGTGGCCTGGGGGGAGAGAGCCCGCAGATTTGCGACTGCTGCGGCGAGTTCGCCCGCTGCGTCGGCGATTGCGCGATCGACGTGCGTCCGCATCCATCGGGCGAGGGAGAGCAAGTCTTCTTCGCGCACGTCGACAATCGTTTCGGGGAAGGCCAAAGCGGGCCGCGCGCGAATGGAGTCGAGCTCGCTTTGCGCCCGGTCAAGGCGCGCCTGCACGGCGGATCGGCCGCGACGGGCCGCCTCGGCGATCGTCGCCAGCTCCTCGGCGACGTCGGGGACGATGCGTTTTGCCGCGTCGGTGGGCGTCGATGCCCGCAAGTCTGCGACGAGGTCGAGGATCGGGCTGTCGCCCTCGTGCCCGATCGCCGAAACGACCGGTTTCTTCGCCTTTGCGACGGCGCGCACAAGCCTTTCGTCGGAGAAGGGAAGCAGATCCTCAACGCTCCCTCCGCCTCGTGCGAAGACGACGACGTCGACGCCGGGGGCTTCCTCCAGCGACTCCAACGCCTCGATCATCGCTTCGACGGCGCCTTCGCCTTGCACCCTGACCTCGCGCACGTCGAACCGCGCCGCAGGCCAACGGCCGAGGACGTTGACGAGGACGTCTTCGCGCGCTTTGGTGTTGCGCCCGCATATGAGCCCGATCTTCCCGGGAAGGAAAGGAACTTTCGTTTTACGCTCGGCTGAGAACAGGCCTTCGGCGGCGAGCCGGGATTTCAACTGTTCGATTCTGGCCAGAATGTCGCCCAGTCCGACGGGGCGAACCTCGTCCGCCCATAGCGAAAGGCTCCCGTTGACCTCGTAAAAGTCCGGTTTGGCGCACACCACCGCCCGGCTGCCGGGCTCGATCGCCGCCGGAAGAAGGTAAGCCATGATCTTGACCGTGATGGAAACGTTGGCTTCGAGGTCGCGCAAGGTGAAGAACTGGACTTTCGCCCCGGGGCGGCGCTGAAGCGTGATGACCTCCCCTTCGACCCACAGGCGTGACATGGCGGCGACGTATTCCCGAATCTTCATCGACAGCACGCGCAGGGGCCACGGCCGATCGGGCGTGGTCTGGGCGGCAAGCTGGGGAAGCTCCTCCGGCACCGGAATTTTTTGTGCCATAGCGAAATTTTTTCACAGGCGCCAAGCGCGGGGCTGTGCCCTAGTTCCCATTCCTTGTTGTGCCCTAGTTCCCATTCCGATCGTCTCGCGCTCGATATCCGCGGCGCACTACCCTAGACACGTGAATGACCAACAAGCGTCGGCCGCCCCGGCGGAGAAGGCGGTTTCCCTTGCGGGAGCCTCGGCTTTCCCCGACCGGATCCCCTCCGTTCCCGGAAAGGACGGACGCCGGATTCTCATCGCAACGCCGCGAGGGTACTGCGCGGGCGTCGATCGCGCGGTCGACGCCGTCGAGAAGGCCCTCGAGCTCTATGGGGCTCCCGTGTATGTCCGCAAAGAGATCGTCCACAACAAGTACGTTGTGGAGACCCTTTCGCGAAGGGGGGCGATTTTCGTCTCCGAGACGGAGGAGGTCCCCGAAGGCGCACGGGTCGTCTTTTCGGCGCACGGGGTCTCGCCGGCGGTTCACGCCGAGGCCGCCGCGCGCAGCCTTCAGACGATTGACGCGACCTGCCCTCTGGTGACGAAGGTTCACAAGCAGGCCGTCCGTTTCGCCAAGGACGACTACGACATTCTGCTCATCGGCCACACGGGCCACGAGGAGGTCGAGGGCACCCAGGGCGAGGCCCCCGAACACATTCAGGTGGTCAACGGGCCGGAGGAGGTCGACGGCATCGAGGTGCGGGACCCTGACAAAGTCGTGTGGATCTCCCAGACCACCCTTTCGGTCGATGAGACGCTCAAAACGGTCAAGCGCCTGCGCGAGAGGTTCCCGAACCTCGTCGATCCGCCCTCGGACGACATTTGCTACGCGACGCAGAACCGCCAGGGCGCGGTCAAGGCTATGGCGCCCGAATGCGACGCGGTCATCGTGGTCGGGTCCGCGAACTCCTCGAACTCGGTGCGATTGGTCGAGGTGGCCCTCGAAGCGGGCGCCGGCAAGGCGTATCGCGTGGATCGCGCCGAGGAAGTGCGAGACGAATGGCTGGAGGGGGTGAAGACCGTGGGATTGACGTCCGGCGCCTCCGTCCCCGAGATTCTTGTGCGTGACGTCGTCGAGCGCTTGGCCGAGATCGGCTTCACTCAGGTGGACCCGGTGCAGACTGCCTCCGAAGACATCCGCTTCTCTCTTCCGAAGAATCTTCGCGCCGATCTCAAAGCGACGGGCGTTCAGCCGGACCGCCCCCACAAGGTGCGTGAGCGCGCCGGAAGAGCGCGTGAGCGCACCGAGAGGACGGGCGTTTCGCAGTGAAAGGGGAACGCTCCGCGAGCCCGACGCCGGAGACGGCAGAACTCGCTCGCCGTTTGTTCGCGGATTTGAGGGCTGCCGCCGACGGCGAACGCGCCGCGCAGATGGCAGCCTACATGCGCGACCAGTTTCGCTACCTCGGCGTGCAAACCCCGGCCCGCCGCAAGATTTCGAGGCCGTTCTTGAACGCCGCGAAGAAGGAGCGCCTTCTCGACTGGGACTTCGTCGATGCCTGTTGGCAGGCCGAGGAGCGCGAGTTCCAATACGTCGCCGCCGACTACCTGCGGAAGGTGCGCCATCTTCTGACCGTCGCGGACCTGCCGAGGATCCGCGGTCTGGCGGTGACGAAGCCGTGGTGGGACACGGTCGATTCGCTTGACGCGACGGTGGGAAGCGTCGTCGCGCAGTCGGCCGAGGGGCGCGAGCTGATCCTGAAGTGGGCGCGCGACGAAAGCATGTGGGTGCGACGTTTGGCGATCGACCATCAGCTGCAACGCAAGGAAGGCACCGACGTCGAACTGCTTTCGTCGATCATCGAGGCCAACCTCGGCTCGGGGGAGTTTTTCATTGACAAGGCTGTCGGCTGGGCGCTGCGGGACTATTCGAAAACGGATCCCGAGTGGGTCCGCGCGTTCATCGCGGAGCACAGGCAGGGCATGGCCGCCCTCGCCATTCGGGAAGCGAGCAAGTATCTCTGAACCGGCCCGCTGGCCTAATCTTCAAGTTCGTCGATGATCTCCGCAGCGGTGAACGAGCGGACGTGCGCGGATTCGCCGTCGAGCGTCTGCGGCGTTTCGATGCTCGTCTCGATCGATTCAAATTGGCTCGCCGTCTGAATGAGCCTGCTGTTGAGAGAAGCGATCGTCTTGTTGTAGTTGCTGACGGCCGAGCGCAGCGAGCCCCCGAGTTTGTCGACGTGGTTAGCAACCGTCCCGATCCTTTTGACGAGGGTGCGGCCCAGGGCGAGGATCTCCTGAGCCTCCTCGGTCACCCGGGCCGAGGACCAAACCGCTGCCACAGACCGCAGGAGCGCGAGGAGGGAGCTTGGAGTGGCCGGGGCGATTCCGGATGTGAGGGCGTCTTCCAGGATGGTCGGATCGCCGGCCAAGGCTTGCGACAGAAGCGACTCCGCAGGGAGGAACATGACGGTGATTCGCGGAGACCCCGGAAACTCGGCAGGATAGTCGCGTTTGGCGAGCTCTTTGACGTGAGCCCGGACCGCGCGGGCGTGCTCGGCGACGAGCTCGGAACGCCGAGCCTCGGAAAACTGGTCGGTTCCTTCGATTTCCTGTGCTTTGAGCAGCGCTGTGAGGGGAACTTTCGCGTCGACGGCGATGTGTGCGCCTCCCGGAAGATGCACGGTCATATCGGGGCGCGCCGCGGACGCGCCGGCCCCGTTCGTCGTCGAAACGTTCTGTTGCTCGGAGAAATCGGTGTGCTTGAGCATGCCCGCAGACTCGACGATGCGCCGCAGTTCCACCTCGCCCCAGGTTCCCCGCGAGGAGACGGACGTCAAGGCGGCGCGCAGCGACGTCGTCTCCCGGGCGAGTTCCCGGTGAGCCGAGGCCGTCGCCGAAAGCTGCTCGCGCACAGCCGCATCCTGCGCAGCCTGCTTGGCCTGCATGGATGCGACCCTCTCGGTCATGTCTTTGAGCCTTGCGGACAGCGGTTCGATCATCCTCAGGAGCGCCTGTTCGTTTCTGGCCCGCTGGGAGAGCTCGACGTTTTCGCGTTCGAGCACGTCCGCTCGGCCGGTCGCTTCGGCTGCCGCCGCCTGCCATCGCGTGGCGTCCGCCTGGGCCAGCCCGAGCTCCGCCCTGTGATGGGAGGAGTCCTCATCGTTCTGACTGCGTGTTCGGTCCAGCGAAACATAGTGGCCGAGGCCGAATCCAGAAGCGAAAACGGCAAGAAGGAGAAGCACGAGGAGCAATGCTGGAATCTGCATGAATCGATCATCGCACGAGTCTCCGACGCTTTTCGGCCGATCGTCTCCGCCTCCGGGCAGACGCCCGCTCGCCGTCGTCCGAGAACCGCTCGACGGCACGGCCGCGCTCAGTCCAACGGCAGCCTGCCGCCCGGCTGGTCGACGGCGCTCGCGCGACGCATCCCCTCGATACAATCGGCGCGTGAAGAAAGGCAAACACGATCGCCGGGCGCCGTGGCAAGGGCCGACGCCCGGCCGGGACCCGATGCCCGAACCGAGTCGAGTGCCGGAAGCGAACCCGACGACGAAAACGAGCCGTACATCCGAACCGGGCCGTAAGCGCGGATTGGCTGAAGGAAGCCAATCCGCCGCCAAGAGACGTGCGCGGGCCGGCATCTCACTTTTCTTCTTCACCAACGGTGCGATCTTCGCGGGAATACTGCCGCGGTTTCCCGAGGTGAAGAGCGCCTTGGGCTTGAGCAACGCCGAGTTCGGCGTCCTGGCAATCGTCTCGGCCGTGGGGTCGATGTGCTCGGCGAACCTTCCCGCCTACTTCATCCGCAAGATGGGGGCGCTGTCGGCGTCGCTGTGGTGGACGGTCGCGCTCGTCGCGGCGATCGGCTTTGCCGGCGTGTCCGTAGAACTGAAAAGCCCCGTGTTCTTCGGGGCTTGCCTTTTCACTGCGGGAGTCTCTGACGCCATCGTCGATATGGCTCAGAATCGCCATGCCATGCGGATTCAAGCGGCGTACGGAAGAACCGTCATCAACTCGCTCCACGCCCTGTGGAGCGCGGGGTGCATCGTAGGCGGCCTTCTCGGCACGGGATTGGCGGCCTTGGGAGTGCCCCTGTGGATTCACACGCTAGGCGCCTCTCTTGCGCTTTTGTGCGTCGCCGTTGCGGCCGTCCGTTTGTCGGAGCTTCCCGACGACGCCGTTTCCCAGCGTGCCCGGGCGGAACACGCCCGCGGCGGCACTCTCGGCGCTCGTTTTCTCACCTTGGTTCCCCTCGCCCTCATAGGAATCGCCGGAATTCAAATCGAGATCGTCGGCAACGACTGGAGCGCCAACTTTTTCGCCGGCCCCGTGGGTTGGAAAGCCGCCGACGCCGGAATCGCTTACGTCGTCATGGTCGCCGCCCAGTTCGTCGGGAGAATTCTGGGTGATTTGATGGTCGACCGGTGGGGTCGGGTCCCGGTGGCCCGAGCTGGTTTTCTCCTGTCAGCCTTCGGATTTGCGGCTGCCGCCGCTGCGCCCGTCGCGGCGGTCTCGCTTCCGGCTTTTGCCTTGGCAGGATTTGGAAGCGCGACGATCGTCCCCGCCGTCTACGCAGCGGCCGACGCCGCGTCCGGCTTCCGCGAGGGAAGCGCGCTGACCTTCGTCGGCTGGCTTATGCGGGCGGGAAACTTGGCGACGAGCCCGCTCATCGGCGTGATGGCAGACGGGTGGAGTCTGCGCTTCGGCATTCTCTTGCCTTTGGTTCTCGGCGCGGTCGCGCACGTCTACATGAATCGCCTCGACTACGGCGACGCGCCCGACGTCGCCGTTGCGAAGGCCCTCGAAACGGACCGATAAGCGGTCGTCGGCCAAAGAAACCGGCGGACAGCACAAGCGCAAGGAAAGGCCGGCGGACAGCGCAGACGCAAGGAAAGGCCGTCGGACCGTAAAACCGAGGAAGGCGCCGACGGAAGAAAACCTCGGCCGAAGATGCGGCGCAGAGAAAGACGACAAAAAGCGGGCGCCGCACACCTTCACGGTGTGCGGCGCCCGCGGGTTCCGTCAGATCCGGTCACTCGGCGTCAATCTTTCGGCGGCAAACGAGCAGCCGTTCGAATAGGCCGTTCGTCGAATCGCCTCGCGTTTCGATCCGCAGTGACGCGTCAATCTGCCGACGACGCGTGGTCACTTCTTTGCCGCGTTCATCTTGACGTTGACCAGAGCGCCGCGGTCCACGGCCTTTCCGGCGGCAACCGTCTTGCCCGACGGATCGATGGCCTTGGCGACGTCCTCGGGAAGGGGCTTGCCGCTGCCGCGGGCCTTGCTTCCTTCCTTGAGGCTGTAGTTGCTCTGGTTGTAGGCGCTGTTGGAGTCGGCCTCCTTGACGAAGAAGGGATTCTGCGCCCGGGAGCCGAAGGTGTCGAGCGCGTGCGTCTCGATCCCCTTGACGGCATTGCCCGCGTTGGAATCCTTCGAGATGTCGGCGGCCTTCGCGAACTTGACGTCCATGGGCCCGTCCTTCTGAGGATCCTTTGATGGGAGGTCCCAGTTCATGACGATCGGCTCGTTGGACTGGTTGCTCCTGTAGTAGACGTTGTAGTCGAAGCCGGCAAACATCTGATTCGAGTAGATTTCCTTGCCGTTCGTGTTCTTGGCGCCGTCAAGGTAGACAGGCATGGCCAGCGGAACGTTCGTGGCGTCCTTGGGGCCGTTGGAAGCCCGGGACGAGAGGATGTTGTTGTAGACCTCGACGCCGGTGGTGTTCCAGCTCAGACGGTGCTTTGTCGACCATTCCTCGGGGAACACGCACTTCTCGCTGTTCTTCTCGCGGGAATTGCAACCGTCATACCGCGCGTCCTCGTAGACGTAGATCGGACGGTAGGTGCGCGATATCGTGTTGTTGTACACCTTCACCTTGTCAGTTCCGCCAATGGAGACGCCGGTGTTCGACCCTTCGACGACATTCGAGGCGATCACTCCTCCGCTGGAGACCTCATAGAAGACGGCTGTTCCCACGTTCGTGAAGAAGTTGTTGACCGTTTTGGCATCGATGCATCCTTCGTCGCACCAGAAGGCCGGGAAGGTCGTCGTTCGTTCGGACGCCTTGGAAGCCTCGCGCGGAGCCGCCGAGTAATCCACGACGTTGCCTCGGAAAACGGTTCTGTTGGTGTGCGTCACCTTGATGTCCGCGATCGTGCAGTAGGCGAAGCAATCGTGGATGCGGAACTTCGCCGTGTTGTTGTTGGAGAAGTAGTTGCCTTCGTAGACGACGTCGTCCGAACGGTTGGCGCCCGCGGCTCCGCCGCCGTTGTCGACGAAGCGGTTGTTGGCCGCGCGCGAACCGTGCGAGTCGCTGAAGCCCAATGCGCCGCCGGACGAGACCTGCGTGAAGGTCGAATCGACGACCGTCGACTTCGATCCCGCGATGAAGACCGCGACGGCGCCCGCCTTGTCCTTGAACACGGGGTCATTCTGGAGCTTCCACGACTGGACGGGCGAGTACTGGGCGACGTTGATTCCCTTGAGGTTGAAGCCCTCGGCGCTGACCGTGATGGCCCTGGCGTTCCTCGAGACTTCGGCAGTCGCGTTTGTGGGATCCGAACCGACGTAGTAGGTGATCGCGTCCTGCTTGCCGACGTTGAAGCCCTTGTCGTTGTTCTTGGGGTCCTTGAGGGTTGTAGGCGTCTTGTCTTCGACGTAGAAGGTGCCCTCTTTCACCTCGGCTTTGGAAGCGACCTGGCGGAGCGCCTTGCCGTTGATGAAAGCCTGCTCGGGGTAGGCCGCCATGCCTTCCTGCTTGGGGTCCTGGTTGACCGTGCAGACGGTGCAGAAGTTGTGGAAGTTGCCCGTGGCAGCCCAAGCCGAGCCCTGCTTCTTCCACTTGGCTTTGTCGACGACCTCGCTTCCTTTGATCCAAACGGTCGCCCCCGGCGCCGACTGGATCGTGATGTTCTTCTTGGTGACGTCGATCGGGTCCGGCCGATATGTGCCGGCCTTCGCGACGACGGTTCCGCCGTCCTTCACCGTGTTGAGCGCCTTCTGGAAGGTGGCGAACGGCTTGGACTCGGTTCCATCGTTGGAGTCCTTGCCGTCGGTTGCCACCCAGGCGACGTTCGTCTTGGGGACGTCGTAGTTGCCGATCCGCTTGTTCCCGGTTGAAGGCGCCTGAAGGTCGGCGTTCGCCTGATTGACGTTGCCGGCGGAGCCTGCCGACGTCGCGCCGTCGCCGCCTGCGGCCCCCTGCGAGGAGCCCCCTCCGGCGGCTTTTGAATCGGCAGACGCCGACGTTGCGTTCTTGCCTCCCGCCCCGTCTGCCTGCGGAGCCTGGGTGCTCGTCGCCTCCGACGTCGCAGTGGATCCCGAAGCCGATGCTCCCGGCTCGTCCGCCGACGTCCGGCACCCGGCGAGGGCGCTGATGCAAAGAAGACCCGCAGTGACTGAAACCGTTACCTGACGCGGCAGCGTGATGTGGATTCGTTTCATTGTTCTCCCTCAATGCGTGGTGTTGCAGCTCGAATGAGTTTGGTTGCAACTCAATCGCGTGCTATTTTGAAGCTATTGTTATAAGAATGTTATCGCAACGCAACCGCGCAGGGGGTGTTTTACTACCCATGTATCCGACTTTCCCCTTTGTTTTCAAGGAATTTTACGTCCTTAAGATCGATTGAAAGATGTAGGAAACGTAACGGCGCCCGACGTCGAAGGCTGGTTGACGCTCCGACGGACGTTGTCCGCCGACGTGTGGAGCTGTGGGCCGGCCGGGGAGAATGTGGCGATGTGCGGCGCAAAGTCCTTTCTAGTCGCTTCCGTTGCCGTATGCGCACGTCTCGCCGTCAGAGGGTCAAGCCAACTGGCTTATAAGCTCAAAAGCAAGGAAAAATCAACGATTCTGCGAAAAGGGCACGTAAGTTTTGTTTGAGAAAGGGTCGGCAATCTCCGAACTCCTCATAAAGCTATTTTGCACAGATGGGCAAAGCTATTTTGCGAAACCGTCCGAATGCGATTTCTCGCAGGCTTCTCGCTTTCCCGTCGGAGCGCGTCTCTGTCAGGGCTTTTTCGCGCCGATGGACTTCCATGACATGCAAAAACAGGGCGTTGACGCGCATTGAGGGCCGACAGGCGAACCTCGACGATCGACTGAATCGTTCGCCCCGCACTCTCGGATCCTTCCCGCGCCCCAGTCGGGATAAGAAGTAGGCTTGAGGCGAGACAATCTTCGAGGGGTGCCAAGCTTCGTGAGGAGGCAATCCTCGAAGCGCAACAAAGGAGGGCGCGATGAGCGAATCGACGGAGGGGCGGTTGTCGGGCGGCCGCTTGCTCGAAGGGCGCACGGCCTTGGTGACGGGCGGAACGAGCGGAATCGGACGCGGGATCGCCGAGGTTTTGCGCGAACGCGGCGCGGCGGTCGCCGTCACCGGCTTGACCGACGCCGAATGCGAGGAGGCCCGTGCGGCCGGTTTTCCCGCATACCCGCTGGACGTGCGGGATCGTCAAGCGTGCGATGAGGCGGTGGCCCGCGCGGCGAGCGACCTCGGTGGGCTGTCCGTGCTTGCTTCGAATGCGGGAGTGTACCCGCAGGTCCGCATTGCGGACATGGCCGACGAGGACATTTCTGCGATCTTCGGCGTCAACGTCACTGGCACGATCCACATGGTCCAGGCGGCTGCGGCGGCGCTGAGAGAATCTGGGCGCGGACGCGTGGTGGTGACCTCGTCGATCACAGGCAACGTCACGGGATATCCAGGCTGGTCGCACTACGGGGCGACGAAGGCCGCGCAGATGGGCTTCGTTCGCTCGGCGGCGATGGAGCTGGCGAAGGACGGCATCACGATCAACGCGGTCATGCCGGGCAACGTCGTCACGCCGGGCCTGGTCGCGCTGGGCGAGGAGTACATGCGGCGGATGGCCGCCGCGGTTCCGCTTGGATGCCTTGGCGAGCCCCGCGACGTCGGCGAGGCCGTGGCCTTTCTCGCCTCCGACGGCGCCCGCTACATCACGGGCCAGGCGATCGTCGTGGACGGCGGCCAAATCCTGCCCGAATCTCCGGAGGCCATCGCGGACATGTAGGCGAGGCGGCGGCGGGCGCCCAGGCGGGGCAATCGCCGTTCGTGCCGCTTGCCCGCGCGTGCGGCTTCGCGTGCCGGTAGAATCGATCCGTGTCATTGACTATCGGAATCGCCGGGCTGCCCAACGTCGGCAAGTCGACCCTGTTCAACGCCCTCACCCGCGCCACGGCTCTGGCTGCAAACTACCCGTTCGCCACGATCGAGCCGAACGTCGGCGTCGTGCCGCTGCCGGACGCGCGGCTGGACAAGCTGGCCGAGCTGTTCCACTCGGCGAAGGTCGTGCCCGCCACGGTCAGCTTCGTCGACATCGCGGGGATCGTGCGCGGCGCCTCTCAAGGCGAGGGCCTGGGCAACCAGTTCCTGGCCAACATCCGCGAGGCCGACGCGATTTGCCTGGTCACGCGCGCGTTCGCCGATCCCGACGTCGTCCATGTCGAAGGCCGCGTCGACCCGAAGGACGACATCGAAACCGTCACCACGGAACTCGTCTTGGCCGACGTGCAGACGCTCGAGAAGCAGATCCCGCGCCTGACCAAGGAAGTCACCGGCAAGAAGACGCCCAAGGAGGTCCTGGAGACGGCTAAGGCTGCCCTCGAGCTGCTCGAGCAGGGAAAGGTGCTTTCGGCGCACGGCACGGACCTCGACCCCGCCATTCTTCGCGGTTTCGGATTGATGACCACGAAGAAGTTCATCTACGTCTTCAACACCGACGACGCCGGCCTGGGCGACGAGGCCATGCAGGCCGAGCTGCGCGATTTCGTGGCGCCGGCCGAGGCGATCTTCCTCGACGCGAAGTTCGAGGCCGAGCTCGTGGAGCTGGAGCCCGACGAGGCCCGCGAAATGCTCGAGGCTTCCGGGCAGGACGAAGCCGGGCTCGACAAGCTGGCGCGGGTCGGCTTCGACACCCTCGGCCTGCAGACCTACCTGACGGCGGGGGAGAAGGAGTCGCGCGCCTGGACGATCCACAAGGGCTGGACCGCGCCTCAGGCCGCCGGCGTCATCCACACCGACTTTGAGCGCGGCTTCATCAAAGCCGAGATCGTCAGCTACGACGACCTGGTCGAGTACGGCAGCCTCGCCGAGGCGCGCGCCCACGGCCGCGTCCGCATGGAAGGCAAGGACTACGTCATGGCCGACGGCGACGTCGTGGAGTTCCGCTCTGGACTAACGTCTGGAGGGAAGAAATGAGCAGCCCGAGTATTCAGAGCAATGCCTCGCATGGCGGGTTCACGATTGTTCTTCCCGGCAAGGTGCTCGACTTTACCGATGGCATCACTCTGCGCCAGGACACCCCCGAGGACTATGCGCGTCAGGAGGTCCTCAAGTCGCTGGTGCGCGAGTATGGGTACGACAAGGCCGATATCCGTGTGGAGTTCCCGATCAAGTTCGGGAACCGACGGTTTCGGGTCGATATTGTGATCTTTCCTCCGGGCATGAAGCCATCGGAGCCGACCTTGGCCGCAGCGTGGCTCCTCATCGAGTGCAAGAGTGCCAAGGTCCGTCCCTCGATGGAGAAGGGTGGTGTGGACCAGATGCTCAGCTACATGGACGCCCGTCCGAATGTCGAGATGGGCATGTGGATCAACGGTGAGGATATGGAGAGCTATGCCTTCGAGGTCGACTGGCGCACAGGTGAGCGCTCGCTCGTCGAGATCCGCAACATCCTGCACTCAGGCGAGAGCACTGAGACCGTCATCCCCCGATTCGACCAGCTTCGACCCGCCGCCTCGGATTCGCTGCTGTTCGCATTCCGGCGAGCCCACAGCTACATTGCTGGCAACCAGGGGATGCAGAAACCCGAGGCGTTCTGGAAGTTGCTGAAGCTCATCTTCTCCGAGATCCAGGACGAGCGCGACTCCGACTCCCCGCAGTTTTACGCCACTTCCAAGGAGCGTCAGAATATGACGGGGCTGATGCGGTGCGCGGGCCGAATTGGGAAGCTGTTCGATGGCGTCAAGCAGCATTATCCGCAGATCTTCAGGGCCGCCGAAGACATCGAACTCGAGCCCAAGGTGTTGACATACATCGTCACGCAGCTGCAGATATTCTCACCACTCGACTCTGACGTCGACGTGAAGGGAATGGCGTACGAAGAAATCGTCGGCTCCAACCTCCGCGGCGACCGTGGTGAGTTCTTCACGCCCCGCAACGTCTACGACATGATGGTCGGGATGCTAGATCCGGGCGACAAGGATCTGATCCAGGATCCCACCTACGGTACTGGCGGGTTCCTTATCTCGGCGATGAACCACGTGCTCGCTTCGGTCAAGCGCGACGTCAGAGCGTCTGGTCGCGGCCGTGAGCTCAAGGAAGAGACCATCCTCGATCGGAAGAAGCACTTCCTCGAGAACAACCTTGTCGGGCTGAACTTTAACCCGGACCTCGTGCGCGCGACCAAAAGGAATATGGTCATGAACAATGATGGTTCCGGTGGTTTTCTCCAGGCGAATTCCCTGGAGAACCCGACTCGCTGGACCGATGACCTCCGGGATCGCGACCTCATCGGCTCGGTCGACGTCCGCCTCACCAACACGCCCTTCGGGTCCAAGATCCTCCCGATCGACGACCCGCCCATCCTCGAACAGTTCGATCTCGGTCATCACTGGGAATATGACGAGGACAGCGATACATGGGTGAAGACACTCAAGACCTCCTCTCGTCCGCCCGAGATCTTGTTCATCGAACGGTGCATCCAATTCCTGAAGCTCAGCAGCGGCCGGGCCGCCATCGTCCTTCCCGACGGGATCTTTGGCAGTCCTGGCCTAGGCTTCGTTCGGCAGTGGACTCTCACGTACGCTGCGATTCTCGCTTCTGTCTTGAACCATGTTGACGACGGACGGCCGCGCGTAGTCCGTTATGCGTCTGGGACATCGGTGCCCCACCTCAACCCGCAGGACATTCGCAAAGTGCCGATCCCGCGAATTGACCCGGCGCAGGAGCAGGAGATTGCCGATCTCAGCGATGAGGCTACTCTGTTGTTAGCTGAAGCTGATCGACCGGAGACAACTACGGTGCGTGCAGCTGAGCATGCGATCTCGGCGCTGACCGGTCGTCATGGGTGCCTTCGCCTCGTGCTGACTGAGAAGATAACCAGCGCCGAACTTCTCGATGGGCGATGAAGGTGAGTCGGAGAGTGAAGTGACTTACGGCGACGAAGATTGCGAGGACGGCCCCGCGAAGGATCACGCCGGGAAGAACGACTCGCCAGTCGACAGCGATGAGGCCCCAGCCCTAGCCGCGGCCTCGTCGCCTATGATCGGCTTCCAGCTTCCGGTAGGATTCGCGCAATCGTTGATGCCCGGCATGGATGTCGGAGTTGCGAAGTTGCTTGCGTCCAGCCGAGCGCAGACGAAGGCGATGTTCTCGGACGTCTCGGCATACGCGCAGGACTTCATGGGGTCGCTGAACCGAAGCTGGCACGGGAAGATGAGGCCCCCGCTACTGTATAACTCACCGGTTAAGAATGTGCTCGAGCCGTATAACGAGCCTGTTCAGTCGCGGATTGCGTCGATTGTGGCTAGCCTTCCTACATTCACTGCTCCGCTGGTGGGCCTTTCAGCGCTCAAGGGCGTCGGAGTCAGTCCGGCAACCGAGTCGATGCTTAAGCAGATCGCAGGCCATCAATCCGCGATGCTCGCCAGGCTGCGCGACTCCCTCAAGCCGCTCTTCACCCCGGACCTGCTGCACAGGCTCAATCGCGCGCTCCTCCCGCCGAATCTGAGGAGCAATGCAGATGAGATCCAGGCCCACCAAGTGCATGAGTTTCTCGAGCAGGAGGGCATTCCGCTTTACCTGGTACCGCGTGGTCGCACCGCACTGCGCCTGCTCCGGGCGCAGGATCGCTCGGCGCGTCGGAAGGTGCTCGGCGACTGCTACGAGTCGATCATTGACGACTGCGCTGCCGTTTTGGAGCGTGCGGATCGCGCAGTGGTCGGCGACGAGCTGGGGTTCGCTCTCGACGGGCTCGGCGCGATGCGTGCTGGACACTTCCGCTCGGCCCAGGCGATGTTCACGGTCACGCTCGACACGCTCATCTTCCGCTTCTACCCCGACCAGGCCGACCGACGACTCATCACGAATCGGAAGAAGGGTGCGGCCGTGCCGGATGTCATCGACGAGATGGGCGTCCACGAGGCCATGGTGTGGTTGCCGATCTGGAACGCCCACGAAGGGTTCTGGAAAGACAAGGGTGACAAAGTACCCCGCTACTACTCCCGCCACGCGAGCGTCCACGGCGTCTCCTCACGCCAGTTCAACAAGCGGAACTGCATCCAGGTGCTCATGCTCGTCACGAGCCTGATCGGCTACGCAGACCAAGTGAACCGTGGAGCTGGCTAGTGGATGTGCCGGTTAGCGGTCGCTATCACGGCGCTGCGCAGGCTTCTGTGCCCTTGAAGTAGTCGCCGTTCCTGAACTCCTGGGACGCCGCAGCCCACTCCTCTGGGTGGGAGATCGCATAAGCCTATGCTGGTGCACGTGTGTGCTGTCGTAGCGCGTCGCAGCCTCGAACTTCACCCGGCTGTGGTCCGTGATAAGCAGCACCTCGATGATCTGCGCCGTCGTCCGGAGGTCCTCATCGCTCATTCCAGTCGAGATATCAGCAGGGGTGAGGACCACGTTGAGTTCCGGTTCAATGTGTAAGGGACAGGATGATTTGCCAAAACCCTGAGTACCGAGCCGAGATGTCCGAAAGCGCCAAGTTTTGTTCTGAGTGCGATAGGCAAAGTGCCTATGATGCAAAGAACTCTCTCACGGTAGAGGGTGATACCCATGGAGGTATATATCAGGCAGGGCGTGATCTAATATTTAATTCGGTGGAGCCAGTCCAATCTCCTGCTAGGTATGAAGCTGTTCCTAAATGGAGAAGCCCTTTTACCCTGGCTGTTTTGACCTGGATTGGTGCAGTTCTGGCTGTTCTTGCATGTTTTCCTCTTTGGGGCATTGTCAAAGGTGTTTGTGAGTTATTTGTCGTTAGAGATTTTACCGAGGTTAAATATTTTATTTTGTGGAATTTTTTATTTTTAGTAATTCTTATAATATTCGGAGGCTTAATAGTTAGACTGTGGCGAATGGCTAAAACTGAAACAAGGCGGCCACTTATGTTTGGCTGGTCAGTGAGCGGGAAGGGGCGCAGAATAACTTTTGAAAAGTTTAATGCCGGAAGATGCCCGGTTTGTTATGGAAAATTGAAATATTGTATGATGCAGACAGGGTGGATCGATTATGTTAGTAATGACGGCCAGAGGAAACGTAAAGTTATGGAACGTACATCGATTCTCAAATGTCGACGCAACCCGAAACACTGGTACGAGGTTGATCCCGCAGAGGATCTGCCGATCAGCGAAGCGGCAGAAAGACTCTAAGGAAAAGCATCTCTAAAGTTTGAATCTAATTGAGAGGGCCTGACTTAATATCTAAAACTATGGGTGTCTGTCGAATAAATTGATGCAAAGAATGAATTCCTAGAGGGGTGGTCATTGGTGCTCGGTTTAGATTGTTCGGAATATTTCTTGTCTACAGTGACTATCGAACTTGCCGAGGAATGGAGCCAGCACAACGGACCAGAGGCAAGCCCAGTAGTCACACCCGTGAAAGACGGTGGCCTCGTCCGGCTGCCGGCCCGGTTCCCTTTCTGCTATTTGCCTGATTCAGATCCCGCGATTTGCCTGATTCAAATCCCGCGATCTGTATGATTGAGCCATGGTTTACGTGCGTCGGACCGTTGATCTGGAACTCGATGACCTGTTTCCTCACGTCGCCGCAATAGCGCTTGACGGCCCCAAAGCCGTCGGCAAGACGACGACGGCCGCTCAACGGGCTGCGGGCATCGTGAATCTGGACAGGACGGCGGAGCGTGTGCCCCTTGAGGCCGATCCTGAGCTGCTCCTATCTCGTCCACGTCCCCTGCTTATTGACGAGTGGCAGAACGTGCCAGAGGTGTGGGACGTCGTCCGCCATGCAGCCGATCGGGATCCTTCAGGAAGCCAGTTCCTTTTAGCGGGAAGTGCGACGCCCCGGGCCGGTGCAACCGCTCACTCGGGCGCAGGCCGAATCGGCAGGCTTCGCATGCGCCCTATGACTCTTGAGGAAAGAGGGGTTGGGGAGCCGGCCGTGAGCCTGACCCACCTTTTAGAGGGTGGTCGCGAGCAGCTTCACGGGCAAACCGATGTGGGGCTGTCGAGGTATGTCGAGGAGATTCTGGCGTCCGGCTTTCCCGCTCTCCGTTCTCTCAGTGGCCGTGCTCGGCGTTTTCAGCTTGAATCTTACCTTCGCAACGCGGTTGACCGTGACGTGCCCGAGCAAGGGCTCGCTGTCCGCAGACCGGATGCGCTGATGGCATGGCTGCGGGCTTATGCGGCAGCCACCTCCAGCACGGCTGGGTATTCACAGATTCTTGACGCCGCCACCCCGGGGCAGGGCGACAAACCGGCTCGTTCTACGGCGGACGGGTATCGGCGAGTGCTGGAATCTTTATGGCTTCTCGATCCGGTGCCCGCTTGGGAGCTCGGCGGCAGCCAGTTCACGCGACTCGGCCGCTCCCCGAAGCATCATCTCGCTGATCCCGCGCTAGCCGCTCGTCTTCTTGGCCTGAACGAAGCGAAGCTCCTGGGAACCGGAGGCGGTCCTGTCGGGCCCGAAGGGAGAACCGTACTTGGAAGTATGTTCGAGTCGCTGGCGACATTGTGCATCCGCGTTGCGGCGCAAGCTGCTGAAGCCGACGTCGGGCACCTCCGCACACGGGACGGCGACCACGAGGTCGATCTGGTCGTCACTCGTGAAGATGGCGCCGTCCTGGCGATCGAGGTCAAGGCCGCCGGTGCCGTCGACGACGGCGACACCAAGCACCTTCAATGGTTGCGCAAGCAAATGGGCCAGCGATTGATCGACTCGATCATCGTCAATACCGGCACCGCCGCCTATCGTCGGCCCGACGGCATCGGCGTCGTGCCGCTTGCCCTGATCGGCGTGTGACGACGCGCAGAATGCGATGACACATAGG
>ERZ773060.23-NODE-23-length-106265-cov-575.257_pt1 | contig 106265 bp, 95 predicted proteins | sample MGYA00580628_ERZ773060 | MGnify/ENA primary metagenome ERZ773060 (study PRJEB29015, sample SAMEA2738019) | human oral metagenome | biome: human oral; feature: human-associated habitat; material: dental | place: China | collected 2045 ... | reverse complement strand
TCTCATCTGACGAGGGCCGGCTTCTTCGGGTCGAAGGTCCAGCCGGGGATGAGGTACTGCATGCCGATCGCGTCGTCACGGGCCCCGGAGCCGGCGATCCTCTCCCGGTACGACTCGTGGGCGGCCAGGATCCGGTCCATGTCCGGCTCGACGCCCAGACCCGGCCGATCGGGTATCGTCACCTGTCCGTCGACGATGACCGGCGGCTCCTTCGTCAGCCGTTCCAGTCCCTCCTGCCAGATCCAGTGCGTGTCGAGCGCGTTGTACTCCCCCGGGGCCGCCGCACCGCAGTGGCTGATCATGGCCAGGGAGATGTCGAAGTGGTTGTTCGAGTGGCAGCCCCAGGTCAGCCCCATGTCGTGGCACAGCTGCGCCACCCGCACCGAGCCCTGCATCGTCCAGAAGTGCGGGTCGGCCAGCGGGATCGACACCGCCTGGAGCAGCAGCGTCGAGGCCATCTCGCGCCAGGTCGTGTCGACCATGTTCGTGGCGGTGGGCATGCCGGTCAGACGGCGGAACTCGCCCAGGGTCTCGCGGCCGGAGAAGCCGTCCTCGGCGCCGCAGGGGTCCTCGGCGTAGGCGAGCACGCCGACCTTGTCCCGGCACAGTGCGATCGCCTCGCCGAGCGACCACGCACCGTTGGGGTCGAGGGTGATGCGCGCCTGCGGGAACCGCTCCTTGAGCGCGAGCACCGCCCTCATCCCCTCCTCGCCGGCCAGCACGCCGCCCTTGAGCTTGAAGTCGTGGAAGCCGTACAGCTCGTGGGCGGCCTCGGCCTGCCGGACGATGGCCTCGGGGGTCAGCGCCTCCTCGTGTCGGATGCGGTACCACTCGACCGGGGAGTCCTTCTCGCGGGCGTACTCCAGGTCGGTCCTGTCCGGGTCGGCGACGTAGAAGAGGTAGCCGAGGGTCCTGACCCGGTCACGGACCTGGCCGTCGCCCAGGAGGGCGGCGACGGGCACGCCGACGAACTGGCCGAAGAGGTCGAGCAGGGCCGCCTCGATCGCCGTCACGGCGTGCACCGTGGTGCGCAGGTCGAAGGTCTGCAGGCCCCGCCCCCCGGCGTCGCGGTCGGCGAAGGCCGCCCTGATCTGCGCGAGGATGTTCTTGTACTGGCCGAGCGGCCTGCCCAGCACGATCGGTTCGGCGTCCTCGATGGTCCGCGTGATCCTCTCACCGCCCGGCACCTCGCCGACCCCCACGTTTCCGGAGAAGTCCTCGATGATGACGACGTTCCGGGTGAAATAGGGGCCGTGCGCGCCGGAGAGGTTGAGTTCCATGCAGTCGCGTCCGGCGACGGGGAAGACGTCGATTCTGGCTACCGCGGGAACGGTCATCGGATCTCCTTGCTCTGGTGGTGTACGGGTTGGGAGCAGTCGTGGTCTCCGGCCGTCCCGGGACGGCGGACACGGCTGCCATCGTGCGGCCCTTCCGGATTCCGCCCGCGCCGGCCGACGGTGCTCTCATCTGACGAGGGCCGGCTTCTTCGGGTCGAAGGTCCAGCCGGGGATGAGGTACTGCATGCCGATCGCGTCGTCACGGGCCCCGGAGCCGGCGATCCTCTCCCGGTACGACTCGTGGGCGGCCAGGATCCGGTCCATGTCCGGCTCGACGCCCAGACCCGGCCGATCGGGTATCGTCACCTGTCCGTCGACGATGACCGGCGGCTCCTTCGTCAGCCGTTCCAGTCCCTCCTGCCAGATCCAGTGCGTGTCGAGCGCGTTGTACTCCCCCGGGGCCGCCGCACCGCAGTGGCTGATCATGGCCAGGGAGATGTCGAAGTGGTTGTTCGAGTGGCAGCCCCAGGTCAGCCCCATGTCGTGGCACAGCTGCGCCACCCGCACCGAGCCCTGCATCGTCCAGAAGTGCGGGTCGGCCAGCGGGATCGACACCGCCTGGAGCAGCAGCGTCGAGGCCATCTCGCGCCAGGTCGTGTCGACCATGTTCGTGGCGGTGGGCATGCCGGTCAGACGGCGGAACTCGCCCAGGGTCTCGCGGCCGGAGAAGCCGTCCTCGGCGCCGCAGGGGTCCTCGGCGTAGGCGAGCACGCCGACCTTGTCCCGGCACAGTGCGATCGCCTCGCCGAGCGACCACGCACCGTTGGGGTCGAGGGTGATGCGCGCCTGCGGGAACCGCTCCTTGAGCGCGAGCACCGCCCTCATCCCCTCCTCGCCGGCCAGCACGCCGCCCTTGAGCTTGAAGTCGTGGAAGCCGTACAGCTCGTGGGCGGCCTCGGCCTGCCGGACGATGGCCTCGGGCGTGAGCGCCTCCTCGCGGCGCAGCCGGTACCACTGGCAGTCGCCGTCGTCCTCACGCAGGTAGTCCAGGTCGGTCCTGTCCGGGTCGGCGACGAAGAAGAGATAGCCGAGGACCCGGACCTCGTCGCGCTGCTGCCCCTCACCGAGCAGCTCGGCCACCGGAAGACCCACGAGCTGGCCGAAGAGGTCGAGCAGGGCCGCCTCGATCGCCGTCACGGCGTGGATCGCCGTGCGCTCGAAGGTCCAGAAGGCGGTGGTGTCGTCGCGCCCGGCCACGGCACGGGCGACATCGCGCAGGATCCTCCGGTGGCTCGTGACGGGCCGGCCGATGACGGCGGCGAACCCATCCCTGATCGCCGTCGTGATGCGTCGTGCCCCGGGGACCTCCCCGAGGCCGAGGCGGCCCTCCGAATCGGTGAGGACGACGACGTCGCGCGTGAACCAGGGCTGGTGGGCGCCGGCCAGGTTGAGGAGCATCGAGTCGTGTCCGGCGACCGGGTAGACGTCGGCCTTGACAATGGTGGGAGCCTTCATGGACTTGTTCCTCCTCTGCTGGGGGTGCGGCTCATGCGTGGATGAAGAGGCTCAGGAGCAGGCAGCCGGCCAGGCCGAGGACGGCGAGCACCGTCGTGTAGGTGGTCCGCACCTTGAGGGTGTCCTTGACCGACAGGCCGAGGAACTCCTTGAACATCCAGAACCCCGGATCGTTGAGATGTGAGGCGATGACGGAACCGCACGCCGTGGCCAGCACCATGAGTTCCGGGCTGACGGCCCCCGCGGCCACCAGGGGCTGGGCGATGCCGGCGGCGGCCACCACGGCCACCGACGCCGAGCCGAGGGCGATGCGCATGAGGGCCGCGATCGCCCAGGCGAGAATGATCGGGGAGACGTCCCACCCGCCGGTCAGCCCGATGATGTAGTCGGAGATGCCGCCGGCCTGGAGGACCTGTTTGAAGGCGCCGCCCGCGCCGATGATGAAGATGATCATCGCGATGGACTTGATGGAGGAGCTGCACGAACCCATGAGGGTGTCCATCGGCACCCTGCGCACCAGCGCGAAGTAGCAGATCGCGGCGAGGAGCCCGATGAGGAGGGCGACCGGGGCGTCGCCGATCGCGGCGAACACCCGGGTGATGATGTGATCCTCGCCGAGTCCCAGCTCGAAGACGGCCGATCCCGCGATGAGGAGGACGGGCAGGGCTGTGATGCCGAGCGAGACCCCGAAGCCAGGCATGGTCTCGTCGGTGAACTCCTTCTCGCTCACGAGCCCCTCGGGGGCGGTCGCGGTGACGTTGCGGACGAAACCGAGCCGGGGCCAGACGAGGGCGACCACGAGGCCGACGGGCAGGGCGATGATGAGCCCGAAGAGCAGGGTCTTGCCGATCGAGGCCTCGTAGATGCCCGCCACCGCGGTCGGCCCGGGGTGCGGTGGCAGGAAGGAGTGCATCGAGGACAGCGCGATCGCCAGCGGCATGGCCAGCCACATGATGGACAGTTTCTCCTGCCGGGCGACGGCGAAGACGATCGGGATGAGGATGATCCACGCCGTCTCCCAGAACAGGACGACGCCGACGAGGAAGGCCACGATGATGATGGCCAGCTGGGCGCGTTGCACGCCGAAACCGCGGATGAGCGTGGTGGCCAGCCGGTTCGCGGCGCCCATGTCGGCCATGAGGACCCCGAGCATCGCGCCGAAGCCGAGGATGAGGATGAGGTCATCGACCTGTCCGCCGACGCCGTCGACGATCGAACTCATCACCGTGACGTCGTCGCTGTCACCGCTGATGAAGGGCAGCCCCTGCAGGAGACCGACCACGACGGCGACGAGGACGAGTGAGATGAAGCCGTTGAGCTTGAAGACGAGCATGAGCAGCAGCAAGAGTGCTATGCCAACGGCGAGAATGACGAGGGGCATGGAGTCCTCCCAACGTGAGCCGGAGGTGCGGGAAGCCGCGCTGCGTCCCGCGACGCGTCCGGTGATGCAGTTTGCGGTTGTGGACCGGGGCGGACGAGCCCGCTCAGCCGGCGGTGACGGCGCGGACCGCCGTGCGCAGCGCTTCGCGGTACTGCTCGTCGAGCTCACGGGCCGGCGCGAAGCAGTACCCGGCCTCCACGCCCGCACACCTCAGGCCCTCCTTGAGAACGACCGGGAAGGTCGCCTTGTCGACGAGGTTGCGCAGCGGGGAGAGGCGCTCCTGCAGTTCGAGTGCACGGGCCCGGTCGCCGGCCACGAAGCTGTCGTACAGACCGGCGAGCAGTCGTGGCGCGATGTTCGCGGTGGAGGCGATCGCACCATCGGCGCCCATGGCAAGGGCGGGGTAGATGAGGGTGTCGCGGCCCATGAGGACGCTGAAGCCCTCCGGCGCCTCGCGGATGTAGTCAGCGGTCAGGGTCATGTCGCCGGCCGAGTCCTTGACCCCGATGATGTTGTCGACCTCGGCCAGCTCGAGGACCGTGCAGAGCGTCACCGGCACCTGGGTACGGCCCGGATTCGAGTAGACGAGGATCGGGAGATCCGTCTCGGCGGCGATCGCCCGGTAGTGCTCGACGAGTTCCGACTGGGTCGGCGTCATGAAGTAGGGGGTGAGGACCGACAGGGCCTGCACTCCCCCGACGCTCTGGACCATGTGCGCCGTCGCGATGCAGTCGCGCGTCGTGATCTCGGAGGCGCCGGCGTAGATCGGCACCCGGCCGGCCACGTGCTCGACGGTGATCTCGACGACGCGGCGTTTCTGGACCTCCGACAACCCGTAGATCTCGCCGGAGGATCCGAGGACGAAGACCCCGTGCACCCCGTTGGAGATCGTGTAGTCGAGCAGATCCCGCAAGCCCTGCTCCAAGAGCTCGCCGTCCCTGTCGAGGGGGGTCACGAGGGCCGGGATGATCCCGTGGGGCCTGAACGGCATGACCGTCTCCCTTCCCGCATCGCCGATGATGCGTTCGCGTCGTGCCAAGCCTAGCCTTTTCGTAGACTCATGTCCACATTTGTAGACATACGTCTTAAGAGGAGAACACCCATCGACCATCGGGGACAGTCGTCACGCGACACGCGCACGAATCGAGAGCCGACAAGGGATCGGGCTATCGTGTTGACGCGTCCAACGCCATTCGGCCCGTCCTCGCGACGGGACGAGACGGCGGGAGGCCTTCCGCGGGCGGACGCCACCGGTGAAAGGATCCCCATGACGAGCACTCACGACGCGACAGGTGGTGTGCGCGACGTGAAGTCCGCGGGCCGGGCGATCGAACTCCTCGAGTTCCTCGCGCGCCGCCGGGCGAACCCGCCCCGGCTGAACGAGATGGCACAGGCACTGGACGCCCCGCGGTCGTCCGTGTACGCGATCCTCAGGACGCTTCAGGCACGTGGCTGGGTGCAGACCGATGGCTCCGAGGGGTACTCCCTCGGCCTCAGAGCACTCATCACGGGCACCTCCTACATCGACGCCGATCCCCATGTGAGGATCGTCGGCCCGCTCCTGACCGACCTGGCCACCCAGTTCGACGAGACCTTCCATCTCGGACGCATCGACACCGACAGGATCGTCTACCTCGTCACCCAGGAGTCCCGCCAGGACATCCGTCCCTACTCGCGCGTGGGACGGCGCATGCCCGCCACCGCGACGGGGCTCGGCAAGGCCGTTCTCGCCGAGCGGCCCGAACTCGTCCCCGCCACGTTCGAGCAGCTCACGCCCCGCTCCATCACCGACACGGAGGCCTTCGAGGCCGAGATGAGGGCGACTCGCCTGCGCGGCTACGCCATCGACAACGAGGAGAGCACGACGGGCCTGCGGTGCATCGCGCTGGCCCTGCCGTACACCGAGCCCGTGACCGATGCGATCTCCTGCTCGATCCCCGCCTCGCGCTGGACCCAGCAGCGGGAGGACGAGATCGTCGCAGCGATGCGGCTCGCCGCCGAACGGGCGGTCGCCCAGGCCCCCCTGCGCTCCTGATCCCCCGCGCACGCCCGAGGTCACCGGCTGCGGCGCCCCACCGGGAGGACGGCACGGCCGACAGCCCGGCGACCGCGGGAAACCGCCTGCGAGGTGCGCGGGAGCCGACAGAAAAAGCCCAGTTCGCAACGGACCGGGCCTCGCTCTGCTCCCCCGACTGGACTCGAACCAGTAACCCTCTGATTAACAGTCAGATGCTCTGCCGATTGAGCTACAGGGGATCGGCCCGACGCTTCGTGCCCGAGGCGTCCGGCGCGTGAAAACACGCTACCAGCAGCCCACCCGAAACAAAAATCGGGGCCGGCGCCGTCACAGGCCGTACTCGGCGGCCAGCCGTTCGCCCTGGCCGACGATGAACTCCTGCACCGCCGGGTCGTCCATGGCGACCCTGGCCGAGGGCTCGGCCATCCACGTGACCCCGCCCGTGCCATCGGGGTTGCGGCGGCCGCTGAGCACGACCGATCCTCCGCCGGGGACCTCGACCCGCTCCTGGACGAGGACCGAGGCCTGCACGCGCTCCATGAAGGCGCCGGGGAGCAGGCCGGCGCCGGGGAGCACGACGGCGTCCCGGGTTCCGTCGACGAGCTCCCACGCCAGACGGCCCTCGTCCTCGGCCCACGAGCCGTGCTGGATGCTCTGCCAGCCGACCTGGCTCCACCGTCCCTCGCGACGGACGGCGAGCGCGTCGCGCAGGGCCACGGCGAGCACGCCCTCGCCCCGCCCGTGGGCGATGACGTGCGGGGCGCGGCCCCGCAGCGCGCGCAGCTGCCGGAGCTCCTCGCGGGTGGGAGGGGCTGCGTCGTGTCCGGTCATGCGCATGACCCCATTGTGGCCGCCGCCGGGCCGGGTTCAGGCGGCACTCGCCTGCGCGGCGAGTCGCCGGCCCCGCTCCAGGGCGCGGCGCTTGGTGCGCGCCACGCTGGCCACGCTCACGCCCATGGCGAGGCTCATCTGCGCGAGCGTCCTGGGCCCGTGGCCGTCCAGACCGAAGGCCATGACGAGCACGCGTCGCTCGTCGCCGGGCAGGGCGGCGATCCACTCGATGCCGGCGCCGGTCTCGTCGTGGTACTCGGCGGCGAGGCGCTCGCCGACGTCGGGGCTGCTCGTCCACAGGGAGCTCAGGCGCAGCGGCTCGCCGTCCGCGCCGGACAGGCTCCTGGCGAGCGCGCGCCCGCCCATGCCCGCGCTGTGCTCCTGGGCGCCGAGGGCGCCGACGCGCTGGGCGACGATGAGCCAGGCGAGGGTGCTGAAGCGGGCCCCGCGGCGCCAGTCCCAGCGGTGGATCGCCTCGACCAGGGCGGCGGAGCCCTCGGCGACGAGTTCGTCGAGCTCCGCCACGCCCGGCTTGTCCCACTTGCGCGCGATGCGGCGCACCATGGCCATGTTGGCCCGGTGGAAGACGAGGAGGGCGCGTTCGCCCTGCTCGGCGACCAGTTCCAGCTCGGCGGCGCTGGCGTCGGCGCCCCACAGGCCCCTGGTCAGGCAGCATCGGGCGTAGAGGCCGGCCTCGATGGCCTTCGCCAGGGCGACCTCCTGCTCGGCCCCGAGCCTGCTCGGTTCGTTCTCGATGACGTCGATGGCATCCATGGCCCCAGCCTCACGGCGGCCGCCGGGCGGCTCCAGCGCTGTGGATGCCGGGGAACGGACAACACCGTTTCCTGTGGACAGGCCCCCGGCACGCCCGGTGCGTGCTAACGGCTCACCCCAGGAAGCCGATGCTGGTCTCGGCGAGCCTCTGACGGCTCGTCTCCAGGGTCAGCATCTCGTCGAACATCGCGTCGTAGCCGGCCTCGTCGGTCACCGGGTTGGTGCGCTGCAGCCGCGACTTGAGGTCGTCGATGCGCCGCATCGTGGTGAGCATGCGCAGCTTGGCGGTGTACGCGGCGGCGTAGCGCTCGGTCGGGTCCTCGCGCAGCAGCGGTTCGACGAGCAGGGCCACCTCGAGCTGCCGGGCCGTCGGGTCGGCCGTCGCGGCCTGCACCTGCTCCGCCCAGCCCTGGGGCCGGTAGCCGGTGTCGGCGATCGCCTCGAAGACGGCGCGCAGGGCCGGGTGGGTGAAGTCGTCGGCGGTCACGCCGTTCCAGGCGGTGTCGAACAGGGTGGGGCACTGGAGCATGAGCTTGAGGGTGCCGCGCTCGACCTCGAGGCGGTGGTCCCTCGGGTCGGGCCACGGCAGGCCCACCGGTGCGGGCATGACGGGCCCGGGCTCGACGATGCGCGCCGGTGCCTGCTCGGGCCCGGGGCGGCGGGGTCCGCGGCGGCGCTGGCCGTTGACGATCCGGCGCACCTCGTCGGGGTCCATGCCCACCAGGTGCGACAGATCGCGGAGGTACTGGTTGACCAGGGAGGAGTCGCGGATCGAGGTGATCATGTCGGACGCGGCGCGCACGGCGGCGACCCGGCCGTCGGCGCGGTCGAGGTCGTAGCCGTCGATCGTACGGGCCATGACGTACCGGTAGAGGGGCTCGCGGCGCCCGATGAGCTCGCGGACGGCGGCGTCGCCCTGGGCCATCCGCAGGTCGCACGGGTCGAGGCCCCCCGGCTCGACGGCGACGTAGGTCTGGGTCGTGAAGGAGCGGTCGAGCCGGTAGACCTTGAGGGCCGCCGCCTGGCCCGCGCGGTCGCCGTCGAAGGTGAAGACGACCTCCCCGCGCGTCGCGTCAGAGTTGCCCATGAGGCGCTGGAGGAGGCGGGCGTGGTCCTCGCCGAAGGCGGTGCCGCAGACGGCGACGGCCGTGTCGATGCCGGCCAGGTGGGCGCTCATGACGTCGGTGTAGCCCTCCATGACGACGGCCTGGAGCTTCCTGCCGATGTTCTGTCGGGCCAGGTCGAGGCCGTAGAGGACGTGCGACTTCTTGTAGACGGGGGTCTCGGGTGTGTTGATGTACTTGGCGGGCAGGCGGTCGTCGTCGTAGAGGCGGCGGGCGCCGAAGCCCAGGACGGAGCGTCCCGAGTCCTTGATGGGCCAGATGACGCGGCCCTGGAAGTAGTCCCAGCCGCCGTGCTCGCGGATGAGGCCGGCGCGGACGAGCTCGTCGTCGCGGAACCCCGCCCTCGTCAGGTGGCGGTGCAGCGCCCGGCCGTCCTTGGGGGCGTAGCCCACGCCGAACCGCTGGGCGGCGGCGCGGTCGAAGCCGCGCCCGTCGAGCATGCGGCGGGCCTCGATGGCCTCGGGGGAGGCGAGCTGGGTGGCGAAGAAGTCGGCGGCCACCTGGTTGGCCTCCATGATGCGCACCCGCTGTCCGGGCGGCGCCGCCGGGCGGCCGTCGTCGACGATGCGCAGCTGCACGCCGGTCCGGTCGGCCAGGGCCTGGACGGCCTCGCCGAACGAGAGGTTGTCGATCTTCTCCATGAAGGTGATGACGTCGCCGCCCTCGCCGCAGCCGAAGCAGTAGAACAGACCGCGCGCCGGCGTCACCTGGAAGCTCGGGGTCTTCTCGTCGTGGAACGGGCACAAGCCCTTGAGCGAGCCGCCGCCGGCGTTGCGCAACGTGACGTACGAGCCGACGACCTCGTCGATCCGGGCGCGCTCCCTCACGAGGGCGATGTCCTCGTCGTTGATGCGTCCGGCCATGCCCGAATTCTATGCGTCCGGCCCCTCAGCCCCTGCCCTCGGCGACGGCGACCATGCGCAGCGCCGCGACGGTCGCCTCGTAGCCGTGGTCCTTGGCGGAGCCGGGCAGCCCGGCGCGGTCGCGGGCCTGCTCGGCGTCCTCGCAGGTCAGCAGGCCGAAGCCGACGGGCTTGCCGGCGTCCAGGCCGACGCGGGTGAGGCCGGCGGTGGCGGCCTCGCAGACGTAGTCGAAGTGGGGGGTGCCGCCGCGCACGACGACGCCGAGGGCCACGACGGCGTCGTGGCCGTGCAGGGCGGCCTGGGCGCCGAGCGGCAGCTCGAAGCTGCCGGGCACCCGCACGATGTCGGGCTCGATGGCGGCGTCGGCGCAGGCCCGGACGGCGCCGGCGATGAGGCCGGCCATGATCTCGTCGTACCAGCTGGCCGCGACGATGGCGACGCTCACGGGTCGTCCGTCCTCGTGCAGGCCGGCGTCGGCGGTGAGGGTGGGAAGGTCGATGGCGTTGGCCGGGGCCCCGTCGGTGCGGGTCATGGTTTCCTCCTTCAGTCCAGGTCCAGCAGGTGGTGCATGCGGTCGCGCTTGGTGCGCAGATAGCTGATGTTCTCGGGCCGGGCTCGCACCTGATCGGGCTCGAGGGCGACCACCTCGATGCCCGCGGCGCGCAGGCCGACGGCCTTCGCGGGATTGTTGGTGAGCAGCCTGATGCTCGTCATGCCGATGCCCCGCAGGATCGTGGCGGCCGACCCGTAGTCGCGCGCCTCGGCGGGCAGCCCGAGCAGCTCGTTGGCCGTCACGGTGTCGGCCCCCTGCTCCTGGAGCCGGTAGGCGCGGAGCTTGTCGAACAGGCCGATGCCCCGCCCCTCGTGGTCACGCAGGTAGACGAGGGCCCCTCCCTCGTCGGCGATCCTGTCCATGGCGGCGTGGAGCTGCTCGCCGCAGTCGCAGCGGTGGGAGCCGAGCACGTCGCCCGTGAGGCACTCGGAGTGCACGCGCACGAGCGGGGCGCCGGCGGCCCCGATCGGCGAGACGAGGCTCATGTGCTCGACGCCGTTGATGCGCCAGCACTGGGCGGTGAAGGTGCCCCACTGGGTGGGCAGCGTGACAGGGTCGGTGCACTCCACTCCCGGCGCGATCTCGGTCATGGCGGCCTCGGCGGGCATGGCGTCCATCCGCTGGGCGCTCACGTGCGGTTCCCCGCGCAGGACTCGTCGGGCCCGGACGCGAAGGCCATGAGCCGGCTCACGTACTTGGCGAGGACGTCGGTCTCGATGTTCACCAGCTCGCCCTCGCGCAGTCGGCCGAGGCGGGTTCCGGTGAGGGTGCTGGGGATGAGGCCGACCTCGAACCAGCCGTCGCCGTCGTCGGGGGCGCCGACCGCGGTGACGGTGAGCGAGACGCCGTCCACGGCGATGGCGCCCTTCTCCGCGATCTGCGGGCCCAGGCGCGCCGGGACGCCGACGCGCAGCGTCGTCCACCCTCCCTGCGGGGTGATCGACAGCACACGGCCCGCGCCGTCGACGTGGCCCTGGACGACGTGGCCGTCCAGACGCCCGTCCGCGGGCATGCAGCGCTCGAGGTTGACCGCGTCGCCGGGGGCGACCCGGCCGAGGCTGGTGCGGTCCATCGTCTCGCCCATGAGTTCGGCGACGAACAGGCCGGGACGCGCGGGGTCGGCGATCGAGGTCAGGCAGACGCCGTTGACGGCCATGGAGCCGCCGGCCGGCAGGTCGTCGGCGATGCCGTGGGCGTCGACGACCAGGCGCGCGACGCCGGGGGCCGCGCCGGGGTCGAGCTCGACGACGGTTCCCAGTCCATTCACGATTCCGGTGAACATGCTTCTCCTAGTGGGGTTGACGGTTCCGCGGCCAGGGGGCGGCGGGGCGCGGGTCGAAGAGTGATCTCGAGGTCCCCCCCGAGGACGCGGACGGGCCCGTCCAGCCGCCAGTGGACGGCCTCGCCGAGCGTCCCGACGGTCAGGGAGTCGGTGGCCCCGGCGCCGGGGCCAAGCATGAGGGGGGCCTCGTGGACGACGAGCGTGTCGACTAGGTCGGCCCCGATGAAGGCGCTCGTGACGGACGGGCCGCCCTCGACCAGGACGTGCCCGACGCCCCGGTCGGCGAGCTCGGCGAGGACCCGGGCCGGGTCGTGGTCGGCGATCCGCACCCAGGGGCCGTCGCGCAGGGCGGCCCCGGCGGGGACCGGGCGAGCGCCCATGACGACGTGGAGGGGCTGGTGCTCGAGCGGCGCGTCGTGCTCGTCGCGGGCGGTGAGCCTCGGGTCGTCGGCGAGCACCGTGCCGGTGCCGACGAGGACGGCATCCGCGCGGGCGCGCAGGGCGTGTCCGCTGCGGCGCGCTTCGGGGCCGGTGATCCACTGGCTCGTGCCATCGGCCGCGGCGACACGGCCGTCGAGGCTCTGGGCGATCTTGGCCGTCACATAGGGACGGCCCTGCGCCGTGGCGAGCAGCCAGCGCTCGTTGAGCTCGCGGGCGCGCCCGGCGCCCGGCCCCTCGACGGTCTCGACGCCGGCCGCGCGGAGCCTGACCGCACCGCCCGAGGCGACCGCATGCGGATCGGCCATGGCGTAGACGACCCGGGCGATCCCGGCGTCGACGAGCGCCCGGGCGCAGGGGCCGGTGCGCCCGGTGTGGTTGCAGGGCTCGAGGGTGACGACGGCGGTGGCACCACGGGGGTCCTCGCCGCGCTCACGGACGGCGCGCAGGGCGTCGATCTCGGCGTGCGGGGTGCCCGCCCCCCTGTGGCGACCGACGGCGAGGATCCGCCCGTCGTGGATGATCGCCGCTCCCACGAGTGGGTTCGCGCCGCGGACGCCCTCGGCGGCGGCCCGCAGCGCCAGGTCCATGGCCCGCGCCTCGAGCCGCGTCACGGCGGGACGCGCCTGTCCGGCGCCCCGGTCCGTCTGCGGGCTCATCGGTTCCCCTCCCAGGCTTCCTCGCCCGGGGTCGTGGGACGTCGACGGGAGGTGCTCGGCGGCCGGCGACCGCGCGCCGCGCCGGCGTCATGCGCCTCCCCTCCAGACTCTGACTGTCGGTCCTGGAATTCCACCAGATCGGCCGGCCCACTGGCCGGTTCGCGGACTCTCACCGCCGGTACGGAGTTCCACCGTCCCCGGGACATGACAGGGCAAGTATGCCACTCGCCGGCGGACGCCGCGGACCGTCCGGCGGTGGCAGGGCTGCGGCGGCAGGCCTAGTGTTGGCCCGGTCCGGACGGAGGGAGGCCCATGCGGCACAAGATTCACATGGAGCTGGGCGAGGTGCGTCTGCGCCCGGCGAGGGCGCAGGACGGCGCGGCCCTCCAGCCGCTGCTCGACGAGCGGATGTGGGCGGGCATGGCCACGCCCTTCCCCGCGAGCCCGCAGGAGTTCGCCCGGGCCTACGGGGAGAAGATCGCCGACCCAGCCACCGTGGTCTTCAGCGTCGAGTACCGGGGCGAGCTCGTGGGCCGCACCTGCTTCTACGACATGCACGTGCCGCTGCGCCTGGAGCTCGGCTCGACGTTCTACCTTCCGGCGGCTCAGGGCACGACGGTGAACCCGTCGTGCAAGTATCTGCTGCTCGAGTACGCCTTCACGGTCTACGAGGTGCAGCGCGTGGGCCTGCGCTGCGACGTGCGCAATGAGCGCTCCGCGAGGGCGATCGCCGCGCTCGGCGCGACCGAGGAGGGGGTGGCGCGGGCATTCCGGCGCGGCCCGCACAGCGAGCCCGTCGACACCCGGGTCTTCTCGATCACCGACGGCGACTGGCCGCGCGTGCGCGGCACGCTCCGTGAACGCCTGGGGCTGCCGCCGGATGGCTGAGCCCGGGTGTCAGGAGCCGGGGCGGTCCCGGTGGATGCGGTGGCCGGCCTCAAACATGGCCTTCACGGCGACGCCCGCCAAGGCCCGATCGAGCAGGTACGGGTCGGTGACGACGAAGCCGGTAATGGTGTCAACGCCGTAGTCGAAGAGCATCGGGGGCAAGGGCGTGGAGGGGCCGACGAGCACGGTGTGAGCTCGGCGTGACAACTCCAGCAGCCGCGGCGCGGTCTTGTCGACGAAGCTCGAACTCGAGATGAACACGTAGTCGCACTCGGGCAGGAGGTACTCGCAGGCGGTGTCGGGGTGATCGCCCGGCCGGGGGACGCGTTCCGGACAAGTAGTATTCAGCGGCCCGTTCCAGCGCCTTCCGGGGCGGAATCGAAGTGCCCAACGACGGCCACCCCCTTGCCGGCGACGGCCTGCGCGCAGGGGGCGAAGACCCGCTGTCAGGCGAGGGCCTCCCCCGTCGCGACGAAGCCCTTCTCGGCGGCCGACTCGGGACGCGAGTACCACGAGTCGATGGAGGCCTGGCCGATGGAGGCCTCGGCAGGGTTCCAGCTGCAGACGAGCCCGGCCGCAGTGCGCATCGGCAGACCGTCGAGCACGGCCCCCTCGAAGATCTCGGGCCGCGACCGCTGGTCCATCGTCCAAGCCATCCCGCCGCCCCCGGCGGAGTTCACCACCCTGGTCCACCGGACGCCGACGTTCACCGTCCCGACCACCACGTCCTGAGGAATCTCGGCGATGAGGTCCTCGTAGACACGCCATGCGTCAGGCATCGTCATCCCTCCTTCGTCCCGTCCGTCCAGATGCCCATCACATTGAAGGCGAGGCCACCCTAATTAAACACGGCGTCGCCCAGAGCCTTGGGGCGGACAGCCGGACGTGTCCGCCGATCCGGGGCCAGGCCGGCCGCCATGGCGCTGGTGTTGCTCGTCGCCCTCACGATGCTGACCGCCGGGCCAGCCGCTTCGGCCTCCTCCGATCCGTGCCGCCAGCCGCAGTGCGCGCCGTGATCCAACCGTTCGCCGTCCCGTTCATCGTCGTCGCTGCGGTGACGAGGCTGGGGCGGTCGTGCTGTTCGTCCTCGCGATGTTCGTCGTCGTGGACGACGACCGGACGGGTCCGGAGCCGATCGGCGCCGACGATCTCGGCGGGGTCCAGACGGTATGGCGATCGTCTTCGCCACCGGCGCGGCCCCGCTGAACGGCACATCGATCGTGCCGATCGGCTCCATCATCATCGGCAATGCGATGAGGACCCCACGCTGAACGGGCAGCGGGCCTCACCGCGCCGTGCGAGGGGTGCGAGGTCCTCGGCGGCTCTCACCCTCGGATCCATCCGGCCCGAGACGATCGGCGTCGTCGCCCGCCCCGTCGCCTGGGAATCGCTCATGCACCCTCGGCACGACACGGAGGGCGGGTCTGGTGACGCGCCTGGGGCCTTCATCGGCGTCCTGCTCGGCGGCAGCACGGCCTTCCAGGGCCGGCGCCGCGCAGGTTCCCGTGGTCAGCGGGACCTCGCCGGGGGTCGGTGGCGGTGCTCGTGATGAACGCGCTCGTCACCGCGGCGAGGCCCCTGCCAGGGATCTGGCCGGGACGCTGCGCACCTGAGCGCCGCACGAGGGCCCCGGCGGACCGGGGACGATCCTCAGGCCCCGTGGCCGATGCCCCGCGGCAACCTGGCCGGCTCCCAGCCGAGCAGGTGCTCGGCGCAGTCGAAGGCGAAACGGTCGGTCATGCCCGCGACGTAGGTGACGGCGCTGCGCATCGGGTCGTCGCGGTCGCAGTGCTCGGCGGGCAGGTCGTCGGGGTGGTGGAAGTAGTACGAGACGAGCTGCTGGAGCACCTCGATCATCGTGTGCGACTGGGCCAGCGACTCCGGGCGCGTGTAGATCTGCTCGTAGTTGAAGCGACGCAGCACGGCCAGCGCCCCGGCGGTGCGGGCGTCCATGCCGACGACGCCGGTGCGGCAGGTGGTGTCGACGACCGCCCTGATGAGAGCGGACAGCTGCTCGCGCAGGGGCAGCCCGATGACGTCGACGACCCGCCCGGGCACGTCGCCCGGATCGACGATGCCGGCGCGCAGGGCGTCCTCAAGGTCGTGGGCGCAGTAGGCGATGCGGTCGGCCCAGCTCACGATCTCGCCCTCGACGGTGGACGGCGCCGGGCTCGACCAGGAGTGCCTGGCGATGCCGTCGAGGGTTTCGGCGCACAAGTTGAGCCCGGCGAGGGCCACCCGGGCACCCCACGGGCCGTGGTCGAAGCCCTCGGGCAGGAAGACGTCGAAGGCCTCCTCGGAGGCGTGCCCGCCGGGGCCGTGGCCGCAGTCGTGGCCCAGGGCGATGGCATCGGTCAGCGCCATGTTGGCCCCGATGCCCCGGGCGATGGAGCCGGCGACCTGGGCGACCTCGATGGCGTGGGTGAGGCGGGTGCGCTGGTGGTCGGTCGGGTAGACGACGACCTGCGTCTTGCCCGCCAGGCGCCGGAAGCTGGTGGAGTGGACGATGCGGTCGTGGTCGCGCTCGAAGCAGGTGCGCTCGGCGTCGGGGGCCTCGGGGCGGGCCCTGTCGCCGGCGCCGTGCGAGCGGGCCGCGCCCTCGCGCAGCGTCGCGGCCTCGAGCTCCTCGCGGGCGAGCCGCCCGATGGGCTCGCCGCAGCCGATCCGCAGGTGGGAGTCCGCGTGGGGACGCACGACGCCGTCGCCGTCGACCTCGTGCTCGTGTCCGCTCATGGTGGTGGCCCACGCCCTGGCGCGCGCGGTGGGGACCGGGACGCGACCGCCGTCGCCGGCCTGCTCGCTGCTGCTCGTCATGGTCCCAGTATGGCGGCGGGCGCCGACATTGCGGTCGCGAGCCGCGGGGCGCCCGGGGAGGCTCAGGCGATCCTGCCGGAGTAGCCCAGCTCGGCGTCGGACAGGTCGAGGTCGCGCCCGTCGCGGTCGTCCAGCCAGCCGGTCGGCATGGCCACTCTGCGGCGCGCCGAGCCCTGGCGCCCGCGAGGGCGGCCCAGCTCGCGGACCGGGTAGGGGCAGTCCACGCCGGCCTCGTCGATGAGTGAGGCCAGCAGTTCGTCGAGGCGTTCGAAGGAGTCGATCATGCCGAGCGCGTGGCGCAGTTCGCCCCCGACGGGGAAGCCCTTGAAGTACCAGGCCATGTGCTTGCGCAGGTCGGTGAGGCCACTCCTCCCGCCCATCTGGCGGGCCAGCAACTCACCGTGACGGCGCACGACCCGGCAGATCTCGCCCAACGTGGGCAGGGTCAGGCGCTCGACGCCGGTCATCGCCGCGGAGAGGTCGGCGAACAGCCAGGGGCGACCGAGACAGCCCCGCCCGATCTCGACGCCGGCGCAGCCGGTGCGCTCCATCATGGACACCGCGTCGCTGGCCTCCCAGATGTCGCCGTTGCCGAGCACGGGGATGTCGACCCGATCGACGAGCTCGGCGATGACGTCCCAGTGGGCATGGCCGGAGTAGGCCTCCTCGACGGTGCGCGCATGGAGACAGATGGCGGCGGCGCCGGCCTCCTGAGCGATGTCGGCGATGTCGCGCCACGTGGTGTGCCCCTCATCGATGCCGATGCGGGTCTTGACGGTCACAGGCACGCCGTGCCGGTCGCCGGCGCGGACGGCGGCGGTGATGATCTCGCGCACGAGCCCGGTCTTCCAGGGCAGGACTCCCCCGCCGCCCTTGCGCGTGACCTTGGGCACCGGGCATCCGAGGTTGAGGTCGACGTGGGCGGCGCCGTGACGGGTGCACAGCAGCTCGACGGCCCGCGCGACGACCGGCGGGTTCGTGCCGTAGGTCTGGACGCTGCGGATGCGCTCCTCGTCGAAGAAGGTGAGCATGGCGTCGGTCCGGCGGTCGCCGCACACGAGGCCGCGGCTCGTGATCATCTCGCAGAGGTAGAGCCCCGCCCCCTGCTCCCGGCACAGCGTGCGGAAGGCCGCGTTCGTCACGCCGGCCATCGGCGCCAGGACGACGGGGGTCCCCGCCTCGACGCGCCCGCCCGAGGGCGAGCGGAGGACGAGCGGTTCGGCCGGAATCACCAGGCAAGTCTAGGTGCCGTCGGTCATGGTGGCGCGGACGCCCCGGCCGGCGGGGCGGCGCTCCGGCGTCGAGGAGCAGCGGTGCCGGCTCACACCGCGGGGACCGACCGCAGGACCGCGCGCACGCTTACACCTGCCTGCGCGCAGCTCCAGGCCCGCCTGGTCGGCGTCGAGAATGCGGAGCATGCCCGTCAGGGCCGCGGGGCTGTACCGGCCCGTCCGGTTCACCGCGAGCAGAGCCTTCCGCTGGGCGTCGATGACCTCGAGGGCGTGCCGGCCGGCCAGTTCGGCGAGCCGCCGGTCGGCGGGGAGCCGCCCGGCGGCGCCGGCCCTGCCCAGCAGGTTCTGGGCTCGGGAGACGAGCTCGGTCTCCTCGTCGGCCCCCTCGCCGCCACCGCCGTGCGCGGCGGCCGCGCGCAGGTCGTCGAGGGCCTCCCGCAGCTCCTCGGGCACCGGCACCCGCAGCGCCGCCTCGCGCATGACCCGGTGCAGCTCGGCCCTCTCCTCGGCGAAGACCGGAGCGGCGGCGGCCGGGTGCACCCCGGCGACGAAGCGCCCCAGAGTGCCGCCCTGCATCCCGAGGGAGATCGCGGCGACGCAGAAGGCGATGAGGATCATCGCCGTGCGCCCGGGCAGCCCGCTCGGCAGCGTCTGCGCGGCGGCGACGGTCACGGCGCCCCGCATGCCGGCCCAGCCGATGGTCGCGCCCTCCCGGGTGCCGAGGCGCTCCTGCACGTAGTAGTCGATGTCCGACAGCGTCCGCTCCATGCGCCGGATGAGGCGCACCACCCTGCGGCGGCTCCGACGCGAGGCGTGGTGCTCGCGCTGGTTGTGCCAGACCGTCATGAGGGCGCGCTCGACGGCCGGCCTGCGCCTCACGTGCCGGGACGAACGGTGCCTGGCCGCGGCGAGCATGAGCGCGACGACGAGCGCCCGGACGACGAGCAGGAGCGCCAGGACGACGGCCCGCGTCGGCGGCACGTCCTGCTCGTCGGCCAGGGCCGCGGGCAGCTGGAGCCCCATGAGCAGGAAGACGCTCGACTCGAGCACGAGGGAGATCTCGGCCCAGGTGGCCTGGTTCGTCGACCGCTGGGCGGCCTCGAGCGCCGAGGACGAGCGGTAGCTCTCGACCAGCCCGCGCACGACCGCCGCGATGAGCCCCGAGCCCCCGAGGCGCTCCACGACGAGGAAGGCGGCGTAGGGGGTGGCCAGTGACGGGAGCATGTCGGCCGTCGTCGATGAGCCCCGCGCCCGGAGCCAGAGCATCCCGTGACCGAGGGGCAGGCCGACGACGACGGCCGAGAGCACCGCCCAGCAGAAGCCGTCGACGACCCGACCCGCTGTGATCGGGCCGGAGCCCGCGGCCAGCGCCGAGGACATGATGACGAGGGCCGATGCGTCGTTCACCAGACCCTCGCCCTCGAACACGGCGATGATGCGCTGGCTGACGCCGGCCCGGCGGACGATCGACGTGGCGACGGCGTCGGTCGGGCTGACGACGGCGCCCAGGGCGATGGCGGCGGCAAGTCCCAGCCCGGGCACGAGCGTGTGGAGGACAGTCCCGACGACCACCGCCGAGAGCGCCACGAGCAGCACCGACAGGGTGGCGATCGGGCCCAGGTTGCGTCGGACCTCGGGCATCGGCATCTTGACGGCCGAGGCGTGGAGGAGCCCGGGCAGGATGACCTCGAGGATGATGTCGGGGTCCGCGTGCATGGCGGGCACGGCCGGGATCGCTGCGACCCCGGTGCCGAGGACCAGGAGCAGCACCGGGGCGACGACGCCCGCCCGATCGGCCAATCGCTCGCTCATCGCGATGACGAACAGGGCGACGACGGCGATGGGGAGCATGACGGACACGGCCTCCAGGATCCACGCGCCGGCCGCGTCGGGGGCGGATCCGTCCACCGCCCGGAGACGACGGGGCCCCGACCTCGACGCACCCGCCCGAGGACGTGCGGAGAACGAGGGTCCTGATGCGTGGTACCGTCAGATCCAGGCGGTGGGATCAGCCGCATGTCCCGGCCCTCCGTCCGTCACGTGAGGGTGGGCCCGAACCTCATGAGGCGCCCGCCCCGCCGGCGTTCCGATCACCTCCATGTTCAGCCGAGCCGCTGCCTGCGGCGCTTCATGAGGGCGGACACCGAGGATCCGGCCAGGGGCAGACCGCCAGTGATCAGGAGAAGATCACGGGCCGGGCCGCCGCCGGTCGGGGGCAGGGGTCGCGCCCCGAACTCCTTGTTGACGAAGGCATCGCTGAACTCGTACCGACGGGTCAACGGGTCGGTCTTGAACTCGTGCTCCTTCTCGTCGGTCACGTAGCCGGACGGCGCCTGCACCTCCTTCAGGTGGAAGGGGGAGGCTGGTGCGGCGGTCAGCCCCTTCACCATGAATCGAGCCCGGAGCCGGGTCCTGGTCCGCGCAGGGATCCTTGCCGCACCCGTCAGCGTTGTCCGCGACACAGTCGGTCACGTCGACGGCGACCTTGCCCGCACCGCCCCTGACGTGCCAGACGGAGCCGGCCAGCGGCTTTCCGGAGTCATCGTTCTTCCTCCACACGACCGTGCCCTTGGGGTTGTTGACGATCTGCCCCCGGTCATTGACCAGCAGGATCCTCGGACTGCCCCGATCCAGACCGGCGCGGCGCTCGGCTTCCCCGGTCATCGATCAGCAGGACCTCGGACTGCCCCCGGTGCTGCGCGGCTCGAGTCTCGCGCTCAGGCCACCGACCTTGATCGAGGGGAAGACACAGGTGGCCGTGGAGAACTTGTCGTAGCCCTCGGGCGCGTTCAGCTCCTTGATCCAGTAGTAGAACAGGCCGAGCCCATCGATCCTGAACCTCCCCGGTTCGGGGTCCTGGTCCGCGCACTCCCCCGGCCGGCAGTCGCCGGTGCAGCCCTCGACCGTCGTCCAGTTCTGGGTGTCGTAGCCTCCTTGGATCTGCCAGGACGACCCCGCCAGCAGATTGCCCTCGGCATCGACCTTCTCCCAGGAGAGGGAGCCGCGGAGCTCGGCGGTGGTGCAGGCATCGTTGTTCTCGGGGCCGTCGGCATCGTCCTCCATGGTGACCTTGTTGCAGAGGCCCCTGGTCGGATCCGAGTCGTTCCCGCCGTCGCAACTCCCGAGAGCATCCCGTCCGCTCGCCGTGATCGCATTGGGCTCCACCGCATAGTGCACGGTGATCCTGTCCTGCTTCTCCTGCCCCGGATCCAGGTGGTCGCCCGAGCTGAGTCGGTAGGCACCGCCGCCGAGTGCGGCCGCCGGCTGTCCATCGACATCGACGCCGTCCAGCCGGAAACCCCCCCGGGGACCCCCGGACGGTCGATGATCTCGGGGAGGCCACCGCCGGCGGGGCCGGTGGTGCGGGCAGTCACCGCGTACCGACGGTGCAGCTCGGTGTCGCCGCCGTTGATGATCGCCCTGTCCTCGGAGGTCCTCCTCCCGGCGGTGAAGATGGGGATGTTTCCGGGGAAGGTGTTGACGACGCAGATCCTTCACATCCGCAGGCGCGTTGTCGGCGAAGGTCAGGGTCGCCGTGTTGTCGCCGACCGTTGCACCGCTGTCGGGATTGGCCACCGAGTAGCGCACCGCCACTTCCCGGGGGAAGGTCCTTCTCGCGGATGGTGCACGTGGCGGAGGACTTCGTCGATGCCTTGTTGGTGCTCCCCCGACAGTGGTCGGGAAGAACGGCATGAAGTCGTCTCCGAGGCACTCGTACTCGAAGACGAACTTCTGGCCCGCCTCAGGCTGACCGTCGCCATCAGCGTACTTGATGATCGAGAAGGTCGCGGTCTCGCCGATTCCAGAACCACCGGATTGCGGCACCTCGGCATAGGCCCTCCATGTGGTCCGTCGTCATGCCCGGATCGGGCCGACTGGCCTCCTGAGGACTGTTGTCGACGTCGACCACGTTGTGCAGGCGGTCCCAGTCCTTGTAGTCGGGGGTCAGCCGCCCGTTGACGATGATCATCAGTGCTTCGTTCCACCGGACGTATCGGCCGAAACGATCCGGTTCGAAGGTGACGGTGACCCCACTGTTCTCCTCCCGGCAGGACCAGCGGTCGGTGTCGACGTAGTTCTCGTCGTCGATGCCCGTGTACGGCGAGGGGTGCGATCGGCGATGGTCATCCCGTCGCAGCCGAGTACATAGCCGTCACCACCGGGGTCGTGGATGACCGTCGGCTCGTGGACGTCGCCGGCGGTGGCGCTGTTGAGACCGATCCACCGGATGATGTTGGAGTCGGCCTCACTGACCGAGCCGCTCTTGCCGTTCTTCTGGAAGTAGCCCGGCGGGGGCTCCTGGAGCAGGTGCGCGGGCAGGGTGCCGCCGCTGCCGTCACAGCCCCCGAAAGTTCAACTGGTAATCACCGGGGCGGGTCTCGCCCTGCCAGTCGACGCCGAAGTTCGCATCCCCGGAGACATTGCTGTGGGTCTCGACGTAGTCCGTCAACGTGAACCTGGTGGTCTGCCCGTCCCAGGTCACACGGGCGATGTGCTCACCGGTGGGCGAGTCGAGCCAGAACGGAGCGAGCGTCCGCTCGCGTCTGATGGGTTCGGGGATCTGCAGGGTGAAGTAGTCGCCAGCGCGTGAGCCCTCCTTGACCGACCAGTGGAAGACGACCGTGGCGGCCCCGCCGAAGGCGGCTACGCCGTCGTCGGTCACGCTGACGCCCTCGCGCCAGGAGACGTCCGAGAACGAGCCGGCGCAGGACTGCTCCGCGAAGTCCGGCTCCCGGTGCCCCTGGAGTACGGCGAGCATGGTCATGAGGAGCGCGACACCGAGTGCAGCAGCCAGCAGACGACGCGCTGATCAGTGCCCGCGGAGGGCGCCGCGAGCAGCAGGTTCGCGGACACGTTGACGGCCTTGTCAGCCCCGGGAGCATGGCGTTCCACCCTTCAGGTAGATTTGATTTTCAATCTTTTCACACACCGGATGACGGAAGGGTCCGGTGCTCCGGCACCGGACCCTTCCGTTCAGGATGATCGATGGTCGCGATCAGTTCTCACGCGAGTGGCGCCCGCGCAGGACGGAGCGCCAGCGCTCCTTGTTCACCGTGGCGATGGCCGCCAGGGAGATGCCCGCCGGGCAGGACACGGCGCACTCGCCGTACAGTGAGCAGGGGCCGAAGTTCTCGTCGAGCATCGAGACCATCTTGCGGGCCCGACGGCTGCGCTCCTGCCTGCCCTGCGGCATCTTGGCCAGGTGAGCGAGCTTGGCGCCCGCGAACAGCATGGCCGAGCCGTTCGGGCAGGCGGCGACGCAGGCGCCGCAGCCGATGCAGATGGCGTAGTCCATGGCCTGCTCGGATGTCAGGTGGTCCTGCGGCACGGTGTCGGCGTCCGGGGCGGTGCCGGTCATGACGTTCACGTGGCCGGCGGCCTGGACGAGCTCGTCGAGGGCCGAACGGTCGATCGCGAGGTCGCGGATGACCGGGAAGGCCGCCGAGCGGAAGGGTTCGATCGTGAAGTGCGTGACCTCGGGGAACGAGCGCAGGTGCTGACGGCAGGCCGGCGTGTTGGCCAGCGGGCCGTGCGGCTTGCCGTTGACGAGGAAGCCGCAGCATCCGCAGACACCCTCACGGCAGTCCGACTCGAAGACGATCGGCTCGCCGCCGGCCCCGACGATCTCGTCGTTGAGCTGATCGAGCATCTCGAGGAGACTGAGCTCGGGCTCGACGTCCTCCATGACATGGGTCTCGAAGTACCCCTCGGCGTCGGGTCCGTCCTGACGCCAGATATCGAGTGTGACCTTCATCGGTAATCCCTCACCTGCAGATCGATCAGCGAGAAGTTGAGCGGTTCGCTGTGGCGGACATGGGTGCCGTCGGGACGGGTCTCCCACGCGGACACGGCGCACCACTCGTCGTCGTTCCGCTTGGCCTCGCCCTCCGGGGTGGCGTACTCGGTGCGGAAGTGCGCACCGGCCGACTCACGGCGGTCGAGGGCGTCGAGGACCATGACCTCGGCCAGTTCGAGGAAGTCGGCCACCCGGCCCGCCTTCTCGAGCTCCTGGTTGAGACGGTCGTCGGGGCCGACGACCGTGACGTCGCGCCAGAACTCCTCGCGCAGCTCCCGGATCTCGCCGAGGGCCCTGCTCAGACCGGCCTCGTCGCGGCTCACGCCGCAGCCCTCGTAGAGGATGTCGCCGAGGCGGCGGTGGAACCACTCGGGACGACGAGTGCCGTTGTTGCTCGTCAGCTTGTTGATGCGGTCCTCGACGTAGGCGATCGACTCGCGCACCTCGGGGGCCTCGGTGGACAGGACTGGCTTGCCGACGAACCCGGCGAGGTAGTTCGGCACCGCCAGCGGCAGGGTGAACCAGCCGTCGACACTGGCCGACAGGAGCGAGTTGGCGCCCAGGCGGTTCGCACCGTGGTAGTTGTTCGACGCCTCACCGCCCACGAACAGGCCGGGGATGTTGCTCATCTGGTCGAAGTCGACCCACAGGCCGCCCATCGAGAAGTGGGCGCCGGGGGCGATGCGCATGGGCACCTCGTACGGGTTCTCGCCCGTGCAGTCGAGGTACATGTCGAACAGGTTGCCGTAGCGCTCCTTGATCGTCTCCTTGCCGAGACGGCTGATGGCGTCCTTGAAGTCCAGGTACACCGAGTTGTGCAGCGGGCCGACGCCGTGGCCGGAGTCGATCTGCGTGCGGGCGTTGCGGGAGGCGACGTCGCGGGGGGTCAGGTTGCCGAACGACGGGTACTTGCGCTCCAGGTAGTAGTCGCGCTCGTTCTCGGGGATGTCATTGGCGGGACGGTCGTCGCCGGGCTTCTTCGGCACCCAGATGCGGCCGTCGTTGCGCAGCGACTCGCTCATGAGCGTGGTCTTGGACTGCCAGTGCTGGCTGACCGGCAGGGCGGTCGGGTGGAACTGGAGGAAGCAGGGGCTGGCGAAGTAGGCGCCGTGACGGTGCGCGCGCCACGTGGCGGTGGCGTTCGAGCCCTTGGCCAGCGTCGACCAGTGGTAGACCGAGCCGTAGCCGCCGGTGCACAGCACGACGACGTGAGCGGTCCAGCCGCGGACCTCGCCGGTGAGCAGGTCGCGGGTGACGATGCCCTGGGCGCGGCCGTCGGCCACGACGAGGTCGAGCATCTCCATGCGGTTGTGCATCTTCACGGTGCCGGCGTCGACCTGCTCCTGGAGCGCCTGCGAGCAGGCCACCTCGAGCTGCTGGCCGGTCTCGCCGCGCGTGTAGTAGGTGCGGGAGACCTGCACGCCGCCGAACGAGCGGGTGGCCAGCTGGCCGCCGTACTCGCGGGCGAACGGGGCGCCGATGGCGTACATGTGGTCGATGACCTTGACGGACTCGATGCCGAGGCGCACGGCGTCGGCCTCGCGACCGCGGTAGTCGCCGCCCTTGACCGTGTCCTTCACGAAGCGCTTGAGCGAATCGCCGTCGATCTTGCGGGCGCGGGCCGCGTTGATGCCGCCCTGGGCGGCCACCGAGTGGGCGCGCCGCGGCGAGTCGTGGAAGCAGAAGCAGTCGACGTCGTAGCCGAGTTGGCCGAGCGTGGCCGCCGCGCCGGAGCCCGACAGGCCGGTGCCGACGATGATGATCTTCATCTTGCGACGGTTGGCCGGGTTGACGAGCCTGTACTCGTCCTGACGACGGCTCCAGGCGGTCAGCGGATCTCCCTCGGGGACGTGGGCGTCGAGCTCGGGGCCCACCTCGTAGCCTGCGGCCTTCTGCGCCGGGCCGAGCACGTCGCGCTTGCGCGGGGCGTCGTTCGGACGGACGAGGGGGCGGCTGGGGTCGTGCCCGGCGGCCGCGGGGGCCGGAACCGGGGTCGCGCCCGCCGGCGGCGTGACGTCGAGCTTCTCGGCGACCGCGCCGATGACGTTCTTGATGATGTTGGTCATGAGATCACCCCAGACAGGACGAGCATGGGCAGGGCGCCATTGCAGACCATGATGATGAGCGCAATGAGCAGGAAGGCGATGAGCCAGATCTTGCGCAGACGCGGGCCGGTGCCGCCGAAGTCGTTGACGGCGTTCCAGCCGCCCTGGCCGATGTGCAGCGCGGCTACGATCATGATGACCGTGTAGAAGATCGCCATCCACGGGCGGGAGAAGCTGGCGACAAGGTTCTCGTAGGCGTGCGCGTGGACGACCATCTCGTTGCCGACCATCTCGTGGGTGGCCTCCTGGAACCGGGAGGGTGCGAGGCCGCGGCCGATGGTGAGGTCGAGCAGGTGGACGATGATGAACGCGAGGAGCAGGACGCCCTCGACGACCATGTACTTGGCGAACCAGGCCTTCTTCTTCATGCCCTTGCGGGAGAACCCGCCGCGGGCCCTGCGACCGCGGACGTAGATCGTCAGACCGGCCCACACGTGCAGGATCAGGCAGACGCCGAGCGCCAGGCGCATGACGTAGAGCAGACCCTCGTAGGGCAGGAACGGGAAGAGGAAGGTGCGCAGGAAGGCCGCATACGCGTTGTAGTCCTCGGCGCCGAGGAACAGCTTGAGGTTGCCGACCATGTGGACAAAGACGAAGAGAACGAAGATCGTGCCGGTGGCGGCCATGATCAGCTTCAGGGTCACGTTCGACGGATGCTGGTTCAGCTTCTGCCGGACGACCGTGTCCCCCTGTCCTCGCGCCTTCTCGGTGACGCTCATGGGTTACTCCAATCGGGTGATGAATTGGTCCTACCATATGCCCTTCGCCGGGGGCACGCGGCATCGGGACGCACCTTTGGGACGATTTGCAGACCTATTCGGTCGGGGCGACCGGATTCACTGGTCTGAGAACCGCAAACGGGTCCGTCACGCGGTAGCCGGATGATCCAAACCTATAGGTGCGGGCGGGCCGCCCTCCACCGGCCCCGGGGGTCGACAGGCGGCCCGTCGCGACGATCTCGCCCCGTCTGCCCAGGACGCGGCCCAGGTTCGTCGCGTCGACGTCGTGGCCGAGCACCTCGATGTACAGGTCGCGCAGCCGCGCGAGGGTGAACTCGGCCGGGGCCAGGGCGTACGCGATGTTGGTGTACGACAGCTTGGCCCGCACCCGCCCCAGGGCCGCCGTGACGATGCGGCGGTGGTCGAAAGCCATCCCACCCAGCCCCGCGAGGGGCTCCCAGCGGCCTGCCGAGTCGCCGCCGGGCTCGACGGACGGCCCGACGAGCCCGACGTAGGCGGTGGCGATGGTGCGCTCGAAGGGGTCGCGCCCGGGGTCGGACAGGGTCACGAGCTGCTCGCAGTGCCCCAGGTCGGTCAGGTCGAGCTTCGTCGCCAAGTGCCGCTCCAGGGCCTCGTCCATCGTCTCCCCCGCGTCGACCGGGCCGCTGGGCAGGGCGAGCCTGCCGGTGAAGGGTTCACGGGTCCGGCGCCAGACCAGCACCTCGAGCCGCGCGCCCCCGACCGGCGACACGCGGAGGATCACGGCGATGACCTCATGGCGGAACTTCGCCACGCCATGACCATCGCGGAAGGGCTCGCTCGACACGGCATGATGGTACCGCCCCGAATTTTCGACTTGGAGACGATATTAAGCTATGTTATCGACTCATGAGCAGTAACTTGATCGGCAGCGATCCCGAGGACGGGAGGAACCCAATGACCACCACCGCGACCACCGATCCCGCACCGGCCGTCCGCGCCTGGGCCGACGCCGTGCGCCGGGAGGCCGCCGGGCAGGATGCGGTCATCCTGGCTCACAACTACCAGCCGCCGCTGATCCAGGACGTCGCCGACCACGTCGGGGACTCGCTCGCGCTGTCGCGCATCGCGGCGGACTGCGACGCGGGCACCATCGTCTTCGCCGGGGTGCACTTCATGGCGGAGACCGCCAAGCTCCTGTCCCCCGGCAAGCGTGTCCTCATCCCCGACGCGGGGGCCGGCTGCTCCCTGGCCGACTCGATCACCGCGGACCAGGTGCGGGGCTGGAGGCGCGAGCACCCCGGCGCGGTGGTGGTGAGCTACGTCAACACGACCGCCGAGGTGAAGGCCGAGTCGGACATCTGCTGCACCTCGTCGAACGCCGTCGAGGTCGTGACCTCGGTGCCGGCCGACCGGGAGGTGCTCTTCTGCCCCGACCAGTTCCTCGGGGCGCACGTGCGGCGCATGACCGGGCGCGACACCATCCGCGTGTGGCCCGGGGAGTGCCACGTCCACGCCGAGATCTCCCCCGCCGAGCTCATCGACCGGGTGCACGAGCACCACGAGGCCGAGCTGTTCGTCCACCCCGAGTGCGGGTGCACGACCGCCGCGCTGTGGCTCGCCGGACGCGGCGAGCTGCCGCCCGGGCGCACCAGGGTGCTGTCGACCGGCGGCATGCTCGACGCCGCGAGGAGCACGCGGGCCGGCGAGGTGCTCGTCGCGACGGAGGTGGGCATGCTCCACCAGCTGCGCCGGGCGAACCGCGCCACCCGCTTCACCGCGGTGAACCCGCGCGCGGCCTGCCCCTTCATGAAGCTCACGACCCCGGAGAAGTTGCTGCGCTGCCTGCGCGAGGGCCGGGACGAGCTCCATGTGGACGAGCGGATCGCGGCCCGCGCCCGCGTCGCCGTCGAGCGCATGATCGCCATCGGGCGCACCGGCGGGGGCGAGTGAGGGTGGGCGCCGTGCACGGCTGGGAACTGCCCCACGGAGCCGAGGACAGGCCCCTGCGCACCGGCGTCCTCGTCGTCGGTTCCGGCGTGGCCGGGCTCACGACCGCCTGGTGCCTCTGCCGCTCGGGCGTCCCCACGACGATCCTCACGCGGGCCTCGCTGTCCGACTCGAGCACCGACTGGGCGCAGGGCGGGCTCGCTGCGGTGTGGTCGCCCGAGGACTCGACCCGTTCGCACGTCGCGGACACGCTGACGGCCGGGGCCGGGCTGTGCGAACCGGGCCCGGTGCGCGCGCTCGCCGCCGAGGCGCCGGAGGCGCTGCGCCGGCTCATCGCGCTGGGCGCGCGCTTCGACACGGGCCCCGACGGAGGCGCCGACCTGCACCTGGAGGGCGGCCACAGCGCCCGGCGCATCCTCCACGCGGGCGGCGACCGGTCGGGGCACGAGGTGCACCGGGCCCTCGTGGCGGCGCTCCGCGGTCGGGCCCGCCTGGACGTCCGCGAGTCGGTGCGCGTCGTCGACGTCCTCACCGACGCCGACGGCGAGGCCTGCGGCGCCCGGGTCCTCGACGGACGCGGCCGGACGGGAAGCATCCTCGCCGGCGCCGTCGTGCTCGCCTCCGGCGGGATCGCCGGCCTGTGGCCGACCTCGACGAATCCTCCGGTGTGCACGGGCGACGGCCTCGCCGCGGCGCTGCGAGCCGGGGCGCGGGCCCGCGACGTCGAGTTCCTCCAGTTCCACCCCACGGTGCTCGTCGTCCCGCCGCGATGGCGCCGACCCGGCGACCGCGGCGTCCTCATCTCGGAGGCCGTGCGCGGGGACGGCGCCCTCCTCGTCGACCACGGGGGCGCGCGGATCATGGCGGGGGTGCACCAGCTCGCCGACCTTGCGCCGCGCGACGTCGTCTCGTCCGCCGAGCACGCCCACATGGCCCGCACCGGGGAGCCCCACCTGTTCCTCGACGCCACCGCCTTCGGCGCCGCCGCCTGGCGGGAGCGGTTCCCCTCGATCCTGCGGATGTGCCGCGAGCGCGGCGTCGACCCCGTCACCGAACCGATCCCCGTGCGCCCCGGCGCCCATTACCACTGCGGCGGCGTCCGGGCCGACATGGCGGGACGGACCGACGTGCCCGGGCTCCACGCCGTCGGCGAGGCCGCCTGCACCGGGGTCCAGGGGGCCAACCGTCTCGCCTCGAACTCCCTCACCGAGGGGCTCGTCATGGGGCGGAGGGCCGCCGAGGCCATCATCGCCGACTTCCCCCGTCCCGGACCGCCGGTCGCGCGCCCCTCGTCCCCGCCGGCGGACGGCGGCGCCACCGGGGGCATCCGCCGGCTCCTCGCCGAGTACGCCGGGGTGCTGCGCACCGACGAGGGCCTCGCCCTGGTCGAGGCGGCGGCGCAGGAGCCGGGGCGGGCCGCGGGGCTGGACGACGCGAGCCTCACGGCGACGAACACGGCCCTCGTCGCGGCGCTCCTCGCCCGCGCCGCCCGGCGCCGACGCGAGTCGCGCGGCTGCCACCGCAGGGCCGATCTGCTCGTGGAGGACCCCGCCTGGCTGGTCCACCAGGACTGGAGTCTGGACGACGAGCGCCGACCGCGCGTCCGCGACGTCCCGGTGGGCCGGTGCGACGACGCGGAGGGTCCGCGATGAGCGCCCCGGGGACGGCGCCCGGCGTCCTGGGGCCCGAGCGGGTGCCGGATGCCCTGCGCGCCGCCGGTCTCGACCCGCGCGGCGTGCTGGAGGTCGTCGACGGGGCGCTGCGGGAGGACCTGGCCCTGGGCCCGGACGTCACGACGGACGCGATCCTTCCGGCCGGGGCGCGGGGCTCGGCATCGGTCGTGGCGCGGGGCGACGGCCGTCTGGCGGGGATCCCGGTGGCGGCCGCGGTCGTCCACCGCCTCGCCCGGGCCCGGGGCGTCGACGCGACGGTGGAGGTCCTCGTCGAAGACGGGCGGCCGGTGTCCGCCGGACGGACGGTGCTGCGCATCCGGACGCAGCTGCGCTGCCTGCTCACCGCCGAGCGCACGATGCTCAACCTGCTGGGGCAGCTCTCGGGCGTGGCGACCGCGACGGCCGCCTGGGCCGACGCGCTGGCGGGCACGGGAACGGTCGTGCGCGACACCCGCAAGACGGTGCCCGGTCTGCGGGCCCTTCAGAAGTACGCCGTGCGCTGCGGAGGAGGGGCGAACCACAGGATGGGGCTCGGCGACGCGGCACTCGTCAAGGACAACCACGTCGCGGCGGCCGGCTCGGTGGCGGCGGCCCTCGAGTCGGTCCGGGCGCACGCGCCGCGACTGCCCTGCGAGGTGGAGTGCGACACCCTCGAGCAGGTGCGGGAGGCCGTCGCCGCGGGGGCCTCGCTCGTGCTCCTCGACAACATGGAGCCGGCGTCCATGGCCGAGGCCGTGGCGCTGTGCCGGCCCGTGGGAGTGCGCACCGAGGCGAGCGGGGGCCTCGTACTGCCCGACGCGGCGGCCGTCGCCGCCACGGGGGTCGACTACGTCGCCGTGGGGGCGCTCACCCATTCATCCCCCGTGCTCGACCTGGGCCTGGACCTGGACTGACACGGCGGGGCCGACGCGGACGCGGCGCCGGGCGGGCTCAGCAGCCGGCCAGCCGGACGGCCAGGTAGTCCTTCACCCGGGCGAGCCCGACTCGCTCCTGGGTCATGGTGTCGCGCTCGCGGATCGTCACGGCGTCGTCGTCGAGGGTGTCGAAGTCGACCGTCACGCAGAAGGGGGTGCCGATCTCGTCCTGGCGGCGGTAGCGCTTGCCGATGGCCTGGGCATCGTCGAAATCGACGTTCCAGACCCCGCGCAGCTCGTCGGCCAGGGAGCGCGCCTTCGGGGAGAGCCGCTCGTTGCGGCTCAGCGGCAGCACGGCGGCCTTGACGGGGGCCAGGCGCGGGTCGAGCCGCAGCACGGTGCGCTTGTCGACGCCGCCCTTCGTGTTCGGGGCCTCGTCCTCGGTGCAGGCGTCCACGAGGAAGGCCATGAGGGAGCGGGTCAGGCCGGCCGAGGGCTCGATGACGTACGGCAGGTAGTGCTCGTTCCTGGCCTGGTCGAAGTAGGTCAGGTCGGCTCCGGAGTGCTCGGCGTGGGTGCCAAGGTCGAAGTCGGTGCGGTTGGCGATGCCCTCGAGCTCGCCCCAGTCGCCGCCGGCGAAGCCGAAGCGGTACTCGATGTCGACGGTCCTCTTGGAGTAGTGCGAGAGCTTCTCGGCCGGGTGCTCGTAGAGGCGCAGGTTCTCCTCGGCGATGCCCAGGCCGGTGTACCAGGCCTTGCGGTGGTCGATCCAGTACTGGTGCCAGTCCTCGTCGGTGCCGGGCTCGACGAAGAACTCCAGCTCCATCTGCTCGAACTCGCGGGTGCGGAAGATGAAGTTGCCGGGCGTGATCTCGTTGCGGAAGCTCTTGCCGGTCTGGGCGACGCCGAACGGGGGCTTCATGCGCGTGGTGGTGAGGATGTTCTTGAAGTTGATGAAGATCCCCTGGGCGGTCTCGGGGCGCAGGTAGTGCAGCCCGGACTCGTCCTGGACCGGACCGAGGCAGGTCCTGAGCATCATGTTGAAGTCGCGCGGCTCGGTGTACCGGCCGCGGGTGCCGCAGTTGGGGCAGGGGATCTCGGCGGCCTCGACGGTGTCGGGGTCGGCGATGCCCTTGCGGTTCGCGTACTCCTCGGCCAGCTGGTCGGCGCGGAAGCGCTTGTGGCAGGACAGGCACTCGACGAGCGGGTCGTTGAAGACCGCGACGTGGCCCGAGGCCACCCACACCTGGGGCGGCAGGATGACCGACGAGTCCAGACCGACGACGTCGCCGCGGCTCGTGACCGTGCTGCGCCACCACTGGCGCTTGATGTTCTCCTTGAGCTCGACGCCCAGCGGTCCGTAGTCCCAGGCCGCGCGCGTCCCGCCGTAGATCTCGCCGCAGGGGAAGACGAATCCGCGCCGCTTGCACAGGCCGATGACCCTGTCGAGTTTGCTCTCTGCCACTGATGGCTCCTTCGTCATGCCGGATGACCGGCGACGGGCCGATACCTGGCTGGCACCGGCGCGGGCCCGCTGGCCCGTGGCCCATCATGCCCGAAGCGGGTCCGGCGGTGCCCCGCGCACCGCAGCGCGGACGCCCCGGCGGGCCCGGGCCGGGGCGACCCACCTTCTTGCGAATCATTTGCATTTAGAGCCGAGCCGATCCAGAATGGCTCTCATGAGACTTCGATCCGCACCCGTGACCCTGCGCGCCGCCGCCGCCGTGCTCGCCGGCGCGCTGACCCTGAGCGGCTGCTCGTCGTCCGGCGCCGGCGGGAGCACCGACGGCCTCGACGTCGTGGCCGCCTTCTACCCCTTCCAGTTCGTCGCCGAACAGGTCGGCGGGGACCTCGTGCAGGTCACGAACCTGACCCAGCCCGGCTCCGAGCCGCACGACCTGGAGCTCACCGCCCAGCAGACCGCCTCCCTCGGCCAGGCCGACCTCGTGCTCTACCAGACCGGATTCCAGGCGGCCGTCGACGACGCCGTCGCGCAGAGCGCGCCGAAGGCCTCGATCGACGTCGCCTCGATCGTCCCCCTCGCCGATCCCGTCGAGTCCGTCGACCTCGGCGAGGACGACGCCGGGGACGACGACGAGCACTTCGCCAAGGACCCCCACGAGTGGCTCGATCCGCGGAACATGATCACGATCACGAACGCCGTGCGCGACGAGCTGAGCGAGCTCGATGCCGAGCACGCCGAGCAGTACCGGGCGAACGCCGACACCCTCGTCGAGCGACTCACCCGGCTCGACGCCGACTTCGCCGCGCTCGGGGAATGCCAGCAGAAGACCTTCGTGACGACGCACGCGGCGTTCGGCTACCTGGCCACCCGCTACGGGCTGAACCAGATCGGCATCTCGGGGCTGTCCCCGGACGAGGAACCCTCGCCGGCGCGCATCGCGCGGGTGCAGCAGCTGGCCCGCGACAACGGCGTGACGACGATCTTCTACGAGACCCTCGTCTCCGACAAGGTCGCGAGCTCGATCGCCGGGGACCTGGGCCTGGCCACAGACGTGCTCGACCCGCTCGAGGGCATCACCGACCAGTCGCGGGGCGACGACTACATCGAGGTCATGGAGTCGAACCTCGCCGCCCTCAGGACGGCGAACCGGTGCGGGTGAACCGCCGGGCGCCGGACACGGCACGCCGGGCACGACGAGGAGGAGCAGGGATGGACGGGACGACGAGGGGGCGCACGGCCGCCCCGGAGGACGGGGACGGGACGGTCCTGGAGTGCCGCGGGCTGTGCGTCACCCTCGACGGGCACCAGATCCTCGTCGACATCGACGTGCAGGTGCACCGGGGCGAGGCGGTCGCCCTCCTCGGCGCCAACGGGTCGGGCAAGTCGACCCTCGTCAAGGCACTCCTCGGGCTCGTCCCGACCAGCGCCGGCAGCGTCCGGCTGTTCGGTGAGCCGCTCGCCCGCTTCACGCGGTGGCGTCTCATCGGCTACGTGCCCCAGCGCGGCGAGTCCTCGGTGAGCAATGCCACCGTCCGCGAGATCGTCACCACCGGGAGGCTCGCCCACCGCAGGCCCTTCCGTCCGCTGAGGGCCGCCGACCGTGCCGCCGTCGGCGAGGCCCTGGAGCGCGTCGGCCTGACGGACCGGGCCGGCGACCCGCTGCGCATCCTCTCGGGCGGGCAGCAGCAGCGCGCGCTCATCGCACGGGCCCTCGCCGGCCGGGCCGAGCTGCTCGTCATGGACGAGCCCCTGGCCGCCCTCGACGTGGACACCCAGGAGAGCCTCGCCGGGCTCTTCGGGACGCTCAAGGCCGACGGCCTGTCGATCCTCGTCATCATGCACGAGCTGGGGCCGATGGCCGGGCTCATCGACCGCTCGATCGTGCTGCGCACCGGGCACAAGGTCCACGACGGCCCGCTCGAACCGACCGGCGGCGGGAGCGGCGACCACCACGTGAACGCGCCGCGGGCGGGCGCCTACCTGCCCGACCCCCGGATCCTGCCCGGCCCCAGGGTCGTACGGCTCCACGCCGGACAGGAGCACTGAGATGTCCTTCCTCGCCCTCGCGTTCATGCAGCGCGCGCTCGTCGCGGCGCTGCTGTCCGGCGTCATGAGCCCGGCCGTCGGCACCTACATCGTCCAGCGGCGGCTCTCACTGCTCGGCGACGGCCTGGGCCACGTGGCCATCGCCGGCGTCGGCCTCGCCCTGATCACGGGCTGGGCGCCCACACCGGTCGCCATCGCCGTGTGCGTCGCCGGCGCGGTCGCCATCGAGCTCGCCCGCCAGAGCGGCCGGGCGCCGGCCGACGTCGGGCTGGCCATCCTCTTCTACGGCGGGCTGGCCACCGGCGTCCTCATGGCGGGCATCTCGGGCCGGGGTTCGGGGGTGCTCTCGCAGTACCTCTTCGGCTCGCTCACCACGGTGAGCACCTCGGACGTCGTCGTCGTCGCCGTCATGGCCGTGGTCATCGTGACGCTGTGCCTCGGCCTGGCACCGCAGCTGTTCGCCGTGTGCGCCGACGAGGACCACGCCCGGAGCCAGGGCCTGCCGGTGCGGGCGCTCGAACTGTGCATCGTCGTCATGGCCTCGGTCACCGTCGCCGTCTCGATGCGCACCGTCGGACTCCTGCTCGTGAGCGCCATGATGGTCGTGCCCGTGGCGGCGGCGAACAACCTCGTGACCGGCTTCCACCGCGCGCTGCTCACCTCGATGGGGATGGGCCTAGTGGTCAGCGCGGTCGGCGTGATCGGCTCGTACTACTGGAACACCGCCTCCGGAGCGACGATCGTCGTGAGCGCCATCGTCGTCTTCATGGTCAGCGCACCGATCGGCTCGTGGCTGACCCGCAGGAGGTCGCTGAGGGCCTCCGACGACCCTATAGTGAGGACAACGGGCGGGGGTCCCGACCCCCGGTGCGCCATGACGCGCCACGACACCGCGGACGGGGGCGCCGACGGCGGGGGCGTCCCCGGGAGGACACGGACGAGGATCGGTGACGCGGGCGATGAGCACTGACAGGGCCGGCACCACGGACAGGGCGCAGCCGCGCAACACGCGCCAGCGCCGGCTCATCCTGCGAACCCTCGGCGAGGGCCGCGGCTTCCGCACCGCCCAGCAGCTGCACGCCGAGCTCGTGGAGGCCGGCGAGCAGGCCTCGCTGGCCACCGTCTACCGCGTCCTCAGCTCACTGGCCGACAACGGCGAGGCCGACACCTGGCGCACCCCCGAGGGCGAGATGGCCTACCGCCGCTGCTCGACGGTCCGGCACCACCACCACCTGATCTGCCGCACCTGCGGTCGCACCGTCGAGGTCAGCGGCGGCCCGGCCGAGCGGTGGTCCGAGGCGATCGCCGCCGAGCACGGTTTCATCCAGCCCGAGCACCACGTCGAGATCTTCGGGATCTGCCCCGAGTGCGCCGCCCGCGGGCCGCTCGAGGACTGACGGTCGCGGGACGACCCCGCCGGTGGATCCGGGGCCCCTGGCGATAGGATCGATCCGTACAACACACATCACCTCTGCGAGGGAAGCCGGTGGGAATCCGGCGCTGACGCGCAGCCGTGAGTCGGGGACGCCCCGACGAGTCGGAATGCTCGCTCCGGTGATTCCAACCTCGACCGCTGCCGCGAACGCACCGGCGACCGTGATGTCGTCGTGCATGCAGCACAAAGGATGACATCATGAGCGCCACGACCTGGCCGCTCGGACAGCCCCACGAGACCGAGCCGAGCACCGCACCCTCCCTCCACCCGCTGCCGACCGCGCAGATGATCCCGCGTCTGGACACCTACCTCCATGCGTGGCTCGCCACCCGCGCCGGAACCGTCGCCGACAAGACCCTGCGCACCGACCAGGATCTGCTCCGCCTCATCCCGCAGCCCTGGATGCGCCAGGATCCGTGCACCTTCACCCAGTCCGACGTGCGCCAGCTCCTCGCGCACTTCCGCTCGCGGGGACTCGGCGAGCTCTCGGTGCGCCGCTACCGCGCCAGCCTCTCGTCCTTCTTCACCTGGCTGCGCGAGGGCGGGCTCATCGACCGCTCCCCCGTGCCCCGGTCCGCCCGCCGCCCCGCCGAGCCGACCACCTCGGCGATGCCGTTCACCGCGGACGAGCTCCACGAGGCCTTCCGCCAGTGGCAGGCCCAGGACCGCCGCCTGGCGCTCGTCATGCTCGTCCTGTCGCACACCGGGCTGCGCTGGGCCGAGGCCCGCTCCCTGCTCGTCGGGGACGTGCACCTGCGCGAGGGCTTCCTCGTCGTCCACCGGTCCACGCCCGAGGGGGTGAGCACCCGCGAGTTCGGCCCCGAGCTCGTCCGGAGGGTCCCGCTCTCGAAGTGCGCGACCCGCGCGCTGGCCGAGCTCACCGCCGGGGCCCGCCCCGATCAGCTGGCCATGACCACCGACCGCGGCTGCCAGCTGCACCGCACCTCGGTGCTGCGCACGCTCGACTGGCCGCGCACGGGCCGGGGCCGCCGGCTGGTCGACCTGCGGCACACCGCCGCCCAGCTGTGGCTCGACTGCGGCCGTTCCCCGGCCCAGGTGCGCTCCTGGATGGGGCACAGCCTCATCACGGGCTGACCCCCGCGGCCCGGCCGGCCCCGTCCACGGCCCCGGCGGGGCCCGCCTCACTCGACCATGTCGAGGCTTCGGCGCTCGGGCAGAAGCAGGGCCGAGGCGGCGATGACGAAGCTGATCGCGAGAACACGGCGGGGACGATCCCGACCAGCAGGGCCCACCGCCAGCCGGGCACCCCGCCGAGGGTCCGCGGCACGAGGAAGCGGCCGAGCAGGGCAGCCAGGATCCAGCCGAGGGCCCAGAGGCTCTCGAGCCAGACCACCATGCGCCCGCGGATGCGCCGGGGGGCGAACTCGCTCACGAGGGTCGAGGCGACGGGCGGCTCGGCGCCCAGGCCGATGCCCACGACGAGGCGCAGGACGATGAGCATGCCGACGCCGACCGACAGGGCCGCGGCGCCGGTGGCGATGCCGTGGATGAGCAGGATGAGGGCGAAGACGGTGCGCCGGCCGAGCCGGTCGGCGAGCAGGCCCCCGACCGAGACGCCGATCATCATGCCGACGAAGCCGATCGAGCCGATCCAGCCGAGCCGGCTGTTCGACAGGCCCCACTGGGCGGCGAGGGCCGTCATGACGTCGCTGATGAGGAGGCCCACGTCCATCGCGTCGAGCGCCCAGCCGACGCCCGAGCCGACGAGCAGCCTGGCGTGCTCGGGGGCGAAGCGCAGACGATCGAGTCTGCCGCCCTGGTGGGCAGGGGGGAGGCGCTCATGGCCGGCTCCTCGGCGTCTTGGTCCCGGACGCCGGGGCCGACAAGCTTTCGACACGGAGACAATAACATCTGCGGGGCACCCCGAACCCGCTTCTCAAGGGCGGTTGGGGGTATCTGCGGCCCGGGTCGACCGGTAATCTCGCGCCATGGAGAAGAACAACCCCGACGGCGGCGCGGCCCCGCGGACGGCCGGCGACGGACCCGTCATCCTCACCCGGGGCCTGACGAAGGTCTTCGGTTACGGCGACAACGCCGTCACCGCGCTGAACCAGGTGACCGTGGACATCGCCCGGGCCCGTTTCACCGCGATCATGGGCCCCTCGGGCTCGGGCAAGTCGACCCTCATGCACTGCCTGGCCGGCCTGGAGAGCCCCACCGCGGGCTCGATCGTCCTCGACGGCCAGGAGATCTCCTCGATGAGTCAGCGGCGCCTGACGAGACTGCGCCGCGAACGCATCGGCTTCGTCTTCCAGTCCTTCAACCTCGTGCCCTCGCTGACCGCCGAGGAGAACATCACCCTCCCCATGGACATCGCCCACCGCAGGATCGACCGAGCCCGCTTCGAACGCATCGTCGAGGCGGTGGGGCTGAAGGACCGTCTCGGGCACCGCCCGGCCGAGCTCTCGGGCGGCCAGGTGCAGCGCGTGGCGTGCGCCCGGGCGCTGATCGGCGAGCCGGCGGTGGTCTTCGCCGACGAGCCGACCGGCAATCTCGATTCGCAGGCGACAGAGCAGATCCTCCGGGTGCTGCGCTCCAGCGTCGACGATCTGGGCCAGAGCGTGGTGATGGTGACGCACGAGCCCGATGCCGCGGCCTGGGCGGACGTGGTCTCCTTCCTGCGCGACGGCGGCTTCGTCGCCCAGATCGACCAGCCCGACCGCACCAGGGTGCTGAGCTTCCTCGACCGGCTCGGCGCGAACACGGGCCCGCCCGCGCCCGGCCCGCAGGCCCCGGCCGACCGGCAGCAGGAGAGCCCGGCCGAGGGCGGGCAGGAGAAGCCCCGGAGGTCGCTCACGTGAGACGAGTCGCCTGGCGCTCCGTGCGCTCCCATGCGGGCCAGTTCATCCTGACGACGCTGGCCGTCGTCCTGGGCGCGGCCTTCCTCTCGGGCACGCTGGCCCTGCGCGGCGTGCTCTCGGAGACCTTCTCGGCGCTGACCTCCTCCACGTTCAAGGCGGATCTGTACGTCAGCGGCTCCCGCGTCGAGGAATCGGGCTCGAGCTCGAACTCGAGCCCGGGCGTCCTCACCCAGCCGATCGACGGCTCGCTGGCCGAGCGGATCTCCGCCCTCGACGGCGTCGCGGCGGCCCGCCCCTACTCCTCGACCACCGTGACCCTCGTCGGCGCCGACCAGACGCCGGTGAGGAGCAACGGGGCGCCGTCCATGCTGCTGCCCGTCTACCCCGACGAGTACGACGAGCAGCTCGTCTCCGGCTCCCGGCCGACGGGCCCCGACCAGATCGTCCTGGAATCGGACGCCCTGAAGCGCTCGGGGCTGAGGATCGGCGACAGCACCCACATGGTCGTCAACGGCGAGCCGCTCGAGGTCAGGGTCGTCGGCGAGATCAGCTACGGCGCCTCCATGGCCGGCGCGACCATCGTCGGCATGGACCCGTCCTGGCTCATGCCGACGATCGCCCCGGACGGCAAGGTCTCGTCCATCTCGATCCATCTGTCCCCGGGAGCCCGGACCCAGCAGGTCTGCGACGAGATCAGGGCGCTGCTGCCCCAGGGCGAGCGGTTGCAGACCCGCGCCGAGGCCATCGACGAGCAGAACGAGGCGGTCGAGAACATCCTCGGCTATGTGCAGACCTTCCTGCTGGTCTTCGTGGTCCTGGCCATGTTCGTCGGCTCCTTCATCATCATGAACACCTTCGCGATGAGCGTGCGCCAGCGCGTCAAGGAGTTCGCCCTGCTGCGCGCGATCGGCGCCTCCGTCTCGTCGGTCTTCGCCGTCGTGATCTTCCAGGCCGTCGTCATCGGCATCATCGGATCCGCGCTGGGCGTTCTGGCGGGCACGGGCCTGACGCGCCTGCTCATGGTGATGCTGGAGGCCGGCGGCATGCCCCTGCCCGGCGGCGGGATCCCGATGACGACGCGGATCATCACGGTCTCGCTCATCACGGGCGTGCTCGTCACCGTGGCCGGCGCCCTGCTCCCGGCCAGGGACGCCGCCCTGACCGCCCCCGTCGAGGCCATGCGCGCCACCTCCGGCTCGCGGGAGAGGCCGCTGAGACTGCGCGGCGCCGTCGGCGCCGTGCTCGCCGCGGCCGGAGCGGCCGGGGTCACGGCCGTGTGGACGACCGACGGTCTGACGCATCGCTCCGCGGTCCTCGGCGCGGGCGCGGGCGCCCTCGTCATCGGGCTGCTCGTCCTCTCCCCCGTCCTCGCCAGGCCCGTCGTCGCCGTCCTCGGGCTGGCGACCAGGATCATCCGTCCCGGCGGGCGCTTGGCCGTGCGCAATCTGGTGGCCAACACCCGTCGCACGGCGGCGACCTCGGCGGCCCTGCTCATCGGGATGTCCCTGGTGTGCGCGGGCGCCACCGTCGCGGCCTCGATGCGCTCCTCGATCGAGAGCATCGTCAACGACTCGATGCACGCCGATCTCATGGTCCGCTCCGCGAGCACCCGGCAGGCGGTCCAGCTGCCGGCCGGGACGGCCGAGCGGATCAAGGAGCTCGACGGCGTCGAGTCGACGACCGGCTACGCCCTCTCCGTGGCCGCCCTGAGCGGCCGGAACGGCACGACCGGGACCGGCTACCTCGCCACCGTGGATCCGCAGCACTACGGGGAGTTCTACGACCCGGGGATCACCAGCGGTTCGCTGGACTCGCTGGACGCCACGCACGTGGCCGCCTTCGCCGACACCGGCTACGCGCTCGGCGACCAGCTCACGGTGAACGGTCCGAACGGCGCCGTCACGGCCACGGTCTCGGCCATCGCCGATCCGAAGGGGATCTCCGCCTCCCTCTACGTCGCGCCCGAGCTGAGCGCCGCCGTCGGCTCCTGGCAGGGCTACGTGCCGACCGACCCGACGCAGGTGCTCGCCAGCCCGAGGGGCATGATGATCAACCTCGAACCGGGCGCCGACAAGGAGTCCGTGCGCAAGCAGATCCAGGAGATCGTCGCCTCGGGCTACGTCTTCGAGGTCCTCGACGCGGACCAGCTGTCCGATCAGACCGGCCAGCAGGCCGCCCGGATGCTGTCGGTCCTCTACGCGCTGCTCGGCCTGTCGATCGTCATCGCCATCCTCGGCATCGTCAACACGCTCGTCCTGTCGGTCTCCGAACGCATCCGGGAGATCGGCCTCATGCGGGCGGTCGGGCTGGGCCGGGCCCAGCTGGCCGGGGAGATCATCTGCGAGTCCGTGCTGACCGCCGTCTACGGCACGGTGATCGGCGGCGCCACCGGGGTGCTGCTGGCCGGGGCCCTGCGCAGGGTGCTGGCCGACGAGGGGCTGACCGAGCTGGTCATCCCCTGGTCGCAGCTGGGCGTGATGCTGGGGATCGCCGTCGTCGTCGGCGTCATCGCCGCCCTGTGGCCGGCCCTGCGGGCCACCCGCCTGCCGGTGCTGAGGGCCATCGCCACCGAGTGAGCGCACCGAGGCGCCGCGGGGAGCGCCTCGAGGTCGCACCGGGCGCCTTCGGCCTCGGTGCGCGGGGGCCGAGGACGCCCGGTGCGACGCTCAGCGCACGGACAGGCCGCCCTTGAGGACGCAGCGGCGCCGACGGGCGAAGCTGCGGGCCGAGGTCAGGCCCTCTCCGGTCGGGCCGGCGATCGTGAAGGTCGCATGGCCCTCCCCTCCGATGCCGATCCCGTTGTAGGACGGGCCGTTCTTCACGAAGATCGTCGTCTGGATCCGCTTGCCCATCCGCGTGAGGGCCCGGACGTCGAGGGAGTGCATGACCGCCGTGTGGCGGTTGCCGTGCTCGGCCTCCACCGCCTTGTCGATGGCCTCGTCGACGTCCTTGACCCGGACGATGCCGAGGATCGGCATCATGAGCTCGGTCTGGACGAAGGTGTGCTCGAAGGGCACCTCGGCGATGAGCAGGCGGGTGCCGTCCGGAACGCTCAGGCCTGCCTCGGCGGCCAGGGCGGTCGCCGGCTTGCCGACCCAGGACGCCACGGCGTGGCCGTCCTTCGCGACGAAGGAGGCGAGCCGCTCGATGACGGCCGGGTCCCTGACCTCGACGGCGCCGTGCTTGAGCATCTCGAACTTGAGCAGGTCCGTGATCGAGTCGACCGCGATGACCTCCTTCTCCGCGGTGCAGGGCAGGTTGTTGTCGAAGCTGGCTCCGTCGACGATGTCCTCGGCCGCCTGGGGGATGTCGGCGGTGGCGTCGACGACGGCCGGCGGGTTGCCGGCACCGGCGCCGATGGCCTTCTTCCCGCTCGACAGGACCGACCGCACGATGCCGGGGCCGCCCGTCGCGACGAGCAGGCGCACCGCCGGGTGGGCCATCATCGCATTCGTGTTCTCGATCGAGGGCCTCTCCACGGTGGTGATGAGGTTCGCCGGGGCGCCCGCCTCGGCCAGGGCCGCGTTGATGCGGCGGATGAGCCAGTGGGTGATCCGGGTGGCGCGGGGATGGGGGCTGAAGACGACGGCGTTGCCCGCGGCGAGCATGCCGATCGAGTTGTTGATGACGGTCTCGGTCGGGTTCGTCGTCGGGGTGATCGCGCCGATGACGCCGAAGGGCGAGAACTCGATGGTGGTGAGGCCGTCGTCGCCGCTCCAGGCCTCGGTGACGATGTCCTCGACGCCGGGGGTGTCCAGGGCGGCCGCGCGGTTCTTGAGGCACTTGTCGCGCGCGTCGCCCATGCCGGTCTCCTCGACCGCGGCCTCGGACATGCGCCGGAGCGCGGCATCGTCGGAGCAGACGTCGCGGATCGTCTGGACGTAGCACCGGCGGTCGCGCATCGAGCAGTCGAGGTACTGCCGCCAGGCCCGGTCGGCGGCCTCGACGGCGTCGTCCATGGTCGCGAAGATCCCGCCGCCGTCGCGCCCGCCCGGGGCCGGGGCGGCCCGTCCGGGCTCTTCGGGGCGCCGCGCGACGACCTCCTGGACGGTCTGGCGGACGATCCTCGAGACGAGTTCGGGGCTGATGCTCATGAACGGTGCTCCTTCCGGGCTGCTGCGAGTGCGTGCGTGACGATGGACACGTCCTGGTCGACCGTGCCGCCGGAGACGCCGATGCCTCCGACCAGTTCGCCGTCGACGAGGACGGGGAGCCCTCCCCCGAAGACGACCACGCGGCCGCCGTTCGAGTTCTGGATCCCGTGCAGCTCCCCGCCGGGGCCCGAGGCGTCCCCGAGGTCGGCGGTGGGCCGCTTGAAGGCCGCGGCGGTGAACGCCTTGCCCTGGGCCAGGTCGAGGCTGCCCAGCAGCGAACCGGCCATGCGCTCCAGGAGCACGAGATTGCCGCCGGCGTCGACGCCGGCGAAGACGCAGGGTACGCCGAGCTCGGCGGCCCGCTCCTGCGCCGCGGCGGCCATGGTCCTGAGCGCGGCGAGGTCGTAGCGGGGCAGCTCGTGCGGGTCGGACGGCCCGGCGCTCCCGGCCGCGGCGGGGCGCGGGTCGCCGGCGGCGCCGCCGCTTCCCGCGGGGTCCTGGGGCCCCGCGAGCGCCCGGGTGACGGCCTCGCGCACGAGCCCCTCGAGGCGGGCCGTGTCGTGGCGGTGCTCGGCCAGCCGGGCCAGCGCGAAGAGCGCATCGGAGAGCCGGTTGAGATAGGTGACGATCTCGGGGCGTATCGGCTCGTGCTCGGCGGCGGTGAGCACCCGGCGCTCGGCCCGGCGGACGACCGTGCGGGCGCGGTGCAGGACCGCCGAGACCGGATCGCGCCCCGGGATGACGAAGTGGTGCTGCGGGCCCGTGACGGCCAGGCAGTCGTCGATGAGGCGCTCCAGCCCGGTGACGTCGTCCTCGCCGATCCGGTCCGTGAGGAGCCCGCGGCCCTTCTCGTCGCTGGCCAGCTCGGAGGCCAGGGCGAACAGGCGCCGCTGGATGCGGTGCAGCTGGTCGCGGGAGCGGGGATCGTCCATGGCCGCCTTCGCCTCGCCGATCGCGACGTTGGCCTCGTCGACGGTGCCGTAGGCCTCGACGAGGGGCGACTGCTTGGGCACGCGGGAGCCGCCGAGGAGGCCGGTCGTGCCCTTGTCGCCGCTGCGGGTGTAGACGTCGGGCACGATCAGTCCCCCGCCAGCTCGACGGAGTCGACGATGCCGACGACCGTCGAGTCGATCGGCGACTCCTTCCGGGACGCCGCGAAGCGGGCCGAGGAGCCCTTGGTGACGATGACCGTGGCGCCGATGCCGGCGCCGACGGTGTCGACGGCGATCTCGGGCCGGCCGGTCGGGCCCCCGTCGACGTCGAGGGGCTGGACCAGCAGGAGCTTGAAGCCGACGAGCCGTTCGTCCTTGCTCGTCGAGACGACGGTGCCGCGCACCGTGGCGAGGAACATCTCAGGCCTCCCTGATGATCGTGACGGAACGGGTGCGGGCGACGTCCGCGGCCATCGCCGTGATCTGCGCGCCGGCGGGGACCCGCAGCACCGTGCCGACCGGCAGGCGCTGGACGACGCGCTGGCTGATGAGCCGCAGCTGGACGCTGACGGCTCCCGTCCGGGGCGCCGGGGCCGCAGCGGCCCGGGCCGCCCGCCCGCCGACGGCGACGGGGGTCGCCGGGGCGGGCGCACCGAGCCTGTCCAGCAGTTCGCGGCGGCTCATGCCCAGAGCCGTGGTGAGGGGGGCCATCCTGGCGCGCTCGGCGCGCTCGTAGGCGGCCAGGACCGTGCGGGCCAGGGCCCCGGCGCGGGCGGTGCGCACGCCGAAGCCGCGCAGCGTCTCGAGGTTCTCGCGCATCACCGCGGCGAGGCCCTCGGGAATGGTGGGGAACCAGCGCCGCTTGTCGGGATCATCGGGGTCGCAGCCCGACGCGGCGGCGACGACGGGCCTGCCGGCCAGCAGGTAGTCGTTGAGCAGATTGCTCGCCAGGCAGTCGGCGATGCCGTGGGCGGTCTTGGCGGCGGCGTTCTGCGTGAGCGTCGCGACGACGAGCGTGTCGTGGGAGCCCGTGAGGTGCCGGTCGGCCGGTCTCATGGGGACCGAGGCGATGAGTCGCTGGTCGAGGATCCGCTCGGCGCTGGGGGTCTGGACGTACTCGAGCTCGACGCCCGAGGCGGCGAGCAGATCCAGCTCGCCGATGACCCGCTCGAAGCCGACGAGCGCCCCGGTGAAGAGCACGAGGGCGCGGCGGGGCGGCGGGGTCACGAGCTCGGCGAGGGCCCGGCGCACGAGGGCGCTCACGTCGTCGGCGGTCATGAGGGATCCTCCTCCCCCGCCGTCATGGGGATGCCCAGCGGCGTCACGAACAGGGGCTCGATCGGGCGGACGACCGGGCGGTGCAGCCGCGCCGCGAAGACCTCGGGGGCGTTGGAGAAGGAGCTCGAGCCGCCGACGAGGTGGACGACGGGCACGTCGACGCCCGCGAGGACGCGGTCGGCGATCGAGGCCATCTTGTCGAGCGTCGGGCGGATGACGCCCAGCACGCCGTCGCGGCGCCGCGGGTCCTTCTTCATGGCCTCCGCCTCCTCGTAGCTCAGCCCGTGGGCGCCGGCCAGGACGAGCGTCATGTGGTGCCCGCCGGTGGCCTCGTCGACCGACAGCCGCACGCGGCCCCCCTCGAGCACCGAGACCCCGGTGGTGCCGTGACCGATGTCGATGACGCACCCGTCGGTGACGCCGAGCGCGCGGGCAGCCGCGACCGGCTCGTCGACGATCTCGTCGGGTTCCGGGCCGGCCGCCGACACGACGTTCTCGAAGACCCGGACGTCGCCGGCGCCGATCCCGGGCGGGACCGCGACGCTGGCCCGGTCGAACCGGTGCCCGAGCCGCGACTCGAGGTCCGCGAGCAGGCCGCGCACCGCGCCGGTGGCGCCGGCCCAGTCGACGACGACCCCGTCACGGACCACCGACGAGTGGACCCACCCGCCGGCGACGGGGCGGTTGGCGGCATCGACCACGGACACGACGACGTTGGCGGTGCCGAGGTCGATGCCGAGCCGCAGCCCGCCCCCGTGCTCCTCGACCTCGCCCGTGCGCACGAGCTCGGCGAACCGGGCGATCGCCCGTTCGCGCCCGGACGGCGCCGTCGTGTCCGTGGTCATCCGCACCTCACTCGATCGGATCCGTTCACCGGCCTGCTTCTTCTCAGGCCTGCTTCGGCAGCAGCTTCTCCACGTCCGTGTGCGGACGCGGGATCACGTGGCGGGAGAGAACCTCCTCGCCCACGTTCGTGGCCGCGACGTGGCCGGCGTCGACGGCGGCCTTCACCGCGCCGACGTCGCCGCGCACCATCACCGTCACCAGCCCGGCGCCGACCTTCTGGTAGCCGATCAGCGTCACGTTCGCGGCCTTCGCCATGGCATCGGCGGCCTCGACGGCCCCGACGTAGCCCTTCGTCTCGATGAGACCCAGCGCCTCACCCATGGTCATCCCTCCTTCTGTCGTTCCTTCTCGGTCGACGGTCCGTCACCGCCGACGGAAGCCCTGCGCCCGGACGGGCGGTTCGCCCGGCCCGTTCCGATCGTCGAGGGCGCGTCCTTCTGACGCGCCCCGCCCCGGGCCCCGTCCGGCGCGCAGCCGGAGCCCTCGTCGCCGGCCTGCTCGGCCCCGTCCTGCGCGGGCTCGCCCCGCTCGGATCCGGCACCGTCCTGGTCGGCATCGCCCTGCCCGGGCTCGGGCTCGGCCGGCGCCTCCTCGGGCGGGGTCGGGACGGCGGCCCCGTGGCCCGACCGGTCCGCGCTGGTCGGCGCGCCGAGCCCGACGGTGAGCGGCGACAGGACGACGTCGCCCAGCTGGGGGTCGGGCCGCGGGATCACCGAGGTGGCGAAGACGGTGCTCACCCGGGCCGCCGCCGCGGCGGCCGCGGCGACCGCCGCGGAGACCGAGGAGACCTGCCCCTCGACCTTGACGGTGACCATGCCGGCGCCGTCGGTGGTCTCGTACCCGATGAGCCGGACGTTCGCGGCCTTCACCGCGACGTCGGCGGCCTCGATGGCCGCGGCCAGACCGAGGACCTCGATCTCGCCCAGGGCGTTCGTGAGCATTGCCTCTCCTCCACTCCTCATTGATGGCCCCGATTCCTCGACGACCCCGATCGGTCGCCGCCGATCCCGATGAGCGGCATGCGCTTGACGAGCCGGGCCGCGTCGGCGCCCATGGCGCGGACGCGCTCGGGCCCCGCGTCGACGTCGAGGACGAGATAGGGGCGCGCGGCGTCGAGCTTCTCGGTCGTCACGGCGACCCGCCTCCCGTCGACCCCGACGCCGACGCCGAGCCGGGAGGCCAGCGCCGCCCCGTGGGCCAGCGCGGCGGCGTCCCCGGCGTCGGCGCGCGTCACCGAGCCGGGCACGCCCTCCTCCTCCATGCCGACGCGGATGAGGTCGATGCACTCGGCGCTCGCCCCCGGGCCGACCCCGACCCCGATCGTCGGCCTGGTCTGCTCGACGATCCTCATGGCCGCTCCTTCCGGGACAGCACGAGACCGGTGGCCACGGCGTTGCGCGGGCCCTCGGTGCCGCGGATGTTGGCCCGCCCGGCGACGACCCGGTACTCCCCGAGCGCCCTCGTGACGAGCTGCGGGATCTCGAAGTCGAGGGCCGAGCCGCCGACGAGGACGACATGGGCGATGTCGCGCACATTGCGGGTGGGGCTCACCGCGGCCAGGGCGCGCAGGGCGTTGGTGACGAAGACGCGCTCCTTGGCGCGGATCCTGATCCGGCGGATGGCCTCCAGCGGCTGGCGCAGCGGCAGCGGCAGCATCCCCTCGGCGTCGAGGACGACCGTGCGGGCGTACAGTTCGGGCGCCAGCGGCTCGTCGAAGAACTGGACGGTGCCGTCCTCGTGGCGGATGTTGAACAGGGTCTCGACGCGGGCCAGCGGGTGGCGCTTGATGCGCTCGGCGAGGTCGGTGCCCTCCAGGCCCAGCTCGGAGGCGATGAGCATGGTCACCATGTCCCCGGCCCCGGCCAGGTGGATCGAGACGGCCTCGTCGCCCTCGCGCAGGACCGAGGCGTCGGTGGACCCGGCGCCCATGTCGAGGATGGCGATCGGCAGCGAGGTCCCGGGGGTCGTCAGCGCACCGCGGATCGCCATGTCGGCCTCGACCCCGCCGATCTCGACGCGGATGCCGAACTGCCCGGTCATCTCCTCGGCGATGCGCTGCATCTGGAGTCTGTCGGCCTTCACCATGACGGCCATGCCGACGGCGGCCTCCAGCGAGAACTCCCCCGCCAGGCCGCCGGTGACCAACTGGGGGACCTGGGTGTCGACGGCGAGCAGATCGGTGATCTCGATGTCGGACGGCTCACGGCCGGTGAGCCGCGCCATCGTGACGCGGACCTTCTCCATCATCCCGCCGATGTTCGTCCCGGGCTCGCCCCGCACGTCGCGCAGGAGGCCCGCTCGGGCGGCGGCGCGCATGATCTCCTCGGCGCCCGCCTCGACGTCGACGTCGACGGCGCGCTCGCCGAGCAGATGCAGGGTGCCCGCGGGGATGCGGCGCTCGGTGACGTCGCCGGCCGGGGTCTTGATGACGACCGCGGAGCGGTTGCCGACGAGGGCGCGGGCCATCGGGACGACGGCCGCCGTCTCCGAGGCGGACAGGCCGAAGAGGGTGGCGATGCCGTAGGGGTTCGACAGGGTCTCGATGACGCGGCCGGCCTCGGCCACCTCGATCGCCGCCGGCATGCCGGTCGGCACCCTGTCGATGAGCCGGACCTCGTCGACGATGGGCATCCTGCGTTCGAGCCGGTTGTCGACGAGGACGCCGTCGTCGAGCTGCAGGATGGCGCCGGTGACCGTGACGCGTTCGGCGTGCTCGTTGATGCGCCGGGCCACGTCGCGGAAGTCGTGGGTGCGGTCGGCCAGGACGATGTACTGCTCCCCCGCCCTGGCGAGCCCGAGGTCCTCGATGCGGATCGTCGTGCCGACCGCGACGCCGAGCCCGCCGGGGGTCGACGGGTTGTGCCCGATCATCGTGGACTCGGTGATGATCGTCTCGGAGATCGTCTCCATGGCCACGTCGCCGATCACCGGCGCGGCCTCGTTGATGCGGATCAGGTCGAGCTCGCCGAGCTCGCGGCCGGCCCTCTCGAGGGCGACGGTGAGCCCTTGGAAGACCCCCTGGGTGTTCTGGGGGGTGCCCTTGATGCCCGTCGTGGGGATCGTCGCCGTGGCCAGGAACCGCGGGGCGGCGCCGGCGGGGACCTCCGCCAGCGCCACCTCCGTGGTGGCGTTGCCGATGTCGACACCGGCGATGAGGGTCATGGCACGAATCTCCTGCTGCTCGAGGCGGGCTGCTCAGCGGGCCGGGCTCACTCGCTGTCCTTGAGGCGGCCGCGCTTCTCGTAGACGTCGGCGCCCTCGCGGATGAAGGCCGCGTTGATGGTGCAGCCGTAGTCCTTCTCGAGCTTGTCGGCGATGGCGTAGAGCTCGGCCTTGGTCGAGCGGTACGGGCGCAGCGCGCCGTAGACCTCGAGCAGCTCGTCGTCGGGCACGGCGATGAGCTCCGCCGCGCGGCGCATGTTGCGCGCCAGGGCGTCGCGGCCCGCGGACTCGGCGACCTGGGCCTGGAGCTCGAGGGTCTGCGGGGCGATGCGGAAGTCCTCGGCCTGCAGCTCGCCGCTCTTCAGCTTCTCGAAGGAGAACTCCGACAGGGGACGGCCGTTGGCCGCCCTGATCCTCTCGGGCGCCTTCTCGCCGAGCGGGTACTGGGACGCGTCGACGCGCCCGGCATCTGCCGCGGCGCCCCTGCCGGCCGCCGCGGCGGGGGCGACCGTGTCCTTGTCGAGGTCGAGGTTCGCCATGACCTCGTTCATGACCTGGCGGATCAGCTCCTCGGTGTCCATGGCTTCTCCTCTCGGTACTCGACCCGCAGGGCCTGGGGCTTCTTCCTCAGGTCGCACAGGCCGGCCTCCTTGATGTGGAACAGTGCGGCGATGGCCTGGTACTTCGGGCGGGCCATCTGGTCGTTGCGCACCGGCACGGGGTCCGGCGACTCGCCCTTGGCGTAGCGGGCGGCGTTCCTGCCGATCGCGCGGAAGGTCTCCAGGTCGATGAGCGGCGCCTGGCTGAACAGCTCGAGGTTGGACAGCGGGGGCAGGTCCTTCTGGTGGATGACCGTGGTGCCGCGCGACTGGATGCCGATGCCGACGCCGGAACCGGAGTACTCGGCGGCGTCGTGGGCGATGAAGCCCACGTCGGCCGTGCGGAAGATCCTGATGAAGCGGTGGCTCAGGCCCTCCTCCTCGATGCCGGCGCAGACCTCGCGGATCACGTCGGCGTGCGGCAGTCCGATGATCGTCCGCTGCATGGCGCCGCCGAAGGCCGGCGCCAGGGCGATGACGACCTCCCGGGGATCGGTGCCGCGCTGGGCGGGACCGTCCTCGGTGACGACCAGCTCCTCCCCGTCGTCCGCCGACGTCCCGGCGGCCGGCGAGGTCGCGCCCCCGGTACCCGAACCCGTCGCGACGGGTTCGGCGACGGCCGTGGCGGTCGCCGCCGGCGCGGCCTCGACGCCCCGGCCGGCGGTGAGCTCGTCGACGACCTGCTCGATGATGCTGCGCAGTGTCTTCTCGTCCATGGTGCTCACCTCAGATGCTCTCGGGGCTGATGGCCTGGCGGATGTTCGAGAGCCTGGCCCATCTTTCGTCGCTGATCTGGTAGCCCGTGAGCGGCCCGGCGTAGGTGTTCGGGTAGTTGACAGAGCTGATCACGTGGAAGTCCTCGTCGAGGATTGCCGAGGTGTGCAGGTAGTCGCCCGCGACGCGCTGGATCAGCATGTTGTAGACGGACTCGGCGACGTCCTCGAAGCCGCCGCGGATGAGGGCCCGGACGATGTCGACGCCGGTGAGGCCCCGGTTCATGAGGTCCTCGGCCGCCTTGAGGTCCTCGACGACGTTGCGGGCGGGCATGTCCTGGGAGCCCCGGGCGTAGGTGGCCGCCTCGACCTCCTCGTCGGTGATCTCCGTGAGGCCGAGCTCGCGGAAGATCGCCTGCATGGCGCGGGCGGCCTTGTTGCGGGCCCTCACGACCTCCTCCTCGGTGACGGGCACGAGACCGCCGTCGATCCTGAGGTCGCGCTGGATGACGAGCCAGTCGTCGAAGTCGTCGGCGTCCCAGTTCGAGCCGGCGAACATGTTGTCGTAGTTCGGCGTGGCCGAGTAACCCGAGCAGATGAAGTCCGTGCCCGGCACGAACTGCATGAGCGAGCGGGCGACCCTGCGCAGGTCCGAGTGGGTGAAGGTCTGGTCGTTCGACGAGGCGCACTCGAGGTCGAGGGCCATGGCGATGAGGTTCTCGGCCAGCACGGCGCGGATGCCGCCGGGGACGGCGGCCGGGACGCCGATGCAGGAGACCGAGCCGTTCTGGATGCCCTGAGAGCCGGCGCTCTTGGTGAAGTAGAGGCAGCGGGCCTCCAGGTAGAGCATCGACTTGCCCTCGGCGTAGCCCATCTGGACCTCCGAGCCGGTGCCCGAGGTGAACCGCATCTTGAGACCGCGGGACGCGTAGCAGGAGGCGAGGAAGGCCTTCGACCACGGCGTGTCGTCCCCGTCCATGAACACCTGCTCGGTGCCGTAGACCGACACGGTCTCGGCGTACGCGGTGAAGCCGCGCATGCCGAGGGCGAGCTCGGTGGCCTCCTCGACGGAGCACTGGGTGAGGATGCCGGGGCGCCCCACCTGGGCGCCCACCATGTTGGCGATCGCGTTGAACGGCGCGTAGCGCACGATGCCGACCGTCGTCTCCTCCTCGGCGAAGCCGCGCAGCGAGCCCTCGGCGGCGTCGGCGGCGATCTGCACCGGGTTGTCCTTGAGGTTGGTCACGTGGGCCTGGTTCGCGGGGAACAGCCGCGACCGCATCTTGGTCACGGCCATCATCATCTCGAGCACGTTCATCGTGCCGACGACCTCGACCATCTTGGCGGGGGTCATGGCCGTCGTGAGCTTCACGACCTCCTCGCGCGGCACGGTGAAGTCGACCATCCTGCGGGCCAGCTCCAGCGAGGGCGTCGCATTGACCTCCACCGCGTTGTCCAGGCGGATGCCGTAGTCGGCGATGAAGGTGTCGATCATGTCGAAGTCCTCGCGGCGCTTGCCGTCGAGCTCGACGACCACGCCGCCCTCGATCCTGATCGAGGGAGTGGGATCGGACGGCGAGTTCATGGCGATGAGGCCCACCTCGGGCCACTCTCTCACATAGCCGTCCTGGCTGACCGGACGCGCGTCCAGAGCCTCGAAACGCTTGCTTCTCACGGCGGATGCCTCGTTCCTCAGATGTACGGGGTGGTGGTCGAGACGGGGGCGTCGCCCATGGCGCCGAGCAGGCCGAGACCGACCTCGCGGGCCGCGACGATGGCCTGGCGCACCGCCCCGGAGTCGCCGGTGAAGGCGGAGATGACCTCGTTGGAGTGGCTCGTCCCCTTGCTCGGGCTCGAGTAGGCGATGACGTCGATCGTCGACGCCTTGACCGCGGTGTCGGCGAGGACGACGCCGATGGCCGCCGGGGCCCCGACCGTGATGCCGAAGGACTTGCCGAGCGGGGCGCCGAAGGCCTTGTTGAGGGCGTGCGAGGCGCGCGCGGTGTACTGGAACTCCAAGTGGCCGGCGTCGTTGCCGTAGACGTCGCCGAAGGTCCGCTCGAGCTCGCCGAGGGTCACCTCGACGGCGCGGCGGGCGTCCGAGACGTCCTCGGCGCCGAAGACGATGAGGCTGCCGTGGCCGGCGCCGCCCTTGGTGTCGCGGGCCAGCTCGATCGAGACGATCTCGGTGTTGGTGGCCTTGACGCCCTCGTCCGCCGCGAAGATCTGCGGTCCGGCGCCGGTGCGGTCGCCGATGATGCCGATCGAGCGGAACCCGGGGTCGATGCCCATGAGCGCGTGGAGCTGCGGGTCGACGTTGGGGATGACCAGGCCGATGGTGTCGCCGAGCGCGGTGGTGCCGACGAACTGGGTGGCCTCGGGCACGGTGACCTGCTGCCTGGCCGCGGGCGCGGCGGGCCGATCGGCGGAGATCTTGGTCATGACGGCCGACATGATCTGGTCGACGAGCTGGTCGTTGGTCATGATCGTTCAGCGCCTCACTTCGCGTCGACGGACGGGAGGATCTTCTCCACGTCGGTGTGGGGACGCGGGATGACGTGGACCGAGACGAGCTCGCCCACGTTCTGCGCGGCGACCGCGCCGGCGTCGGTGGCGGCCTTCACAGCACCGACGTCGCCGCGCACGAGCACGGTCACCAGACCGGAGCCGACGCGCTGACTGCCGACGAGCACGACATTGGCCGACTTCACCATCGCGTCGGCGGCCTCAACGGCGGGGACGAAACCCTTCGTCTCCACCATGCCAAGGGCTTCCTGCATTCTGAACTCCTCCGTTGGGTGTGAACACGAGCCGCCGTCGACCTCTCCGGCCACGGGCGGGAAGTACTGACGACTCTAAGCCAGGAAATCAGAGAGAAGGTCACGTGGAGCTCCACTTTTCAGCCCTTCTCGAAAGGCCTGGAACGACCAAAAAGCACCCCGGGGACCAAAAAGTGCAACTGGCCGGGACGCCCGGCGACAATACCGTCAGGACCGTCGCGCGGGCCTTGACCCGGAATGCGACGGCGCGGCGACAATCAGGAGTGGTGCGCCCGGTGGACGCGCGGATCGGCCCGTCACCGCCGGCACCACCCGCCGGGACGCCGGGCCGGAGGGGGCGCCGGGCGGACCGCCCGGCGCCGAACCACAGGAGCCGACCCGTAGGAGAGAGGCGATGGCGACCGCGAAGCAGCGCATCATCCAGGAATTCGTCCCCGGCAAGCAGGTCACGCTCGCGCACGTCCTGTCGAACCCGGACGACGGCCTCCACCCCAAGATCGGCCTGCCGAACAACGGCGGCGCGATCGGCATCATGACCATCACGCCGAGCGAGGCGGCGATCATCGCCGCCGACGTGGCGACCAAGGCCTCCACCGTCGAGCTGGGCTTCGTGGACCGCTTCTCCGGATCCCTCGTCGTGCTCGGCCGGCTCGCCGACGTCGAGGCCTCGATCAGCGCGGCGACCGACGTCCTGTGCGACGAGCTCGGCTTCGCCCCCGCCCCCCTGACCCGCACATGAGGCGCCTGCTCATGGTCGGCAGCGTGGGCTGCGGCAAGACGACGCTCATGCAGCGCCTGCACGGGCAGGAGATCCGCTACGCGAAGACCGAGACGATCACCGCCGAGGACGAGGTCGTGGACACCCCCGGCGAGTACCTCGAGCTGCCCTTCTACAAGCACGCCCTCCGCCTGGCCTCCTTCGACCGGGAGCTGGTGGTCATGCTCGCCTCGGCCACCGCCGCCGAGAGCAGGTACCCGCCCGGTTTCGCGACCTTCTTCACCGTGCCGGTGCTGGGCGTCGTCACGCAGATCGACCGCGCCGGGCCGGACGCCGTCGAGGCGGCCGAGGCCCACCTGCGCCTGGCAGGGGCGACCGAGGTGCTCCGCGTCTCGGCCGTGACCGGCGAGGGCATGGCCGAGCTCGAGGCGCGTCTGGCGTGAGCCCCCGGGCCCCGCCGGGGCGAGGACGCCCGGAGGGACGCACTGCCCGAGGCCCGGGGGGCGGGCGCTCAGACCAGTGCGCGGAGGATCGCCACGACCTCCTCGTGGGTGGGCACGACGGGGTTGCCCCCGCTGCAGAAGTCCGCCAGGGCCGTCGTGGCCAGGTCCGGGACGGCCGCGGTGAACTCGCCCCGGTCGACGCCCGCCCCGGTGACCCTGTCGGGCATGCCGAGCGTCTCCCGCAGCCGCACGACGCGACGGATGAGGGCGAGGACCAGGTTGCGGGCCGTGGTCGCCTGGAGGCCCGAGTGGGCGGCCAGCCGGGAGTAGCGCAGGGCGGGCCCGGACAGCGTCCCGCCGGCCGACAGGTCGCCTGCGTTGAGGGCCATGACGTGGGGCATGATCATCGCGTTGAGTCGGCCGTGGGCGACGTGGAAGCTGCCGCCGATCGCGTGCGAGATGCCGTGGACGAGCCCCAGGCCGGAGTTCTGGAAGGCCACGCCGGCCATGGTGGCGGCGTTCTGCAGGTGGTCGCGCGCCTCGAGGTCGTCCCCGTCGGCCCAGCTGCGGGGCAGGTGGCGGAGGATGATGCGCACCGCCTTCTCGGCCAGGGCGTCGGACAGGTCGTTGTGGCCCCTGGCGACGACCGCCTCGATCGCATGGCTCAGCGCGTCCATGCCCGAGTCGGCGGTGAGCCCGGGCGGGCAGGTGCGGACGGCCTCGGGGTCGAGGATCGCCACGTCCGCGATCATGTCGGGGGACGTGAGCGGGACCTTCGCTCGGCTCGCGGGATCGGTGACGACCGCGAAGGAGCTCACCTCGGAGCCGGTGCCGCTCGTGGTCGGGATGACGATGAAGCCGGCCGGCAGCTCCTCGCCCCGCTGGCGGGCCATGTGACGGACGGCCTTGGCGGTGTCGATCGGGGAGCCGCCGCCCAGGCCGATGAGCGCCTCGGGCCCGAACTCGAGATAGGCCCCGAGCGCGGCGGCGATGGCGTGGGTGTCGGGATCGGGCCGCACGTCGGAGAAGACGCGCAGCACGGCGTCGCCGAGCCGGTCCCGCACCTGGTCCATGAGCGGTGCGGCGGCCATGAAGCCGTCCGTGATGACGAGCACCCGACGACCGGACAGGGCACTCAGCGCACCGAGCGCGTCAGGCCCGGAGACGACCCTTGTCGGAACCTGGAACTGCAGCACCGGTGTGTCCCTCCTCGCGCGACCGGCAATGACGCCGGTACTCGCTCGGAGACATTCCCGTACTCGCCCGGAAGACCCTGGAGAAGTAATTCACCTGGCTGAACTCGAGCTCCGAGGAAATCCTCTGGACCGGCATCTGCGTTGACGCTAGCATCAGTTTCGCCCGCTCGACGCGGCGCGCGGTGACGTAGGACACAAAAGTGCATCCGGTGACGGATTTGAACAACTTCGACAGGTGACCGGGCGACCAGTGCAGGGAATTCGCCGCCTCGCTGAGGGAGATCGCCTGCTCGGGGTGCCGGGCGATGTCGTTGAGCAGGTCGCCGATCTCGCGGCGCCGGCGCGGACGGTGGCGCTGGAACTCGTCGAGCACCATGCCGATGAAGCGCTCGGCGGCCAGCTGCGCCCCGAAGCGGTCGATCCCGCCGCGGCGCCGGTCGCGCTCCACGAGCTGGCGCAGGTGGGGGACGATGCGCGGCGAGCACGCCGCGGCGGCGGCCAGGATCATCTCGTCCAGCCGGTCGCGACCCGCGAGGACGGCCTCGGGGGAGCCCTGGGCGTACACGGTGTCGAGGAAGGTGCCGGCCTCGAGGAAGGCGGCCCTCAGGTCCTCGCGGCGCACGGCCGCCGTGATGAACTCGGTCGGGTTGCGCTGTTGCGCCTCGGGCGGGCGGGCGTCGGAGGCCGCTGTGGCGCGCGAGGGCGGGACGACGGAGAGCCGGGCGGCTCCCTCGTCCTGGGGGCGGACCGTCCCGGCGCGCAGGGCCAGGTCGACGAGGTCGTGGAGGCCGAGCAGGGTCTCCGCCGCGGCGGTGACCCGCCGCCGGCTCACCACCGGCACCCTGTCGTAGAGCTCCTGGAGGAACGGGTCGTCGTGCCAGCCCGACTGGGCGAGCAGGGGCGCGGGCATCTCGTCCTCGGGCATCCTCACCTGGCCGCACAGGATGGCGCCGACGTAGGCGTCACCGTCGGTCAGCGGGATCGAGAAGTCGACCAGCCCGGCGTGGCAGCGGTAGATCTGGGGGGTGCCCTCGAGGAGGGCCTGCAGGCCGCCGTGGGCGTCGCAGCCGTGGCAGGCGCGCGAGCGCAGCGGATCGGCGCGCATGGCCTTGCAGAACTCGGTGAAGGCGCACAGCCTCGTCACCGGAACACCCTGGGTGTCCACAGCGACCGTCGCCAACCCTGTCGCCTCGGAGAAGTCCTCGAGGATCCTCTGCAGTTCTTCGGGGTCCGGTCGTCTCGGCGTCCATTGCTGGGGCATCGTCAACCTCCGCCCTCAGGGTAACAGGTGAGAAGGTCAGGGGAAGGGGGTCCCTCCCCCGGGCCCGCCTCGGTCCGGTCGGCCCCGCCCCGGGCGCCCGCTCAGTCGCCGGGGATCATCCGCAGGGAGCGCAGCCCGTGGTCCATGTGCCAGGTGGCGAAGGCGGAGACCAGCCCCGCCGTCCGGCGCTCGACATCCTCGCCGACGCCCCTCGTGGCGGGCCAGTCGCCGCAGACGAGGGCGCTCAGCAGCGCCCAGCACTCGGGGCCCGGGCGGGTCGAGCCGGGCGGGCGGCAGGAGTTGCACACCATGCCCCCCGCGGCGGGCGCGAACCACTCGTGCGGCCCCCGCAGCCCGCAGCGCGCGCAGGAGTCCAGCACCGGCGCGTAGCCGGCGATCGCCAGCGCGCGCAGCAGATAGGAGCCGAGGATCATCGAGGCCGGCCGGGACCCGTCGCTCGTGCCCCGGCCGAGCACCCGCAGGGCGCCCTGGAGCAGCAGGTACTGGCGCCGGGAGGGCTCCTTCTCGACGACCATGAGCCGGTCGGCCGTCTCGAGCATCGTCTCTCCGCTCGTGTACAGGGTGTAGTCGCCGACGAGGGCGTCCCCGTAGTGGTGCAGCGACTCGGCCTGGGCGACCACGTCGAGGCTGCGGCCGACGGCCAGTTGGACGTCGACGTGGCTGAACGGCTCGAGGCGCCCGCCGAACCGGCTGGAGGTGCGGCGCACCCCACGGGCCACCGCGCGCACCTTGCCGTGGTCGCGGCACAGCAGGGTGATGATGCGGTCGGCCTCGCCCAGCTTGTGGGTGCGCAGCACGATGGCCTCGTCGCGATAGGTGGGCACGACTCCATTGTGCCGCCGCGCGGAAGGTCCGAGGGGGCGCCCGGTCGTCCGGTCGTCCACCTCCGCCGGGGACGGGGACGCCGTTAGGCTGGTGCCCGTGAACGCATCGTCCCGTCATCCCGTGCGCCCGCCGGATCCGCACCCGAGCGGCGTCCGCCCCCCGCAGCTGCCCGCGCGGTTCGTCCCGCGGCACGTGGCGATCGTCATGGACGGCAACGGACGCTGGGCGAGATCGCGCGGCATGGCGCGCACGGAGGGCCACGAGCGAGGCGAGGCCGTGCTCATCGAGGTGCTCCAGGGCGCCATCGAGATGGGCATCGGCACGCTGTCGATGTACGCCTTCAGCACCGAGAACTGGCGGCGCTCCCCCGACGAGGTGCGCTTCCTCATGGGCTTCAGCCGCCGCATGATCCACACCCACCGCGACCTCCTCGACGGGCTCGGCGTGCGCGTGGCCTGGGCCGGGCGCCGGCCCAGGCTGTGGGCGAGCGTGCTCCGCGAGCTCCAGGCGGCCGAGGAGCAGACCCGCGACAACACCGTCATCACCCTGCAGCTGTGCCTCAACTACGGCGGCCGCGCGGAGATCGCCGATGCGGCGCGGGCCATCGGCCGCGACGTGCGCGCCGGCCGGCTCAACCCCGACCGGGTCGACGAGAGGACGCTCCAGCGCTACCTCTACCACCCCGAGCTGGGTGACGTGGACCTGTTCATCCGCACCTCCGGCGAGCAGCGGACGAGCAACTTCCTGCTGTGGCAGAGCGCCTACGCCGAGCTGGTGTTCAGCGACAAGCTCTGGCCCGACTGGGACCGCCGGGACCTGTGGGCCGCCGTCGAGCAGTACGCCCGCCGCGACCGCCGGTTCGGCGGCGTACGGGCCTGAGACGGCGATGGGATCGACGCTGCGCCAGATCGCCCTCGAGTGCGGAGTCGCCGTCTCAACGGTCTCGCGCGCCCTCAACGGGCACCCGCACGTCAACGAGGAGACTCGTCGGCTCATCCGGGAGACGGCCGAGCGCCTGGGCTACCGGCCCTCGGCGGCGGCGCGCGCCCTGCGCGGCTCGGGGACCCGCACCGTCGGCGTCGTGCTGCCCGACATGATGAACGCCTTCTACGCCCGGACGATCTCCATGGTGCAGGACCAGCTCGAGGAGCGCGGCCACAGCGTCGTCATGGCGGTGACGAACAACGAGGGCCGGCGCGAGCGAACGGGCCTCGAGCGGCTCATCGCGAGCGGGGTCGACGGCATCATCGTCGTCCCGACGCCGACCCGCCGGCCCCCGACCCCCGAGGGCCCGCCCCTCGTCGAGATGAACCGCCGGTCGAGCAGGCGCGTCGACTGGGTGGGCTACGACGAGGACGAGGGGGCCCGCACGCTCGCGGGGCTCCTCGTCGGCGCCGGCCATCACGACATCGCCTTCATCGGCGGACAGCCCTCGTTCAGCACGACCCGCCGCCGGCTGGAGGGCTACCGCCGGGCGCTCGCCGAGGCCGGCGTGGAGCCCGATCCGCGGTGGGTGCAGCTGCGCGCCTACTCCCCCGACTGGGGCTCGGAGGCCCTCAGGCGCCTGCTGGCGCTGCGCCCGGCGCCCACCGCCGTGTGCGCGTCCTCGAGCGAGCTGGTCCTCGGGCTGCTCACCGAGGCCCGGCGGCGGGGTCTGCGCCTGCCGTCGGAGCTGTCGCTCGTGGCCTTCGGGAAGACGGACTGGTACGCCGTCACGGATCCCGGCATCACCACCTACGAGCAGCCGATCGAGCAGGTGGCCCACATCGCCGTGCAGCTGCTGGCCGACCGCATGGCCGGTTCGACGGCCGACCCGACAACGGTCCTGGTCGAGGGCCGTGTGGTCGAGCGCGACAGCGTCGCGGCCCCGCCGACGGGCCCCGAGCCGCCCTGCGGCACCGCAATTTAACTGCAAACGATTCCAGTTCCATCGTCATGATGCGGAGCGTCTCGCCGAATTTACGCTGAACCCATCCTGCAAGCGTTTCCATTCAATGGCGAAAGGCGACACGATGTCCTACGCAGCCCCCTTCTCCCTCCTCTGGCGGAACGCAGGCGACCCGGTCCAGGCCGAACTCTTCGGCGAGGACTCCTGCATCGAGTCGTGGCTGAGCGTCGAACGGGCGCTGGCCACGGCGCAGGCCTCGCTGGGCGTCATCGGGCCCTCGGACGCCGAGGCCATCGTCCGCGCCGCACGGATCGGGAACATCGACCGCGACCGGCTGTGGCGGGACGCGCAGAACGTCGGCTACCCGATCCTCGGGCTGGTCCGGCAGATCTCCGCCCACTGCCCCGCCGGCCCCGACGGGCGCGTCCACTACGGCGCGACCACCCAGGACATCATGGACACCGCACTGGCGCTCCAGATGTCCCGCTCCCTGGAGGCCCTGGACGAGCGGCTCCAGCGCCTCGGCGACGCCCTGGCCGAGCGCGCCACCGAGCACGCCGGCACCGTGATGCCCGGCCGCACGCACGCCCAGCAGGCCGTGCCGACCACCTTCGGCGCGACACTGGCCACTCTGCTCGACCAGGTGCGCCGCCAGCGCACGCGTCTGCAGCAGGCCCACGAGCGGATCGCCGTCGTGTCGCTCTTCGGCGCCGGCGGCACGAACGCCGCCGAGGGGCCCCGCTCCGTCGGGATCCGGTCCCGGCTGGCCGCCGAGCTCGGTCTCGCGGACGTGCCCGTGCCCTGGCACGTCGACCGCGACGTCCTGTCCGAGTACGGCTGGATCTGCGCCACGATCGCCGGCACCTGCGCGAAGCTCGGGCGCAACATCGTCGACCTGTCGCGCACCGAGATCGGCGAGGTCTTCGAGCCCTTCACCAGCCACCGGGGCGCCTCGTCCACGATGCCGCAGAAGGTCAACCCGATCAGCTCGGAGCTCATGATCGGCATCGGCGCCGTCGCCGGCGCGCTGGCCTCGGGACTGGTCCGCATCCAGGAGGCCGGCCACGAACGGGCCGCCGGCGAGTGGCAGGCCGAGTGGTACCTCGTCCCGAACCTGGGCTGCCTGGCCGGCTCGGCCCTCGGCGAGGCCCTCGTCGTCGCCGAGGGCATGCGGGTCGACCCGCAGCGGATGGCCGCCAACCTCGACCTCGACGGCGGACTCATCATGGCCGAGGCGATGATGATCCAGCTCGCCCCGGCGATGGGCCGCGAGCACGCCCACGACCTCGTGTACGAGGCGGCCGAGCGGGCGCGCGAGCAGAAGCGGACCCTGCACGAGATCATGCCGGTCGTGGCGGCCGAGCAGGGCAGGGCCGATCTGCTGCCCGAGCACCTGGTCGGGCCGTCCGACTACGTCGGCGAGGCGGGTCGCATCGTCTCGACGGCCGTCGAGCGGTGGCGGACCACGCGGGCGCTGCCCGCCGGTCCGGCGATCGCGGACCTGGGCGGGTGAGCACCATGGCCGCAGCATCCGCCCCGTCGCAGGCAGACCGGCGGGGGAACGTCGAGGAGCGGGGCGGGCTCAGCCCGGCCCCCCTGCTGCGCGTTCTGGTCCCGCTGGTCGTCGGGGCGGTCATCTGGTTCGCCCCGCCGCCCGGCGGCGTCACCGGTCGCGCCTGGCACATGCTCGCGATCTTCCTCGCCACCATCGTCGGGATCATCGCCAAGCCCCTGCCCATGGGCGCGGTGACCATCATCGGCACCGTCGTGTGCATCCTCACCGGCACCGTCCCGCTGACCGCCGAGAAGGCGGGCGACCCGACCGCGCTCATGGGCTTCTCGAACTCCACCATCTGGCTCATCGTCGTGGCCTTCCTCATCTCGAGGGGCTTCATCACGACCGGACTCGGACGGCGCATCGCGCTCCTCTTCGTCTCCAGGATCGGCGGGCGCATGCTCGGCGTGAGCTACGGCCTGGCCCTGGCCGACCTGGTTCTGTCCCCCGCGATCCCGTCCGCGACCGCCCGCGGCGGCGGCATCATGGCGCCGATCATGCGCTCGGTGGCGCTCACCTACGACTCGACCCCCGGCCCGACGGCCCGACGCGCGGGATCCTTCCTCGCGATCAACGTCGGCCAGGTCAACGCGATCACCTGCGCCATGTTTCTCACCGCGATGGCGGGCAACCCGCTCATCGCCTCGCTCGCCTCCTCCCAGGGCGTGACGCTCAGCTGGACCTCCTGGGCACTGGGCGCCATCGTGCCGGGCCTGTGCGCCCTGGCCGTGGTGCCGCTGGTCGTCCACGTGGTCTACCCGCCCGAGCTCGAGGAGACTCCCGAGGTCGTCGCCATGGCCAAGCGCGAGCTGGCGACCCTCGGCCCGACGAGCCCGGCCGAGAAGATCATGGCGGGCACCTTCGTGCTGCTCCTGCTGCTGTGGACGGTCGGGGACATCGTCCTCGGCGTCAACGCCACGACGACCGGCCTCATCGGTCTCGTCGTCCTGCTGCTGAGCGGCGTGCTCACCTGGGAGGACGTCATCCGCGAGAAGGCGGCCTGGGACACGATGGTGTGGTTCGCGGTGCTCTACATGATGGCCACCGCCCTCGGGAAGTACGGGCTCCTCGGCTGGCTCGCGGACGTGATCGCAGGCTCGCTCGGCGGCATGCGCTGGCAGTTCGCGTTCATCATCCTCACGCTGGTCTACTTCTTCAGCCACTACCTGTTCGCCTCCGCCACGGCGCACATCTCGGCCATGTACGCGGCCTTCCTGGCGGCGGCCGTCGCCGTCGGGACTCCCCCGCTCATGGCCGCCCTCGTACTGGGCTACATCTCGAACCTGTTCACCTCGATCACCCAGTACTCCGGCGGCGCGAGCCCGGCCCTGTTCGGCACCGGCTACAACAGCGTCGGAGACTGGTGGCGGGTCAGCTTCATCGCCGCCCTCGCCTCGATCGCCGTGTGGATGGTCGTCGGCGGCGGCTGGATGAAGCTGATCGGCTACTGGTGAGGAGAGGACGATGACGACGATGACCACCGGGACCGCGACGACCGCCGGAGGCGGGGGCCTCAGCGGCATCTACCCCTATCCGGTGTCACCGCTCGACGGGCGCGGCCGGGTGGACGAACGGGCCCTGCGCCGCCTCGTCGGGCATCTGCTCGACGAGGGGTGCACGGCCTGTCCCCGTCGGACTCCACCGGCGAGGTGACGCACCTCACGCCCGCCCAGCGGGAGCCCGTCGTGCGGATCACCGTCGACGAGGCCGCCGGCCGGGTGCCGGTCGTCGCGGGGGTGGCGGCCTTCGCCATCGCCGATGCCGCGACCCAGGCGCAGGCCATGGCCTCGTGGGGTCGACGGCCTCGTCTGCATCCAGCTGGTCCACGGCCAGCCGTCCCCCGACGAGATCGTCGACCACGTCCACGCGCTCGCCACGGCCACGGACCTGCCGGTCGTCCTCTGCACGAATCCGCGTCTCGGACCTGCCCCTGTCGGCGCTGGAGCGGATCGTCGCCGACGAGACGGTGCAGTACCTCGAGGACGCGTCCGGGGTGACCGGCAGGCTGCTGACCATCCGGCCCGCGCTGGACGAGCGGCTGCGGTTCTTCGCCGCCTCGGCCCACCTGCCCGCCGCGGCCCTCGACCTCGGCGGGGTGGGCCGGATGGCCGGGCCGGCCTGCGTCGCGCCCGCGGCGGCGGTCGCCCTGTGGGATGCGCACCGCCGCGGCGACCTGGCCCGCCGGGCGAGGCTCCAGGAGGCGATCTGGCCGCTCAACGCCCTGTTCGTCCGGCACGGGGCGGCCCCGCTCGTCAAGCTGGCGCTCGACGAGGCCGGGTACCCGTGCGGCGATCCCGTGCGCCCGCAGCGGCCGGCGCCGGAGTCGGTCCGCGGCGAGCTGCGGGCGGTCCTGGCCGGCATCGCCGAGGCGCTGGACGCCTGAGCGCCGCCCCGGGTGAATCGTCCGGCCCGGCGCCGTGCACGTCGGGCAGGCCGCCCGGAGCCGTGACCGATGCCGGCGACGCGGGACCGGTCGGCGGCGCACGGCGAACCCGCCGGCGGCGGCCCTGTCGCGCAGGCCCTGCCGTCGGGGGTCGGCGGCTCGGAGCGGCAGCGGGACCGGCCGGGCGACACGGATCGCGCCGGGAACCAGGATCATCTGCGGGTTGCCGGCCCTCCTCCCTGAGTCCGGAGGAGGGCCGGCCCCTTCCGCGGCCCTCCTCCGGACGGGGCGAGGGCCCCCTCTCGGAGGCCCGGTCCGCCGACTGGGCCGGCGCGCCCCTCCCCGGCGGACGCGGGCCCTGACGAACCGAGCGCTCCGGAAGGAGCCCCGCGCCCCGTGACCGCCGGGGACCGCTCGTCGGGGGGCCGCTCCGGCAGGTCTCCGACGAGCGGGTCCGGGCTCCTCCCGGGACGGATCCCGATCATCCGCTGGCCCCGGAGCCCTCCCCATCCGCCCGGTCGCTCGGGCCGTCCCCGACCCACCGCCGACGCCCCGACCGTCGGACGCGCTCCGAACCGCGAGGCGATCGCGACGAGCACCCTCGGTGGAGCCGGTCAGGGGACGATCAGGGCACCCCCGACGGGAGGGCGCCCCGGGGGAACGAGCCCAGGACTCATCATCGGACCATGACGCACGAGGTGTTTATCCTGAACACGGAGCTGGCCCACGGCATGGGCCGGCCCACGGCAGGGCCCGCCGGCCCACGGCAGGGCCCACGGTGGAACGGACCGAGTGGCGTTCGGTCCCGAGTCCCAGGAAGTCCCTGTCACCGCGCCACCGGCGCACCCGCACGAACCCACCGCCCGATGCGCTCGGACAACACATCCACAGGCAACACATTCAGAACATCCAGACAGGAGACACTCATGGATCGACCGGACCGACTGCTCATCGGGGGGAGCTGGCGGGCCGCATCGGACGGCGGCACGCGACGCATCCTGTGTCCAGCGGACGGGGAGCAGGTGGCCGAGGTTCCCGAGGCGACGGTCGAGGACTGCCGGGCCGCAGTCGCAGCGGCCCGCCGCGCGTTCGACCGGGGCCCCTGGCCGACGACCCCGTCACCGGAGCGGGCCGGGCTCCTCATGGCCGTCGCCGACCGGCTCGAGGCCGAGTCGGACGAGGTGGCCCGTCTGGAATCGCTCGACACGGGCAAGCGCCACGTGGAGAGCCTCCTCGACATGGCCGACATCGTGAACGTGTTCCGTCACTTCGCAGCCCTCGCCCAGAGCGAGGCGGGCCGGGTGGTCGACACCGGTGTACCGGACGTCGCGAGCCGCGTCGTGACCGAGCCCGTCGGGGTCTGCGTGCTCATCACCCCGTGGAACTACCCGCTCCTCCAGACGGCATGGAAGGTCGCACCGGCGCTCGCCGCGGGCAACACGTTCGTCCTGAAGCCCTCGGAGCTCACCCCGCAGACCGCCATCTGGCTGTGCCGGACGCTCACCGAACTCGGCCTTCCCGAGGGCGTCGCCAACTTGGTCCTCGGCCCGGGGTCTGTCCTGGGCCCGACCATGACCGCCTCTCCGGACGTCGACCTGGTGTCGTTCACAGGCGGTGTGGTGACCGGACGCTCGATCATGACCTCTGCGGCCGGCACGGTGAAACGGGTGGCGCTCGAGCTGGGCGGCAAGAACCCGAACGTCGTCTTCGCGGACGCCGATCTGGATGCCGCGATCGACAACGCGCTCACGGCCGTCTTCCTCGACTCCGGGCAGGTCTGCTCGGCCGGCGCCAGGCTCGTCGTCGAGGAGTCGGTCCACGACCGGGTCGTCGACGAGCTCGTCCGGAGGGCCCGGGCCATTCGTCTCGGCGGGCCCTTCGATCCGAACGCCGAAACCGGTCCCCTCATCAGCGAGGCCCACCGCGACAAGGTCGAGCGCCACGTGGCCCAAGCCCTGGCGGAGGGCGCCGTCCTGCGCTGCGGCGGCCAGCGCCCCGGCGGGGACCTGGCCTCCGGCTGGTACTACCTGCCGACGATCCTTGACGACTGCGCGTCCCCGATGGCCTGCGTCCACGAGGAGTCCTTCGGGCCCGTCCTCACTGTCGAGAGCTTCAGCGGGCCGACGCCCGAGGAGGCCGAGGACGCCGCGGTGGCGATCGCCAACGACACCGTCTACGGGCTCGCGGGCGCCGTCTGGACCGAGAACGCCGGACGCGCTGAACGCGTGGCCCGACGGCTCCGCCACGGGACGATCTGGATCAACGACTACCACCCCTACGTACCGCAGGCGGAATGGGGCGGCATGAAGCAGTCCGGCATCGGTCGCGAGCTGGGGATCGCCGGGCTGGGCGAGTACCAGGAGCACAAGCACATCTGGCACAACCTCCGACCGGCACGAGCCGGATGGTTCGACGATCCCGCAGACAAGGGCTGAGGCCCTCACCTCATCCCCACCGTTTTCCCGCCGTGGCACCGCCGCGGCGGTGCGCCCCCGCGATGAATGCGTCCGGGGCCGTCCCGGGCCGTGGGATCGGCTGTCCCGTGGCCCCGCCACCGGATTCCGCGGCACTCCGCAGCACCGGGAGTCCGCAGTACCCAGAAGAAGGAGAAGAGCTCAGTGAAGAAGCGCTACGACTACGTCATCGTCGGAGGGGGCTCGGCCGGATCGGCCCTCGCGAACCGTCTCTCGGCGGACGCCTCCGCCTCCGTCCTCGTCCTGGAGGCGGGCCGGGCCGACTTCATCATCGATCCCCTCGTGCACATGCCGGCAGCGCTGATGTTCCCGTCCGGCAACCCGCTCTACGACTGGGCCTATGAGACGGACCCCGAGCCCTTCATGGGCGGGCGTCGCGTTAAGCACACCCGTGGCAAGCTGCTGGGGGGCTCCTCATCGATCAACGGCATGATCTTCCAGCACGGCAACCCGGGCGACTACGACCGCTGGGCCGCCGCCCCGGGGATGCAGGAGTGGGACTTCGCGCACTGCCTGCCCTATTTCAAGCGCATGGAGACCCGTCTGGGCGGCGCGAACGCATGGCGCGGGGGATCCGGCCCGCTCCACCTGGAGCGCGGCCCCGCCACGTCGCCACTGTTCCAGGCGTTCTTCGAGGCGACCGTCCAGGCCGGCTATCCGCGCACGGATGACGTCAACGGCTACCGTCAGGAGGGCTTCGCGCCGTTCGACCAGAACATCAACCACGGCTCACGCTGGAGTGCGGCGCGAGCCTATCTGCGCCCGGTCAGGGGCCGGAGGAATCTCGACGTCACGACCCTCGCGTACGTGACGGGCCTGACCTGGAGGGGCACCCGCGTCACCGGGGTCGACTTCCACCGCATGAACCGGACCCATCACGTGGACGCCGGTGAGGTCATCCTGTGCGGCGGCGCGTTCAACAGCCCCCGCCTGCTCGAGCTGTCCGGCGTGGGGGATCCCCAGGTGCTGCGCGCCGCCGGCGTGACCCCGCGCATCGAGCTGCCGGGCGTCGGCGAGAACCTCCAGGACCACCTGGAGGTCTACCTCCAGCACGAGTGCCTGCAGCCCGTCTCGATCGCCCCGTGGCTGAAGATGTGGAAGGCGCCCTGGATCGGAGCCCAGTGGCTCTTCCTCGACTCGGGCGTGGGGGCGTCCAATCACTTCGAGGGAGGCGGCTTCATCCGCACCAACGACGAGGTCCCGTACCCGAACCTGCAGTTCCACTTCCTTCCCATCGCGGTCCGCTACGACGGATCCGCCCCGGCGTCCGAGCACGGCTACCAGGTGCACATCGGACCGATGAACTCCGACGTCCGCGGACACATCCACATCACGAACCCGGACCCCGCCGTGCGCCCGTCCATCCTGTTCAACTACCTGTCGACCGAGCGCGACCGCCGCGAGTGGGTCGAGGTCATCCGCGCCGCCCGCCACATCCTGGCCCAGCCGGCCTTCGCCCCGTTCGACGCCGGCGAGATCTCCCCCGGCCCTCAGGTCGAGTCCGACGAGGAGATCCTCAGCTGGGTCGCGCGGGACGCCGAGACCGCACTGCACCCGTCCTGCTCGACCAGGATGGGCACGGACGACATGTCCGTCGTCGATCCCGCGTCCATGCGGGTCCACGGGGCCGAGGGCCTCCGCGTCGTCGACGCGTCCGTCTTCCCGACGATCACGAACGCCAACATCTACGCGCCGGTCATGATGGTGGCCGAGAAGGCCGCCGACCTGATCATCGGCAACACGCCCCTCGCACCCGAGCGTCCCCCCGTCTACAGGGCTGACGGATCGATGCCGATCTACCCGCCGGGCGATCCGCGCAACAAGGCCTGGGACGCCGTCCCGCGCGTCCCCAGCGCCGCACAGGCGGAGGCGGAGCACCCGGTTCCGCCGCGACGCGTCGGGAGCCACCGGTGACCGGTACCGGTCACCGGGCGGCCGCCCGCACCGACAGGCCGCCCGTCAGGTGGCCCGTCTTCATCACCGCCCTGTCGATCACCGGCTTGGTGGCCGCGTGGTGCCTGGCGGCCCCGGAGTTCGCGGGCGGGGTCCTCGGGAAGACCGTCTCCCGGGCCGCCGACCGCCTCGGCTGGTTCTACATCGCCCTCGCCACCGCGGCGCTGCTCTTCGTGATCCACCTGGGCCTCCGCTATCCGAGGGTCCGCCTGGGCGGCGACTACGACCGTCCCGAGTACTCCACCTTCTCGTGGGCGGCCATGCTGTTCGCGGCGGGCATCGGCACGGACCTCATGTTCTACGCCGTCGCCGAGCCCGCCGCGCAGTTCCTGTCGCCGCCCCAGATCCCCGGCGGAACCGTGGACGCGGCCCGACAGTCGACCGTGTGGGCGATCTACCACTACGGGATCACGGGCTGGGGGATGTACGCCCTCATGGGGCTCGCCCTGGGGTACTTCGCCCACCGCAAGAAGGCGCCGCTGGCCGTCCGCTCGGTGCTGGCGCCCCTCTTCGGCAAGCGGGTCCGGGGACTCATCGGGCACTCGGTCGACATCGCGACGGTGATCGGCACGATCTTCGGTGTCGCCACATCACTCGGGATCGGCGTCGTGATGCTCAACGTGGGGTTGAACATCCTCTTCGGGATCCCCCAGGGCCTCGGCGCCCAGACGGCCCTGGTCGTCCTGGCGGTCGTCCTGGCCACCATCTCGGCGACCACCGGCGTCGACAAGGGCATTCGCAGCCTCTCGCAGCTGAACGTGGCGCTGGCGGTCGTCCTCGCGGGCTGGGCGCTGTTCACGGGCAACACCACCTTCCTGCTCCGCTCCATGGTGATGAACATCGGCGACTTCGTCACGATGTTCCCCGGCATGACGCTCGACACGATGGCCTACGACTACCCGGCCGGCTGGATGCAGTCGTGGACGCTGTTCTTCTGGGCGTGGTGGATCGCGTGGTCGGCCTTCGTGGGCATGTTCCTGGCCCGCATCTCGAAGGGGCGCACGATCGGGCAGTTCGTCCTCGGCACGCTGATGATCCCGTTCTCGTACATCGTCATGTGGATCTCGATCTTCGGGAACAGCGCCGTGAAGCGGATCATGGACGGGGACGCCGCGTTCGGTCAGGCCGCGACGGCGTCGCCGGAGCAGGGCTTCTTCCAGCTCCTCACCACGATCCCGGGGACGCCCGTCCTGATCGCGCTGTCCACCTTCGTCGGGCTGCTGTTCTACGTCACCTCCGCCGACTCCGGCGCGCTCGTCATGGCGAACCTCTGCAGCGAGCTGCCCGCGGCCGACACGGACGCGCGACCGTCGCTGCGCATCCTGTGGGCCGCCGCCACGGGGATCCTGACCATCGGCATGCTGATGGTCGGGGGCATCCCGGCGCTGCAGAGCGCGACGATCATCATGGCGATCCCCTTCGCCCTCGTCCTCATGCTCGTCATGGTCGGCCTTAACCGGGCCCTGCGCGAGGAGCACCTGCACGAGCAGGCCGTCCAGCGCTCGTTCACCGCCCAGTGGGCGAGCCCCGAGACGGCGATCTCGAGTGGATCGTGGCGCCGCCGCCTCTCGCTGTCGCTCGACTCGGTGTCCTCGCGCCAGGCCGAGGAGAGGCTCCAGAACGTCATCCGCCCGGCTCTGGACGAGGTCGCCGAGGCCCTGCAGGAGCGCGGGGTCCCGGCCGTCGTCCGCGAGGTCTCGAACGGGCTGCAGCAGAACGTCTCGCGGCGTGTCCAGCTTGAGGCCCTCTCGGAGAGCGAGGACGGCGAGGACTTCGTCTACCCCGTCCAGATCCGGCGCTCGTCCGCGACGTCTTGCGGTGCCCGCACGATCGGGACGGACGACGTGACGATCCATCTCGAAGTGGCATTCGGAGAAGGGCTGAGTTACAACATCTACCCCTACGAGTGCAACCAGATCTGCAACGACGTGCTCGACCATTACGAGCGCTACGAGCTGGTGGCAGCATCCAGGCAGGAGGAGGCCACCCTCCAGGCCGCGGTGCAGCACTGAGGCCGCCGGCGACGGCACGGCAGGAACCGACAGGAGGGGTCATCCGCTCTCCGATCAGGCCGAGACCAGCGCCGTCGAGGAGGGAGAGGCCGGGCCCGGGGGCACGGGCCGTCGGCGTCCGTGCTAGACCGGAGGGCATGGAGATCGTCATCAAGCGCGCATACGAGCAGGCATCGGACGAGGACGGCTACCGGGTGCTCGTCGACCGGCTGTGGCCGCGGGGCGTCTCGAAGGCCCGCGCCGCGCTGGACGAGTGGTGCAAGGACGTGGCCCCCAGCCCCGAGCTGCGGGTCTGGTTCGGGCACCGGCCCGAGCGCTTCGAGGAGTTCGCCGCCCGCTACGCGAAGGAGCTGGACGCCTCCGGGGCCCCGGCCGCGCTCTTGGAGCGCGCGGCGGCCTCCGGCAAGGGGCGGCTCACCCTCGTCTACGCGGCGAAGGACGCCGGCAACGATCACGTCACGGTCCTCGCGGACCGCCTGAGCCGACTGCCGGCCTGAGCCGGCGGTCGGCCCGGACCCGGCTCAGGCCCGGTTCACGGCGCTGACGGCGGCCTTGAGGGTCGCCGTCGTGATGTCCGGGTCGATGCCGACGCCCCACAGGACGACGGCGTCGTCGCCGCGGCCGACCTCCACCTCGACATAGGCGGCGGCGTAGGCGTCGCCGCCCGAGGTGAGGGCGTGCTCGGTGTAGTCGAGCACCTTGACCGTCAGGCCGACCTGCCCGAGCGCGTCGATGAAGGCGGACAGCGGGCCGTTGCCCTCGCCGTTGATGCGCTCGTCCCGGCCGTTGAACCCGATCGTCGCGTCGACGCTCGTGAGGCCCCTCGCGGCGCCGACGGTGAAGTCGAGGGCGCCGATCGGTTCGGCGCGCTCGAGGTACTCGTCGTGGAAGAGCCGCCACAGCTCCTCGGAGCTGATCTCCCGGCCGCTGGCGTCGGCGCGGTCCTGCACGACGCGGCTGAACTCCATCTGGAGGCGCCGCGGCAGGTCGAGGTGGTGGTCGCTCTTCATGAGATAGGCCATGCCGCCCTTGCCGGACTGGCTGTTGACGCGGATGACGGCCTCGTAGGTGCGCCCGACGTCGTGCGGGTCGATGGGCAGATACGGGGCGAGCCAGTCGACCTCGTGGATGGTCCTGCCCTGCGCCCGGCCCCTGGCCTCGAGGTCCTCCAGGCCCTTCTTGATGGCGTCCTGGTGGGAGCCGGAGAAGGCGGTGTAGACGAGGTCGCCGGCGTACGGCTGGCGGGCCGGCACGGGCATGCCGGTGCAGTACTCGACGGTGCGGCGGATGCGGTCCATGTCGGAGAAGTCGATCTGCGGGTCGACCCCCTGGCTGTACAGGTTCATGCCGAGGGTCACGAGGTCGACGTTGCCGGTGCGCTCGCCGTGGCCGAACAGGCAGCCCTCGACGCGCTGACCGCCGGCCATCATGCCCAGCTCGGTGGCCGCGACGGCGCAGCCCCGGTCGTTGTGGCAGTGCATGGAGACGCAGACGTTGTCGCGGTGGGCGATGGTGCGGCCGAAGTACTCGATGCGGTCGGCGTAGACGTTCGGGGTGGAGACCTCGACGGTGGCCGGCAGGTTGAGGATGATCTCGCGCTCGTCGTCGGGCTGCCAGACGTCCATGACGGCGTTGCACACCTCGACGGCGAAGTCGACGGGCGCCTGGGTGAAGATCTCGGGGCTGTACTCGTAGCCGACAGGCGTGTCGGGCAGGTGCTCCTCGATGGCCCGGATCACCCAGCCGGTGCCGCGCCGGGCCAGGTCGACCGTCTCGGCCTCGGTGTTGTGGAAGACGACGCGGCGGAAGAGCTCGGCGATGGCGTTGTACATGTGGATGACCGCGTGGTGCGCGCCGACGAGCGACTGGGCGGTGCGGTCGATGAGGTCCTCGCGGGCCTGGGTGAGCACCGAGATGGTGACGTCCTCGGGGATGGCGTCGTCCTCGATGAGCGAACGGACGAAGTCCCACTCGGTCTGCGAGGCCGACGGGAAGCCGACCTCGATCTCCTTGTAGCCCATCTGGACGAGCAGGTCGAACATCTTGCGCTTGCGCCCCGGGGTCATCGGGTCGATGAGGGCCTGGTTGCCGTCGCGCAGATCGGTGGACAGCCAGCGCGGGGCCTTCGTGATGCGCCGGTCGGGCCAGGTGCGGTCGGGCAGCGGGATCGTCTCGGCCGGACGGTACCGGCCGACGCTCATGCCGCTGGGCCGCTGGACCGGCGCCGCCAGCGGGCACACGTGGGGGACGGGGGGAACGGTGGTCATGTGAGGATCCTTCGTCAGGAGAGGACTCCGGGCACTGGCCCGGGCGCCGGCGCGACAGCACTCCGCAGCGAGACTGGCCGACTACTCGGAACGGATCTCACTGCGGCACAGAAGTAGCAGCCCCCTCAGGGCGGCACTGTCCACAGCCACGGACCCATGCTAGCTCACAGCCCCGGCACGACGCGACAGCATGTCCTGACGCCCCGGACACCCCTCCGGGCCCATTGCGTCGAGGGGTTTGATGGGGGCATGAGACTCCGCAATGCCAGGATGGTCGACCTCGCGACGGGCGTGTCGGACCGACCCCGCGACATTGTGATCAGCGGCTCGCGCATCTACCGCTCCGACGTGTCGACGACGGGCGCCGGCGACGACGGCGCCGAGATCGACCTGCAGGGCCGCTGGGTCATGCCCGGGCTGTGGGACGCGCACGTGCACTTCGACCTGTGGGCCATGGCCTGCCGTCGCCCCGATGCGGGCCGGGCCGACAGCGCGGCCGAGCTGTGCGCAGGCCTGCGACGCATCGTCGAGGCCGGCTCGGACGAGGATCCCGTCATCGCGATGGGCGCCCAGCACTGGGCCTGGGCCGACGACCTGGACGGCAGGATGCTCGACGCGATCAGCGGGACCCGGCCCCTCGTCGTCGTGGCGGCGAACCTCCACACCGCCTGGGCGAACCGGGCCGCCCGGCGCCACTGGGGCATGGACCGCGAGGATCTCGCCGACGGCGTCCTGCGCGAGAAGGACGCCTTCCGGCTCGAGGACCGGTTCAGCGTCGTGGACGAGGCCCTGCTCGACGACTGGGTCGCCAGGGCGCAGGAGCAGGCGGCCTCCCGCGGCATCGTGGGCATCGTCGACATGCAGCACGGGCCCGAGCGCATCCGCACGTGGCGGCGCCGCGCCGCCCGGACCGACCAGCTCCTGCGCGTCGTCATCGCCTGCTGGGCCGACAGCATCGACGAGGCCATCGGGGCGGGGATGCGCACCGGCCACCCCATCGACGAGGCCGGATGGCTGCGCGGCGGGCCGCTCAAGATCATCACCGACGGCTCCTTCACCGCCCAGACCGCCTGGTGCACGCACCCGTACGGGGATCCGGACAGCGGCCTGGACCCGCACGGCTCGCCGAGCATCAGCCGGGAGAAGCTCGCCACCCTCATGAGCCGCGGCGAGCTGAACGGCCTGCAGCTCGCGGTCCACGCCATCGGGGACCGGGCGATCGCCATGACGCTCGACTGCTTCGCCGAGACGGGGGCCTCGGGCAGCATCGAGCACGCCATGGTGCCGAGCGCAGCGGACATCGCCCGCATGGCCGAGCTCGGCCTCCACGCGAGCGTGCAGCCGGTGCACATGCTCGCGGACCGGGAGCTCATCGAGGACAGCTGGCCGACCGGGGCCGGACGCTCCTTCCCGCTGCGCTCGATGCTCGAGGCGGGCGTACCCCTCGCCTTCGGCACCGACGCCCCGGTCACGCCGATCGATCCGTGGCTGGCGATCCGGACCGCGGTGCTGCGCGCCGCCCCGGGGCAGGAGCCGTGGAACGCCTCCGAGTCGCTGAGCATCGCCCAGGCCCTGCGCTCCTCGACCGGGCGCATCGCCGCGCTCGTGCCCGGCGGCCACGCCGATCTCATCGCCCTCGACGAGAACCCGCTCGAGACCGATCCCGAGCACCTCGCCGAGACGCGGGTCCACCTCACGATGGCCAACGGCGAGCTCACCTGGTGGGCGGACGCCGCCGACTGAACGCGCCCGGGGCCGGGATGCGCGGGGAGGGACCGGCCCATGGGCCGGTCCCTCCCCGCGCATCCGCCTCGTCCTGCGCCCACCGGCTCCCGCACGCACCGGGCGCCGAGCCGCTCCGCACCGGACGGTCGGCGCAGGGCCCTCGGGCCGGCGTCGGGGCGCCGACCCCGGACCATCGGACGCCGGCGGTCCCGACGCGGGGTCCGCGGCGGAACTCAGGCGTCCTCGCCGTCCCCCGTCCCGGGGCGGCCGAGGTAGGCCATGGCACCGACGATGCCGCCGAGGACGAGTGTGCAGACGAACAGCCTGCGCACGCAGCGGCCGAGGAACGAGCCCTTCCTCCTGGTCTGGGCCTCCTCGGCCCGGGCAGCGGCCTTGGCGGCCCTCCTCTCCGCCTTCTTCGCGGCACGTTTCTTGCAGATCGCCATGATTGCCTCCTAGTGCGTTGTGCGGTTCCATCGTCTCACGGCCGCGGCCCTCGTCCGGTCATGGCACCGCGGGAACGGCTCATCGCCTGTTCGCGTCCTTCATGAAGTCGATGACACGGTACCGGATGGCCGGCGCGATGTCGGACAGCAGGTCGTCCTCATCGGCGGCGAGCACCGCGGTGAGGGCGCCCTGCTCGCTGGAGACGATCCGCTCGGAGGCGACCGTGTAGCGCCGGCGGAGCGCCCCGTCGAGGGTCCAGGTGATGGTCCCGGGCCCGGTCCAGGTGAAGACCGCCCGGTGCCGCCCCCCGGTGATCTCGTCGATCATCGTGCACGCGATCGGGGCGTGCTCGGGCTTGTCGGCGAGGTAGGTGGCGATGGCGTACTCGGTCCGGCCGGGCACGCAGGGATCGGGCATGTCGGGGGGGCGCTCCAGGTCGTGGAGCCGATCGTCGACCCTGGTCAGGGCGTGCGTCCAGGTGAAGGGGTTGGCGTTCTTGCACTCGATGCGCGAGCTCACCTCGACCAGGTCCCCGTCGACGGGCCGCACCGAGAAGCTCAGGACGTTGGTCGCGCCGAGGTCGTGCACGATCGCGCCCACCTTGTCGCCCTGCGCGTTGACGAGGCCCTCGAAGATGAGCCGCGTGCCGAATGCGGCACGGCGTTCGCGTCCGATGAGTGCCATGACGGTCCCCCTCAGAATCCCAGTCGGTTCAGCTGCTTGGCGTCGCGCTGCCAGTCCTTGACCACCTTGACCCTGAGGTCGAGGCGCACGGGGGTGCCGAGCAGCGACGAGATCTGGCGCCGCGCGCGGGTGCCGATCCGTTTGACGCGCTCGCCGCCCCTGCCGACCATGATGCCCTTCTGCGAGTCCCGCTCGACGACGAGGTCGGCATGGATGTCGAGCAGCGGACGGCGCCCGTCGCGGTCCTCGCGCAGACCCATCTCGACGACGGACACGGTGATCGAGTGCGGCAGCTCGTCGCGCACCTCCTCGAGGGCGGCCTCGCGGATGAGCTCGGCGGCCAGGGTCTCGTCGGGCTCGTCGGTGATCTCGCCGTCGGGGTAGAACGCCGGCCCGGGCTCCATGAGGCCGAGCAGCACGTCGGCGACCTCGTCGACCTGGTCCCCCACGAGCGCCGAGCACGGCACGACCTGCTCGAGGGCGAGGCCGCACTCGTCCTCGAGGGCGCCGATGCCGGCCAGGTGCCGGGCCAGGCGCGGCGGGTTCACGAGGTCGGTCTTCGTGGCGACGGCCACGACCGACGGGCCACCCCGCAGCCGGGCCAGCTGGCCCGCCAGGTATCTGTCGCCGGGGCCGATCCGCTCGTCGCTGGGCAGCACGAGAGCGACGACGTCGACCTCGGCCCAGGTGTCGCGGACGAGGTCGTTGAGCCGGTTCTGGAGCAGCGAGCGGGGTCTGCTCACGCCGGGCGTGTCGATGACGACGAGCTGGCCGTCGGCGCGGTGGACGATGCCGCGCACCGTGTGGCGAGTGGTCTGCGGCTTCGGGCTGGTGATGGCGATCTTACGCCTGACGAGGGCGTTCATCAGCGTCGACTTGCCCGCGTTGGGGCGGCCGACGAAGCAGACGAAGCCACTGCGGAATCCCTCGGGGGCACTCGCGGGCTCACTCATCGGCGTCCTCCTGCTCGTCGGCCGTCGGCTCCGGAGGCCGGGAGACGACGATGGTGTCGATCTGGTGGCGCCGGCCGGTGGCCCGTTCGGCGGTGAACTCGACGCCCTGCCACGCGACGTGCGCCCCGGGGATGGGGACGCGGTTGAGCAGCTTGGCCATGAGTCCTCCGGCGGTCTCGACGTCCTCGTCGGCGAGCTCGAGGTCGAACAGGTCGCCGACCTCGTCGAGGGGCATGCGGGCCGAGACGCGCCAGCGGTCGGGACCGAGCTCCTCGGCCATGTCGGGCTCGGCGTCGTACTCATCGGTGATCTCGCCGACGATCTCCTCGACGAGGTCCTCGATGGTGGCCAGGCCGGCCGAGCCGCCGAACTCGTCGACGACGACGACCATGTGGTTGCGGCTGGCCTGCATCTCGGCGAGCAGCTCGTCCACCGGCTTGGAGTCCGGGCAGAAGGCGACCGGACGCATGTGCTGGTCGACGGTCTCGGCGCGCTCGGCGTCGGGGTTGTCGAAGACCCGCTGGGTGAGGTCCTTGATGTACATGACGCCGCGCACGTCGTCGAGGTTCTCGCCGATGACGGGGATGCGGCTGAAGCCCGAGCGCAGGGCCAGGCTCATGCCCTGGCGCAGCGTCCGGCCCGACTCGATGAAGACGACGTCGGTGCGGGGCACCATGACCTCGCGCACGAGCGTGTCGCCCAGCTCGAAGACCGAGTGGATCATCTCGCGCTCGCCGTGCTCGATGGCGTCGTTCTGCTCGGCGATGTCGACGAGCCGGCGCAGCTCCTCCTCGGAGGCGAAGGGCCCGTCGGCGTAGCCGCGGCCCGGTGTGACCGCATTGCCGACGAGGATGAGCGCGCTGGTCAGCCAGCCGAGCAGCGCGGTGCACAGGCGCAGCGGGGCGGCGGCGCGCACGGCGACGGTCTCGGCGCGCTGGCGGCCGAGGGTGCGCGGCATGACGCCCCAGAGGACGAAGGCGACAACGGTGAGGATGAGCACGGGCACGACGAGACGCGCCCCGGTGCCCTTCAGGTGCTCGGAGAGCACGTGGAGGACGGCGCAGGCGGTGACCATCTCGCACCCGATGCGCAGGAGCATCGCCGTGTTGATGGTCGGGGCCGGATCGGCCTCGATCTCGGCGACGCGCGCGGCGCCGGCGATGCCGTCGTCGACCATGTGCCGGGCCCGCGAGGGCGTGATGACCTGCAGCGCCGTCTCGCCGGCCGCGAGCAGGCTGGCGAGGACCGTCGCGAGGAGCGCGACGGCCAGCGCGATCCACTGGCCGGAGGTCATCCGGCCTCCCGCCAGCCGGCGATGACGCGGTCGTTGAGGTCGAACATGACGGCCTTCTCCTCGGGCTCGGCGTGGTCGTGGCCGAGCAGGTGGAGCAGCCCGTGGACGAGCAGGTACTCCATCTCCTCCTGGTTGGTGCGGCCGTTGCCCCCCGCCTGGGCGTCCGTGAAGGACGGGCAGATGACGATGTCGCCGAGCAGGCCCTGCGGGGGCTCCTCCTCGTCGTCGGGGACGCGCAGCTCGTCCATGGGGAAGCTCATGACGTCGGTCGGGCCCTCCAGGTCCATGAACCGGCGGTGGTAGGCGGCCATGGTGTCCTCGTCGACGAGCAGGATCGACAGCTCGGCCTGCGGGTGGATGCGCAGCGCCCCGAGGGCGTAGCGCGCCAGCCGGACGAGCGCCTGGGTGTCGACCTGCTCGCCGGACTCGTTGTTGATGTCGATCACTGCTGCTCCTGGCGGCGCCCCGAACGGCGCGCATGGGTGGTGTCGTATCGGTCGTAGGCGGCGACGATGCGCCCGACGAGCCGGTGCCGGACGACGTCGTGGCTGGTCAGCCTGCAGAAGGCGATGTCCTCGATCCCGTCGAGGATGCCCTCGACCTGGCGCAGGCCGCTCGGGGCCCCGCCGGGCAGGTCGACCTGGGTGGTGTCGCCCGTGACGACGATCCTCGAGTTGAAGCCCAGCCGGGTCAGGAACATCTTCATCTGCTCGGGGCTCGTGTTCTGGGCCTCGTCGAGGACGATGAAGGCGTCGTTGAGCGTGCGGCCGCGCATGTAGGCCAGCGGGGCCACCTCGATGACGCCGCTCGTGATGAGCTTCGGCACCCGGTCGGGGTCGAGCATGTCGTGCAGGGCGTCGTGGAGGGGGCGCAGGTACGGGTCGATCTTGTCCGAGAGGGTGCCGGGCAGGAAGCCGAGCCGCTCCCCCGCCTCGATGGCCGGACGGGTCAGGATGAGGCGGTTGACCTGCTTGGACTGCAGCGCCTGGACGGCCTTCGCCATGGCCAGGTAGGTCTTGCCGGTGCCGGCGGGACCGACGCCGAAGGTGAGCGTGTGGGTGTCGATCGCGTCGACGTAGCGCTTCTGGTTGAGGGTCTTGGGCCGGATCGTCCGGCCCCGATTCGACAGGATGTTCTGGGTGAGGACCGCCGAGGGGTGCACCCGCGGGTCGTCCGACTCCATCGCGACGATGCGCTCGACGGCCTCGCCGGTCAGGCCCTGGCCGGTGCGAATGATGGTGATCATCTCGGTGAGCACCCGCCAGGCCAGCTCGACCGCGTCGGCGGGCCCGGTGAGGGTGATGCGGTTGCCGCGGACCATGACGTCCGCGTCGAGGCGCCCCTCGAGCAGGCGCAGGAACTCGTCGCGCGGACCGAGCAGGTTGACCATGTCGAGCGAGGCAGGCACGAGGATGGTGCGCACGCCTTGGTCGTCGGTGTCGTCGGCGCCATCGGCGCGCCGGATGTTCGTGCTGGTCAGAACGGGGCCTTTCACAAGAGAACGATCTCCCCCGAAGGGGCGGTGCCGGCCCCCATGCTACGCGGCGACCGCCCCCGGCGGACGTCCGCCGCACCCGGGCGACGCCGGACGCGGCGGGCGCGGGTCAGCCCTGCGCCACGACGACGACCGTGCCGTCGCGGCCCACGGTGTCGAGGTCGAGGTCCTTGGTCTCCCTCATGGTGACGAGCGAGGCCAGGGTGCACAGGGCCATGGCGATGAGGTAGAGACCGACGGCGCCCGGGCCGAAGCGGCCGGCGAGCCAGGCGGCGATGAACGGGGCCACCGAGGCGCCCAGGATCGAGGCCACGTTGTAGCTGATGGCCGAGCCGGTGTAGCGCACATTGGTCGGGAACAGCTCGGGCAGCAGGGCCGACTGGATGCCGAAGGTCAGGCCCATGAGGGCCATGCCGATGAGCATGAAGACGGTCATGCGGACGAGGTTGGCGTCGGAGCCGGTGCCGATCCTCTCGGGGCTCAGGAAGAAGCCGAAGCTGGCCCCGAAGAGCACGATGGCGGCGGTGACGATCGTGAGGAAGCGCTTGCGCCCCCAGCGGTCGCCGAGGATGCCCGAGATCGGGATGGTCACGGCGAACGCGCAGATCGTGATGAGCTGGACGACGAGGAAGTCGTGGTAGCCGATGCCGAGGAGGCCGGAGCCGACCTTGCCGATCGAGTAGGACAGGATCCACGTCGTCATGAGGTAGAAGAGCGTGTAGGTGGCGACCATGAGGAAGGTGCCGCGCACCAGTGGGCCCCAGGAGGTCCGGAAGACCTCGACGACCGGGGCCTTCACCACGTCGCCCCGCTGCTGGGCCCGCCGGAAACTCGGGGTCTCGTCCAGCGTGAAGCGCACCCACAGGCCGAGGACGACGATGACGGCCGAGAAGAGGAAGGGCAGGCGCCATCCCCAGGCGAGGAAGACGTGGTTGCTCGGGGCCGTCGTCGAGTCGTAGTCCATCGCCACGGTGAGCAGGAGGAAGAAGCCGTTGGCCAGCAGGAAGCCGATCGGGGCGCCCAGCTGGGGCCACATCGAGTCGAAGCCGCGCTTGCCGGGGCGGGAGTTCTCACCGGCCAGCAGCGAGGCGCCCGACCACTCGCCGCCGAGGCCCAGACCCTGGCAGAAGCGCATGAGGGCGAGGAATGCGGGGGCGGCGATGCCGACCGCCTCGTAGGTGGGCAGCAGGCCGATGAGGACGGTGGCGATGCCCATGGTCAGCAGCGAGGCGACGAGGGTGGCCTTGCGCCCGGCGCGGTCGCCGAAGTGGCCGAAGAGCACGGAGCCGACGGGACGCGCGACGAAGGCGACGCCGAAGGTGGCCAGCGAGGCCAGCAACGCGCCGGTGTCGGTCGCCGTCCTGAAGAACAGGAGCGGGAAGACCGAGATGGCCGCCGTCGCGTACGCGTAGAAGTCGTAGAACTCGATGGTCGTGCCGACCAACGAGGAGACGATGATGCGCCATGCGGAACTGCCGCCGGCAGGGGCTCCCCGGTCGGCGGTCATGGCGTCATTCGTGAGATCGGTTGCTGTTGACACGCCCTCCAGGATAAGTATGTCTCACGAAACGAGACAGTTATTTCGTCATTCGAGACGCATGCCGTGAGCGAACCACGCCCGGGCGGGGCGGACGGCGGACCGGGGGCGCGGGGCTCAGCCGTGGGCGGGGCGGGACCCCGCCGGCTCGTCGTCCTCGTCGCCGCGGCGGGCGAGGTCGTCCTCGTCGATGATGTGCATCGCGGCCTCCTCGGCGCTGGCGGCGCCCCCGGAGATGCCCACGTCGGAGGCGACCGCCTGGGACTCCGTGTCCGGGCCGTCGACACCGCCGCCCGCGGCCACGAGCCGTCCGGCCCGTGTCGAACCGACCTGGCGCTTCTCGCCGCCGGGGTTCCAGTCGGGGCCGGGCTCGCCGCTGGGCTCGGGCTCCTCCTGGGCGGCCCGCTGGTCGATGGTCTCCCCCTGCGCCATCTCCGCCGGGGTGTTCCCGAAGCGCTGGGCCGCGGACCAGTGGTCGGGGGCGACGAAGCCCTCGTCCAGGGGATCGGCGACCCCCCGGTCGATGAGCGAATCGGCCTGGGACAGCTGGGCCAGATCGCTGTTCTCCGCGCTCTCGCCGACGGGCAGCTCCTCGTTGATCTCACTCATGTCTCGATCCTGCCATGACAGGGCCGCCGATGGCGGCATTGCCGACGATGATCCCGAACGGATTCGCCCCGCCCGACGGGACGTCACGGCGAGGCGGCCCGCCCCCCGTTGGCGTTGTAGCGGCCGAGCCACTCGGCGCGGAAGTCCTCGAAGTCGCCGTCGGCCATGGAGCGGCGGATGCGGTCGACGAGCCGGACGGTGAAGCGCTCGTTGTGCACCGTCGCGAGGACCTTCCCGTTGATCTCGTGGGCCTTGAACAGGTGGTGCAGATAGGCGCGTGTGCAGTGCGTGCAGGTGTAGCAGTCGCAGCCGTCCTCGAGGGGGACGAAGGCGCGGCGGTTCGCGGCGGTGGTGACGTTGTAGCGCCCGTCCGCCGTGTAGATGGCGGCGTTGCGGGCCACGCGGCTGGGGTTGACGCAGTCGAAGGTGTCGGCGCCGGCCGCGCAGGCGGCGAAGAGGTCGTCGGGCTCGCTGATGCCGAGCAGGTGGCGGGGCCGGTCGTCGGGCAGCTCGTCGGCGCACCAGCCGACGATCTCGCCCAGGCGGGCCTTCTCGATGGCGCCGCCGATGCCGTAGCCGTCGAAGGGCAGACCGCCGTCGGACGAGCGCATCGCCGACAGCTCGCGGCAGGCCCTGCGGCGCAGGTCCTCGTACTGGGCGCCCTGGATGATGCCGAAGAGCGCCTGGTAGGGCCGGTGGCGGCGCGCCCCGGTCAGGCGCGCATGCTCGTCGAGGCAGCGCCGGGCCCAGCGCCGGGTGCGCTCGAGGGCCTCGACCTGGTAGCCGCGAGTGTTGAACAACGTCGTCAACTCGTCGAAGGCGAACATGATGTCGGCACCGAGGCGGTGCTGGACGCCCATGCTCACCTCGGGGGTGAAGCGGTGCGGGGAGCCGTCCAGGGGGCTCTTGAAGTCGACGCCGTCGTCGTCGACGCGGGCCCGGCGCTCATGCCCGGCGGCGATGACGTCGTCGTCCTGGAGGCCCGTGGTGTCCATGGCGAGGGTCTTCCGGAAGCCCGAGCCGAGGCTCATCACCTGGAAACCGCCGGAGTCGGTGAGGGTGGGCCCGGGCCAGCCCATGAAGCGGCCCAGGCCGCCCGCCGCGTCGACGATCCCCGGCCCGGGCTGGAGGTACAGGTGGAAGGCGTTGGCCAGCACGGCCTGGCCTCCGGCGGCCGCGACCTGCTCGGGCAGCATGGCCTTGACGGCCGCCTTCGTCCCGACGACGACGAACGCCGGGGTCCGGATCGTCCCGTGCGGCGTCGTGATCGTCCCCGTGCGCCCCAGGCCGTTGGGCAGCCGCGCGCCCGGGGTGAAGCCGAAGTCGTCCTGGGAGGTCATGGAGATGATTGTGGCAGAACCACCGCCGCGCCCGGTCCCCGCGAACGGGTGCGGCCCCTCGCGGCCGTCGGCGCCCGGGAGGCCCCTCCCTTCCGTGGCGCGGGGCCGCCCCGGGCCTCCGGGTGCGGCCGCCCCGCGTGCACCGGCATCGGCGGAACCGGCGAGCTGGCACCCGGCCGCGGGCCGGAGCGCAGTAGTCTCGGCCCGTGCCGAAGCCCTTCCTAGCGACCGATCTCGAAGTCCTCACCATCACCCCCACGAGCGTGGTGATCAGCTGGATCACGCGATGCATCCGCCACGGCAGGCTCGTCCCCCAGCCCTACCGCACCGACGCGCGGGTCTGGCTGGCCCCGGCCGGCGCCCCGCTGCGGCTCGTCCACGAGGACAGTCGGCCGACCGCCTTCCACAAGGTGCGGATCGACGGTCTGGAGCCAGGGTGCGAGTACCACTTCCGCGCCATGTCCGGCGACCAGCAGCCCACGCCCGGCATGGCCATCACGAACCGTCGCCACAGCCCGGAGCGCACCCACCGCTTCATGACGCTCACCCCTCCGCCCGGGCACTACCTGGAGACGATCGCCCTGGCCAACGACTCGCACCTGGGCGAGAAGCGCCAGGGCATCGTCCTCGGGCCGCTGCCCACCTCGGTGAAGCCGGGACCGGGGCAGAAGAACTACGCGCAGGCGATGTTCACCGCCATGCTCGACGAGCTCGACTCGCGGCGGGGTCACCCCTTCCTCGTGCTCGGCGGCGACGTGACCTCCAAGGGCACGGCCGAGCAGACCGCCTGCGCCCGCGCCCTGCTGGACAGCTACGGCCGGCGCCACGAGTCCTGGCTGGCGGTGCGCGGCAACCACGACAGATCGCAGCACGACGGCACCGATCCCTTCGCCGAGCACTTCACCGACTACCAGGCGATGTGCACCACCACGACGGCCTCGGGACTGCGCATCATCGGCCTGGACACCACCCGCGGCGGGGGCGGCGGCTGGATCACGCCGGCGCAGATGAGCGACTTCCGGTCGCTCCTGTCCGAGGACCACGACTGGCCCACCATCGTCACCGCCCACCACCCCGCGACCAACGATGCGGCCCTGACCTATCCGTCGGGGCCGCAGTTCATGCTGCGCATGCGCGACCGCATGGAGCTCCAGCTCGCCGAGCGGAAGGCCCGCGGGCTGTTCCTGCACCACGCCGGGCACACCCACCGGATGCGCCGCGGCCGCGCCGACGTGCAGGGGGCCAGCGCCGAGTACCTCGAGGTGGCGGCCTGCTCGTCCTACCCGGCCGGCTACGCCCTGCTCCATCTGTACGAGGGCGGCTACCTGGTGAACTTCTGGCGCATCGGCGGCGACGACGCAGCGGCCTGGCAGATGCGCAGCCGCTGGCAGTCGATGGGCCTGGGCCCCCTGTTCACGGTGGGCTCGACGAACGACCGCAACCACGTCGTCCTCAAGGACCTGTCCGGCCTGCGCCCCTCGGGCATGCCCGTACCGCCCGAACTGCGGGTGTGAGAACCCGACGGCCCCGCCCCGACGGCGAACACGACGCCAGGAGTCAACGACCCGCGAGGGCCCGCACCTGGGCGAGCGCGACGACGCCCGCCGTCGAGCTGCGCAGCACCGCGTCCGAGACGAGGACGGGTCGGGCACCGGCTGCGGTGAACGTCCCGAGCTCGTCGGGGGCGATGCCGCCCTCGGGCCCGATGACCACGACGACGCGGCCCATGGACGGCACCGGCACCTCCGACAGCGGCTGCGCGGATCCCTCGTGGAGGACCAGGGGCAGGTCGGCGCCGGCGAGCAGCTCCGCGACGGAGCCGGTGCCGGCCGCCTCGAGCCGCGGGACGCGCAGACGGCGCGACTGCTTGGCGGCACGGGCGGCTGCGGCGCGCCACCTGGCGAGGCCCTTGTCAACCTTGCCGTCCCAGCGCACGACGCTGCGCGAGGCCTGCCAGGCGACGATGCGGCGGACCCCCAGCTCCGTCATGGCCTCGATGGCGATCTCGGAGCGGTCCCCCTTGGCCAGGCCCTGGACGGCGACGAGCTCCAGGGGCTCGGCGGGGGCCTCGAGCAGTTCGTCGACCGCGACTTCGAGCGAGGACCCCCCGACCGCCGTGACGCGGCCGCGCACGCCGCGACCCTCGCCGTCGGCCAGCACGACGGACTCGCCGACGCGCAGGCGCCGCACGGCGGCGGCGTGACGGCCCTCGTCGCCCTCGAGGAGGATCGTGGCGCCGGGCCGGGCCGCGGCGACGTCCTCGGGACCGGCCCAGAAGAGCGGATCGGTCATCCGTTGAAGGCCTCGCGCAGCCGGTTGAAGAAGCCCCTGTCGGCGCCGGGCCGCACACCGACCCCGCCATCGCCCTCGCCGCGCAGCTCCGCGAGCCGGGCCAGCAGCTCGCGCTGCTCGTCGCTGAGCCGGGTCGGGGTCTCGACGACGACGGTGACGCCCAGTTCGCCGCGCCGGCCCTTGTCGCGGCCGCGCAGGGCCGGGACGCCGCGGCCCTTGACGACGAGCCGGGTGGCGGCCTGGGTTCCGGCCGGGATCGCGAGCTCGACCGTCGAGTCCTCAGGGGTGGCGCCCTCCAGCTCGGCCTCGAGCGTGGTGATCGGCACGGTGCAGCCGAGGGCGGCGGCCGTCATCGGGATGGTCAGGACCATCTCGAGATTGTCGCCGTCGCGCCGGAAGACCTCGTGCTCGGCTACGAGGACCTCGACGTACAGGTCTCCGGCCGGGCCGCCGCCGGTGCCGACCTCGCCCTGGCCGCGCAGGTGGATGCGGTTGCCGCTGCTCACCCCGGCGGGGATCTTCACCGAGATCTGGCGGCGGGTGCGCACCCTGCCCTGGCCGGAGCACTCCGGGCAGGGGTTCGGAATCGTCGAGCCGTAGCCGTTGCACGTCGGGCAGACGGTGGTGGAGCGGATGTCGCCGAGGAAGGAGCGCTGCACCTGCGTCACCGAGCCGGAACCGTGGCACTGGACGCAGATGACCGGCTCGGAGCCGGCCGCCGAGCCCTTGCCGGAGCAGGTCGGGCAGACGACGTAGGTGTCGAGGTCGAGCTTGCTCGTCGTGCCGAACGCGGCCTCGGCCAGGCTGAGCCGCACGCGCAGCAGCTGGTCGGAGCCCTGGTGGACGCGCGAGCGAGGGCCGCGGCTCGAGGCGCCCCCGGCGCCGCCGAACATGGCGCCGAGCAGGTCGCCGACGTCGAAGCCGCCGGCGCCGGAGAAGCCGCCGAAACCGCCCATGCCGCCGAAGGGGTCGCCGTAGCCGGCACCGCCGGAGCCGCCGGCGCCGTTGCGCATGGGGTCGCCGCCGCGGTCGAAGACCGCCTTCTTCTGCGGATCGGAGAGCACCTCGTAGGCCTCGTTGACGGCCTTGAACTTCTCCTCGGCGTCCGGATCGTCCGTGACGTCCGGGTGCACCTGCATCGCCTTCTTCCGGTAGGCGCGCTTGATCTGCTCGGCGGTGGCGTCGCGGGGGACGCCGAGGACCTCGTAATAGTCAGTACTCATCGGTGGAGTTGATCAACCTTCTGTCAGGAACTGGCCGACATAGCGGGCGACGGCACGCACGATGGCCATCGTGGACGGGTAGTCCATCCGGGTGGGACCGACGATACCCAGGTGCGCCGGCGAATCGGAGGGCCCGTAGCTGCTCGCCACGACGGAGGTCGTCCGGAGCGGGCCGTAGGGGTTCTCCTCGCCGATGCGCACGGCGACGTCACCGGGAAGGTCGGCGGCGGCGGCGCCGAGCAGCTTGAGCAGGACGACCTGCTCCTCGAGGGCCTCGAGCATCGGCTTGACGGTCGTGTCGAACTCGGCGCCGAGGCGCGACAGGTTCGGCACGCCGCCGACCGCGATCCGCGGGGCGGTGTCGGCCGCGAGCATGTCGTCGAGGGCGCCCAGGACATCGCCGGCGACCGACGGCAGGCCGCGCGGGTCGAGGCCGCGCAGCGCCTCGAGAGCCGTCGAGACGGTCCGGGCGCCCACCGCGGAGTTGATGCGCTCGCGCAGCAGAGCCAGGTCGTCCGCCGAGTGCTCGGGGACCAGCAGACTGCGCTGGTGGATGCTGCCGACCGAGGTGATGAGGATCACCATGACCGTCTGGGGGGCCAGGGTGACGAGCTCCACGTGGCGCACGCGCACGGAGCCGACGGCCGGGTACTGCACGAGGGCGACCTGGTGGGTGATCATGGCCAGCAGCCGCACGGTGCGCGTGACGATGTCGTCCAGGTCGACGGCCCCGTCGAGGAAGGTCGAGATGGCGCGGCGCTCGGCCGGCGACAGCGGCTTGACCTGCGCGATCCGGTCGACGAAGAGGCGGTAGCCCTTGTCGGTGGGGATGCGCCCGGCGCTCGTGTGCGGCTGGGTGAGGTAGCCCTCCTCCTCGAGGGCCGCCATGTCGTTGCGCACGGTGGCCGGCGAGACCTTCATGTGGTGGCGCTCGACGAGGGCCTTGGAGCCGACGGGCTCGCGGCTCGAGACGTAGTCGGTGACGACAGCCCTGAGCACGTCGAGCTTGCGATCGTCGATCACCGCTGCCCCCTCTGCTGGATCCGCCGTTCCCCGATCCGCCGACGCCGGCCGGGCCCTCGCGCGCCGGGCTCTGGCACTCTCGGCCACCGAGTGCCAGCATAGCGCGCCGCCCGCCGCCGTCGGGCGCCCGCACCGCCCCGGGACGGGTCAGGAGCGCAGGGTGTACGGCAGCCACAGGGCGCCGACGCGCCGGGCGGTGTCCAGGTCGCGGCTGCTGATGATCGGGGTCTCGGGGCCGCCGGGCGTCCACGGGGAGCCGTCGAGGTGGACGATGCCGCCGCCCATCTCGGTGAGCATGAGGCCGCCCGCCAGGTGGTCCCAGGGTCTGGGGCGGCGGTAGGCGACGAAGTCGAGCAGGCCGGTGACGACCTGCGGGTAGTCGACGCCGGCGCAGTGCGAGGACTCCCGGAGCGGGGCCAGGCGCCCGGCGGCGTCGAAGCCGCGCCACAGGCGCTGCCCGGTGGCGCCGGTCGGGCGCGGATGGGTGGGGCTCGGCGCGACGGGCGCGCCGTTGCGGGTGACTCCCCCGCCGACCGTCGCCTGGTAGCCGAGCCCGTGGCGGGGCTGCCAGATCCATCCGGCGACGGTCCGCGGCCCCCGCATCTCGGCGACCATGACGGCGAAGTCGTCGCTGCCGCGGACGAAGTTGCCGGTTCCGTCGACCGGATCGATGACGAAGCAGTGCTCGGCGGCGCCGATGGCGCCCATGAGGGACGGGTCGGCGTAGCAGCTTTCCTCGCCGACGACGACGGCGCCGGGGAAGGCCCGCCCGAGGAGCCGGATGAACTCCGCCTCGGCCTGGCGGTCGGCGACGGTGACGAAGTCGCCGGGCCCCTTCGTGCCCACGTCGCCGCTGCCGAGCGCGCGGAAGCGCGGCTCGATGATGCGGGCGCTGACGTCCTTGATCAGGTCCATCACGTCGTCGGGGTTCATGCCCTCTCCTGTCCGGTCCCCACCGGTCCCGCGGCCGGCATCAGCCCAGCTCGTCCAGGTGGTCCTGGGTGACGAAGTCGATGAGTCTCTCGACCTCGCGGACGAAGTCGATGTCGAGGTCCTTGTAGGTGCGCACGCGTGCGAGCATCGCCCGCCAGGCCCGGCCGACGTCGGCCTGGTCGATCTGCTCGTAGCGCTTGCCGCGGGGGATGCCCAGGCGCGCCAGCGTGCCCCGCTTCCAGTCCTGGTCGAGCGGCACCTGCGGCCAGGCGGAGAAGCCGAGCAGGTGCGGGTCGATGGTCTGCCAGATGTCGATGAACCGGTGCCCGGTGATCATGACGTGGTCGCCGCGGCCCGCGCGACGCACCTGCGCGGCGATGCGCGACTCCTTGGTGTCGGCGACCAGGTGGTCGATGAGCACGCCGAGGCGACGGCCCGGGCCGGGACGAAACTCGGCGACGATGCCGAGCAGGTCGTCCATGCCGCCCATGTACTCGACGACGACGCCGACGTGACGCAGGTCGGCGCCCCAGATCTTCTCGACGAGCTCGGCGTCGTGGCGGCCCTCGACGTAGATGCGACTGCCGAGCGCCGTCCGGGCGTCCTCGCGCGGGCCGGCGAGCGAGCCGGAGGCGGTGCGGCGGCGGGTGGAGCCGCGGCGCGGGGGGATGCGCAGCGCGACGGGGCGGCCCTCGACGAGGTAGCCGTACTCGCCGACGGGGAAGGTGCGGCGCCGTCCGGCCCGGTCCTCGAGGACGACCAGTCCGTTCTCCCAGCCCACGACCTCGCCGCAGTAGCCGTCGGGGCCGACCTCGATGATGAGCCCGAGCTCCAGGGGCAGGTCGACCGTCCTCGGCCTGTTGCCGCGCCTCCAGTCCCCCGAGAGCACGTCGGCGCCGTAGCGATCCTGACCAGCCATGGTCCCCAGCCTAATGGTCGCGGTCGTCGCTCTCGTCCGGCGGGCGCCCCGCGACCGGTCGGGCGCTCAGCCGACCGCTGGACCGCGGGATCGCAGTCGAGATCTGCCAGCCGGAGGCCCCGGCGGCCGGCCGGACGCTCAGCCGAGGATCTCCAGCGTCACGGCGTCGCCGAGCAGCCGCCCCGCCGGGGTGAGGCGCACCTCCCCGCCGGCCGTGGTGACGAGCCCGCGCTCGACCAGGCCGGGCAGCGGGGAGCGCTCGGGGCCGCTCAGCTCGGCCACGTCGAGGCCCTCGCGCAGGCGCAGCCGCAGCATGACCGTCTCCTCGTGGCGGGTCCGCGCGTCGAGGATCTCGTGGCCGGCCCGCGGGCTGGCCCCGGCGGCGAGCATCGTCGCATAACGGCGCGGGTGCTTCACGTTCCACCAGCGCGCCGATCCGAGGTGGCTGTGCGCGCCGGGGCCGATCCCCCACCAGTCACCGCCGCGCCAGTAGGCGAGGTTGTGGACGGCCTCGCGCCCCGGACGGGCCCAGTTGCTGATCTCGTAGTTGGACAGCCCGGCGCTCCCCAGCAGTTCCTCGGCGAGCAGGTACTCGTCGGCCTCGAGGTCCTCGTCGGGCTCGGGCAGCTCGCCGCGGGCGATGCGCCGGGCCATGGCGGTTCCGGGCTCGACGATGAGGCCGTAGGCGCTGACGTGCTCGGGCTCGGCGCCCAGGGCGGTCTCGAGCGAGACCCGCCACTGGTCCAGCGTCTCGCCCGGCGCGCCGTAGATGAGGTCGAGCGAGACGTTGTCGAAGCCCGCCCGGTGGGCCCAGCGCGCCGCCTGCACCGCGCGGCCCGGGCGGTGGCGCCGTTCGAGGGTGGCGAGCACCCGCTCGTCGCCGGACTGCATGCCCAGGCTGAGCCGGTTGAAGCCCGCCGCCCGCAGGTTCGCCAGGCGACGCTCGTCGAGGGTCTCGGGGTTGGCCTCGATGGTGATCTCGGCGCCCGGGACGAGGGCGAAGGAGCGGTGCAGGTGCTCCAGCAAGCCGGCGAGCTCGTCATCGGTGGCCATCGTCGGGGTGCCGCCGCCGAGGAAGACGCTCGTGAGGGCCCGGCCGTCGCCGGCCAGCGCCCGTGCGGCCAGGTCGATCTCGCGGCGGGCGGCCCGCGCGTAGTCACCCGTCGACATGCCGGGCAGCTGGGCGGGCGTGTAGGTGTTGAAGTCGCAGTAGCCGCAGCGCGCCGCGCAGAAGGGCACGTGGACGTAGCACGACAGCGTCCGCCCGGGCGTCGTGACGAGGGCGCCCGGTTCGGCGGCCGCGGCGGGGCCGGCCGGCGGCACTACGCCCTCTTCCCGGCGGCGTCGACGGCGGTGAGGGCGGCGACGAAGGCCTCCTGCGGCACCTCGACGCGACCGACCATCTTCATGCGCTTCTTGCCCTGCTTCTGCTTCTCGAGCAGCTTGCGCTTGCGGGTGATGTCGCCGCCGTAGCACTTCGCCAGGACGTCCTTCCGGACCGCGCGGATGGTCTCGCGGGCGATGACGCGGGTGCCGACGGCTGCCTGGACGGGCACCTCGAACTGCTGACGGGGGATGAGTCTGCGCAGCCTGCCCGTCATCTCGACCCCGTAGTCGAAGGCCTTGTCGCGGTGGACGATCGCGCTGAAGGCGTCGACCGGTTCGCCGTTGAGCAGGATGTCGACCTTGACCATGTCGGCGCTCTGCTCGCCGGCCTCCTCGTAGTCGAGGCTGGCGTAGCCCTTCGTCCGGGACTTGAGGGCGTCGAAGAAGTCGAAGACGATCTCGCCGAGCGGCAGCGTGTAGCGCATCTCGACGCGGTCCTCGGACAGGTAGTCGACGCCGTCCTGGGTGCCGCGGCGGCTCTGGCACAGCTCCATGACGGGGCCGATGAACTCGGCCGGGCACAGGATCGTGGCGCGCACGACCGGCTCATGGACGGATTCGACCCTCCCGTCGGGGAACTCGGAGGGGTTCTGCACCCGGTGCTCCGTGCCGTCCTCCATGACGACGCGGTAGTCGACGCTCGGGGCCGTGCTGATGAGGTCGAGGCCGAACTCGCGTTCGAGGCGCTCCTGGATGATCTCCATGTGGAGCAGCCCGAGGAAGCCTGCGCGGAAGCCGAAGCCCAGGGCGCTGGAGGTCTCGGGCTCGAAGGTCAGGGAGGCGTCGTTGAGCTGGAGCTTCTCGAGGGCCTCGCGCAGCTCGGGGAAGTCGCTCGCGTCGATCGGGTAGAGGCCCGCGAAGACCATCGGCTTCGGGTCCTTGTACCCGGCCAGCGGCTCCGCGGCGGGCCGCGGGGCCAGGGTGATGGTGTCGCCGACGCGCGACTGGCGCACGTCCTTCACCCCGGTGATGAGATAGCCGACCTCGCCGACCGACAGCCCCTCGGAGGGGGCCGGCTCGGGCGCGTGGACGCCGATCTCGAGCACCTCGTGGGTGGCGCCGGTCGACATCATGCGGATGCGGTCGCGATGGCTCAGGCGGCCGTCGACGACGCGCACGTAGGTGACGACGCCGCGGTAGACGTCGTAGACGGAGTCGAAGATGAGTGCCCTGGCCCGTCCGTCGGCGTCGCCGACCGGCGCGGGGACCTGTTCGACGATCGCGTCGAGCAGCTCGGGGACGCCCTCGCCGGTCTTGGCCGAGACGCGCAGGACGTCGGAGGGCTCGCAGCCGATGATGCCGGCGAGCTCCGCGGCGAACTTGTCGGGCTGGGCGCCGGGGAGGTCGATCTTGTTGAGCACCGGGATGATCGTCAGATCGGCCTCGAGCGCCAGGTAGAGGTTCGCGAGGGTCTGGGCCTCGATGCCCTGGGCCGCGTCGACGAGCAGCACGGCGCCCTCGCAGGCCTCGAGCGAGCGGCTCACCTCGTAGGTGAAGTCGACGTGGCCGGGGGTGTCGATCATGTTGAGGACGTGCTCCCGGCCCCCGACGATCCAGGGCATGCGCACCGCCTGCGACTTGATGGTGATGCCGCGCTCACGCTCGATGTCCATCCTGTCGAGGTACTGGGCGCGCATCTCGCGCTCGTCGACGATGCCGGTCAGCTGGAGCATGCGGTCGGCCAGCGTCGACTTGCCGTGGTCGATGTGCGCGATGATGCTGAAATTGCGGATGATGGCCGGATCGGTGGCTCCGGGCTGGACGGTCAAATCTCGTCGACTCCTCGATCGATCGTGCGCCGCCCGTGGGGCCGCCGTGGACGACGCGTTCTGGCCGGCGGCCGGGCCGCGGGCGAACCCATTGTCGCACGGCCGCGAAACGCGCCCGGCCCGCGCGGGGCCGTGTGATCGGCCATGCCGATCCTGCCCTGCGGACGCGCATCGGTCCGGCCCGCGCTGGGCCGTGCGATCGCGCGGAGGATCGACGCACGGGTCGACAACGCGTCCGGCCCGCGCGGGACCTCGGGGCGATCCACGGGGCCATCGCCGCCCCGCCGGCGCGTCCGGTCCGTACGGGGCCGGGCGGGTGCGCCGGCTCGCCCGGGCCCGGGCGCCCGCGCGTGGTTTGAGGCGGCATGCGTTCGGGTGATAGAATCTTTCGCTGTGTCTGTGCGCCGTCCGCGCGACAACGCCGGATCGTGCTCACGCGACACGAATCACCCAGTACCGGCACCAGAGGTTGAGGACACGTGGCAAACATCAAGTCGCAGAAGAAGCGCATCAAGACCAATGAGAAGGCCCGTCGGCGCAACAGGGCGGTGAAGTCCGCCCTGCGCACGCACGTGCGTCACTTCCGCGAGGCCGCAGCCGCAGGCGACAGGGAGAAGGCACTCGAGCTGGCGAAGGTCGCCAACCGCGCCCTCGACAAGGCGGCGTCCGCCGGCGTCATCCACGCCAACCAAGCGGCCAACCGCAAATCGGCCATCTCCCTGAGGGCCGACTCCCTCTGATCCTCATCCGAGTCCGCCGCGCCCGCACCGGGCCGGGGACTGACTCCCCGCAGCAAGCGCCCCGATCCTCACTGGGTGGCCGGGGCGCTTGCGCGCGCCCTGGACCGGCCGGCCGAGCGGGCACGGTCGACGGCCAGGAGCAGCTGCTCCAGGGCGAAGTGCGGATCGGTGGCGGCCCCCTTGACGGCGGCGTCCGCGGCGGCGACGGCGACGAGCGCCCGGGCGACACCGCCGGGCTGCCAGCCCCGCGCCTGGGCGCGCAGCGTCTTGACCTTCCACGGGCCGACGCCGCAGATCTCGGCCATCTGGTTGTCGCGCAAGCGCTCGCCCTGGGCGCCGAGGTAAAGGCCGAGGGCGCGCAGATCGGCGGCGAAGGCGGCGGTGACGGCCGCCGGGTGGACGCCGCACGACAGGGCCCAGCGCAGTTTCTCGAGGGCCTGGCCGGGGCGTCCGGCGAGCGCATCGGCGCTCACCGCGTAGCCGGTGACGTCGACGCGGCCCGCGAAGTAGCGGTTGACGACATCGACGGTGAGCCGCTCGCCCCGCCAGTCGGACGCGAGCTGCCCGACGGCGCCCGCCAGGGCGCGAAGGTCCTTGCCGACGGCCTCGACGAGCCCCTGGGCGGCCCGGCCGTCGATGCCCATGCCCTGCTCGCGGGCCTCCCCGGCAACGAAGTCGGTGAGCTCCCAGGCCTTGAGGGGCTCGGCGGCGATCCGGGCGACCCCGGCCTTGCGGAGCCTGGTGAGCAGCCCGCGGCCCTTCGTGCCGCCGGCGTGCTCGGCGACGACGCAGACCGTCTCGCTCGGGGCGGCGGCGAACTCGACGAGCCTGGCCCCCAGTCCGTCGTCGGCGCTGCCCAGGTCGTGGATGACGACGACGCTGTGGCTGGCGAACAGGGAGCCGCCGGTGGCCTCGAGGAAGTCGGCCGGGCTCGCCGAGGAGGCGTCGAGCTCGTTGACCTGGACGTCCGGCCGCTCGGCGCGGGCCCGCGCGAGGATCGCGGCCGTGGCGCGCTCGGCCAGCAGCGACTCGGAGCCGTGGACGAGTGTCGTCGTACCGAAGACGGAATCTGAACTCACCCTCCCATCGTGCCACCCGGCACCGGCGGCGGCGCCCCGGGCGCGTCGACGACGGGTCGTCGCAGCGCGTCTCATCGCCTGCTCACCGCCCTCAGCGCGCCGTCGCCGAGAACCACCACGGCGACGGCCCCGTTGCGGTCCGTGCGCATGACCCGCATGCCGAGCAGGCCCAGCGCGTCCACCGTCCTCGCGGCGGGGTGGCCGTAGGAGTTCCCGGCCCCGACGCTCACGAGGGCCAGTCGCGCGCCGGTGGCGGCGAGGAAGTCGGGGCTCTGCCGCGCTGAGCCGTGGTGGGCGACCTTGAGGACGTCGGCGCGCAGGTCGAGACCGGCCGTGACGGCCCTGTCCTGGCCGTCCGTCTCGAGATCGCCCGTGACGACGAGGCCGATCCCCTGCACCGTGATCCGGCCCAGGATGCTCGAGTCGTTCTCGGCCGAGCTCTCCGAGGCCGCCCGCTGCCCGCCGGCGTCGCCGGCGGCGGCCCGGGCCTGGTCGGGGCCCGCGTCCGCGCCGGCCTGCAGGGTCAGCCAGCGGACCGGGCCGACGTCGATGCGCTCGCCGGCCCTCGCGGTGCGGGTCGGCACCCCGGCGGCGTCGAGCAGCTCGTGCACCCGGCGGGCGTTGCCGGCCGGGGACTCCAGCGGGTCGAGGAGGGCCAGGTCGATGCCCATGTGCCCGACGATCTGGGGGAGGCCGCCGACGTGGTCGTCGTGGAAGTGACTCAGGACGAGCATGCTCAGGTGGTCGACGTGCTGCTCGCGCAGGCAGCGCGCCGCCGCGTCCCCGGGCGGGCCGGCGTCGACGAGGACGGCGGAGCGGGCGCCGGTGCGCACGAGGGTGGCGTCGCCCTGGCCGACGTCGCAGCTGACGATCGCCCAGCCGGACGGCCAGCCCGGCGCGGCGGGACGCCACAGGCAGCCGACGAGGAGGACGCCCGCCAGGGCGGCGCAGGCCCCCGGCCGGGCGGCCGCCCGGCCGATGAGTCGGACCAGGGCCAGGCACACGCAGCCCAGCACGGCCAGCGACCAGCCGGAGACGGGCCAGGCGAGCGTCGCTGCGGGCAGGCCGGCGCACAGGCGGGCGACGAGGATGATCGGCTCGGCGCACCAGCCGGCGCACCAGCCGAGGACCGCTCCGGCGGGCGGGCACGCCACCCCGCACAGGGCGGCCAGCAGCCCCAGCACGGTGACCGGCGCGACGAACGGCCCCGCGGCCATGTTGGCGACGAGCCCCGTCATGGAGACGGTGCCCGACAGGGCGGTGATGAGCGGCTGCGTCGCGAGCTGCGCGGCCGCCGGGACGCAGACCGACTCGGCGAGCCAGCCGGGCGCCCAGCCGCTCATCGCGCGCTGCCAGGGGCCGGCCCAGAGCAGGATGCCGCCGGTGGCGGCGACGGACAGCGCGAAGCCCCAGCTGCGGGCCAGCCACGGGTCGACGAGGAGGAGCAGCCACACGGCGCAGGCCAGCTGGCGCAGGCCCGACGGGCCCAGGCCCCTGCGCCCCGTGGCCGCCAGCGCCACGAGACCCATGGCGGCGGCCCGCACGACGCTGGGCTCGGCCCGGCACAGGACGACGAAGGCCGCCACGACGAGCACGGCGAGCGACCTCAGCGACCAGCCGCGGACGCCCGCCGCCCTGGCGACCGCGAGGAAGAAGGCGAGCATGAGGGTGAGGTTCGTGCCGGAGACCGCCGTGAGATGGGTGAGGCTGGACGCCCTGAAGTCCTCCTCGAGCGTCCCGTCGAGGCCGCTCGTGTCCCCCTCGACGAGGGAGGGCACGAGCCCCGCCTGGTCGTGGGGGCTCCACCGCATCGACTCGCGCAGACGCGATCGCACCGCGTTGACCGCCCGGTCGACCGGGCCGGGGCCCGCGAGCCGCTCGACGGGGCCCCGGGGGCGCAGCACGGCGACGAGGCCGTCGTCGTGGTCGTCGGGGGACGAGGCCAGGGCGAGCAGCCGGACCCGCTCCCCCACCCTCAGGCTGGCGATCCGCTCGCCCCGCTCGCCGGAGGCGGTGAGCTCGGCCCTGCTCCGGACGTGCCAGGACCCGCCCCTGACCCGCACGGTCTCGACGACGACCGTCACGCGGGTGGCGGCCGGGAAGGAGCCCCGCTGCTCGAGGGCCACCGGGTCGGCCGCCACCCGGGCGGTGACCTCGACGACCGCCTCGTCGGCGGCGGCCCCGGCCAGCGGACCGTGCTCGCACCAGTGGAGCTGGCCGAGGCAGCAGCCGATGGCGCTCGCGGTCACGAGCGCCGCACCGGCGAGCGCCCACCGGCGGCGGCGGGCCGCGTGGACCGTCAGGGCCAGGCAGAGCCCCAGCACAGGCCAGCTCACCCGGGGCGGGGCGCCGAGCGTCATGAGGGCCCCGGCCCATGCGCACAGCGCCGGGGCGACGAGCCGCAGGTCGCGGGCCGGGCCGCCCCGGCCCTGCGGCGGATCCGCGGCGTCTCGCCCGCCGGGGCGGACGCGTCCGCGCTCAGACCCTGACATGGTCCTTGACCCGCGAGTAGAGCTTCTCGCCGATGCCGTCGACCTCCTGGAGCTCCTCGACCCGACTGAAGCGGCCGTGCTGAGTGCGCCACTCGACGATGCGCTCGGCGAGCACCGGGCCGATGCCGGGCAGTTCCTCGAGCTGGGAGGCGGTGGCCGAGTTGAGGTCGAGCGCGTCGCCCTGCCCGGAGCCCGACGACGGGGCCGACGCGGCGGGGGCGCCCCCTGCGGACCCCCGGTCGGAGGCCCCCGCCCCGCCCGGCCCGTTCAGCTCGCCCCGCGGGGCGCCGGTCGTGCCGATGACGACCTGGCAGCCGTCGCAGACGGTCTGGGCGAGGTTGAGCTCACCCGGGTCGGCGTCGGCCCCGAGGCCCCCGGCGGCGTCGAGGGCGTCCAAGACTCGGGATCCCTCGGGCAGCTCCACGACGCCCGGGGCCGCGACCGCGCCGATGACGTGCACGCGGATGGCTGCGGGCGACTGGGCCCCCTGGGGCGTCTGCCCGGCGGGCGGGGTCGGCTGCGCCGACGCCTCGGGCCCCGGGCCCTGCACGCCACCGGAGTCCTGAACGCTCGGGCTCGGCGCGTCGACCGTCGTGGCCCGGGCGCGCAGCACCTGGATGACGCTGAACACGAGGACGACGACGCAGACGACCACGATGACCGCGAAGTGCGCGCGGCCGAACTCGCGCAGCCGCTCCCCGGGCCCCGCGACGGGGCCGGGCCCGCGGCCGGGGCCCCGTCGCAGGGCCGGCTCCGCGCCGTCGACGCGGCCCGGTGGGGCGCCGACGAACGGCTCGTCGCTCTCGTCGCCGTCGGGGGCCTCGTCCGCGCCCGGCTCCTCGGGCCCGTCCCAGTCCTCGACGCCGTCGTACCCGGCGGGGTCGACGTCGCCGTACGGGGCGAGGCCCTCGTCGTCGCACCAGGCGGGACCGGCGGACCGTCCACCCCGTGCGCGCCGGGGGCCGCCGACGAGCGGGCCCGCTCCGGCCATGACCTCGCGCAGACGGGAGACCGCCTCGTCGGCGCCCGCGCCGCGCCCGAATCCGTGTGCCATGCCCGCAGTGTGTGCGGGAGGCCGCCGAGTCGATCAGACGGACAACACCCTGTGAGACGGGCTGCTCACAGCTGGTCGACGACCTCGACCTCGGGGTACTCGGCGCGCCACATGCGGTCGGCGATCGCCTGCACCGTGTCGTCGGGGACGACACGGGCCAGCCCCTCGTCGATGGCCTGCTGCGCCACGGCCAGCCCGACCTTCGCGCTGATGACGCGCAGCCGGTGGATGGAGGGCAGGAGGGAGGCGCCCTCGGCGTCCCTGGCCCCGGAGCGGGCGAGGCATATCGCCGCGGCGAGGATCATGCCGTCGCTGACGCGCGAGGCCTCGACGGCGATGGTCCCCAGACCGATGCCGGGGAACACGAGCGCGTTGTTCGCCTGGGCGATCTCGTAGCGGGTGCCCCCGACGGCGATCGGTTCGAAGGGCGAGCCCGTGGCGATGAGGGCCCTGCCGTCGGTCCACTCGAGGAGGTCGGCCGGAAGGGCCTCGGCCTTCGAGGTCGGGTTCGACAACGGCATGATGATCGGCCGCTCCTGGTGGGAGGCCATCTCGCGGACGACCCGCTCGGTGAAGGCGTCGGACTGGGCCGAGCAGCCGATGAGCATCGTGGGCCGGACCCGGTGGACGACCTCGTCCAGGCCGTGGCCGTGCGGGGCGTCCGGCCAGTCGACGACGTCCGAGGCGGGGCGCGCGTAGGGCTCCTGGAAGTCGCGCATCCGACCGCCCTCGACGATGAGGCCGCGGCTTCCCATCGCCCAGAAGCGGCGGCGCGCCTCCGCGGCGTCGAGTCCCTGCTCGACCATGACCTGCACGAGCAGGTCGCTGATGCCGATGCCGGCGGTGCCCGCGCCGAAGACGACGATCCGCTGCTCCTCGATCGGCACCCCGGAGCGCCTGATGCCGGCCAGCGCCGCGGAGACCACGACGGCCGCCGTGCCCTGGATGTCGTCGTTGAAGGTGCACATCTCGGCGCGGTAGCGGCTGAGGATGCGGTGGGCGTTCGACGCGCCGAAGTCCTCCCAGTGGAGCATCGCATGCGGGAAGAGCTCACCGACCGCCCGCACGAACTGCTCGATGAAGTCGTCGTAGCGCCGCCCGCGCACCCGCGAGTGGCGCACGCCGAGGTAGCAGTCGTCGTTGAGCAGCTCGAGGTTGTTCGTGCCGGTGTCGAGCACGACGGGCAGCACCCGGTCGGGGCGGATGCCGGCGGCCGCGGTGTACACGGCGAGCTTGCCGACCGCGATGGAGACGCCCCCGACGCCCTGGTCCCCGATGCCGAGGATGCCCTCGGAGTCGGTGACGACGATGAGGTCGACCTCGTCGGGGCCGTAGCCGTAGGCGAGGAGCGCCTCGGTCATGTCCTCGGGGTGGTCGATGTCGATGAAGACGCCGCGGGGCCGGTGGAACCAGTGGCTGTACTCCTCGATGGCCCGGCCGATGGTCGGCGTGTAGATAATGGGCAGCATCTGCTCGATGTGCTCGGACACGAGCCGGTAGAACAGGATCTCGTTGCGCTCCTTGAGCGTGTTGAGGAAGACGTAGCGGGCCATGTCGGTCGGCTCGGTGAGGTACTGGTCGTGGATGCGCCGGAGCTGGCCGTTGATGTCCACGACGCCGGGCGGCAGCAGGCCGACGAGACCGAGGCGTTCGCGCTGGTCCCTCGTGAAGGCGGTGCCGAAGTTCGTCATCGGGTGGGTGAGCACGTCGCGGCCGCGCGCGGCGATGCGCACGACGTCGTGGCCGTCGCTGCGGACGTACTCGAAATTCTTGCTCACGTGATCCTCCTCCGTGCGGCGGGCGCGCTCAGCCCGCCGCGAAGACGCCGTCCAGGTCGAAGGTGGGACGGCCGTGCAGGACGGTGGCCACGACCCGGGCGTGATAGGTGCGCCCCTTGTACGGGGTGTTGCGGGCGATCGACGACAGCCCGGCGGGATCGACCGTCCAGGACCGCTGCGGGTCGATCAGGCACAGATTCCCGGGCCGGCCGACGGACAGGTCGCCGCCGTAGCGGTGCCCGAGGCCGAGGAGGCCGGCGGGCCGGGTGGACATCCGGTCGGCCAGCTGCGCCCAGCTCATGCGCCCGGTGCGGACGAACAGCTCGGCCACGACGGCCAGGGCGGTCTCGAGACCGAGCATGCCGTTGGCCGCCCGGCTCCAGTCGCAGCCCTTGGCCGAGTCGGGGTGCGGGGCGTGGTCGGTGCCGATCATGTCGATGGTGCCGTCGAGGAGCCCTTCGCGCACCGCGGCGACGTCCGCGGTGCCGCGCAGCGGCGGGTTCACCTTGAAGTCGGGGTCGCCCGCGGCGGTCGCGCCCGAGTCGAGCGCCAGGTGGTGCGGGGTCGCCTCGGCGGTCACCTGGAAGCCCTGCGCCTTGGCCCAGCGCACGACCTCGACGCCCGTGGCGGTGGAGATGTGGCAGACGTGCAGGCGGGCGCCCAGGTGGCCGGCCATGATCGCGTCGCGGGCGATGATCGTCGACTCGGCCATCGCGGGCCAGCCCGTCATCCCGAGGGCCCGCGACAGCTCGCCCTCGTCGAGCTGGGCGCCCGCCGTGAGAGCCAGGTCCTGGCTGTGCTGGGCGAGCACCCCGCCGAGGGCGCTGATGCGCTCGAGGGCCTCGCGCATGAGATCGGAGCGCCCCACGCACATGCCGTCGTCGCTGAACATGCGCACGGCGGCGCGGCTGGAGGCCATGGCCTCCAGGTCGGCGAGCTCCTGCCCGGCGAGGCCCTTCGTGACGGCCCCGATCGGGTGAAGATCGCACAGACCCGCCCGCTCGGCGGTGTCGCGCTCGTACTCGACAACGGCCGCGGTGTCGGCGACCGGCTCGGTGTTGGCCATGACGAAGACCGCCCCGTAACCGCCGGCGGCCGCGGCCCTCAGACCCGTGGCGATCGTCTCGGCGTCCCCGGCGCCCGGGTCGCGCAGGTGCGTGTGCGGGTCGACGAGGGCCGGCAGCGCGACGAGCCCGGAGCAGCCGACGGACCGTGCGGCCGGCCCGACGAGGGCGGGGTCGATGATCGCGCCGCCGTCGAGGGCGATGTCGCGGCGCCCCCGCCCGAGGACGTCGACGTCACGCAGAAGCCACTGCACGGGGTCCTCCTCCTCGCTGTGCCGCCCTCAGCATGCCACGGGCCCCCGGGGGCTCCCGCGCCGGGGCGGCGCCCCGGTCAGCGGCCGGGGACGATGCTCACCATGCGCGGCAGCCGGGTGATCGTCTTCGCGACCGGGCGGCAGTCGAGGGCCCGACGGACTTTCGGGTCGGCCAGGGCCAGCGCGACGGCGTCGTCCTCGGCGATGTCGGGGGCGACCTGCAGCTTGGCGCGCACCTTGCCCTGCACTTGGACGACCATCGTCACCTCGTCGGCGACGAGCAGGGCGGGATCGGCGGTCGGCCAGGTGGAGTTGGCGATGGACGGGGCGCCGCCGAGCAGCTCCCACATCTCCTCGGCGACGTACGGGGCGAACAGGCTGAGGGCCTGGGCGATGAACTCGACCGCCTCGCGCACCGCCGGGTCGGCGGCGCCGGGACCGGTGTCGATGGCCTTGCGGGTCGTGTTGACGAGTTCCATGATGCGGGCGATCGCCACGTTGAAGCGGCCGGAGCCGACCAGCTCGGTGATCTCGGCGACGGCCCGGTGGGTGGCCCGGCGCTGCTGCCGGTCGCCGGCGGCCGGGTCGGCGCCGTGGGGGGCCCTCACGTCCTGGGCGAGGCGGTGGGCGCGCTGCAGGAAGCGCAGCGAGCTCGCCGGGGAGACGTCGGCCCAGTCGATGTCGTCGGCCGGCGGCCCGGCGAAGACGACGGTGAGGCGCACCGCGTCGACGCCGTACGCGTCGAGCTGGGCGCCGAGGTCGACGCCGTTGCCGAGGGACTTGCTCATGGCCTTGCCCTCGTTGATGACCTGGCCCTGGTTGAGCAGGCGCGTGAAGGGCTCATCGAAGTCGACCAGCCCCAGGTCGCGCAGCACCTTGGTGAAGAAGCGCGAGTAGAGCAGGTGCATCGTGGCGTGCTCGACGCCGCCGACGTACTGGTCGACGGGGGACCAGAGCCGGACCTGCGCGGGGTCGAAGGGGCCCTCGTCGTCCTGCGGGGAGCAGTAACGGAAGAAGTACCAGGACGAGTCGACGAAAGTGTCCATCGTGTCGGTGTCGCGCTCCGCGTCGGCGCCGCAGCGCGGGCAGGCCACCTGCTTCCACTCGGTCGCGGCGGCCAGGGGCGAGACGCCGCGGGGCGCCAGCGCCTCGCCGCGCAGGTCGGGCAGCCGGACCGGCAGCCGGTCCTCGGGGACGGGGACGTCCCCGCAGGCCGGGCAGCGGATGATCGGGATGGGGCAGCCCCAGAAGCGCTGCCGACTGAGCAGCCAGTCGCGCAGCCGGTAGGTGACGGTGGCCTCGCCGGTGCCGGCGGCCTCGAGCTCGGCGATGATGCGGCGCGCGGCGGAGGCCTTGTCGGACAGGCCGTCGAGCGAGCCGGAGTTCACGTAGGCGCCGTCGCCGGTGGTGGCGATGCCGGAGACCGCCGGGTCGGGCTCGCCGGTGTCGATGACCATGCGGACTGGCAGGCCGTACGTGCGGGCGAAGTCGAGGTCGCGCTGGTCGTGGGCGGGCACGGCCATGATGGCGCCGGAGCCGTACTCGGACAGCACGTAGTCGCCGGCCCAGATCGGGATCGATTCGCCGTTGACGGGGTTGACGGCGGTGACGCCCAGCGGCACGCCGGTCTTGACGTGCTCGGTGGACTGGCGCTCGATGTCATTGGTCCTCTTGACCCGCTCGAGGTACTCCTCGAAGGCCGGGCGGCACTCGTCCGAGACGATCTCCTCGGCCAGCGGGGCGTCGGGGGCGACGACCATGAAGCTGGCGCCGTGGAGCGTGTCGGGGCGCGTGGTGAAGACGGTGATGGGCTCGTCGCGGCCCTCGACGGCGAACGTCACCCAGGCGCCCTCGGAACGGCCGATCCAGTTGCGCTGCATCGCGAGCACCCGGTCGGGCCACGTGCCCTCCAGCTGGCCCATGTCGTCGAGCAGCTCCTGGGCGTAGTCGGTGATGCGGAAGTACCACTGGGTGAGCTCGCGCTTGGTCACGACCGAGCCGCAGCGCTCGCACAGACCCTCCTTGACCTGCTCGTTGGCGAGCACGGTCTGGTCGGTCGGGCACCAGTTGACGTAGCCGTCCTTGCGGTAGGCCAGGCCCTTGCGGAAGAACTGCAGGAAGAGCCACTGGGTCCAGCGGTAGTACTCCTCGTCGCAGGTGTGGATCTCGCGGCTCCAGTCCAGGCTCAGGCCGTAGCGCTTGAACGACTTCTTCTGCGTCTCGATGTTCTCGTAGGTCCAGCGGGACGGGTGCTCGTCGTTGCGGATGGCCGCGTTCTCGGCCGGCAGGCCGAAGGCGTCCCAGCCGATCGGGTGCATGACGTTGTAGCCCTGCATCCGCCAGATGCGGGCGAGCACGTCGCCCATCGCGTACGCCTCGGCGTGCCCCATGTGGAGGTCGCCGGAGGGGTACGGGAACATGTCGAGCATGTAGCGGCGTTCGCGGGGGTCGTCGTCGCGGGCCACGAACGTCCGGTCCTCGGCCCAGAACCTCTGCCACTTCGCCTCGGCGGCAGCGGCGTCGTAGCCGCCGCGCTCGGCCCGCGGCTGGCCCGCGCCCTGGCTCGTCTCCACCTGGCTCACTTCGAGCTCCTCCTGCGACTCGTGCCCGTGCCCCTGTCGGATGCCGGTCGTGCCGGCACAGCATACCGCCGCGCCCGCGAGCGTCCCGTGCCCCGCCGGATGCCGGCCGCCCGACGGCCCGTCCCGCCGGGCGGGCCCTCAGCGGTGCGGGCGCCGACGACCCCGGGGAGGGCGACGGGTGCGCAGATCAGTGAGGACGAGGATCATGCCCGACGCCGGGTCGAGCGCCTCGAGACGGGCGATCACCTCGCTGAGCAGCGCTCCCCCGCCGCGCCGCCAGGACGCGATGCCGAGCAGGCCGAGCACCGGGGGCGCCCACCGCGCGGGGGCGATCGCCACGGCGTCGGCCCACAACTGCTCGTAGGCCGCTGGGTCGTCCTCGTCGAGGCCCGTCCGGACCATGACGTGCCGGCGCATGGGCCCGCCCGCGAGCACGCACAGCCGACGCAGCCGCTCGCGGTCCAGGCGCCGCCCGGCCTCGACGGCGTCGGCGAGGCAGTCGTCGACGAACGCCCGCTGGCGGCCCGGCGGCCAGCCCAGGCATTCGCAGGCCACGTCCCACGCCGCGGCCTCGTCGGGCCCGGGGTCGCCCGGCCCGGCGACGACGGCGACGAGCTCGTCGCGGCTGGCGTAGGCCGACATGCCCGAGGCGATCGCCTGGACAGCGACCGGGGAGGTGCTCGGGTCGAACTCGTGGCCGGGGGCCAGGCCTGGGACCTCGCCCGCGCCGACGTCCCAGAACAGGCGGTCGGTGACCACGAGGCAGCAGAGCATCTCGCCGGGGCGCAGCTCCTGCCGGACGGTCATAACGGCGGCGTCGGCCCATTCGGGCGGGCCGTAGCCGACGACGATGAACTCCGAGCCGGGGGTGGCGGCCCGCATGGACCCGATGATGGGCGTCAGGGAGTCGGGCTCGTCGACGAGGGCCCTGCTCATGCACGAGGACTGCGCGACGGCGCCGTCGCAGTGCGTCATGACGAGCAGCGCCTCGTCGGGCTCGTAGCCGATGAGATAGGGGATGAGCGCGAGCAGGTCCTCGCAGGAGCCGACGGTGAAGCGGTCGAGGGCGGTTGTGGCTGTCATGCCCTCACTGTGCGCAGCGAGGACCGGCTTTCTCGCCTCCGGCGGAAGCTGTGGACAACTCCCGCCGTTCGGTCCGACGGCCCGGACGCCGACCGGCCGTCACCCGGCTGGCCTAGGCTGAGAACCATCATGAGCGAGCAGAGCAGCGACGGCACCAGCCCCGGCACGGGCCCGAACGCACCCGGGCCCGGCGCCGGCGGCCCGGCGGCGCCCCAGGGCCCCGCGCCCGGGGCCACGGCTCCGACGTGGGACCGCCTGAAACCGGCCGGCCGGGCCCCCGGACCCGCCCAGCAGCCGGCCGGCTGGTACCCCGGGGCCGAGCTGCCCGGTTTCGACGAGGCCGCTGCGGGGGTCCCGCCGGCCGCACCGGGCCCCCGGATCGATCCCTACGGCGACCGCAGCAGCGCGGCGACGAGCGCTCCGGTCGCCCCGCCGCCGCAGGAGCCGTGCGCGCCATCGGGCGCACCGACGGCGCCGAGCAACGCGATCGGGCAGTACGCGGTGCACCGCAACCGCACCTACCTCATCGCCGTCGCCGCCCTCGTCCTCGTGATCCTCATGGCGATGATGGCCGTGGCGATGCGCAGCCCCCGGCAGGACCAGGGCGGGCAGGGCGCCGCGCCGTCCACGAGCGCGGCGCCGTCCACCCCCGGCCAGTCGACGAGCGTCGTCGGCGCGATCCCCGTCGAGTCGGGCTCCTTCACCGGTACCTGGCAGATCAGCAGCTCCCGCTGGGACTCGAACGGGCTCGTGATCGACATGACGATCACGAGCACGAAGGGTCGGCTGGCGTTCACGACGTTCGCGATCGACAATGCGAGCACCGGGCAGACCAACGGCACCGGCGAGATGGCCTCCGGCACGGTCGAAGACGGACGGACGACGCAGGGCGAGGTGCGCTTCGGCAAGGACCGCAACGACACGACCATCGTGCTCGCGGACGCCAGCGGCCACCAAATCACCGCCCTCGTCGTGCCCGCCTGAGTCCCCGCGGCAGGGCCCGGAGCGGGACCCCGTCGGCGCCGGGGCACTGATTTTGCATCGCGCCGATGGTGCGTTACCATATGTCAGGCCGCCGCGGCCGACCGGCCGGCGCGGCACCCGTTCGGGGCTATGGCGCAGTTGGTAGCGCGCTTCCATGGCATGGAAGAGGTCAGGGGTTCGAATCCCCTTAGCTCCACCCCGTTGGTTTCGACATGGCCCCGCCCGATGGCGGGGCCGCTTCGTTTTCAGTCTCGAAGCGGGCGACCGTTCGGCCCGAACTGATGAGAAGACTGGTCCCGCTGGTGGGCGCAGCGTGGTCGAGAAACTACGTGCCTCGGGTGGCTTGGGCGAGCTGTTCGAGCTGATTGACTCCGGCCAAGTGGAGCTGACGGGCAGTGACGGGCTGCTGCCGGCACTGCTCAAAGAGGCTCTGGAACGGGGTCTGGCCGCCGAGTTGACCGATCACTTGGGCTATGAGAAGGGCGGGCCGACACCGGTGGCCCGTGGCAACGCGCGTAACGGCACCACGACCAAGACGATCGACTCCGAGGCCGGCTCGTTCGAGACCCGTGGTCCCCCGCGACCGCGCCGGCACGTACACGCCCCGCCTGGTCAGGAAGGGTCAGCGGCGCATGGACGGGTTGGACGCGATGATCATCAGCCTGTACGCCGGCGGAATTGAAGGTCCGCGAGATCCGCCATCGGCTGGACTCCACCCTCGGGGTGGAACTGAGCGCCGGCACGATCAGCAAGATCACCGACGCCGTGCCCGACGCCGTCCTGGCCTGGCAGGCCCACCCGCTGGAGGCCTTCTACCCGGTGATTTACCTCGACGCGATCCGCGTCAAGGTCCGCCATAACTCGCGCGTGACCAATCGGGCTGCTCACATCGCCGTCGGCGTCAATATGGACGGGATCAAGCACGTCCTGGGGATCTGGGTCCAAGCCGATGAGGGAGCCCCCTTCTGGGCTCACGTGTGCGCCGAGCTCGCCAACAGGGGCGTGAAGGACGTACTCATCGTGTGCTGCGACGGGCTGGCGGGCCTGGCCGAGGCCATCGAGGCCACCTGGTGGCCCGACTCGGTGGTCCAGACCTGCGTGGTCCACCTGATCCGTTCCTTGATGAGGTTCGTGGCCTACCAAGACCGCAAGAAGGTCGCCGCCGCCCTCAAACCGGTCTACGCCGCCCCGAGCGAGGACGCCGCCCGCAAGGCCCTGGCGGACTTCTCCGACTCTGCGCTGGGAGCCCGGTACCCCGACACCGTGACGACCTGGGAGAGAGCCTGGGAACGGTTCACGCCGTTCCTGTCCTTCCCACCCATGCTGCGCCGCGTGATCTTGGAGTGAAGTGGGTTTTTCGGACAGTGGTGAACTTCTGGTTCAGGCTGTCTTATTATGGCGTCTCCATTCGGCGTCGACTTCGTTGGGTGTGCGGTAGTCGATCGCCGAGCGGGGGTCGTTTGTGATTGTATCTCAGTTCGATCCAGGATGCCACGTCCCGGATCGCGTGAATCCTGGTCGGGTAGACCTTGCGGTTCACGAGTTCTTTCTTCAGGGTCCCGTTGATATCGGAATGAAACACCGTGGCGCCCCGGACCGGTGGGCGGACCCTGGTGACCACGGGTGGGGGCCT